>Ga0247841_10000211_pt1 | contig 158439 bp, 102 predicted proteins | sample LaCruzMarch2015__2_FD_192410 | JGI IMG/M metagenome (GOLD analysis project Ga0247841, IMG submission 192410) | Freshwater microbial communities from meromictic Lake La Cruz, Castile-La Mancha, Spain - LaCruzMarch2015_18m | ecosystem: Environmental > Aquatic > Freshwater > Lake | place: Spain... | reverse complement strand
CGACGACGAACCCGCGCACAAACCCGCCGGGGTGAACACCCCAATCTCGTCCCCTTCGACCAGCGTACTCCCGCCCAACAACGCCGCGTTGATCAACAGACTCAGATTGTTGTCCGTCTCGCTATATTGGAAATGCCCACCTGCTGCAGAAACAAGGCGACGATCACTTTGAAGCGTGACTGTGACCATACCATTAGCGCTATAACGCAACGGCGTTTGCTGGTCAACAATCACCGCAGAGTATTCTGCGCCAGCTTGATTATCCCAAAGCCTGAAGTGAACATCTTCACCGTCGCGGAAACCTTCGATTTCAAAAGTGCCAGCATCATCGCCCCAAGCAGCAATACCGACGCCTTCTTCTTCCCAACCTTCAGCAGCAATCTCAACATAGCCCGCACACACATCTGCAGGGGTAAAGACGCCGATGGCGTCTCCCGCAATCAGAGCGAGGCTTTCCGGGAATGAAGCGCTGAATACCAGAATCGACATGTTGTTGTCAGTCTGAGTGTAAATCCAACTAAAGGGTTGCGCTTCACCGCCTCCGCCGCCTGCAAATTCGGCGCGGAAGCCCTCACCCTCGGCAAGGACATTCATAACATTGAGTGAAGCCCGTCCATCGTTACGGATAGTAATGGGGCGTGAACTCTGGTCGCCTAACACGACTTCGCCAAACTCGAGATCTGCCGGATCGAGCGCAACTATTGGGAACCAGTCACCGCGACCAGAAAGCGTAACGCTCAATTCACCTCGAGGATCGTTTGAGACGACTATAATCGAACCGGGCTGAATACCGCCATCTTGTGGAGTAAACGTCACAACGACATCCACACTCTGTCCGTCCGGGATCGAGAATGCTTCTTGCATATCGATTGAGTAAGCTGCTCCGTCAACACGAAGCTCGCTCACATCGAGAACTTGCTGTCCAACATTGCTGATTGAGAGAGTCCAAGTTGCGGATTCACCAACATAGAGACCGCCAAAATCGTGACTCGCTTCCGAGAAAATGGCTTGCGGCGGCGTCAGACCGCCGAGACCGAAGAGGGAGACATACTGTTCCGGATTGTAAGGATCATCGGACACGACGATGGCGCGCCTCTGATACTCGCCGGTGTTGATCGGAAGGAAAGTAACCAAGACGTCAGTTGAGGCTCCCGGAGCAAGCGACGTAACTTCGCCGCCCTGTTGCTGCTCACGCTGACCGGAAAGAGTAACGATAGTGAAGCTGTTATTCGTGAATTGAGCAGAACCCTCAACGTAAGTTGCGGTAGCAGAATGTTCGGTTCCGGTAGCTTGATCGAAATAGCGGAAAGCAAATGCATCGCCTGAATGGAAGCCTTCGATAGCTTCCGAAGCGAGATCATCGCCCCAAGCAGCGAGACCTACAGGGAAGCCTTGAGCGTCAATCACGCTGGCTCCGGCGCAAACGCCGATCGGCGTGAAAATGGCGATCTCGTCGCCTTCGACAAGAGACTGGTCGTCGAGTAGTGCGCTGTTAACGAGGATACTGTGGTTTTGATCGGTCTCGACAAACTGGAAGTGCACTCCACCAGCAGGAGCGAGGCGACGGTTTGCCGTCAAAGTGCATGAGGCAAAACCGTTGGCGGCATAATTACCAGCGCCTTGATCGTAGGATGCAACTGCGCTCCATTCGCGGTTGGCGACCATATCCCAGAGTCGGAAATTGAGCGTCTCGTTTGCACGGAAGCCTTCAATATCGCCCGTCCCAGCATCGTCGCCCCAGGCGGCTACGCCGACCGGGAAACCTTCGACCGTTACAGGAGAGTATCCGGCGCAAAGCCCAGCGGGAGTGAAGACGCCGATTACATCACCTTCGACGAGTGACGCATCTTGGATCGCGGCAGCGTTGATCAAGACAGACATATTGTTGTCAGTTTCAGAGAAGCTCCAATCGAATTGGCGCTCCTCGCCCCCGCCGCCATAAGCGACAGTGAAGCCCGAGCCTTCTGCCGTAACACTCTGAAGGTTCAGAGTAGCGCGACCAGTATTAGTTATCGAGAAGCTGAGTTCGGAACTCTGGCCAACACTCACCTCACCAAAGTCGAGTGAAGAAGGATCGAGCGTAGCGACCGGGAACCAAACGCCTGTTCCCGAGAGCGTCACGACCATATCGCCATCGGGATCGTTTGATTGAATCACTATCTCACCGGTGAAATCTCCCCCGTCCTCAGGTGCGAACGTAACGGCGACAGAGTAGGTCTCCCCCTGTGCGATTGTGAATCCGTCATTAGGTGCGGAGAAGTAATTGCCCGAATATGTAATCCCGTAAACGACGAGGTCGCGCATTCCAGTGTTGCCGACGTCAAATGTCCACTCAGCCGATTCCCCAACATAGATCGAACCGAAGTTGTGAGACGTCTCTGAGAGTGTCAACTCGGGGAACGTCGCAGCGCCAATACCACGTAGAGTAGATGTTGCATTTGGATTAAACGGATCGTCGGCTACAACCGTCGCAGTACCGCCGTATTCAATTAACTCGGTTGGGCTGAACGTGAAGAGGACTTGAGTTTCCTCTCCCGGCTGTAATGAGAATGCTCCCTCTTCGCCTTCAGCGGGGCGAGTGCCTGCGAGTGTCAGGTTAGTGAAGGAATTGCCGGTATAAACTTGAGGACCTTCAGTAAATGTAGCAATTGCGATAATTTCCCGAGCAGTTGCTGATTCATAATACTTGAAGGCGAATCTTTCGTTAGCGCGGAAGCCCTCAACGGCCTCGGTGCCGTTGTCGTCGCCCCATGCCGCCACCCCAACCGGGAAGCCATCGACTGTTACAGAGCCAGCGCCGGCGCAGATTCCCGCCGGAGTGAAGACGCCGATTTCATCGCCTTCGATCAACGACTGGCCGTCAAGCAACGCCTCACCGACCAAGAGGCTGTGGTTATTATCGGTCTCAGTGTACTGGAAGTAGTTTCCTGCCGCCGGGATTCGCTGTTCCGGACGCTGGAAGTCAACCGTGAATCCGTCGCCGGCTACGGTCACATCGGAAACGTTCAAAGTCGCCCGACCGTTGTTACGGATGGTGAGCGGTTGCACCGACGAAGTACCGATTGGAACTTCGCCGAAGTCAAGTGGATCGGGAGTCAGCACGGTGACGCCATACCACGCTCCATCGCCGGAGAGTGACACGGTAACATCGCCGCGAGGATCGTTTGAGAAGAAGGTCAAAGTACCAGAATAAGCGCCTCCATCAGGCGGCGCGAACGTTAGTGTCATTTCGATCGTCTGGTCAAGATCGAGTCCGAATGGGTTCGCGATATCGACCGAGAATGCTTCACCGGAGAGTTCTACACCTGACACATCAAGATGGCTCTGACCTGAGTTTCCAACTGTTAAAGTCCAGCTCGATGCTTGCGTCGGCAACACTTCACCGAAGTAGTGACTTTCTTCCGAAAGCGTCATGAATGGAGGTGTTAGCGCGCCAATACCGGTGAGAGTCACATATTGTTCTGGATTGTATGGGTCATCGCTCGACACGATTGCCCGGCCGTTGAGTTCGCCGACGGAAGTCGGCAAGAATGTAACCGTCACTTCGGCTGAGGCGTTCGGCTCCAGCGTAACTTCGTCCACAGCTTGAGCCGCACTCTGACCGGCGAGTGTCAAGCGCGAGAATGCGTTGGCTTCATAGTATGACGGACCTTCAATGAAGGTCGGCGTCGCCTCCTGCTCTGTTCCGGTAGCGGCGTCGTAATAGCGGAAGACCAACTCGTCGTTCGGGCGGAGTCCATCGATTGCGCCGGAATTTGTATCGTCGCCCCAAGCGGAAATTCCGATCGGGAATCCATCGGCTCCGACGACCGTAGCGCCAGCACAGAGGCCTTGCGGCGTGAATACGCCAACTTCGCTGTTTTCAACGAGTGGGACGCCATCGAGCAGAGCCTCACCGATCATCAGGCTGTGATTGAGATCGGTTTCCGCAAATTGGAAGTGGACGCCCGCTGCTGGAGCGAGTTGTTGGTTCGCGGCGAGTGCGAAGCTGGCAAAACCGTTGGCGGCAAAAATGCCTTCCCCTTGCTCATACGTGGGCGTCGCGGTCCACTCGCGATTGGCCTGCATGTCCCAGAAACGGAAATTAAGAGTCTCATTTGCGCTAAATCCGGTCACTTGGCCGCCAACCTCATCGGCCCAGGCGCTAATTCCAACCGGGAATCCTTCTTCGGTCAGAGCTGAATAACCAGCGCAGACGCCAGCCGGCGTGAAGACGCCGATATAATCGCCGATAACCAGCGAGTTTCCCTGGATGGTCGCTTGGTTGACGAGCAGCGACATATTCAAATCGGAAGTGACGAAAGACCAGTCGAATTGACGATCTTCCCCGCCTCCGCCAGCCAGAGAAGCGCTGAAACCGCTTCCTTCAGCAGTAACGTCCGATACATGCAGCGAGGCGCGTCCGGTGTTGGTGATAGTGAACATTTGGCGCGTTTGCTCGCCAACGATAACCTCGCCAAAATCAAGAGACGCAGGATCGAGTGTCGCGATCGGGAACCAGGCGCCGGTTCCAGAGAGAGTTACAACTTGGTCGCCGCGAGGATCGTTGGATTGAATAACGATTTCGCCGGTGAAATTACCGCCGTCTTCAGGCGCGAACACGACGACGACAGATTGAGTCTGACCCTGACCAAGTGTAAAGCCATCAACAGGAGCAGAGAAGTAATTACCGGAGTAAGAGATTCCAGATACTATCAGGTCGCGCATTCCATTGTTGCCAACTTCAAACGTCCATTGTACGGATTCTCCAACATATACGGAACCAAAGTTGTTGTCGGATTCAGAGAGAGTAAGTTCGGGGAATGTTGGGGCGCCGACGCCGATAAGGCTTGAAGTTGTGGTCGGATGGAACGGATCGTTTGCAACAACGGTTGCGGCGCCGCTATACTCGCCGAGTTGTGTTGGGCTGAACGTGAACAGCACCTGTGCTTCTTCACCCGGCTGGAGCGAGAACGCGCCGCCTTCACCCTGTTCGGGACGGACTCCAGAGAGATTCACATACGAGAAAGCATTGCCTGTATATGCCTGAGGTCCTTCGGTAAAAGTAGCTGTTGCTACGATTTCCAATCCTGTGGCAGCTTCATAATACTTAAAGGTGAAAGTTTCGTTGGCGCGGAAGCCTTCGACGGTCTGCGTTCCGGCATCGTCGCCCCAAGCTGCCAAACCGGCGGGGAATCCATTTGCGTCGATTACGCTCGAGCCGCCGCAGACGCCGCCGGGAGTGAACACGCCAATCTCGTCGCCTTGGATCAGCGACTGGCCGTCAAGCAACGCTTGCCCAACGAGCATGCTGTGGTTATTATCGGTTTCCAAGTATTGGAAGTAGCCGCCGAGCGCTGGAGCCTGCTCCAGATTGCGCTGGAAATCAACCGTGAATCCGTCGCCTTCAACAGTGACATCGGATACATTCAATGTAGCCCGACCATCATTACGAATAGTAAGCGCTTGAACTGACGATGAACCGACCGGAACTTCGCCGAAGTCGAGCGGATCGGGAGTCAAGACTGTAATTCCATACCAAGCGCCGCTTCCAGACAACGGAACAATGATATCGCCGCGAGGATCGTTGGATACAATAGTAAGAGAACCATTATACGCTCCGCCTTCGGGCGGCGCGAAAGTAACCGTGACGTTGGCTGTCTCGTTAAGGTTCAGGCTGAAGGCATCCATAACATCGGCAGAGAAGCCAACGCCTTCGACCGTAATTCCACTGATATCAAGCTGGACTTGCCCTGAGTTTCCGAGAGTCAGCGTCCAAGTGGAGGACTGCGTCGGAATGACCTCGCCGAAGTTATGCCCTGCTTCGGAAAGAGTCATATAAGGCGGAGTCAATCCGCCCACGCCGGTGAGCGTCACATATTGTTCAGGATTATTGAAGTCGTCGCTATTAACGACCACTCGACCGTTATGTTCTCCAACTTCGGTCGGGAGGAATGTAACGGTCACTTCTGTTGAAGCTCCCGGTTCAAGCGTCGATTCATCGACGACCGGTCCGGCGCTCTGACCGGCAAGAGTTACGCGGGAGAATCCATTCGCTTCATAGACCGACGGTCCGGAGACAAACGTTGGTGTGGCAGATTCTTCCGAGCTTGTAGCGGCATCGTAATAGCGGAACGTAAAAGCCTCGCCCGCACGGAAACCGTCAACTTCGCCTGAGTTAGGATCATCGCCCCAAACCGCTATCCCAACCGGATATCCCTCGACGCCAATCACGCTGGCGCCGGTGCAAAGCCCGGCAGGCGTGAAGACGCCGATTTCGCCTCCTTCGATCAGTGGGCTTCCGTTTAACAACGCCTCATTAATAAGCACACTGTGGTTGAGGTCGGTTTCTACGAACTGGAAGTGCACGCCCTCAGCCGGAGCAAGCTGCTGGTTGGAAACCAATGTAAGAGCTGTAAAGGCGTTGGCCGTGAAGACGCCTTCGCCCTGTGTAAAGGTCGGCGTTGCTGTCCATTCGCGATTAGCTTGCATATCCCAGACGCGGAAATTCAGAGCCTCGCCTGCACGGAATCCAGTAATATCTCCGCCCGCTTCATCAGCCCAAGCACTGACGCCTACCGGGAAGCCCTCCTCGGTAATCGCGGAATATCCTCCACAGATTCCATCCGGCGTAAAGACGCCAATGTAGTCCCCGAGGATAAGCGAATTACCTTGGATAGTTGCTTCATTGACCAGCAGCGACATATTCAGATCGGCTGTGGTATAGCTCCAGTCAAATTGACGCTCTTCTCCGCCGCCGTCATTAAAGGTCGCAGTAAATCCGGCGCCTTCAGCCGCTACGTTGGAGATATGCAGAGTTGCGAGTCCGCTATTGGTTATGGTGAACACCCGGCCTGCCTGCTGCCCGACGACAACTTCGCCAAAATCAAGAGCTGCTGGATCGAGTGTCGCAATCGGAATCCAAGCCACATTCCCTGAAAGGGCAACCGTGAAGTCTCCCCGAGGATCATTGGAGATAATCCTCAGCGTCCCCTCCAGAAATCCTCCGACTTCAGGAGCAAAAGTAACCGTAGCTTCAGTTGTCTGGTCAAAATCGAGACCAACGTTATTTGGTCCTTCCACGGAGTAGTAAGCGCCTTCAATTTCTACTCGATCGATCACGAGTCGGGTTTGACCGGCGTTGCCAATTGTGAGGGTCCAGGTCGCTGACTGTCCGAGATAAAGACCCTTGAAATCATGGCTTGCTTCCGAAACCGTGACTTGCGGCGCGGAGAGCACGCCAACGCCGGTCACAGCAACAGACTGTTCGGGATTGGCAAGATCGTCACTCGAAACGATAACCTGCCCGCTATATTCTCCCATCGCCGCGGGAAGGAAGACCACCGTAACTTCGGCTGCTTGATTAGGTTCAAGGGAAACGCCTTCTTCGCCTTGTTGTTCACTCTGGCCCGAAAGATTGACGCGGCTGAAGCCGTTAGTTTCATAAGTTGATGGGCCAGTAGTAAAGGTCGCTGTCGCAGATACTTCGGAAGCGGTTGCGGCATCCCAGTAATAGAATGTGAAAGCTTCACCCGCGCGGAAGCCGTCAATGTTGCCTGTGTTAGCATCATCTCCCCAGACCGAAATGCCTACAGGATAACCATCTGCGCCGACTTCCGAAGCGCCCGCACAGACGCCGACCGGCGAGAAGACGCCAATCTCGCTTCCAACGCCGAGTGGAGCGCCATCGAGTAATGCGCTCTCTACTAACAGACTATGATTGAAGTCTGTTTCCGTGAATTGGAAGTAGTTGCCTGCAATGGGCGCAAGGCGTTGATTGGCAGAAAGGTTCACATTTCCAAAACCGTTTATTGCATAGAGTCCATTCCAGTCAACATAACTCGGTGTAGCAGTCCATTCACGATTGGCTTGCATATCCCAAAGGCGGAAGTTAATGGTTTCGTCGGCGCGGAAACCGTTCACATCGCCGCCTGCGTCGTCCCCCCACGCGCTGACGCCGACCGGGAAACCATCCGCCGTGACTGCCGCATAACCCGCGCAGATTCCGCCGGGAGTGAAGACGCCGATGTAGTCGCCGGTTACGAGAGGAGTTCCTTGTATTAGCGCTTCACCGACCAGCACTGACATATTAGCGTCAGTCTCAGCAAAGCTCCAATCAAACTGGCGTTCTTCGCCCCCTCCTTGAACTGCAATCGATGCGCTGAAGCCTTCGCCTTCGGTGGTAACACTCGACACATGGAGAGTCGCCTGACCGGTGTTCGTAACCGTGAAATACTGTTGGGCTGAAGAGCCAACGTTAACCTCGCCGAAGTCGAGGGATGACGGATCGAGGGTTGCAATCGGGAACCAAGCGCCTGCGCCCGAGAGAGAGACTGTTGCGTCGCCGCCCGGATTGTTCGAATGTATGACAACTTCGCCAAAGAAGTTTCCAGCATCTTCTGGCGCGAAGATGACGGTCACAGGATGAGTCTCGCCTGCTGGAACAGTGAAGCCATTAGTTTCAGCAGAGAAGTACGTCCCGCTGAAAGAGACGCTGCTGACAACAAGGTCGCGCTCGCCGTTGTTCCCTACCGTAAACGCCCACTCGGCTACTTCGCCTATATAAAGCGAACCGAAGTTGTACTCAGAGTTAGAGAGAGTCAATTCGGGAAGTCGAGCGCCGCCGAGACCGCTAAGCGCGGCAGTGACGACCGGCTGATTAGGATCATTCGTCTCGATGCTGAGTGTCGCTTCATACTGACCAGCTTCCGGCGGAGTGAACTCTACCGTGATGGCTAATGTCCCGCCCGCTTCAACGACCGATTGACCGACTCCGGCGGGTGTAAGGCGTTGATTCGCGGCGAGAGTGACGAGTGTAAATGACTGTGTGGCATAGGTGGGATTGCCTTGTTCAATGGTCGGAGTAGCCGTCCACTCTTGATTGGCGGCGCTGTCCCAAATGCGGAAGTTCAGAGTTTCATTAGCGCGGAAGCCTTCGATCACTCCTTGTGTCGCGGGGTCGTCCGCCCATGCGGCGATGCCTTGCGGGAATCCTTCTACCGTTACTTGAGAATATCCGCCGCAAACCCCACCTGGAGTGAACACGCCGAGATAATCGCCCATCGCAACGGTTTCGCCTTGAATAGTGGCGTTGTTGACGAGGATGGACATATTGGCGTCAGTTTCCGTGAAAGTCCAGTCGAATTGTCGCTGTTCGCCTCCGAAGAGAGCGACGAACGCTTGGTTATCTGTAGTTGCAGAGAGGATGGAGAGTGGCTCTTGACCATCATTGACCACCATAATGTCGGTGGTACCGGTCTCGCCAACCGGCACGTCGCCAAAGTCATAGGTCTCCGGATCGAGCCGGGCAATCGGGAACCAGACTCCGCTTCCGGCAAGATTTAGTATCGCATTGCCATCCGGATCATTGGAAACGAACGTAACCGAACCTTCGAAATAGACGCCTTCATTGGGCGAGAAGACTACGGTCACATCCTGAGTCGTTCCGGGAGTGAGCGTGAAACCGCCCTGTTCGACTGAGAAGACGTCTCCTGCGGCTGTTACCGACTCGACAACCAGATCTGTCTGCCCGTCGTTTCGAACGGTGACTACGAATTCACTCGTAGAGCCGACGTAAACGTTGCCGAAATCATAGGTGTAAGCGCTAAGGAAGAGATCTGGTGGAGCGAGCACGCCGACGCCGATCAGATCGACGAGCACCGTCGCTTCATCGGGATCGTTGGAGCTGATTGTCAGAGTACCAGCAGCCTCGCCAAGGTCAACCGGCGAGAAGAAGACCGATACATCCATTGACTCACCGGCGCCGATTTCGTTTTCATTAAGCACAACAGGCGCAAAGGCACCGCTCGAGCCAGCCAGCGAAACGACAAGAGTTGAGTTGGCGGTGTAGTTGCCGTCGCCTTGGATGGTCTCACTAAAAACCTCATATTCGCGTCCGGCTCCGGTATCCCAATAGCGGAATGAAGCTGCTTCTCCGCTCCTGAATCCTTCGACAACCTGATTGGTCGCAGCGTCGTCGCCCCAGGCGGCAAAACCGAGAGGATACTCGCCGGTAACTTGAGCATATCCAGCACAGACTCCGCCCGGCGTGAAGACGCCGACATAGTTGTCAACTGCGATAGGCTCTCCGTTGAAGAGCGCCTCGTTAATCAGTACTGACATATTGTTGTCAGTCTGACTGAACGTCCAAGAGAACTCAGCGGGAGGAGCGCCGAACACCACAGAGAAAACTTCGTTGTCAGTGGTTATATCGGCAATAGTCAACGGCGCATCGCCGACGTTCGTGATGCTCAGGAATTGTTCTTTCTCCTGACCAACCACAACATCGCCGAAGTTGACCGCCTGTTGCTCAACCGCTATGTCAGGACGCGCGATATGGACTCCCGAGCCTGTCAACGATACTGTCACTTGACCTTGATTCTGGTCGTTCGAAGTTATCGTAATCGTCGCTTCGTAATCCATTATCTCGGCGGGTGAGAACGTCACGTCAAAAGAAGCCTCAGCGCCAGCCGCAAGCTGGAACTCGCCGCCAAAGTTCAGCGAGAAAACCTCGGTGCCAGTGATCGCAATGTTACTGACGGTGAGGGTAGTATCGCCGATGTTCCCAACTACCAACGTCCAACTCTGTTGTGTACCCACTTCAACTGGCCCGAAAGCATGCGCAACTTCATTGACCGATATTACCGGACGCGCTGCTGTATATGAGGAGAGAGTCAGAGTGGTGAACTGATTGGCGGTGAAGACTTGCGGGCCGCTCACATAGGTCGGGTAGGCGACATATTCTGTATTCGCTGAAGCGTCGAAAACCCTAAAGGAGAAAGCTTCATTGGCGCGGAATCCATTAGCGCCAGTCGGATCGCTCCAAGCGGCAAGACCGGCAGGGAATAAATCCGCCCCGGGCAGATCATAGGCTCCTGCGCAGACATCGCCGGGCGTAAACACGGCGATTTCATCGCCCGAAACTAGTGAGGCGCCGTCGATATCAGCCGAGTTCACCAGCAGGGAGTGATTCTCATTGGATGCAGTAAATTCAAAATGACGAGCTACTACGCCAAGCCCCACCACATTCACAGTAGCATTACCAGCGTTTGATGAGAGTGTCAATACGGCTGAATAGGCTGTCGCTTCAGTCGGATCGAAATAGACACTCATCTCCGTGGAAGCATTCGGTCCAACCGAGAACTCGCTTGCTCCATCCCAACTGGTCGAGAATCCCGCCCCGTCGAATGCCTGTTCAATCAGCGTGAGTGTTGCATTCCCATTATTGGCAATCGTCAGAGTTCCGGTTCCACGAGACCCGACCGATACAGAACCAAAATTGAGTTCAGGCGGAGTCACCTCAATCTGAGGAGCCCCCTCCGAAACGCCTTCGCCGCCGAGGGAAATCTCAAGCGGACTCTCATTCGGATCGTTTGACGGGATAATCAACAGACCGCTGTAAACTTCAGCCGCAGGAGGAGTGAAATAGACTGTTAGACTATAGGAACCGCCTGCGTCGATCTGTGCGGGACTTTCGTTGGAAAGAGTGAAGACCTGATTGTCTGTGTAGAAAGCAGTGATTTCAAGAGTCGCCGATCCTACGTTGTATATATCAAACGTCCAAGAGCCCTGGCTCCCAATGGCAACCGGATCGAAAGTGTGCGAGAGGTTGCCTTCAGGGACATAGATATCAGGCGCAGCTTGGCTCTGAGCATTGAGGGCGAGCAGAACGAATCCGCCGCCTACCCAGGTCTGGTCGCCGCTGATGTAGGCTGGAACAGCGTTGTACTCCTGCTGGTCGGAGCTATCCCATATTTTCCATGCGAAAGCCTCACCCGATGTGAAACCTTCGACCGGTCCGGTGCCGGCGTCATCGCCGAATGCTGTCAAACCAGCCGGGAACAGACCGTCAACCTCATCAATGATAGCTCCGCCAGCGCAGATCGCGCCAGGCGTGAAGACACCGATTTCGTCGCCAGCCTGCAAGGAAGCGCCATCAAGTTCCGCAGAGGTAACGAGGAGCGCGTGGTTGGTTCCGGTCTCAGTGTACATAAAGTATGGCCCGGAGATTCCCATTCCGCCGAGCGCTACTTCTACCGTCGGTTCAGTTTCATCGTTGGAAGTGATTGTGAGGATCCCTTCATGGACGCCCACTGCTTGCGGATCGAAAGTTACCGCTACTCCCAGTGAGTCACGAGGCTGAATCGTCCCGGGTTGTGCACTAATGGAGAAACCGACGCCGGATACTTCCAACCCGGCTATGTTCAAATCGCCAGTACCCGTATTATAAATCGTGACGTTTAAGACTGAGCTGTTGCGGATATCGACTTCGCCGAAGTCGAGTGAAAGCGGATCGACAGTTATCTCGGGATAAACGTCTTGAGTACCACTACCGTATAGGCCAAAACTCAGGGGGCTTTCGTCAGGATCATTAGTATTTATCGCGAGTGAGGCTTCATAAGCGGTTGCTTCAGTTGGCGAGAATGTTACCGTCACCGTCATTGAACCGGCTGGATCGATCAGACCGCCGGCGAAATCAGTCGTGAAGGCGTTGTTGTTGGCGCCGAAATCCGAGAAATAAAGGACGTCGCTTCCAAGATTATGGATGACAAAGCTCAAATTAGCGCTTCCACCGACAGCGACAGCGCCAAAGTCAAGCGGTAAACTTGCCGGATTGATGTAGATGTCGGGAGTTGGAGACGAGAAAGCCACAAGATCAACCGTAGATGAGCCATTGTTCTGCCAGACTGCCGTGCCACTCCTGTACGCGGCTTTTGCAACGAACTCCGCGCCTTGCTGAACATCCCAGAACCGGAAGGCAAGAGCTTCATTCTCGGTAAAACCTTCGACCGGTTCGGTAGCTTGGTCGTCGCCAAAGGCGGTAAAGCCGAGCGGGGGTTCCCCTTGCATAACTTGAACAGAGCCAGCGCAAAGACCGGCAGGCGTGAAGACGCCGACGTAGTTGCCCGGTGACAGCGCTGCGCCGTTGAATTCAGCAGTTTCGACAAAGATCGTGTGTGTCTGTTGGGTAAATGCAAACGCAAATACAACTCCGGCGCCGCTGAGAGAGACGTGTTGTACGCCTCGGATGTCGTCATTCGAGCTGATCGCCAGATCGGCGGTGAAATCGCCAACCGCCTCCGGAGCAAAGGTGACCGCGACGTCAAGATGCCCCTGCGGAGCAATAGTAGCTCCAATCTGATTGTTGAAATCTACCGAAAAGAGATTGGCGTCGGCGCCGGTGAGGTCGAGACTCGTCACCTGTAGATTATCGTTGCCGACGTTATTGATCGTAAGAGTCTGAGTATTCGTAGCTCCTACGTCAGTATTGGGGAAACCGAGAGCATTGGTAGAGAGAGAGATCTCCGGAGCGCCGACCGCGACGCCGTCGCCCTGGAGTGAAATATTGAGATTGGGTTCGTTATTATCAGTTGAGCTGATGGTTAGAGTCGCCTGATAAAATCCGACGTCCGGAGGCGTGAAATTCACCGTTACAAAAATCGAACTCTGCGCCGGTATAAATCCGTCCGCGTCGTGGTCGAAGTCGGTGACATAGACGCCGTAATCGGATGTGATCGAAGTGACTTCAAGTTCAGCATCGCCGATGTTGATGACCTCGAATGTCCAATTGGCGCTCTGTCCGACCGGCGTCGAGAATTCGTGACTCACATCAGAGAGTTGGATCTCCGGCGCAGGTGATTCGCCCGGTACGAAGATCGCAACGGATGATGTACCGTCGGGCGTAAAGTTGATCGTGGTCGGCCACGTCAACGCTTCGACCTCGGTTCCAAATTCGGCGAGGTGATCCCAGACCTTAAAGGTCATGGCCTCACCAGCGGCAAATCCCGGAGTAATCTCATCCGCCCCATAGACGGCAAAGACATAGGGGAGATCTCCTCCGACGATCACTGAACCCGCGCAGACGCTGGCGGGGGTGAAGACGCCTATCTCATCATCGGCAGGAAGAGGATCGTTGCCACGCTCAGCAGATGTGACACTGATTATGTGCATCGAGCCGTTTGTCGGTTCGACATTAAAGTTTTGCGCAGACGCCGGCAGGGCGAGCAAAAATAGACCGAGCGCAAGGAGGCCTGAAACGGTCGCGGAGCGTTTCATAACCATTACCTCAGGTTGGATTGTGGGATGTCTGTTTGATGTTCCGACGAGAACCAAGCATTGGAAGGCGGCGCGAAGTCAAGGGGGAGGATCAAGAAAGGGGCGCCACGGCATAGTACGGCAGGGCGGCTCTGGCTTGTACAAACCGGAGTCCACCACATCTGGATTCATAAGTTTCTCAATATAGCAAAACTTGCGCTTGAATGCAACCCCTGCACTGGTTTCGACCATAGAATCCACTTGTTCCTGTAAGCGTAAAAAGGCCGATAACAGCCTGTTTTTGCACTCTGCAATCTTGCTATTCCTTACCTGAACAGGGCTGTTAAAATTCGGAGTTATTCAGCGCTTAGAGAACGATTCAAGCACAGTTGAAATTTCTTCTACTGCAATCTTTGCAGATTCAAAAATTATCCTTAAAACAGAGGCTACTCGCTACTGCGCGTGGGTAACAAGTTCAAATAGCGAGGCCATTGTTGAGGATATCCCTTGCTTCCGGGTAGCCCGCACAGCCCATTAGATTACTATCAACGAGACACTTTCAGAGCTGTGCGGACTACCCGAGACCGTTTCCATGTTATCTACACGTAATAGCAAAGAGCCAAAACAGAAAACCCGACGCAATGACGCCGGGTTTTCTTATACTCAATTTGGAGAGCGACTTATTTCAGAATCACCAACCGACGGATGATACTCCCCTCTTCGCCATCAAGTCGCGCAAAGTAGAGACCGGCTGGATAGTTGTCAGCTTTTAGAATCATCGTCTGCCGACCAGCCGCCGTCTCGCCCTGCCATAATTGCTCAACCTCGCGCCCGGCAAGATCGTAGATTGCGAGCCGCGCTTTCATCGGTCTCGGCAGTGTAAAGGCTATCAGGGTGGACGAGTTGAACGGATTCGGGTACGCTTCCTCGAGGTTGAAATATGAAGGCGCGCCAGAGCCATTCCCCTCCGTTCCTGTTTCATTGCTCACTACGAATCTGACCGGAATCCTGACAGAATCGGAGAGGGCGTTGTGGAACAGCACGAGACTGAACTCATAGGAACCTAAAGCAATTCCCGAGGATCTGAAAAGTACAGGGAAGTCAACCGGAGCGTTCGGCTGAACCGACTGCCAACCACGATCGAACCAAATACACCGGGTATCCGGCCCTAAATCGTACAGGCGCAACGTGTCGATACTGTTGTTACGATTGGCGATAGTAGCGAGGATCGTTTTACCGGACTCCCACTCGAATCCAATCGCAAGACCCGTCGCATCTTCCAACTGATACTGGGCCAACTGACGGACAATTCTCGCTTCGGCGATGTTCGTTTTTGTCAACCACATTCTCCGACTGTCGCCGATATTCGTCTTCATTATGGCGTAAATTGGCATCCCGTCGTTATCACCGGGATTGTAGGCGAGACCCGACATATCTTCCTCAAAGTCGGGGAAACCTATCGGAATCTGATCGAGCGGCTCACCTTCCAGACTCATCTGAAAGATCGGCGTTCCTGTAGATGCCATCAGTAGCGAGTTATTCGGAGGGTAGTAAGCCAGCGCCGTAACAAATGGAAGACCGAGCGGGGGATCTTGACCGAATGGAATATGGATCCTCCGAATGAGGTTGCCGAGAGTATCCAAAACTGTAACGCTGTCGTCTTCACCGCCGTAGATGTATTGGCCGTCCCAGGCGAGGTCAGCGAATCCAAACTGTGTCAGGCTGTTTTGTCTAAACCTGCGCAGCTCAACTCCCTGACGGTTTAGAACAACGATCCAGTTATCGCCAACCGCAATCGTTCCGCCGACGGAAACGTACAGCTTGTCGCCGATGAACTCAACCCCGCGCAGACTATTGACTGCAGCCCGATCGATATCCCGCCCATTGATAGAAAGAATATTTTCAAAGGAAGGATTGTTCCCGTCCCGATCTCGGACTGTGAGGCGGAAGTCTAAGGGTCCGTTGCCACGATTTCCTACCGGAATAGTCTGCTCATTGAAGTAGACGCCTGGTTGGAGTTCTTGGGTCAGAGACGCCTGCGGCGGTACAATCTCAGGATGATGCAAACCGACCGAGAATCGCGCCTCCCGGCCTTCCTCAATGGTCGCCACAACTCGCGCGTTGTTGAATCCGGGTTTCTCAAACAGGAACGAAACCTGACCGATTGCGAGGTCGTCGATATGGAAAGCGCCATTTGCATCGGTAACTGTAGTTTGTCCGGTCGAAGTGGAGACTCTAACGCCTTCCAGAACAGCGGCGCCATTTTCAAATCGAGTCACCGTCCCGCTCGCCGATCCGGTCAACAGATCCAAACCGGTCGTATAGAGGATCGCCATTGAACCTTCGATCAACCGGGCGCCCGGAAATGCGGTGTTCCAATAATTGTAGGTGATACCGTCGCTGCCGTCAAGATTCTTAATCCCGAGCGTCGCGAAGAAATTGTCGGTGGGATCGCCGGTGGCAGGATTGATTTGTTTGTACTGGCACTTAATATCCCCGTCTCCAGTGCGCGTCGTCCAACTCGCCGGATCATAAAGAATGATCTGAAACTCCTGACGACCGCCTGCCGCGTCGCGCACAATCTCGAGACCGGACCACTCGATAATGAAGATGTTTTCATCCTCGACATAGTGGTAAAAGACTCCGTTGCCGTCTCGAATTCGAATATAGAGATCGTCCCAGTAACCCGCGACCATGGCGTCTGGACCTTGAACTCCCGGAATCGGCCAGTTGCGGAAGTCGAGGAACTGAGCCTCTACCGCGCCAAAGGCAATCCAGCCATTAGAGTTCACAACGAGCGAATCGAAATCCTGCCCGTAATACTGGAATGTGAATGGGAGTCTCAGGACGGCATTAGCGTCCAGATCCATTCTGTAATCCGGCAGATCAAGTTGAGTTCCGTTAAACTCGCCGCGTCTTGCTGGATTGATTTCGCGCCAGGCATACGCTGGTCGCTTCCGCCAGCTCTCATCGAAGTTGTCGAAACAATAATAGCCATATTGATCGGGGCCAGACGGATCGGTTTCGCTTTTAACGCCTGCTTCGACCGTGAAGTCCACAACATCTCGGTAGCCGTCACCCTGATCAACCGCAGCGAGCTGAATACTGAAGTGCAGAGTGGTTCCCGGAACGAGCGAACCGCTGGTGCGAATCGTAAAATCGCCGGTGATCCGGGCGTCTTCGCCTACGCCGGAAGCGGCAAAGGAAGCTGAGTTGTCGGTAATCTCGACGAGGTCATCTTCGAGGCAAACCAAGGTTCCGTTCAGTGCGACTGACGGACGATTTCCGCCATTGCGCAAAAGCGGCGCGAACCTCGTGGCGCGGTCGCGGCCAAACTGGTTGTCGGCAAGTAAGCCAACGCTCGCCAGAAATAGATCGGGAGCTGAGGTCGTGAACTCGAAAGCGTTAGGCCATCGAAGGTTACCGCTGATGACGTTCGCCCTGATCTGAACATGAGTCTCGAACGGAGTAGAGCGATTAATTGCTGCGCGGAAGGAAACATCCCGGGTTCCGCCATTGGCGGCGATGCTGCCGTCGAAAGCCACGGTATCGTTAGGAAGGAAAGTGATCCAATCGGGTTGGTTGGTCGAAAGAACAATCGAGCCGTTGTTGAGCGCCGCGTTTCCGTTATTCCTGAAGGTAAGCGTTATCCCTACCTCTTCGCCATTGGAGTACAATCCGTCCTGATCCTGATAGGCGACATTCGTCAGAACGGCGGCTGGCCCCTGTCCAGCGTCTTGCACCGGAATGTTGCGGATGTAGGGTATCGCGTTGTGTGCCGTAACGGTCAACAGCAGATTCCCGGCGGTCAATTGATCCGGATCAAAATTGAAATGCGCTATTCCGTCAGCGCCCGAGACAGCAACCCAATGAATCCCATTGGGATGCATCACACAGACCGCCGCGTTCTCGACCGGCTCTCCGCCTGCATTGACCGCAACGCTGAAGCCGGTAGCGCCGCTCGTCAAAGACTCGACATGCACGGCGCGCAACGTATCAGGATAAGCGTTGAACACGTCAACTGTCGGATCGCCCATCAGGCGGAAGTAATAAAGCAGCTCCATTTTCTCGTAATCAACCGTATTGTCAAACTGGTAATCGCTCCAGAGCTGCCACTTGGAAAAATTCATAATGAAACCGGGCTGGCTCTGGTCAAAGTATCGCATCGACCGAACCATGCCACCCATCAGACCGTTATTCGTGCGAGAGTGAGTCAATCCCCAGATCGCAAACGAGGCTACCGGCCCAGAGAGCGAGGCTCCATGATTATCTCCGAAAAACAACCTCTGAGTCTCGCGGGATAGGCAGGTGATTGCCATTACAAAAGGATTACGTCTTCCTGTATTGGCCGTCCATTGAGTCAGAACATCCGCAGCGCCATACAACCAGCCACGGCTGATGGCGACAGAGATTCCCTCATTCTCGACCAATGTTCTTACTCTCCGGTTTACCACATCGATCGAGTCAGGATTGCTGCCGGTATAGAGAGTTTCAACCGGATTGTAACCATCCTCGCCGAGTTTGCGAGCGATCCATTTGCCCAACTGCACCATCGAAGGAACGAATTGCCCACCGTCCGCCATAATGTTTTCTGCAGTATATAGACCATGGTTGAACCAGCTCACGCCGCCTTCGGTGTAAGGAATCCGCTCATAATAAATAGTTCGTTTGATAGCGCCTTGGAGCGAAGCATAATTTGTAACGTCGAATCTTCCGACGGTTATATCGGAGACCATCTCGCCAACCAGACCGACGTCATGCTCGCCTCGCTGAACGTCCATCAAGCTGTAACCGTGATCTCCCTGTCGGTTTTCCGGTCCGGGACAAGTCGGGAATGTTGTCGCCTGATTGGATGAGTCGGTGCCGATGATGATGAGATGGGCGATTGGATCTTCAACGCCGAAATAATACTCATTTCTAATCATCTGACGGATCTCAAGCGCGGTAACCTGCGCAAGATTAATCGCTCGCACGGTCACCTTGTAACCCATCTGCCGCTTCCAGTTGGCAAGGCTGTCCACCCACGGAACTCCCAACTGCTGGTTTAGAGTTGAGCTATAGAGCATCAGGATGTGGTCGATATAAGGCTGCTGGTCTTCAGAAAGTTCACTCGCGCCATTCAGCGGAGGTGGGAACGCAGGGTCGCGGAAAGGCGAGTTGAGCAGGACGCTCCTCACAAACTGCGCCGACCGTGTGAAAGGTTTCTCGTGAAATTCCTGAACCGGCGGAGCTTCAAGACTGCGGACGAACCGGATATCGAGAGCGATTTGATCGTTCTCGACGCCGGTTTCACCCTCGCCAAGCTGCAATTTGTAGATCGTCAATGGCGCAATCGGAATTCCACGCACAACTTCAACCCGACCGATGGAAGCCGGTTCGGGCGGCCAGACCGATTGTCCGGCGAGATCGCCGGGCGAAAGCTGTTGAGGACTTACGTCGGAGCCGTTGAAAGCGTGGGAATTTCGTTCGGTGACGGTAAGTTCGGGAACGCATCCCTCTGGTACTGCAATCCACTTGATCACAGCGGGAATCGAGCGATCCTGGTTGTCATAGACAACGCTGAACTCACCGGGATCTTCAGATTGAAGAATCTGCTGAGCGGTAGGAAATTCGGTGGTAACAGTCAGGCCGGATACGCCTCGATCGACTATGTCGATCATCTGTGAGGATATCTGCGCCGCTGGGGCGGAGGCAACTGCGACCACGAGGACGGCGGCCATAAGCGCGCGGTTCATAGAGTCTCCCATTCTTGACGCATCGTCAGGGGGTTCGCCGGTGCCGCAAATCAGCGGCGCCGTATCTTGAGGAATTTGTAATATAATACGTTAAAACCGCAGGGTAAAGTGGACTCGTCGTCACACTGCGGAGAGATTCTCATTTTCTTTTATGTCTTCTCTTGCTCTCGGTTCCGTTTGGAAAGTATATTGCGACAGAACTTGTGACCTTACCTTATAATGACTGTTGTCGAAATTATAAACGAGCTTCCACCCCTACTGTCAACCCGCCGCGGTTGACAGTTAAAGGTATTGATTATGTGTAAATTCTGCCAACCGCGACGGGTTGGCAGTAGGGGTGCTTTACTATGATCACATATTCTCGGACAGACTTAGCAACCCTTAATCTGCTCCCATCTCGTAATGCGAGAGCATCTCTTCCATTTTCCGCCAGGCCGGTTCAAGCTTCATCGTCAGGATCAGTAAATCATGGTATCGACCGGAGTGATCTTTTGTCCAATCCTTCAGAGTCGCGGCGACTTCGAAGCCGACTTTGCTGAAGTGGCCAATCGGGCCTTTCTGAGGGCGCACCAGTTCGAGAACCACCCGTTCCATTTCGAGTTGACTGGCAAATTGCAGTAACTCACGAACCATCACGGCGCCCAGACCGAATTTGCGCCACGCAGGCTCGACAATGCCCCAGATCGTACCGAGATGCGCTGTCCACCCGTGTTCGCCGCAGGTGAGTGTCCAGATTGTTGCGACTTCAGCGCCATTCAGACCGGCGAGTGGAACGATCGGGGGAGTAGTTTCCTGACTGATCAGATTCTTAAACACTTTGGGATCAGTCAGATCGTCCCAGAGGTAATTCCGCTCATCCTGCGGGAGTCTATTAATAAAACGGATGATTGCGGAATGATCCACTTTGGCAAGCGGTACAATCGTGATTTGCTTGTCGCCATGGAGCGGCATTAATTTAGGATAGGCAGTGTAGTCAAACATTTCTGTCCTTTCTTACAGAATCCAGTTCGGTCTTCGCGAACCCGATTCCGATTGTTTAGTAAATAATGGACAAAGCAATAGCGTTTGTCAAGCAAAATTCCCTTATTGACCGATAAAAAATGAGCCAATTTTCAGGCCGCAAAGAGGAACCGGGTAATCCACCTTTCACGCGCGGCATCCATCCTGAGATGTATCGCAGTCGATTGTGGACTATGCGTCAATACTCAGGTTACGCGACTGCCGCTGAAACTAATACGAGGTTCCGCAAACTTCTTGCCGAAGGTCAGACAGGTCTCTCGGTCGCCTTCGATCTCCCGACGCAGATCGGTTACGATGCAGATCATCCGATGGCGAAGGGCGAAGTTGGCCGGGTTGGAGTCTCGATTTCTTCAGTAGAAGATATGCAGCGGCTATTCGAGGGAATTCCTCTGAACAGCGTCTCAACCTCGATGACGATTAATGCTACAGCTCCGATCCTTTTGGCCCTGTACATTGCGGTTGGCAGACGGGAGGGAACTGCGTCAAAAGACCTTCGGGGTACGGTTCAGAATGATATATTAAAGGAGTACATCGCTCGCGGCACATATATCTTTCCTCCAGCCTCCAGCTTGCGATTGTCCGTTGACCTGATGCGTTATTGTCGCGACAATGTTCCACAATGGAATACTATTTCGATCTCCGGTTATCACATTAGGGAAGCGGGCGCAACCGCGGTTCAGGAACTCGCCTTTACTCTGGCTGATGGAATTGCCTATGTTCGATCCGCTCTCGCAGCAGGCTTGCAGATAGATGACTTTGCGCCAAGACTCTCGTTCTTCTTTAATGCACAAATTAACCTCTTCGAAGAGGTCGCAAAATTCCGCGCCGCCCGAAGAATGTGGTGCGTAATAATGCGCGACCGCTTCGGCGCAAAGGATCCCCATAGTTGGATGTTGCGCTTTCACACCCAGACTGCCGGAGCTTCTCTGACAGCTCAGCAACCCGAAGTGAACATCATCCGCACGACGATCGAAGCGCTCGCAGGAACGCTGGGCGGCACACAAAGCCTTCACACCAATGGAATGGACGAAGCGCTCAGCCTTCCAACTGAAGATTCAGCAAGGCTTGCGCTCCGCACACAACAGGTCATCGCTTTCGAGTCTGGCGTCCCGGCAGAACCTGACCCGCTCGGAGGATCTTATTATATTGAGAGATTAACCGACGAAATCGAAAGAGAGGCATGGGCGGAAATCGAGAAAATCGAGGCGCTCGGCGGCGCGGTCAAGGCGGTAGAGGCAGGCTATCAACAGAATGAGATCGCTCGATCCGCTTATCGTCACCAACTCGATATTGAAAGCGGTAGGCGAGTGGTTGTTGGTCTGAACAAATTCAAGCTGGCGTCTGAACCGGCGCCGAAAATTCTTAAATTGCCGCCCGCTGCTGAAGCAGAGCAAGTCGAGCGAGTAGTACGGCTAAAAAAAGATCGCGATTCTCACAGAGCGCAAGCTCGACTGAAAGATGTGGCAGAGGCCGCCGCAACGCTCGATGAACCTTTGATGGAACCAATTTTGGAAGCGGTAGAAGCATATTGCACGGTTGGCGAGATTTCCGACAGCCTTAGAACGGTTTGGAGAGAGTTTGGAAAGGTGTAATAGATATTTACACTCACGTTGATAACAAGAGAAGCCAATGTCGTTTCTTACAAAGCCGCCGCGCGGTATTATAACCCCGGAAGAATTCATCATACTTTCCGCTGAACTCCATTACATCCTCAGCGACGAAGGTAACGACGAGGCTCTCGCCGCTTTGGTGATTGGTTCAGCCAATTTCCCCGAGATGGATCTGCTTATCCAGTCGATCAACTGCCTCCGCCTCGGATATGGCAAATCGAAACGAAAGTTAGGCCCACTGGCTGTTCTCCATCCGCTTCGCACCGCTGCAATTTTGGCTCGCTCGATGAATGAACCACACTTGCTCGACGTGCTGGGCGCGCTCTTTCATGATAAAGAGGAAGATCTTACGATTGCTGAACTCGGCCCTAAACACGGAGGCGCGTTCGAATCTGCCTATCAATCGCTCGTCTCTGAGATAGATCCGAATCACCGGTGGTTTCTTGGCGAGCGAATCGCGATCTTTCGACGACGTGAAGACGATAACTATCAGGGATACATCGAACGCATTCTGCAAAACTCATATCGAATGCCGGACTTGCTTCATACTAAGCTGGCCGACCGACTCGACAACACTTTCGATCTCCATTTATCCCGTCCCGGAGTCACTCGATACAATTTCTATCGCACTGTGTTCGATATCCTCTTTCTTGAGAATTTCCCCGGCATCAACGTTGACGAATATCACGCCCTCCCTTCCGATCCCAGGCTTATCCTTCTACTTTCACAGTTATTCAAGAACGCTATTTTCTTGACTCTGCTTCGCCGCAGCGGTAGAGACAGGCAGGATCAAACCGTTGGAGCGCTCTTCGACGCCTTAGCGGTTGCTGGAATCCGAGAAGCCCAGTGGATCGCGTTTGAACTATTCGCTTCAGAGATCCCTGATCCCAAGAGACAGCGCGAATTGCTGATTAAAACCATGGACTATTGCTACCAGGGCGGCGCTCAGGAAATACACGAACCGTCCGAACTCAGCGAATTGGATGGTAGTTTTGTCTATTACTATGGCGATCCGGATGATCGCACACGCAAGCTCCATATGGCGGAACTCTGCTGCGACCGGGAAAAGCTCGTCCAGATTGTTCTCACTTTCATTACTTTGTTCTCAGCCTTCTTGAACAATCCTGACTTCTACCTTCGAGGAATTGAAGCAACGGGCAAGCGGACAGAGTAATGAAAACAAAACCTCCTAATCCAAACGCTGCTCGATCGAACAACGCAGTCCTTACAATACGCCATCAAGCTATCCAGCGACGGGTAGAGAAACTCTTCAAGGCGATCGAAGGACTTTCAAACTTTCTCGTTCTGACTCACAACAATCCCGATCCTGACGCGATTGCGTCTGCTTGGGGTGTGAGTAAATTACTCCGGTCCGAACCGAACCTTCACGTCTCAATCGGCTATGGAGGTCTGTTGGGAAGGTCTGAAAACCGGGCGCTTGTTAAAGCTCTTGGAGAACCTTTCCTTAAAGTCGAAGAGATCCGTCCGGGGCGATTTGACGGATTGATCGTGGTAGATTCTCAGCCCGGCGGAGGAAATGTTACGCTACCCAAAGGACTTGAACCGGTCGTCGTATTCGATCATCACCCTCGAGTCCGCAATCTAAGAGGGATTCCGCTTCTAGATGTGCGCACATCGTTCGGCAGTTGCGCCGCCTTGATTTATGAATACTTGCAGGCTCGCCAAATCGAATTGGATCGCCTTACCGCTACTTGTTTCTACTATGCAATCCGTTCGGAAACACAAGAGTTAGGTAGAGAGGCAAGTCGGCATGACCTGCAACTCTTCCGCAAGTTAACCCACAGCGTTGACTGGGCGTTGTTGCATCGGATTGCCCACGCTCCCGTACCTCGCGGCTATTTTGTTACTTTCAAAGCGGCGCTGGAACGAGCGCGCTTGTACGGAGACGCAGTCTTCGCTGACGCTGGCGAACTGCCAATCCCTGACGCCGCCGCCGAAATCGCCGATTGGCTTCTACGTCTCGATGAGGTGAATTGGGTGATAGCTTGTGGAACCTATCGGGGAAGGTTGCATTTCTCGCTCAGGACGTTTGTGCTGGGCACACACTGTGGAACTCTGGCGCAACGCATCGTCGAAGGCTGGGGTTACGCTGGTGGTCATGGGCTTATGGCTGGCGGTCAAGTCTTCCTAAGCGACCGTGCTTACGATCGCGATGAGGCAATCAGTGAACTTGAGAGACGGTTTTTAGATGTGATGGGGTATTCGGACGTCTCGCCTGCGCATGATCCCTTTGCAGTGATCCCCGGCGGCATTAGACGGGTTCAGTAACGAACAAGCTGAGCAAGCGCCTATTAATTTCATTATTCAATTGACCCATAGACCAAGTAAGAAGTAAATTGTAAGCAGTTTCGGCCCTGTGCGATCGAAAATGGTATTGCCAGACCATGAACATTGAGTTTTCGAAACAGATCAATTACCCAAACAAAACAAGAACAAGTTCCGCTATCTATCACCGGTAAATCGATTAACAGTCTGGAACATTCCCACAACGGCGATCTGAGTGTCCTGATGGACTCGGCTCGTCGCGTCATCGAACTCGAAGCGCGCGCGCTTGATTCGCTTGCTCTCCGGCTCGACGACTCTTTCCTGAAAGCGCTCAAGCTCCTGTCCGACTGCACCGGAAAAGTAGTCGTTACAGGGCTGGGTAAATCAGGCATCGCCGGCAAGAAGATAGCCGCGACGCTCGCTGCCACCGGCGCGCCGTCTCTCTTTTTGCACTCCGGTGAAGCCGTACATGGAGACATGGGCGTTATTGCGGCCGGAGACGTCGTTATCGCTATCTCATATTCCGGCGAAACCCGCGAATTAAATGAGATGATTCCGCGGCTGAAGTTTCTCGGCGTCCCGGTTATAGCCTTGACCGGTAATCCTCATTCTGCGCTTGCCAATCTTTCCGACTGTCACATCGACGCCAGCGTAACGAATCACCCGTGGCCATACGGCTTGATCCCGACCAGCTCAAATGCAGTCGCTGTCGCAATTGGCGATGCGCTCGCCGTCGCGTTGTTGGTTAGTCGCGGTATCCGAGAGGAGGATTTCGCCCTCCTCCATCCCGGCGGTTTGCTCGGCAGGAAGATCCTGTTGAAAGTCGGCGACCTGATGCATAGCGGATCAGCGCTCCCGATCGTCCCGCCGAACGCAGGAATCAAGGACGCTATCATGGTGATGACCGCAGGTCGGCTCGGCTCGGCTTGCATAGCAGAGAATGGCCGACTGCTTGGTATTATCACAGACGGAGATCTTCGTCGCTTACTCGAGAGAAGCGACAATCCTTTTGAACTCACTCTGCCTGAAGTTATGACACGCAATCCTAAAACCGTTCCTCCGGAACAACTTGCCGCCGCTGCGCTCCGCACGATGGAAGCCTACGCCATCACTTCGCTGCCGGTGGTTACGGAAGATGGAAAACTGGTCGGGCTTATCCATATGCACGACATTGTCAAACTGGAGACTACCCGTTGAAGCTCGTTGCGACGCCAGCTCAAATGCGAGAATGCGACTGCATAACCATCGACGAGATCGGCATCCCCGGTATCGTTCTGATGGAGACTGCTTCGAGAGCCGTCGCTGCTGAAGTTGAGCGACTACTTGGCGGTAATCTTATCGATAAACGAGTGACGGTATTCTGTGGCAAGGGGAACAACGGAGGGGATGGTTTCGCCTGCGCACGCCATCTACTTAATCGCGGCGCTGAGGTCTTTCTAATCCTTGCATCTCCTGTTGACAGCCTTTCGGGTGACGCTCGCACCAACGCTGATCTACTGCTTAAAGTGGGAGGCGAGATCACTTGTATAGAGTCTGTAGATGCAATCCCGTCGGAAGCGCTTATCACTGATATCGTCGTCGATGCATTGCTGGGAATCGGATTTACGGGAGAAGTCGCAGGACTCTACGGCGATCTGATCGAGTTGATCGGGAAAATGGAAGCTCCGGTCGTCTCGGTCGATATTCCCTCAGGCGTATCTGGAGAGTCGGGCAAGGTTGGAGACCGGGCCGTTCACGCCGATGCGACGGTTACTTTCGGAATGCTGAAACCGGGCTTAGTCCTCCCGCCGGGAAGAGATCTGGCAGGGGAGGTCATTACTGCCGATATAGGCATTCCGCCAATCGTCTCGAACAGTCAGGCAATAGCCACATTTGTAGTCGAATCTGCAGATATTAGAGCACAACTTCCACGACTTCAACGCGACGCTCACAAAGGCGATGCAGGATACGTCTATCTTTTGGCGGGGTCGCCCGGTCTTACCGGCGCGGCGGCATTAGCGGCTGAAGCGGCGGTTCGAACAGGAGCCGGATTGGTAGTTGTCGGCGTTCCGAGGTCGCTCAATGCGATCCTCGAAACCAAGCTTACAGAAGCGATGACCGAACCGCTTCCCGAAACCCCTGTGGGGGGGCTTTCCCTTCAAGCCGCCGAGCAAGTTCTCGCGCGACTGGAGTGGGCTGACGCTATCGCGATCGGACCTGGGCTTGGCAAAGATCCTGACACCGGCGCCCTGCTCGAACGTATTCTCCCTAACATACAGAAACCGCTGCTTATAGACGCCGATGGGCTGAACTTCCTCGCAGGTAAACCGGAACTTCTGCGGCGTCTCCCGCGTCATACTATCCTGACGCCTCACCCCGGTGAATTCGCTCGTTTAAGCGGCCTTTCAATACAGGAGATTGCCTCCGACAGGATCGGTGTTGCGAGGAACTTTGCCGCTCAGTATAATGTAGTTCTTCATTTAAAAGGAGCGCCCAGTTTGACCGCCCTCCCGAATGGAGAAGTATATATCAATCCGACCGGCAATCCCGGTATGGCGACCGGCGGGAGCGGAGATGTACTCACCGGCGTCATCGTTGCGCTACTCGCGGGCGGCGTCCCCTCAACGTCAGCCGCCTGGGTAGGTTCGTATATTCACGGATTAGCGGGCGATCTTGCCGTAGAACAGACAGGAACCTTGTCGCTTGCCGCCGGGGATATTGTAAAACACCTTTACCTAAGTTTGAGCAATCTTTCGTGAATAAACGTCGCGCTTTGTTCTGGTTCTGTGTAACTCTTGTCTATACGGCTGGAACGTTTTATCTCTCAAGTCTTAAAAGATTCCCCAAGTTCATACCTACCGGTTTTCATTTCGATTGGATTCTGCATGCCATCGAGTATGGAATTCTCGGAGTCCTCGTTATGATGACCACTCACGCTCTCGGTTGGAACAGCCGAGCGCAATCCGCTTGGATCACAGTAGGCTTCTGTGGAGTTGTGGGAGGATTGAATGAACTTTTCCAGAAAACCATACCGAATCGCTCTCCCAGCATCGGTGATGAAGTCGCCAACCTGATTGGCGTTGCTCTTTTCCTTGCCGGGTATTTTCTAATTCGCCGGTCCTACAAACCAACGACCGGATCGACGATCGCAAACTAAGGAGGAATAATGGCTCGAGGCATTAACAAGGTCATCCTGATCGGCAATCTGGGTAAAGACCCGGAGCTTAGCTACACTCCCGGCGGATTGGCCGTCTTAAGATTCTCGCTTGCGACAACCGAAAGTCGTAAAAAAGACGACGGTACTTGGGAAGATTTGACCGAATGGCATCGGATCGTCGTCTTCGGGAAGACTGCCGAATCGATCCATCAGTACGCGGGCAAAGGTTCGCAAGTCTATGTTGAAGGTCGTATCCATTACGACTCTTACGAAAAAGACGGCGTAAAGAGATATTCCACCGACATCGTCGCGGGAGTGGTCAGATTACTCGGCAGGCGCGAAGACGGCGGAGCCCGGCCAGCCGGTGAACCAGCATACGGCGCTGAGCAAGCCCCACCGATGAGCGGAGCCGCGGGTGGAGATATTGAGGATGATCTCCCGTTCTAAGTGTGTCGATTCCTTACACCTTTCGTTTGATCACTCTTGCCTGTCTCGGCCTGCTCTGTTCCCAAGCTGTCTGCGCTGAAGACTTCGGCGACAGCCTTGTAATTGTGATCTCCGGCGGACTTCGCGGACGTGTGAACGGCTGCGGTTGCAGTTCCGGTCCGGAGGGAGGACTTGATCGGCGAGTAACTCTCTTCCGGGGACTCTTTGGCGACTCGCAACCCGTCGGGCTGGATTGTGGGGCGATACTTGACCTCGATCCGGAAGGCGGGATCGCTCGCAGCCGGTGCATGATTGCCGGACTGGCGCGTGAAGGCTTGCAAGTAGTGGGCGTATCGGGTAGGGACCTCTACTACGGCGCCAAATTCCTAAAGGACGCCGCAGATCGCGCAGGCATTTCGCTCGTTTCGGCCAACCTGACAGAACCGAACGGCGGAACGCCATTCCCGATGTGGCAGACGGTCTCAGTAAATGGATCGCTGATCGCCGTAACGTCTCTGTGCGAACCGCTGCCACGTATGGCAGCTCCCGGATCAATCTCCTCAACCGCGCCTGACTCGGCGCTTAAAAACCTCAATAATTCTGTTCCACCGGGCGTTGCGCTTCGAGTACTATTGACGGATATGGCTGAAGCATCGCTGCGCTCCTTATTAATTTCCACAGACCTCTTCGACGTCGCGCTAACATGCAGCCGTCAAGTATTTTCGGCGACGCCTTTCCAGAGCGGTAAATGTATGGTCATCCATCCTGAACCGGACGGGCGCTCTCTGGAAGTTCTGACGTTGCCTCGCGCCGGTCCGGCTTCGCAAGGCCGAGTAATACGGCTTCCCGTTACACGCTCAACGTTAAGCGACCAAGCCACCTTAAAATGGTTGGAAGAATGCCTTAACACCCCTCGAGACAAATAAATCGAAGGGATGTTCTATTTTTGAACATTCAACAACCTTCACAAAAGAGTGTCCAAGAAGTGAACAGTGACAATCGAACTCACAAGCATATCAAATCAATATGACCTCAAACGAAAAAACCTTCAATACACTATTAATTAACATATTAAATTAACATTCTTCAGTCTGGCACGAGAGTTGCCTATAAGCGAATCAACAATGATGCCTTAACAGGCGCAGAATTACACCTCAATTCTCGGAGAATGATATGCTTTCAAAGCTCGTCCGCAATGACAAGGGCTTTACCCTTGTCGAACTGATCATGGTTATCGTGATCATCGGTATTCTTGCCTCGGTCGCCGTACCGAAGTTCGTCAACCTGTCCGGCGCCGCCAATGGCGCAAAGTGCGCGGCTAACCGTGGCGCTATCAACTCTGCGGTTGCAATGACCTACGCTGCGATCGTCGCGAATGACCCGACCCAGGCCGGCTGGCTTGGAACAGCTACTCTCGCCAGCTTGAGCGACACCATGTTTGCCACCGGCAGCATCCCGACCTGCTCCACCACCGGAACTTACACTTTGGCTAACGGTCAGATTACTTGCTCGGTTCACGGCGCCTAATGTTTGTTTGATAGAGGAATTAAGGCCGACGTTCTCCAAGACGCCGGCCTTATTCCGTTATTTTAAGCGACTTCACATCTACTTTTGATTACGGTGGAATCAGTGATGAGTAAGGACAAGGAAGCCGGCTTCACGATGGTCGAAATAATTTTGGTGATAGTGATTCTCGGCATTCTTATGGCTGTTGCTGTCCCTAAGTTCATCAATCTGGTCGATACGCACGTTGAAACCGCTCGTTGTGCAGGTTCTCGCGGCGCGATCAACTCTGCCTTGTCTGTTACTTATGCGGCAATTATCGTATCGAATCCAGCTAATGAAGGCTGGTTGGAATCAGCGACTTTGGCGTCGCTGAATGACACTATGTTTGCAACGGGTTCCATCCCGGTTTGTCCCCAAAGCGGCGTGTTCACCATCGTCCACGGCCAAGCGATCTGCTCTATTCACGGCCAATAGCTCTTCTTCTGTTTCTTATCAGCAAGTCGTTCCTTATTACGCTTCCGGTAGAAATACTGTCGCCAGTAATTACGTCTAATGGCGGCAGATCCCTAAATATCGAACAAATAAGAAGAAACAGTGAATAAATTCTATACAGATACTGGGTTCACCTTAGTGGAACTCATCATGGTGATTGTCATCGTGGGAATCCTGTCTTCGGTGGCTGTCCCCAAGTTCATTAATCTGAGCGAAGCGGCTAATGGCGCCAAGTGCGCAGCCAATCGGGGCGCGATCAATTCTGCGGTCTCGATGACTTATGCTGCGATCGTCGCGAATGATCCCTCTCAAGCTGAATGGCTTGCGACTGCAACACTCGCAAGTTTAAGCGACACAATGTTCGCGACAGGCAGTATTCCAGTCTGCTCTACCACCGGAACTTACACGTTGACCAACGGGCAAATCACCTGTTCGGCTCACGGAGCATAGCGGCAGCGTTAACTCTTTGCAACCGCCGTCATCGCCCCGTCGGTGACGGATAATCATACAGAATTTACAGATACTTACTGTCACCGACGGGGCGGTGACAGCGGATTTGAGATGCAGCCGTTTCTATTTCAGACATACTCGAAGGGAGGATGACGTCCCGACTGTCCCTATAATCCGCCCCTCGTAATAACGAACAAGTGCGCCTTACTTCATCGGTTCGTAATCACGAACACAATTGACAATGTATAATTCAAAGATCGCTGAGAAAGCGATTAAAATTGAACAAGTATCCAAAACCTATCGACTGGGATTGCGCCGTCGGCCCGTAATCGCAGTCAAAGATCTTTCTCTTGAGATCGCCTCTGGCGAAACCTTCGCTTTTCTTGGCTTGAATGGAGCCGGGAAGACCACCACGATTAAGATGCTGCTCGACCACGCCCGACCGACTTTCGGGCGTGTTTGGCTTTTTGGTCGGGAGGCTACGCTCGCCGCATCGCGAGACCGAGTCGGTTATATGCCGGATCTCCCGCACTTCTACCGGTTCCTTACCACTCGCGAATTGTTGAACTACTTCGCCAGACTTTTCGGAATCTCGCGTCAGGAAACCGAGCGCAGAATCGCTAACTTGCTGCAATTAGTCGGGCTGGAAAACCGCGACAATGAACCATTGAAAGGATTTTCACGCGGGATGTTGCAGAGGGTAGGTCTGGCGCAAGCGCTGATCAACGATCCGGATTTACTCATACTCGATGAACCACTCGGCGGCCTCGACCCGGTGGGGCGGCATCAATTCCATTCGATCATCCTCGAGCTTAAGAAGCGCGGTAAGACCATATTCTTCAGCTCCCACATCCTTGAAGACGCAGAAAAAATCGCAGATCGAGTGGGAATTATCCATCACGGCAGTCTGATTGCGTCGGGTTCCTTGAATGACCTGCTAAAGAGTAACGCCGGATGGGATGCCGAAGTTGAGCCGCTCAATAACTTCGATGTAATGGGATTTGCCGCCTCAAATAATTGGACCACAGCCAGCAATGATTCCGGCGTAATCTTGACGATCAAAGATGATGAAAGCCTGAACAGACTGAATTATCTCATCAGCGCTGGAAACATACGGCTGCACGCGCTGATTCCCCGTCACTTGACTCTTGAGGAGACTTTTCTTAAGGAGGTTAAGCGATGGGACAAATGAGCCGAATCTCCGCCGTAGCGCAAACAACTTTCCGAGAGACGATCCGCAATAAAGTTCTACTCCACCTCTTCGGTTTCGCGCTGGCCATGATGTTAGTCGGTTGGATCGTCAGCAACTGGTCACTCGGCGAACCGGAAAAAGTAGTCGCTGATATAGGTCTATCGGTCTCGGTTCTGGTCGGCTGCGCGATTGCTCTTTTCAGCGGGATCATACTGCTTTGGGGAGAAGTAGAACAGCAGACCATTTTGCCAATTCTCGCCAAACCGCTCACACGGTCGGAATTCATTATCGGCAAGTTCCTCGGTTTCGCGGCGGCTGTCTCAGCAGTGTATTTTGGAATGAACCTGATTTTGTTGATACTGCTCGCTTTAGTTGGGGCGCCGGTCACAACAGGGCTGATTGCGGCGATATATCTTTCGCTCTGGGAAGTATTGTTAGTTGTTGCTCTCGCATTGCTCTTCAGCGCCTTCAGTGCGCCGACCTTGAGCGCGCTCTTTACGGTGATGATCTTTATTGCAGGTCGTTTCAGTGGTGACATTCAATTATTCATCGAGACTTACCCGCTAAGCTACTCTCGCCCGTTACTCGAAGGCGTCTATGCGCTGATTCCGCATCTCTCATACTTCAATTTGAGGCTTGAAGCAGTGCATAAACTGCCCATCGGATGGGAGCAGTTGGTTTGGCCTTCTCTGTACGGCGCTCTTTATTGTGCAATGCTGATCGCAATCGCGGTACTGGTGTTCAGAAAGCGGGATCTCGCCTGATGAATGCGGCGGCGTTGCGTTATAATCTTGTTGCTGCGTTGATGCTCCTCGTCGGTCTGGCAGGTTTAGTCGGATTGCAGAACCTTATCGAGCGAAGCGATGAGCCATCCGACGCCATAAAATCGTTGCTGTTCATTCCGGATCACCGCATTTTACACATCCTCGCCTTGGGGGATAATGCGTTAGCCGCCGATCTGCTCTGGGTGCGAAGCGTCTTCTATATCGCAGCTAACGACCTCGAAGAAAAGCAGGAAGAACATTACAAAGACCTCCGGACCAAAGCGCTCGTCACTGCGGATACGGTGAAATCGACCGATCCATTGCAGACGGATTTCCGCTCCAATCCAACTATGCATTCGCTTTTCTTCTGGAACCTGAACAGCGAAGACTTGCCTCAGCTTCTAACTCTCGCTGAGACTGTCACCGATCTCGATCCGCGTTTTGTGACGCCTTACGTTCACGGTGCAATGAATCTTGGATTGTTTGCGGGGCGCTACGAAGAGGCGATCAAGTTATTAGATAAGGGAGTAAGAAACTGCCCCGATAATTGGGAGCCAAACTACTATCGCGGTTTTTTAAGGTTATTCTATCTCAATGATAAGGCGGGAGCTGCAGCGGACGTCACAGAAGCCGCAAAGAAAACAAACGCGCCTACGATTGTCATCCAGCTCGCCGCTGCCTTAACCGTTGGCGCTGGTGAGCGCGAGCAGGCGATAGATTTTCTTCGGAGCCTGCGCGAAGTAACCGACGATGAGCAACTTCAGAAGAAAATTGATGATATGTTAAAAGTCTATGGCAGCAATGCGAAAATTGCGCCTCGCAAGCAGGTCAATGAGATTGGTCGTAAGCTCGGTACTATTCTTGAACAGACGACGAGCGGAAAGTAAACAGGCAAAAGAGGAATGAAGCCAAAGGACATAAGCAAGCGAACGGATGGCTTCACGATGATCGAAGTCATTGCCGTCTTCGTGATTGTCGGGATACTTACCGCGGTCGCCATCGTTCGATTTACTTCCGGCACGCATAATGCTGTCATGGGAGTAGCCAATCAGCTTATTTCTGATATTAACTTCGCTCAAGAAAAGGCTATTGCCGAGCACCGCGGAACGAAGGTCATTATTAACGGCGGCGCGACGCCGCCTCCCCGCAGGTGTTTTGTCGCGACAGTTTGTTATGGGGAGCAATCCTCACAGGTTGCCCGCCTCAGAGCATTTCGTGATGAATATCTCGATCGCGCCGAGATCGGACGCAAATTTATCAAGTGGTACTATGAATACGGCCCATTGCTCGCCGAGTGGGTTTCCGAGTCACCAATCTTGCGAGTAGCCGTTAAGGTTGCACTGGCTCCGATAGTTATCATCATTACGCCCTTTGTTAGCGACGCCTTCGGCGCAGGCGGCGGCGGAGGAGGCGGGGGCGGCGGAGGAGACGAGGGAGGTTTACCGAATACTTATGAGATTAGATATTCCGACAATACTCTCCTGACTAATCCCCAAACGGGCGGCACTTTTGTCGTCGGTATGGAAGAAGGAATCGCTATCACTTCATCCAATCGAACGATCCGGTTCGATTCAAACGGACGACTCACGTTTGTAAATTACAGTTGGGGATCCGGCGAGACGTCAACAATACTGCTTACGCTCAACAGCACCGTCAATCTTCGTATCGCCCGCTTGACCGGGAAGACGTGGATCGAGTGACACTATTTACTAAAATATCGAGAGTATTAACTCGTAGAGACTCTTGGAGGGCGGGCATTCTTGACCGCCCTAACGGTAAATTGTGTTTAATCTCAGGGCGGTCAAGAATGCCCGCCCTCCAAGAGTCTAAATCTTTACCAGTTGATACACTCAAAATAGCAAAACAATTGAGTGCTGCGAGAAGGCGGCTGCACGAGTCTCCCGGATTCACCTTGATGGAATTAGTGATGACTATCGTCTTCACTGCGATTGCCTTTCCCGGCATATTGAGCCTACTTGTAAATACGTCTATTAACAGCCATGATGCGGAACTGATGACCATCGCGAATAGTCTCGCTCAAGAACAGATGGAGATCATCCTCGCAGATAAAGCTGGCACGGGAACCGGATATGGATTCTCCAACATCACGACAGCAAAGTATGCGAATGTCAATCCCGCGTCGCCATACAACGCATTCACTCGAACGGTTACGGTTACGTCTCAGAATCTGGCAGGAAGCGCGAGTTACCCCGCTAAGGTAATCGTGGTTCGTGTCTCCCACCCGATGATACCGCCGGTTGTCTTGACCGGATTCATCCTCGATCATGCGTCGATCTCATGAGTTTACTTCGGAATATAGGCAGAGAGGACGCCGGTTTCACACTGGTCGAGTTGATTATGGGGATCGTCCTGACAGCAATCCTTGCCAATCTCTTCGGTCAGGTGATGGCGACCACTGCAGAGATGTATGCCAAACATACTCTCCGTAAGAACGGTCACATCGACTCGCGCCGCGCTTTGGAAATGCTGAGTCACGATCTGCGAGAATGGAATTCATGGCAAAACGCCGCCACAGCAACCGCGCTGGATTTTAATCAAGTCGAACTATATCAGCGAACCTATTTCTTCTCGACTTATACCTACTACGACTATAATCGAACAGGTTACGCTTTTACTTCTAACCGGCTGATCCACCAGCGCGCTGACGAGGGAGCTTTCTCGAACCAGATCTATTTGATTGACCGAAACGTCGTGATGGGACAATCCGCTTTTACAACAACGGTCGCCGGAACGAAGACTCGAGTGACGGCGGATATCAGAATCTTGGCTAACGGACAGTATTACCGGGTTAGAACGACGATTTTCCCTCGCAGGCAGGGTGGATAAATGAGACTTTCGCCTCGATATTGGCTACGCGAAGAACGGACGCGCGGAAACGCTTTGGTCGCCGCGGTGCTTGTCGTCTCGATTATCTCGATGTTTGGCGCAATTATGACTGGCCGGATGATCGTTGACGCCAACGTCTCCGCACAGAAATTAGTTGCGACTCGAGCCTTCTATCTCGCTGATTCCGGCGTCCAATGGGCGCGGCGCTATCTTGCCAATGGCAATTCAGCGGCGACGACACTCGGCCCTCTTTCTATTGGAGGCGGCACAGTCACAGTGGTTCTTACACAAACTACCATCAGGTACACTTACGATTTAACCAGCACTGATGTCTATAAAATAGTCTCGACTGCTACTGTCGGAAATACCACTCGCGTAGTCGAAGAACTACGCCGACGCGGCGGCGGCGGTTCCGATAAAGACTTCTTCATGTGGCGTGAGTCGGTGGCGGATGAGTTTTAGCTTTCTCTTCATTCACGATTGTTAGTTTGTTGAAAAATTATAATTTTGAGCTTTTTTAACCTGTAGGATGGGGCTCCGTACCCGTCCATTCAATTACTTTCTACTCAAGCGGACGGGTACGGAGCCCCGTCCTACGATTAAAAGGCTTTTCAACGAAGTCAGTTATACTTGGATTCAACTCAAGTAATCTCACATATTGACAATACTATCAACTAAGCGCTACTCCGGGAGATCGGTTTGGCTATGGACATTTTACCATTTTTCCAGGAACTGCTTCTATTCAGCGGCCTGTTCCTTTTTGCGAGCGGAACATTCTTTTACTTCGTCCCGGCTCTCTTAATCAAATGGAACTCGGTCGGGAACACCTGGATCGGAGATCAGGACTCTGCCGAAAAACACGCCCTTCGGAGGCGTCTCTTCTCGGCGGACTATGCCATCTTCCTTAATCATCGCACCACCGGCGGGATTATGTGGGGAATCTCTTCCTTTTTTCTCATCATTTACGTTCTGTATCCGTGATTTCAGCCTTGTATTTGGGCATCGAACCGAGAGAACCCTTCCACCGTGCTGTGGGAGGGTTTTTCACACTCGCTGGAATTGAGCGGTGAGCGTCCTAAAAACAACACCCCGACAGATCGCATCGACTCTGGCTGAACCGACAGCTTGGGATTCAGCCTTTCTCCCCTTTAGAGCTGATCTCGGTCGGGAAGCACACCAATTGATTCGCTCTGAACATCCTGACTGGGAATCGGAAATTACTTTGAAGGCGAGAGTGGTTATAGACGGATGTCCGCCACTCGAACTCCGAGGCAGAGCTGACTTCATTCGACAAGACGATGGCGTGACCGAAGTGATCGAAGTAAAGAGCGTCTGCCTTCCTCCTGAACTATTCTCAACTGAAACTACTCCACCCAACCTCTTTTCGATACAAGCAGCGCTCTACGCGTGGCTCCTGTGGCGGAACAATAGCGCTTCACTTCCAGAAGATATCGCTTCGCGCTTGATTTGCCTCAATCTCGCTGACGGGAATCAGCGCAGTTTCCCGGTCGAATGGTCGCCGGAATACATCGAAGTGTTACTCGCTGATTACTCACGTATTGTCGAAGCAGAGAGGCTCCGCAAAGCGCGCACGCTAAGAAGAAGGCGCAACATATCAAAGACGTTGGTCTGGCCATACGACTCCGTTCGTTCCGCCCAGCGTGAGATGATAGATTCACTTTCGACTGCGTGGAGCCAGCGCGATAGAATTCTTATCGAAGCTCCCACCGGCTGTGGCAAAACCGCCGCGATCCTCTTCCCTGTCCTAAAGAAATCCTTGTCTGCAGGACGCCAGATATACTATGCAACGGCCAAAACCGGTGGTCGCAGTCCTGTCACCCTCACCGTGTCGCACTTCCACCGTCAAGCGCCCGATCTACGATCAATGATCCTTTCTTCTCGTGAAGAGATCTGTGGCTTGGCAGATCTCGCCGGTCTTTGCGAATTCTGTCAGGGAGATGATATAGAAGCGCTCGATCCAGATCAGACTGAGATCGATACTCTCTTTCAAGGGAGCTTAGTCACTGCCGCAGACGTTGTGGCTTGGACAAAATCTCAAATTCCCGCCGTAAATTCAAAAGTTCGCTATTGTCCTTACCGAATCTCACGCCTTGCGGTGGATTTAGCTGATCTGGTCGTTGGAGACTTCAACTTTGTCTTTGATCCTGCGGTAACTGTTCCACAATTTCGCGGCGATCAGCCGTTGAATTGGGCGTTGCTGCTTGATGAAGCTCACAATCTGCCAGACCGCGCTCGAGAGATGATGTCCGCCAAAATCTCCCGGACTCATCTTACCGAACGTTACGAACGGCTCCAAGACGATTGCTGGCGTTACGACGATCCAGTTTCCGATGAAATAGTCGCGGTGTATCTCGCTCTGCTCGATCTAATCGACGAGATTCTATCAGAAGCTCCTGAATCTACAATCACCGCAGTCGAGCCAAGAATCATCGAATGGGAGAAACTGCATCTCGAATTTGGACGCTCAGCTGGACGTCTGATCGCGCGAGTGGGGAAATGTCTCGACGTCGATGTTCAAACCGACCTCTGGCAAAGCTACTTTGAGCTGAAAACGTTGGCTGCGCGAGCGTCGCTGAATTCACTAAGATATCTGCAGTACGCAGATTCGGGAGCAAGCGAAGTCGGCGTCGGCTGCCTCGATGCCAGCGAGGACTTGGCAATCCAAAACGACCGGTTTGCCAGCTTAGCGGCATTCTCTGCAACGCTTAGCCCGATGAACGAAACTGCGAGAGCGCTTGGTTTATCGGCAAGAAGGACAGCTTTCTGTCAAATCGATCCGCCCGCGCTGAGCGAAGGCCGATTGTTGGTGGTTCACGCTCCCGGGGTTGAGACGCGCCTTAAACGGAGACCGGGCTCTGCGCCTAAAGTAGCCTCGCTTATCTCACGCTTTGCGCGACTTTCTCCCGGTGGAGTTCTGGCAGTTTTCCCTTCTTTCGATTACATTCAATTGGTCGCTCCTCTGGTGGAAGCCAAGAAAATCGATGTTATTGTGCAAACATCCGGAATGTCTGCGGCTGAGCGTTCTGAGTTTAAACGGAAATTAGTCGAACGATCAGGCAATCTGGTCGCCTTTGCAGTTGCGGGAGGTCAGTTCACCGAAGCTGAAGACTTTCCCGGCGATCAGGTCACCGGAGTGATAGTCGTCGGACCTTGCCTGCCTCCGCCCGATTTCTGGCTGAACGCTATCCGTAATTCTCACGACGAACGAGGCAATGACGGCGCAATGATCGCCTTCCTTCTACCGGCCATGCGCAAAGTGGTTCAGGCGGCAGGCCGGATGCTGAGGCGGGATTCAGATCACGGCGTGATACTCCTCGTAGATGACCGTTACTTGAGTGAACCACTCTGGCCGTTGCTGCCTCAAGGTTGGCAAAATATGATCGCGTGGCAATCTACTGATTGGGAGACCGCCACGGCAGACTTCTGGGGCGCAGAAGTACCTCCCACCGAGAAGAGCGCCAAGGCCAAACGACGTAAAACAGGTCGCTGATTTGAAGTATCCCACGGATAAAATCGTCTCCATAACCGAAGGAGCAGGAGCGCCTGCGATCCTCCTGCTGCACGGCTGGGGCGGCGACGAAAACACGCTTGCAGCTATCAGCCGCCCGCTTGCAGCGCATCGTCGCACGGTTAGGATCGCTCTACCCGGTTTTGGGTCGTCACCGGAACCGTTGGAACCTTGGGGATCGAAAGAATACGCTGAAGTCGTTGCAGAGTGGATGGAGATTAACGGATTGAAAGGCGCAGATCTGGTCGGGCATAGTCACGGGGGGCGAGTTGCAATCAGACTCGCGGCGTCGAGACCGGATTTGGTCGGAAGCCTTGTATTAATCGATAGCGCCGGTCTGCCTCCGCGCCGATCGGTCGGATTGAAGTTGAAGCTTATTTATGGTCGAATATTAAAGGCGGCAGCCAAACTGATCGGCGGAGAATTTGCCAGGAAGGTCGAAGCGAGTCGCCAGAAGCTCGGATCCGCTGACTGGCAGGCTGCGTCGCCGGTTATGCGCGGAACGCTCATTCGAGTGATTCCAGAAGATCTTTCGACGGAGATGAAGTCACTTCGGATGCCTGTTCTGCTGATCTGGGGTAGTAAGGACACGGCAACTCCCCTTTGGATGGGACAGCGAATGAACAAGCTCATTGCCAATTCAAAATTGGAAGTCCTCGATGGAGCGGGACATTACTCATTCTTGGAGCGCACTGGCGAGGTAGTTTCACTGCTCTGGAACCACCTCGGCTTGCCCAAAGCGTGGTAGAAATCAATCCTTGACGTCGCTCCGCCGATAATATTACTTCAACATTTAGCTGTCGCCGCTCCGCCGGTGACAGATCTCAATACGTCAGCTGTCGCCGCTCCGTCGGTGACAGCATAGATAGTATTAAAGCGGCGCCGCCTGCACTGTTTGCACCCAGTTTCGGAAAATGAACGCAACCACGAGACCTATGATCGGCGGCGCAAATAGACAGGTTACAAGATGAATCGTAGTGAACGTTGCCCCCATAAATGGCCACTCATAGACAATAACACGATTCACTCCCAGTAACGCCCAGGAAGTCAGATACGCCGCCAGCGGCCCCGGCCCCGCTCCCATCTTCCACATCGACGCTACCAGAGGGAATTGAGAAAACGGCCCGCCCGGCGTTACCGCTCCCAAGATCGTCCCAACGGTCACCCCTCTTAATCCGCTTCCGGTTCCAAGCCATTTGATAATCAGCTCTTTCGGGATTAATACTCCCATCATACCAGCCATCACAAATCCGAACAACAGCGAAGGGAGGATGGTCATAAAGAGCCCCATCCCGTCCTTGAGACCGATCAGCGCCAGCGGCCCACCGCCCTTTTTCCAAGCGAGCGCTGTTGTGATGACCGCTAACGTCCCCATCAGTATAACCGATTTATTCACGCGCATTATCCTCAATTCCAATATGGATGCTTTATGCCGAGTTGCGTTCGGTGGGACGAACAGTCCCGTTTGTCTCTTTATACAACAAGATCGCTATAATTCCAGGATTTCAACTTGGACAGTTTATAGTCTTCTTGGTGCGTAATTCACTTGTAGGAAGCTGTTTGGGCAGAGGCGACCATTCCCGCGCCCCTACTGCCAACCCGCCGCGGTTGGCAGATATCGTGCATATTCAATGCTTTAAACCGTCAACCACGGCGGGTTGACAGTAGGGGTGGGAGCCAAGTTTCATTTCTCAGACTGACCAAACTGCAACTTTAATCTGTCCCTCGTCAAAGCAATCACCAAAAATAACTTCCCCCGCAAGTATATACCAGCGGGGGAGTCCAAATTCGATTCGCTCTTCTTGAAATCCGCTTTTCCTATGCCGCCTCAACCTTCGGCCAACCTTTCCCAATCCATTTTTCCAGTGTATCCATAAACTCGTTCAGGAGCCAAAGCGGCGTCGAAGCCGATCCGGTAACGCCGATTGTTTCGCAGTCGCTGAACCAATCTGATTCAATTTCCTCAGTCGAAACAACATGATAACTTCGCGGATTGATCGCCTTGCAGGTAGCGTGCAGCATTTTCGTGTTCGATGACTTATGGCCTCCGACTACGAGAATCACATCTGCCTGAGTCGCAAACGCCGGAAGTTTCTGATCCCTTCGCACTACAAACCGGCAAAGCGTATCCTTCACAATCACTTCACCTACGCGCTTGCGGATCTTCTCGGTCATCTCATCGAACCACGCCGGGGAGACGGTTGTCTGCGTCATCACCATCGTAGGTTTGCCGACTTCGAGCTTAGTAATATCTTCATCGTGCTGAATGATGATCGCCTTATTATCCGCATGACCGACAATCCCGATCATCTCAGGATGGTGATGTTTACCGACGATCACGACCTGATAGCCTTTTTCCATATACTCGCGAGCGAGATCCTGCGACCGCGTCACGACCGGGCATGTGCCGTCGACGACTTCGACGCCAAGCTTGCTCAATTTCTCAAATGTTTCCGGCGGCTCGCCATGAGCACGGACCAGAACTTTCAATCCGACTGTATTCGTTCCACTTGAGACGTCATCGAAATGGTCGAGATCGGTGGTATGAATAGTTTTGAGACCGGCGTTGTCGAGTCGCTCTACTTCGCGTTCGTTGTGAATGATATCGCCCAATACGAGGACATTTTTATTGCCATCGGATAGCTCTTTTTCAGCGAGCTGAATGGCTCGTCGAACTCCGCCGCATGTCCCAGCCTGTGGATCAAGTATAACTTTCATTTGCTCTTCTTTTACCCTTTGCCTTCCGCTGTCGCCGCCCCGTCGGTGACAGCTCCTATACAGTACCGCGCTGCTACCCCGCCTCTGCCAGTCTGTGCTCTTCAACCAAAGCATCCAGTTCCCTTTTAAACATCGGGAGCAGTTCATCTTCTGCAACAGTATGCACAATCACTCCTTTGCGGAGTATCAAGCCTTTCCCCTTACCCCCAACTACACCGATATCCGCGTCGCGGGATTCCCCCGGCCCATTAACAACACAACCCATTACCGAGACTTTAATCGGGAGATCGACGCCTTTCAAGAGCTTCTCGACTTCCGACGCGAGACTGAAAAGGTCTATCTCAATCCTCCCGCAGGTAGGGCAAGCTACCAGTTCGGCTGATCGTCTCCGCACTCCGGAAGCCTCGAGAATCCACCAGCAAACCTTTATCTCTTCTTCAGGCTCGGCGGTCAGGCTAACTCGGATCGTTTCCCCGATGCCGTCGCACAGAAGGCTGCCAATTCCGATAGAGGACTTGATCGTGCCGTAACCTTCGAGCCCGGCTTCGGTGATGCCAAGATGAAGTGGAATGTCGCACTTTTTGCGGAATAGTCGATTCGCTTCGATCATCACTTTAGTCTCGGTCGCCTTCATTGAAACGATTATCGAGCGGAATTTCTCCCGTTCGAGAATCTCAACCTCCCTCAAGGCGGCTTCGACCATCCCCTCCGGCGTCACGAGGTATTTATCGCGCTGCAGTATATCGTCCGGCATCGAACCGCTGTTGACGCCAATACGTATCGAGATCCCAGCCGCTCCTGCCGCGTCCACGACTGCTTTTACTCGATCTCGCGAACCGATATTGCCCGGATTCAGTCTCACTTTAGCGACGCCCGCTTCGATAGCCTCGATTGCGCGCTTGTAGTGGAAGTGAATATCCGCAACAATCGGAACTCCCGCGCCTTTCACAATGTCCGGAAGAGCCGCTGAGGCTTTCTCGTCCGGCACGGCAACGCGAACTAATTCGCAACCAGCTTCGACGAGGCGATGAACCTGTGCGAGCGTCGCATCTACGTCACGGGTGTCTGTCGAACACATCGACTGAACGACAACCGGCGCTCCGCCCCCAATGGTAAGCGGACCGACTTTGACAGCCCGCACTTTCGGATCGCTGCCGTAGCGTTCGCGCCGTCCTGAATCATCCTTCAGGACTGAGAGATCAATTTTACGTAATCCCACTGCTTCTTTGGATTTTATGGCTTCTGGACGGAGATTCAATCGCCGCCCTACAACCGGTTAGACGGATTTAAAGAAAAGTCGTTGGTGGTTTTGGTGGTTGGGTTGGGAAAGCGACCATTCCTTTGATGGAATGAATCTATAAAGCGTTGATGTGCGGAAAGAACTGGTCAGGACGGTCTGAGATCAAGCCGTTCACGCCGAGATCGATCAACGCTTTCCCATCATCCAAGCGGTTGACCGTCCAGGGAACCACCATCAAACCTTCGGATTGCGCGTCGGTGATCCAGTGCGCGGAGAGCGCTTTGTAGTGAGGAAGAAGATAGTTGCAGCCGAGCATCATCGCAGCTTTAACCGCGCTCTTTCCACCAACTATTCGCCCAGTTAAACGATCCACTAATAATCCGCGAGGAATCGCAGGCGCGATATCCCGGGCTGTTTGAAGCGCTTCTGGTAGAAATGAGCTAACCATCACTCTCTCGACCAGATCCAGATCGAAGATTAAGGGAATGATCCGCTCGACAGCGTCCAGTTCCTTGATCTCGATATCGAAACGGAGTTCTCTGCCAAAACGACGAAGGACGGTCTTCAGAGTGGGCACGGTCTCGCCTCCGCCGATGTCGATTTCGGCAAGTCGGCGGTGATCCAATTCTCTAATCGCCTTGGCGTCGCCGGTCGGAAGAGGAATCGCCTCATCGTGATGCAGGACCGGCGTGAGGTCGCGCGATAGACGAATATCGCACTCGGCCCAGCCGACTCCCTGTGAGATGGTGTATTCAAACGCCGCGAGGCTGTTTTCAGGCCGGTAGAACAGCCCGCCACGGTGCGCTGTTAGTATGAAAGATTGTTTGGACGTATTAGTCTTATAAAGTGTATGTCTAAACTGTCGCCGCTCCGCCGGTGACAGCTCTGTCTCAAGGCAAAGTAACTTGAGATAAGACGCAAGCTGTCAACCCGCCGCGGTTGACGGCGCAAATAAATATTTGTCAATTATATATCTGTCAACCACGGCGGGTTGACAGTAGGGGTGGAAGCCAAATTTCACCTTTCGGCCAGTTCGGAGAGAAAATCCAACATGATAATAACCTTCCCTACTACCCCCCTGTCTTCTTCCCGCTGTCCTGATCCATCAAATACCTGAGTTGGTGGATCTTTTCTCGCGCTGATTGCGCACCGATGTCGTTCTTATCCTTCATTTTCGCAAAACGCTTCTGATACCACTCAATCGCAGTCGGATAGTCACCCTTGTCCTGATAAACTTTCCCGATATAGAAAAGGTTATCAACCGTCCCGCCATGAGCGTAGGACGAGTCGAAGGCCGCAATTGCTCCGTTGTAATCTTTCTGCCAGAACCGACAAAGTCCATAATTATACAACGCCTCGGGTTGAGTCGGATCTTGCTGCAATATCGACTTAAGATGAACTTCCGCATCGATATACTGTTGTCGTTCAACCTCTACAGCGGTTGTTGCCAATAGGACGCGGATGGATTGAGGATCAACCTTCAATCCCTCATTGGCCACGTTGATAGCCTCATTAATCGGCTGGAGATTTCTATAGTGGGATATCAAGGCGACGCGAGCTGCCTCGTACCCGGGAGCGAGTTGGAGCGCGCGACGAAGAAGCTGTTCCGGTCGCTTGATCCAAACCTCTTCAAGGCGCGCAGGCAACAGGCGGGAAAGATAATAGAATACTTGTGGATCGTCAGGAGCGTAGTTTAGGGCAAGTTTCAAGGAAGATTCCGCTTCTTCCCAATCACGCGATTTCAGGAAACTGCATCCCAGCAGGATATAAACTTCGGGATTTTCGCGGTCGAGTCGCGCGGCGTCAAGTAGCAAGGTGAGGATTTCATATTGGTAGATATCCGGCTGAGAGGCCAGTCTGGTTTTAGCCAGTTCAAGGCGAGGCGCGCTCCAGTGAGAATCGGCCAGCGCTTCCGATGAGAAGAATGCCGCTGCGAGCTCATAATCTCCCCGCCGACGGATACTGAAGTTCAAGTAGTGTAGAACAAGCATCGAATCGGTCACACTTTCGGGCGCGTTCAACCAGTCCCGTGTAACCGGCTTCAGTTCAAATATCGCTTCTGCCTGCCGACCGCCCCAAAGCATCGCATTGCGGATTCTCACTTCCGAGTACTTCGTTTCGCTCTGTACCGGATATTTGCCGAGGTTATACTTACGGTAAACCAGCCTAAGACGAGACGCTTCACTGTCGGCCTCGTCCTGGACAACTTGGAGAATCGTACCCACTCGATTCCGAACGGCGTATGTTTCTATTTCGGAGAAATTCTTCGCCCGATAGATCGAAGGAGCTGTTTCAGCATCGAGAACGGTCAGTTCTTCAGAAGCGGAAATGAGTCGGGAACGTATGGTTGCCGCGACCGCCTCTGCCCATGCGCCGGGAGAAGTTTCTCCCGGTTCTCCCGCTAATACGACAACACGGTGCGGAATTGGCGGCGGCTTTAGAATTGACCAGTACAACACATAGAGCGAAAAGGCGAGCGCCCAGCCTATACCGAGCACTCGCCAAAAACGCGTTGTATTCCAGAAACCGGTAGTACGCCAGGCGAACCACCAGATAAAGCTGAACGAAATCAGCCCCGCAACAAGCAGCCAAATCCCGTAGGGTACCCGGCCTGAAGCGTAATCGAGGAGATCTGGGATCATCCGCCCATCAGGCTGAAGGCTTCCATCCGAGTCGCCTGCTTTCTAAGATATCCCCGCTGCGCGGAAGTGATCGTCTCTGTCGCTTCCTTCTTCACGCCCTGCATCGCAACGCAGAGATGACGAGCCTTGATCACCACAATCACGCCGAGCGGTTTTAGTTTTTTCACCAGTACATCGGCGAGATCTGTCGTCATACGCTCTTGTATTTGAGGACGGGCGGCGACCGATTCAACCAAACGCACCAGACTGCTGAATCCCGTCACCATGCTATCCCCCGGAATATAACCGATGGAAACATGTCCCCAGAATGGCAGCAGATGGTGTTCACACATCGAATAAAACGGAATATCTTTGACGAGGATCATCTCGTCGTTGTTCTTACTGGCAAAGAGATTCACTGACGCCGACGGTTCGACGCCGACGCCGGCAAAGATCTCCTGATACATTCTCACAACCCGGTCAGGAGTAAGCTGCAATCCTTCACGATCAGGATCTTCGCCTATCCCTTCGAGCAACATTCGGACGCCGATTCGGATTTTTTCCGCGTCAATCGCCATCGCTCCGGTCTCCTCCGCTGAACAGCGATTCGCCTCCGCCTTGATTATCAGGGCGCGGCGCATCGGTACTGCCTGACGACTCGGTTCCGGTTCCATCGCCCGGGCGTTTCGTCTGACGCGGGCGACGTGAACGACTCCGACGGCGAGCGGCGGCGCGTTCATCAGAACCTTCATCCGGCGCTGGCGCTGGCTCGCTGCCGCTTGGCTTCGCGCTCTCGACCTGCGGTTGAGAAATTAGAGGCGGAGGGGTTACTTCCGGCTTATCTGTGTGTGGAGCCCCGGTCGTTCCTTCCTCTGGCGGAGCGCTGCCGTCGCCTTCACGACGAGGACGACGTTCACGGGACCGATAAGAACGGAAACGGCCTTGACGGCGACCTTCCTCAGCAGGTTTGGCTGCTCCCTCAGGTTGACCGTCCGGAATCTCAAGAGAAAGCGGTACGGTTTCAACCGGCGGCGGTGGCGGAGGAGGAGGGGCCGCCTCCCGCTCTCTACGAGGCGGAGGAGGAGGCGTCGTCGTACTCAGATCTGCAAGCGGCTCAGGATGATATTCGTACTTTACTTCGCGACGTTCTTCCTGAACTTCCGGCTTCGGTTCAATCTTTGGCTCAACAACGAGACGCGGAAGCGGTTCCCTGTGGGATTCCCTACGCGGTTCGTGCTGCCTCGGCGGACGCGGTTCGGGACGACTCTGCGGCTGAGGAGGTTGTTCGACTCGGACTTCCGGCTTCACGTCTGCCGGCTTCCCCGGTTCCTCTTCTTTAGCTTGCCGCGCGAGCTGCGCCTGCCTCATTTTGGATATTTCCATGGGAGTCGGGCGACGATTTTCGGGATCACGGCTCGAAGCGACGCCCATACTCTTGGCAAAATCACGGCGCATACGACCGGGACTTCTCGACGGATCGTTTGATCGGCTGCGTTCACCGGCTGGTTGATCAGATCTCGGACGATCACTTCGCGATGTGTCTGTGCGCGGTTGGTCGGTGCGCGGCGGTTCAACTTTAAGCGGTTCCGGACGAGGAGGATCCACTCGCAGAGGTTCGCTGCGAGGTGGATCGACGCGCAACGGCTCAGGGCGTGAGGGTTGACTCGGTCGTGACGAATCCTGATGAGGTTGACCAGACCTGTTCTGATCGAAGCGGGGACGGTCGGGGCGATCCGAGCCGCCGCGCGGCTGGTCAATTCGTGGTCCCTGTCCGGGGCGCGGCTGTTGCTGAGGACCGCGTTGATCGCGATTATCCCGTCCGTCGCGACGCGGCTGATTCCCGCGCTGCTGGCCGGAACGGTATGGAGGAGCATCGAGAACCTTCAAATGCTGCGGAGGCAACTTCCCGCCTCTGAGCAGAATGTCGATCTCCTCTCCATCAAGAATTTCGCGTTCGAGTAGCGCTTCCGCGACTACCTTCAGCTTATCAAGATTCTGCTTCAGGATTCGCTCAGCATTCTGTTCAGCGTCGGTGACAATTTTGCGCACTTCGATGTCGATGTCCTGAGCCGTGCGTTCGCTGAAGTCACGATGCTGGGAAATTTCCCGGCCGAGAAAGATCTCCTCCTGCCGCTTGCCAAAAGAGATCGGCCCGAAACGGTCGCTCATCCCCCACTCGCAGACCATCCTCCGGGCGATGTCCGTAGCGCGCTCGATGTCGTTTCCGGCGCCGGTAGAGAATTCGTTAAAGACGATCTTCTCTGCTACTCTGCCGCCCATCAAGTGCGTCAAGGTCTGCTTCAGGTAGTTGCGCGAGTAGTTGTGCTTCTCATCGAGTGGGAGGTAATGCGTCAGGCCAAGCGCCCGTCCACGTGGAATGATAGTCACCTTGTGTACGGGATCGGCTCCAGGCGTCAGCTTCGCAACCAGCACGTGCCCGGCTTCATGGTAGGCAGTCTGACGTTTCTCGTCTTCGGAAATGAGCAGGCTCTTCCGCTCCGTCCCCATCATCACCTTGTCCTTCGCTTCTTCGAAGTCGAGCATAGTGACCTGGGTGCCATTGCGGCGAGCGGCGAGCAAGGCAGCTTCGTTGACAAGATTGGCAAGCTCCGCTCCGGCAAGCCCGGGAGTTCCTTTGGCGAGAACTTCGAGCTTAACGTCACTGGCGAGTGGAATCTGGCGGGTGTGGACCTTGAGAATGCCTTCACGTCCGCGCACATCGGGACGATCCACTACAATCTGCCGGTCGAATCGACCGGGACGGGTAAGAGCGGGGTCGAGCACATCAGGACGGTTGGTCGCGGCGATCAGGATCACGCCGTCGTTGCCTTCGAAACCGTCCATCTCGACAAGCAACTGGTTGAGCGTCTGTTCGCGCTCATCGTGCCCGCCACCGAGACCTGCGCCGCGATGACGACCGACCGCGTCGATTTCATCGATGAAGATGATGCACGGAGCATGCTTCTTGCCGGTCTCAAAAAGATCTCTTACCCGAGCGGCGCCGACGCCGACGAACATCTCTACGAAATCCGCGCCGGACATCGAGAAGAACGGCACTTCCGCTTCGCCTGCTACAGCTCTTGCAAGAAGTGTTTTGCCGGTTCCCGGAGGTCCAAGCAGCAACGCTCCCTTCGGGATGCGTCCGCCCAATTTGGTGAATTTCTTAGGATCGCGAAGGAAGGCGATTACTTCTTGAAGTTCAGTCTTGGCTTCATCGCAACCGGCGACATCCTCGAAAGTGATCTTCGGCTTTCCTTCCAACGAGAGCTTGGCTTTCGATTTGCCGAAAGAGAAAACGCCTCGCGCTCCGCCGCCGCCTTGCATCCTCCGCATCAGGTAGATCCAGAATCCGAAAATGACAACCCAGGGAAGAATGTTGATCAGGAATATTCCAAACCAACTGGTAGTCTTCTCTTTGAATTGGTAGTCAATTTTGAGGCTGTCCCACTCGGCGAGCATCCCCTGGTCGATAAAGGGAAGAACCGCGACAATCGCGCCGCCGTCCTTCAAGCGACCGTGAAATTCCCGCTCGATAATCTCGGCACCGTCAATCTGACCGGCTTGGAGGTAGTTGCGATACTGGGTGTAGGATTTGCGTACTTCGGGCTTTTCATCAACATTCAGTTGTTGGAAAACTATCCATGAGACAATGAACAGTAAAGCCCAGATAGTAATGGTTCGGGTAGCCTTCCACCAGTCGAAACCTTCTTCTGGTAATGGCTTCCGCTTGCGGGAGCGTTTCCCCTCGGAGTCTTTCTTAGGCTCCTTGCTGGAGGGGTTCTGGTCGGTCATAAAATTCCTGCAGATCTTGGTTTATGTGAGGCGCTGCCGGCTTAACAGAAAGCTTCACTGCCCGCTTCGATTCGCTGGTTAATTTGAACGAATCGGCGATTCGCAACGGTGGGATTGCAGCAATAACTCCTCCAATCTCAAGGATTGGATGGAGGCGTCGGTGCGGAGGTATGCGAGCTTCCCGTAAAAGATCGAGAACGCTGCAAGAATGCCGGGCGCCGAACGGTATGATGCGATCTCCCGCGCGGGCGGGGCGAACTGTGGCCGGGGCGGCCATGAACGCGGCATAATCCAGCCAGAGTATTCCGGGTGGAGGCGGAATAACGGCGGCTGCCGCAGTAATAATCTCGGCCTTCAAGAGACCGAAGCCGGGTATGATAACCCCCTCATCCGGCGAGAACGGTCGGGATTCCCAGTCAATCTGATTGAGATAGACATGGAGCGCCCCCTCCCACCTGCAGGCGCTCAAACCTTCACCAAGCTCGATAGCGCGCGTTGAATGCTTCGCCGCTCGATCAGCGGCTCGGCACCGTTCCAGAGAAATCCTCGTCTCCCCCAAGGCGACGAGATTTGCTGCGCGCCTGATAACACCCAAACGTAACAAAGAATGATACGAAGAGAACTGTGAGTAATCAATAACTACTTCGCTCTCATTGCGATCTGTTACAGACTCTTCAAAAGCTCTCTCAATACTCTGCGATACCCAATCGGCAGCCTCGCCGATTAATTCCCCGCTTCTGCGCAGACCTTTCCGCGATGAGAGACCGAACAGTCTCTCTATCTCGGGGAGAATCCCGCGACGTACTCGCGAACGCGGATACCGGAGATCATGATTAGTGAGATCTGTCGAGTAGTCAATATCCTTCTCGTGACAGTATAACTCCAGTTCGCGTTTCTGAAAATCGAGTAATGGACGCAAGATTCTCATCGAAGGATCTGCAGGCGAGGTGGAACTGGATTCGAGCCAGGCCAATCCTTCCACGCCAGAACCGGAAATCAATCGCATCAAAAGGTTTTCGAGAGCGTCGTCTTCCTGATGACCCAACGCTATTACAACCGGTCGCTCACTCTTAACTTTAATATCATTTGCTGTCTGCGCGAGAAAGTGGTGGCGTAATTTTCGCGCGGCGACATGGATGCTGCAACCAGCCTCAGCGGCGTAATCAGATACTCGCCCTATTCCCACTTCCAACGGAACCCCTAACCTTGTGCAGAGTTTCCGCACGGCCAACTCTTCAAGATCGGATTCAGTGCGAAGTTTATGGTTGAAATGCGCTGCCGCGATGGAAATGTTTTTGGTTATCCCCATTCGCCAAGCAAAATGAGAAGCGCCGTTGAATCGGGACCACCAGAAAGTGCGACAAGGATCGTTGTCCCGGGACGAATGTCCAGTAACTGCATCGCCTTGTTGAAACGGGAAGATATGTCAGTTTTACGGAACATTATAGAATATAACGATAATCGACCTATTTTCCGCACGTTTGGTCAAGCATAGAGGGGCAGATTACAGTTGCAATCGAGCGGTCATTCCCAAGAAGGAGTTTGTCTGACAATGTCTAATCGCCCCCGCTCCTACTACCAACCCGCCGCGGTTGGTAGAACAAGCTAATGATTCTGCTTATTTTCTGCCAACCGCGGCGGGTTGGCAGTAGGGGAAAAGAGCCCAAGTAATACTTGGACAGGTTCAAAGGTGGAAATCGAGTCAAGCCAAACAGACGCGATGACCTGCAATTGGGCAAACAACGCCTATTCTTTGTGATCCTTGCGCTTTCGTGGTCAGGGTCCAAGTCCGCTCACACTCCCTCGCTTGCGCACTTCTGCACTCTTCCAGATTGCATTTAACTGCCCTGCCAAGTATATTAATTTGATAATCTCAAAGGGTGGAATGGGGGTGATCCGCCTTTTAGTTGAATCGGGAGGTTCACTGTGTGGGTAATGCGCTGGACTATCATCGGGATCATTATGCTCGCAATACTCGGCTTCGCGATGCAGAACCCTGAAATGGTCCGACTTTCAATCTGGACATGGCACTCAGAGCCTATGCCGCTCTATCTTGTCGCCTATTTCGCATTCGGCGTCGGGATTCTTGTTGCGGCGCTGGTAGCGGCGTTTAATCAAGTTCAGCACCGTTTATCACTCACGCGAGCCCGTCGAGAAATTTCCCGACTTAAAGAGGAGTTGACTCAGCTTCGCAGATTGACGCTTGATGACGCCCTGCTTGAAGAAGATATAGAATCTGAACTTGATCCGATCAGTCAGAACAGCGTTGATAAATCAACGGATATACGCTGATGGCGACTGATTTCAGCTTTCTCTGGATGTTTCTTGCAGCAGCGGCAGCGGTTACTGCGATCGCCCTTTATGAGTGGTGGTATAAGCGAGAGGAGCGTCCGACTCCAATCCATGATTACTATGCTGAAGGTCTCAATTTAATCATCGAAGGACGGTTCCGCGAAGCAGCGCGCGCGCTTACGGAAGCAATACATCTCAACACCGATAACGCCGATGCTTATCTGAGACTCGGTTCGGTGTTCCGGAGTCTCGGAAAACCTCGCCGCGCGGCTCAGATACATCTCGAACTCTCAATCAGGAGTGATCTCCCACCAACCAAACTTGCCCAGGTTTATCGAGAACTTGCTATCGATCTCGAGATGATTCAAAGCTACGAGAAAGCCTTAAAACACCTTGACCAATCGCGTCGGTTCGATCCCTCTTGCCCGGACGATCTTCCGATTCGACTTAGAATCCTCGAACAGTTAGGTCGCTGGAAAGAAGCGGGCGAAGTCCAAAAGAAGCTATCACAACTGACCGGCCAGGGCAATCCGGTCAAAGCTGCGCTCTATAAGATTGAAGAAGGACTGGCGCTCTGCGCTGACAAGAAAGAGCATGACGGAAGAATCCTGTTCAAGGACGCTCTACGACTCGATCCTAACGCCTGCGAAGCCAAGCTCTGTATCGCAGCGTCCTATATTCGCGAACAGCGCCATGACGACGCCTTTGTATGGCTCACTACCTTTGTGAAAGAATATCCCGAGCGCGCTCAAGACGCTTTCAATCTTCTGGAGGACTTACTTTTTGATCTCGGTAGATTCAGTGAAGTCGAAACCATCTTGAAAGAAGCTGCTGAAAAGGCGCCGCGCAATATCTATCTGGCGCTTGCCTTAATTGACCTTGCGGAAAAAAAAGGAGAGCTTGAAGAAGCGCTTGATGTCTGCGAACGCGGCATTGAGGCGTCGAGAGGGGAATTAACGCTTCAAATGAAGCGGCTGGCAATTCAGAAGCGCCTGAATCGCGTCGGGGATGTTGAACGAGGTTTGTCTGAGATTGTCGATCGAATTTCGCCGCTGGAGCACGGCTATTACTGCAAGGAGTGCGGCTTTCATTCACGAAAACTCCGAACTCGCTGCCCAGAGTGCGGCGAATTCCGCAGTTTCTCGATCGAAAGACGACAGTTGCACGGCGCAGCGTAAAAGCCGCGAGGAACTCAATTAACCTCCTGACATTCTCATTTATCTTCCTGCTTGTTTCCAATTCTTCAAGAGAAACCCAGCTATGGGAGCAATTCTGTGCAGGTCACCTCGACTCTGTGAAGGTTTTAGCCTCGTTGCTTCCCGACTCATCGAGCGCTTCGTTGTTTATGAAGGGATTAAATGAACCGGACGGCGAGAAAGCGGTTAAGGTTTATCAACAATTACTGACTCAATTCCCCAAGTCCACCGCTTCAGCCTATGCTCTCGATCGTTTGAAACAGTATTACATAGTTCGAGAGCCTAAGAAGTCCGAACAATACAATCGCTTATTGAACGAGCGTTTTCCTAACTACAAGACGCCTGATTTCGGATGGTCATCTGAGGTTCAAGCAGCCAAAGTCGAGCCAATAAAATCTGAAAAAGAAAAAGAGATTGCTCCTCCCGAACCGCAACAAACTGCCGGTCAGGGATGGTCTATTCAAGTAGGCGCGTTTAAAAACCGCAAAAGCGCCGAAGCGACGGGACGACAGGTCACTCGATTCGGAAAAGTCAACTATATCGATCGGGTGGTCGAAGGAAAGAAATTGATTGCCGTTCAAGTCGGAAGATACCCGAATAAATACGAAGCTCAACGAATCGCCGCGCAGATTTCAGGTTCTACCGGACTCCAGACGACAATCGTCCGGGCGTCTCCATAAAACTTTAGGAGGATGGGCGTCCCTGCCCGTCCGCATCAGAACTTTCAACTTTCAACTCACAGGACAATTCCATGGAACTGCTTCGTACACTGGTTGAGATGTCCGGTGTATCCGGACACGAGGAACGCGTTCGCAAACTGGTCATCGAACAACTCACGCCGCTGGTGGATTCAATTTCCACCGACCAGATGGGCAACGTGATCGGTTTCAAAAAGGGATCGGGCAAAGAACCCAAGGGCGGTCGCAAGAAGTTGATGCTCGCCGGTCATATGGATGAGATCGGTTTCATCGTCAGCTACATCGACGACAAAGGTTTCCTGCGCGTCCAGCCTCTCGGCGGCTGGGATCCCCGCACCATGATGTCGCAGCGCGTGACTGTTCATGGCAAGCGCGACCTCCCGGGTGTTTTCGGCTCCAAACCGGTGCATATCCTTACCGATGAAGAGCGCAAGAAGCCCCTCGAAATCAAAGATTATTTCATTGACCTCGGTATGACGAAAGATCAGGTCGCGGAACTGGTTCAACTCGGCGACCCGGTCACGATGTATCGTAAGATGGAAGAAATCGGGAACTGCGTTACGTGCAAGACGTTCGATGATCGTGTCGGCGTCTATTGCATGATCGAAGCGGTTCGTAAAGCGAAGAAGAGCACCGCTGATCTCTACGTCGTCGCGACGACTCAGGAAGAAGTCGGCATTCGCGGCGCTATCGCGGCGTCCACCGGCATTGAACCAGACGTAGGCATAGCGATCGACGTCACCCTCGCCAACGACGTTCCGGGCGCTCCCGGTCCCGACGAAATTTCCCATCTTGGCGCCGGAACCGCCATCTCGATTTTAAACGGTTCGCATATTTCCAATCCGAAGTTGCTCACTCGTCTGGTGGAAATCGCCGAAAAGAAGAAGATCAAGTTCCAGCGTGACGTGCTTCCCAAGGGCGGCACAGACGCGGGCGGCATCCAGCGCGCCAAGTTCGGACCTGCGGTAATTACGCTCTCGATTCCGTGCCGTTACGTCCACTCGACCGTTGAGATGGTTCACAAGGAAGACGTTCAGGCGACGATCGACCTGCTGGCGGCCTACATCGCCGATCCGGGAGATATGGACTACCGGTTGTAAAAATTCAGACCATTGCCCACTGCCGATCCGCCGCGGTCGGCAGTGGCAGTGAGTCAGTAGGATAGGCGTCCCCGCCTGTCCACCAAATTGTCGGCACCTCTCGTGGACAGGTAAGAACGCCTATCAAACAGACACTTTAACTCCCGAGGCAATGGAACTCTTCACAATAGGTTTTTTAACCGTCGGCGTCATCGATCTGCTCGACATCATCGCCGTCACCTTCGTCTTCTACCAGATCTATCAGATCATGCGAGGAACAAGGGCGACGCAGATGTTCGCAGGATTGCTGTTCCTGTTGGTGACAGGTTCGGTTGCACAGCTTGTCGGGATGAGCGGTATGACTTGGCTGATCCAATCTGTCGGCGCCGTCTGGGTTATCGCCTTTGTGATCCTTTTTCAACCGGAACTCCGTCGGATGTTGCTTCAGGTCGGGCAGATGGGGCTGCTAAGGACGTTGCTAAGAAGCAGCGGGCAACGAGCGGTCAGCGAAGTTGTAAAAGCTTGTTTTGAACTCTCCAAACGGCGTATCGGCGGCTTGATCGTCTTCCAACGTCGCACCGGAATCCGCGGCGTGACCGAATCAGGCGTACCGATGCAGGCTGAAATCTCTTGGGAACTACTCGTCTCGATATTCCATCCGAGAACGCCGCTCCACGACGGCGCAGTGATAGTAATCGGCGAGACCATTGTCGCTGCACGATGCATCTTACCGCTCACGATTTTACCCCAGTCGGATCCAACCATCGGCACTCGTCATCGAGCAGCTCTGGGAATTACGGAAGAAGTGGATGCTGTTGCTGTTACTGTCAGTGAAGAGAGCGGCGCTGTATCCGTCGCTGTCGGAGGGCGGTTCATCGGGCGCGATCTCGATGAGCGCGGTTTGCAGAATGAACTGACGCGCCTTCTTTACCCGCGCGCAGGCGACGCTGAAACGGAACGAATGACGGATCAATCTATTCCCAATCCGGCAGGGCTTTGATCTGAATATCTCCAACCATATCGGCCGCCTCAGTTGGGCGGCTGCGGCTCGCCTGCTCCCTCCCATCAGCGGCTTTGTGCTGCTGCTCACGATTCTCCCTACCCTCTCAGTCGCTGAATATGGCCGCTATAGTCTGATATTCATCATCGCGACTCAGATCATGTTCCTCAGCAAGTCGCTCGTCCTGAATCCGATGATTAAGTTCGCGGCTGAACCGGGACGCTTCGATCGAGTCAGTCAGACCGGTTTGCTGCTCTCGCTGGGAACGGTCATATTGTTGGGCGGGATGATCGCCGCCAGCGCTCCACTCACGGCAAAGATATTCCGGCTTGAGGTAAAGGATATCCTGCTAGCGTCGCTCTTACCTCTCGCATTCTGGCTGCGGGATTGGGGATTTTGTGCGCAGCAGACGCTCTACCGAACAGGGCGGCTCTTCGCTGTCGAAGCGGTTTATTACGTCGGAGTTTCAGTAGGTTGCATCTGGATTTGGAGTAAGGGGCAGGGAGTCGCGGGAGATGTCGTCGCCGTGAACCTCTTCGCGGCTGGAGCGTCATCGCTGTTAGCGCTTGTTTTAAAACCAAAGAGCGATAGCGTCACTCTTCGCGATATCCGCTCTGAATCTGGTCCATTACTGCGTTATGGCTTCTATACCCTCGGGATCGGCGTTTCAGCGAATTTGCTGGCGGGAGCGGATATTCTCGTTATTGGCGCTATCTATAATCCCGAGATAGTTGGAATCTACTCCGGCGCCAAGCGAATTTACGCGGTAGCCTCGACGTTGATCTCAACCGTCGGTCTGCTCGTGATGCCTTACGCCTCGCGCCTCACCGCAGAAGGACGCGGCAATGAAATGCGCGCGCTGCTCGAGAAATCGCTTGCCTATGTGACGCTCGGACTGGTTGGAGTAACAATTGTCGGTTGGTTCAGCGCGGATCGGTTTTATCATATTTTTCTTCCAGAATCCTATGCCGCTTCAGCCCCCTTGTTGAAAATTCTCCTGATTGCCGCGCCTTTTGAGGGAATCTACAATATCAGCGGATCCATCCTCTATGGCGCCGGAGCCGCTACCGCCGTCGCAGCGACCTCCGCCCTCGGCCTCGTCGCACTCGGCGCTCTGTTGCCGCTCGGAGCTTACTTCTATTCTCTAACCGGCGCGGCGACTTCGCAAGTTATCGGAGCTTGCATCGTAGGCCTAATCATGTACTTAAAAGCGTCCCGTCAGACCGGCTCAACGCTTTCGGGAATTACAACACGCCTGCTTGATGGATTCAAGTCGGGATTGCGATTGATTTCCGGAAAGCAGTCATGAGTTCAAACGCTAAAGTCTCCGTTGTCGTCGTCGCCTGGAACTCGACTCGTGATATCGAAGCGTGTGTGCAGAGTCTCCTGAATCAAACCTGCGCCCCTTATGAGATTATTCTGGTTGATAACGCCTCCACCGACGGTACCGCAGGATTTGTAGCAGAGCATTTCCCCGGCGTGCACCTGATCCGCCTCGATTATAACGCCGGATTTGCAAAAGGTAATAACATTGGAATCGCCCGGACGACCGGCGATTGGGTGCTTGCCTTGAATCCGGACGCGATGCTCGAATCTGACTGGATCCGAAAACTCATCGAATTCGCTGATGAACATCCCCGAGCTGGTTCAATTGGAGGATTACTGCTTAGAACTGGCGCTGTACCGGGGAAGGAGATCATCGATTCGGTGGGAATCGAAATTTACCGCAGCAGGAGGGTTCGAGACCGTGGAGCGGGTGAATCCGCGACCGATCTACCGGCTGAGTCGTCACGAGTGTTTGGAGTCTGCGCGGCTGCGGCGCTCTATCGGCGCGAGATGTTGCAAGACGTAGTTGTCTCAGGCGAGGTTTTTCCTGAATCGTTTTTTTGTTATTACGAAGACGCCGATCTCGCATGGAGAGCATGGCGGCGCGGTTGGGAAGCCTGGATTGTTCCGCAAGCCATCGGGCGCCACAAACGAGGCGGTTCGCCAATCGGCGCGAAATTCTCCCGCTATCTCACCCACCGTAACCGGCTCTGGCTGATAATACGAAACGACCGCTTCGGATCACTCTGGAGTGCGCTTCCCGAACTGTTTTTCCACGAGATTCTAGTTTTCCTCAGAATGCTGCGATATCCTTACCTGTTCAAAGCCTCAATTGAAGCAGTGGCGGGGCTTTCGAACGCTTTTCGTGAGCGGAAACTTATCCGTTCCACCGTTAAAATTCCTCCTCCTTACCTTCCCGGAATCGGATTTTCCTCACTTGAAACCAGAAATGCTCTGCGAAGTGTAAGAAAATTCTGATAGTGACCTACATCACGCTGCCTTCTAAAAAAAGCCTTAAACTTACTATCGAGTGAGGCAGAGCCGCGAGTCAGGCCTTCGGGTGTTTACCACGGCTCTTTCTTCTGACCTTGCTCGCAAGGTTAGAAGATTGTTTGGCGGCGGCTGAGTCCCGGTAGAAAACCCCTTGGATACCGTGAGCACTCAGCCGCGCCAACTTTTTGCAAAGGGAACCTGATTGGTTCCCTTTCTGCTTTTATAATCCCTCCTAAAACTGTAAAGTTGAATAGCGCCGTGTGACTCTGTCATTCCCGCGAATGATACTGTCCGAAAAGTGGAATTTGGCTCCCATCCCTACTGTCAACCCGCCGCGGTTGACAGTTTAAGATATTGAATATGCGCGATAACTGCCAACCACGGCGGGTTGGCAGTAGGGATGCATCGTGATATTCGCCTGTTCTCAGACAGCCCCGAAGGCAGGAATCCCAATAAGCTCAGGCTCCCTTTACCCTTACCGTCAACAACCAAGCGTCGTAAACATGATACCCAACCAATCTGACAACCCCCCGCCCGTCATCCTCGAACTGACACGAGGCGGAATCATCGAGTCTCAGCACCGGGGCTATATTTGCGTCGCAGATTCGACCGGAGAGATCCTTTATTCTCGCGGCGATCCCGACTTTGTCACGTTTCTGCGTTCTTCGGCGAAACCGTTCCAGGCAGCGGCGATGGTGACCTCCGGAGCAGCGGACGCCTTCAAGCTGTCAGATCGGGAATTGGCGCTCGTCGCAGGAAGCCACGGCGGTGAGAGGATTCATACTGATACAGTGTTGGCGTTGCTCTCTCGCGCAGGACTCTCGGTTGATTCGCTGCAATGCGGGATCCATCCGCCTCTCGACGCCGACGCCAAGAGCGAATTCGACCGGAATAGCCTGCAACCGTCCCAACTTCATCACAACTGCTCGGGCAAGCACACCGGAATGCTGCTCACGGCGGTGCACCTCGGTTTGTCTCTAACAGATTATCTCGATCCCTCACATCCGATACAGACGCGCATCACCGAAATCATCGCCGAGGCTGCAAACGTCGCAGCGGATAAGGTCATTATTGGAATTGACGGCTGTTCGGCGCCGGTTCACGGTATTTCTATGCGTGGCATCGCGATGATGTTTGCACGACTGGTTGAACCGCGTGGAATTAGTGAAGCACTCGGATCTGCCTTGAAACGAGTGGGAGCCGCAATGCGCGCTCACCCGGAGATGGTCGCGGCGTCGAAAGGAAGAATCTGCACCGACCTAATGCGAGCTGGCAGCGACCGCCTTATCACAGCAAAGGCCGGAGCGGAAGGCGTGTATGGCGCTGGGTGGAAGGACGACTCGAGGAAAAATGGAGCCGGTATTGGAATCAAGTGTGAAGATGGGGGGCAGCGCGGCAGAGATCCAGCGCTGATCGCAACGCTTCAGAGGTTTGAAGCGCTTCCTGATCCAGTTCCAAAACTATTAGCCCCATATTCGAGCGGCCCTATTAAAAACTGGCGCGGAATCGAAGTGGGCTGGGCTCTGGCAAGGATTTGAGGTTACCCTCTTTCCCGTCAATCTCAGAAAATTTCTGCAAACGGTGCAGGCGGACTCAATCTTCCTTCTCACGATTTTGTTCGCAACTACTTTATTATACATATTTTAACATAAAGAAGGGATATCTGCAGGAGATGCAATGCGATTGCAAACTATTGACAACGTCCACTCCTCGTGTTATATTTTCAGTAATTCAATTCCACTAAGGGCGCGGACGCTTTTTGATCTGCGAATTACACGACCTTGAAACGTCAACTTACGGTTGAACATTCAAGGCTCCTCGTCCTTTTCTACCCCTCGCACTGACCACTCGTAAATACTTTCCCTGCGAAATCTCGCAAACAAATTCAGGAGTACGGAGAGATGCCCAAATCGAAGATTTTTGCCAGTACGGTTTTTCTGCTGGTGATCCTTCTCATCGCTGGCGGCGCAATGGCCAAGCCGATGATCTGGTCGAACGATGACCGCCCGGTCGTTCAGCTCAGTCCTCGCGCTGAATCAGGCGATTTCGGTCGCGATTCTGACGAATTCCTCACTTTCCGCTGGATGTATTCATCCGATGGCGGTGAGAATTGGAACGACAAAACTATCTACGGCGCTGGCGCTACAGGTATGATCGACACCACCGGCGGCGTCCAGACAGCAGGCTGGCCGCAGGTGGCTTATCGGTTCGGCGTAGTTGCCGACGGCCAAAACCAGCTTCATTTTGTCGCAGTGCTGAACGGTTTCCTTACTGGCGAGTTCAATCCTTCCGGTCGCGTCAACGGACTCTATGACGTGATTTGCTCGGCCAATGGGGCAACAATTGACTATCATTTGATCGTCGAACAGCGGGAAGACCGCGAGTTCGTATGGTCAGACTGCGGCATCGACGCTGAAGGCAATCTCTTCGCCATTTATGTCGAAGTCAATGGCGATCAGGCCGGCATTAAGGCAACGAAGTCAACCGATGGCGGCACAACCTGGTCTGAACCATTTGCAGTCGTCACCGGGCTCGACGTTACTGGCGGTCAAGAGAGCATCATGCCCTACCCGCACATGACGCCGAAGGTTGATAGCGATTACTTCTATGTCATCTATCAAACCCCGGTTGAAGGAACATGGGCACACAAAGTCGCCAAAGTTCCCTCTGCCTTATCCGGTGATGTGACAATTGCCGAAACCGGCGCAGCTTCAGCGGCTTATGTCAGCTACTATGTCGGCGGCGTCAGCCCGATCGACATGGATCCGGCGACCGATCCGGCGACCGTCTATTTCGCAGTCCGTGATGCAGGCGGCGGAACAGCCATCGGCAACCTCGCTGGCGACCAGTGGTCGGTGTCACGCTTGGTTGGCGCACAACGCTATCCGAGCTGCGGTCTCAATGTTGCCGATCAAATCCCCTTTGTGTTCAGCAACTATGGCGTACCTGCCGGCGGCGCTCCTCACAAAGCTTGGATGTCATGGGATGACCTCGGCTACAACGGCGGCTCATGGTTACCGCCAACTGACGTCGATTCAATCGCCTACGACGGCGTCCGGGATCTGCTTTACTGCAATCAGGGCGTTTGGACCTCCGAAGGACGTCTGGTCTATGGCTCGAACGTCTGGGGACAGTTCACGCCTGAAGGTTTCCAAGTCAAGTACTCGGATGACGCCGGTGAAACTTGGAGTGATCGTAATAAGCTCTGGTCGATCTTCGACGAAGGCGAAACGATGTCCGGCGGTTTCATCGCTCAAAATGCTCTCGTCGCGGGAGCTAACAACCACGTATTTGTCGCTTTCTGCGGCAAGTGGGGCGCCACCGACTTCGACGGTCCGACAGTCGGCGAACCAACTCTTTCAAGCTTCCGTCTTGAAGAACCATGGACGGTAACCTGCCCGCTTAACGACCTGAATGGTATCGGCGACGCATGGGTAAATTGGTACAATGTCAACGCCGATGCACCCGAATGGGCGGCTGCATCTTACGATACCATCCTTATGGCAGACGCTTTGAATAATGGTACCTTCCAGTTCACGATTCCCAATGACACCTTGTTTGAGAGCGGCGACTCAGTCTGGATCTATGTCGATGGCGTTGACCAGTTGAATAACTACGCCGCCGGTTGGGAAAACCTCCTCATCGTCGGTACCGGTTACACTGGCGTCAGCCGTACTGTCGAGCTTCCGACCGAAGTTTCGCTTGGTCAGAACTACCCGAATCCGTTCAACAACTCAACGGTGATCCCGTTTGCTCTGAATCGTACAGAGAGAATCACGGTTCAAGTCTGGGATACCAATGGTCGTCTCGTTTCGACTGTGGTTGATGGCGTTGCTTCGGCAGGCCGTCATCAGGTCTCGTGGAATCCTCAGGACGTCTCCTCAGGAATCTACATCTATACCCTGCAGACCAATTCGCAGCGATTCATCGGCAAGATGACGCTCGTTCACTAATCGCAAGTGACCTGCCGGGCTTGGTAGGATAGAGAGCCACGGGGGGCCGGTCGGCGACAACCGGCTTACCCGTGGCCTCTCTCTTCCGGTCAAGCCATCAGGCTGGGAATGAAAGGCCGCCGGCGATTGTCCCCGCCGCGCCGGCCAGAGAGGAGGTCCATTTGTCAGCCTTGCGCACTTTGTTACGCCCGTTTCCTCTTCTGGCTCTGGCAGTACTCCTTCTGTTAAGGGGAACTGCTTGGGCCGGGGTGACGGGAAAGCTGACCGGCGTCGTCACTGACGTCAAGACTGGTCAGCCAATTTCAAACGCTACGGTGATTCTGGTTGGCACAGAGATTGGAGCCGCCACGAGCGCCGAAGGCGATTACGTAATCATCAATATCCCCCCCGGTCGTTATACTGTTGCAGCGAGTACCGTCGGCTACATCTCTGTAAGACAGCAAGACGTCCAGATCTATGCCGACCTCACGACCAATCTCGCATTCCAGTTGGAAGCAACTGTCATCCACGGACAGGAAGTCACGATCAAAGCGGCGCGGAAAGTGATCCGGCAGGATGTCACCGCCTCGACTAAACTCTCCACCGGGGATGAAATAGCCCATATGCCAGTTGCAAACTTTGTCGGCGCGGTAGCCAACATCGGCGGTGCGGTCGGCAACGGGAACAACATCCACATTCGAGGCGGTCGTCGCGGTGAAGTCGCCTATCTGATCGACGGCATGGAAGTGAAAGACCCGCTCGGCAACCTCCGTATGCTCTCGATTGGCAATCCGGCGGTAGCGGAAATGATCGCGCTGACCGGCGGTTTCGACGCTGAATACGGCAATGCGCAATCAGCAGTCGTCAACGTCGTGACACGTGAAGGTTCTAAAGAGTACCACGGACAGGTCAAATACGTCTTCGACGATATCAATAACCTCCTCGATGACCAACCGGCGAAATTCGAACCTCATGTGAACGATTTTGCTCCCTATCGCGATGCTTCGAACACACCCGATACTACCCTCTGGTCTCCTCCGGTAACCTATATGAACTATGATTATCTGGAGGCTTCATTAGGCGGCCCGGAACCGATTACGACTTACCTTCTTCCCGCACTCGGCGTAAAAATTCCCGGAAACATCATGTTCTTCGCATCCAGCGACATCACGGGAAGAAATACGACCGCCAACGGCATCCGGATCAATACTTCGGAATGGTATCGGCACGATATGTCGGGCGATCTGGGTTTGGACGCCAATCGCGAGATGAGTTTCTATAATGGCAGCTACCAGCTCACTTACGCGATCACCCCGACTCTCAAAGTAAAAGCTGCATACCGCTTCAACAAGAACTGGTATAACGCCTTCATCTTCCGTCAAAGCAAATACTTCCCCTACGACTATAATCAAGCTGAGATCGACGCCGCCTACCAGTCGTGGACGGGGAACGACGCTTCCTACACCTACGTTTCAGGGCAGGACGACGACGGAGACGGTCGAACCGACGAAGAGGCGTTAAACGGTCGCGACGACGATCTCGACGGTCGGATCGATGAAGACCTGCAATGGTATGAATACAACGCTGCAGATCATACGCCAACCCGCTACATCGACGACGGCCAGTGGCTGCTTACGCTTAACCACACCATCTCCAAGTACACCTACTACAACCTGAAGTTCTCGCGCTACAAGGCGCACCGAATTCAGGCCGGCGCTAACAAGAATCCTAAGGATTACGGCGAGTACGCTGAACTTTACACCGACCTGCCGGATGCCGAAGGTAAATACAACGGTCGGTACGACATTGGCGAACCGTTCGTGGACAAGGACGGAGACGGAATCTGGGATCGCGGAAATCAGTCAAACAACTATATGAGTTACAAGGGCTTTCTGATCTCCGGAGACGGCACTGAGGATGACGTAGGACAGTCGGTTCCTTACTGGCTCGAAGAGGAATCATACACCTACGCGCTGAAGGCTCAGATCACCAGTCAGATCGCCAAGCACCATCAGCTCCGCGGTGGTCTCGATTTCAACTACTACGACCTGTGGAACAACAGTCTCCCCTACCCGACGATCGACAATAACGGCGAAGGGATCTACACAGACGTCTATCGAGTCTATCCTTCTGACGGAGCGCTCTACGCTCAGGACAAGGTCGAGTACAACGACATCACGCTTACCCTCGGCATGCGCCTCGATTTCTATATGCCGGGAAATCAGGTAAGGCATGTGATGGCCTTCGACTCGAGCAACGCCAACTGGAATCCCAATTTTGTCCCGTTCGATGTTCCGGAAGAGATCAAATTCCAGATTTCGCCGCGCGTCGGCGCGTCCTTCTCAATTACTGAAAACGCCTATCTGCACGCTCACTACGGGCATTTTTATCAGAGACCGCTCTGGGACAATCTCTTCAGTTCAGTCAATCAGGCTCAGACCGGTGGCACCCCACTCATCGGCAATCCTGATCTCGATCCTGAAAAGGGCGTCGCGTTTGAGGTCGGCATCGCCTACAATCCCTTCGAAGATTACCTTGTTGACGTTACCGGCTTTTTAAAGGACACGAAAAACTGGATCAACTCACGCGAAGGCAAATACTGGTATCCGGAGCACTTCGGTCAACCGTTGATCGGACAGAACTTCGCGATTTACGACAACCAAGACTACGCTTTTGCTCGCGGGGTAGAGATCAACCTTTCCAAAGAGTATGGGGCGAACATCTCCTGGCGCACCACCTACACTCTAAGCTGGGTGAACGCGAAAAACTCCTACAACATCGGCACACAGGGAATTCGCGGCAACTACACGGAACCGCCGCAAGCGCTTCCGGCAGGATGGGATCAGAGACATGCGATTGTGCTCAACGGCGGTCTGCGTTACGCCGCGAATGAACCGATCTTCGGCATCAAGGGAGCGCCGGGTGGATGGGATATCAACATGATCTGGAATATCCGTTCCGGTCTGCCTTACTCCCCGACGGACGCTTCAGGGACATTGATCGAAGGTCAGTATATGAGCGAGCGTACTGATTGGAGCAACAGCGCTGATCTGAACGTCACCAAGATGTTCCCGATTGGTAAATACGAAGCCTCTCTCTGGTTGCAGGTGTATAATGTGTTCAATCGCAAGAACGTAATTACGGTTGACGATAACTACGGCCGCGCAGGGGCGCCCAACTCTTTTGACGATTATTCCGGACAGGCGGGGTGGATCAATGACACCTCGTCACCTAACTACATCCAGAACCGCTACGCCGGGCCGAATCCGGATGCGTGGGACAACCCCCGCACCGTCAGGCTGGGCGTCGGTTTTGAATTCTAAAGGAGGCGCGATGAACAAGCTTCAAATGATGCGAGGCTCGGTCGCCCTCCTGACCCTCGCACTTCTTGTAACCACGCCTGCCGTCAGCCGCACTCGCGATCCAGGCCCGATCAGGCCTATCAAAGGCGGCTCAGCGCAGATCGACGTGGGGAAGAAATCACTCATGGTTCACGACGTCGGGAACGTCCGCATGACGCTCTCCGACTGGGGTGAACAGGGCAACCCCGACCTCGTTCCCGGTTACTATGGATTCGAGTTCCCCGCTGGTTCGGAGAACGATTTCCTCTTTAGTTCGGGCGTCTGGGTCGGCGCGATCATGAACGGTCAGAAACTGGTCTCTACAGGCACCGACGGCGATAACGGCACCAACGAATTCGCACCTACGATGCCGATCGATCAGTTCCCTACCGGCTATGTTTCGGTCTCCAAGCAATACTCTACGCTTGCAGGCCGAACCTATGTCATGGGCGCCAAGGAGGTCGATGACGACGGCGACTGGGCGGTTGCTAACGACGAGGATGGCAATGGCCTTCCGTCGGTTAACGGCGATGGCGGTCGTGGTGTTATCGGTCGCGATGACGACCGGGACGGACAGTTCGACGAAGAACAGAAAAACGACCTCGACGACGACGGCGACGGTTTGATCGATGAAGATACCGACGCAACCGGCGACGCCAATAACGACGGCAACTGCAACTACGATCCGGAATTCGGCATCGATGAAGATCCCGTGGGAGATATTTCTCACGACTTCATCGACAACGACTTCGACGGTAAAGTCGATATGGACGACGACGATTTCGACGGCGACCTTGTCGCTGGATCGCTCGACGACGATAACGACGGAGAATTCGACGAAGACGGCAATGCGCGCGGAACTCAGGAGTACTACACGGTCTATGACGACCGCGACCGCACTCAAGTGCAAAGCGCCGACGCCGACGGACACACCCCCCTCAACTTGATGGTTCTCCAGCGGACATACGCCTGGGGCGAAGCCTACGCCGGGGAATTCATGCTGGTTGACCTGATTGTCCGCAATGTCGGCGTTCTCCCGTTGACTGAAGTCTATCTCGGTCTCTTCGCCGATCCCGACGTCGCCGCCAAAGGCGAATCTGGCGATCCGGCTTCGGTTGACGACTGGAACTTCTACGATCAGTCTAACCTGATGATGATTCAGGGCGACGATACGACAGACGCCGACGGTTTCGGTCCCGGCATCTTCGCGATGAAAGTCGTCCGCACCCCTGCGCCTCTCGACTCGCTCAACATCGCCTTCAAGAACTTCAATCGTCTCGAAGGCGGCGACCCCGAAACCAACGCCGATAAATACGACCTCATTTCGGATGACCCGTCCAACAACAATCCGCCAACCGCAGCGTTGAATGACTGGCGCTTCCTGATGGGATTCGGGCCGAAATCGGGCGGCTGGCTTCTGCTTCCGGGCGACGAGTTGCCGGTAACGGTTGCTTTCATCGGCGGTCGCACTATTGCTGATGTTCAGCGCAACGCACAATGGGCGCAGCGCATCTACGATAACGACTTCCAAGGCCCCGCTGCACCGGACCAACCAACTTTTTGGGTAGAACCCTCTCCAACCAGAATTCGGGTTTTCTGGCGTGACAACGCTGAAGCGTCAATCGATCCGATCACTCAGACGGCGGACTTCGAAGGATACCAGATCCAGCGTTCCTCAGACGCGAACAATTGGTTTTCTCTGGCGCAATTCGACGTTGTGAACCAACTGCCCTATCCCGAATTTGAGCGCGAAAATCTCAATCTCGGGATGCCCTACGATTCACTCCAGAGTGACCTGCTTCCACGCGTCGGATGGATGTGGGATGTGGATGCTGTGACGCACGACTCAAGCCGTATCTACTGGTATGACGATCTGGACGTGCTGAACGGATGGACCTACCACTACATTGTCCGCGCCTTCGATCAGGGCGTTCCGGGCGCTGGCACGCTGATTACTCCGATTGGCCGGTCCTACAAGACTGTGCGAGCCGGGGCTTCTGCCGGAGGCAGCGGAACAAGCGCTGGCGGCAGTCTTGTCGATGGCGTCTTCGTGGTGCCCAACCCTTACAAGGGCAGCCACATGCAAGAATTCGGCGGAGCCATCAACGATGCGGGTACTAAGATCTACCCGAGAAAACTCTACTTCTACAGCCTGCCGGTAACCGGCGCTGAAGTCGATATCTACACGCTCGCGGGTGACCATATCATCCATCTGGTTCACAACAACCAGACAGACCAGTTGGTCTGGGATATGCGTAACCAGTATCTGCAGGAAATCGTCAGCGGCGTTTACTACTATATCGTCTCGGCTGGCGGTCAGAAGAAGATCGACAAATTTGTCGTGCTGAAGTGAGGCGAATAATGAATCCAAAGACCATATCAAAGGGGGTCGGCGGCGTCCTATCCGTACGGGCGGCGCAATCGGGATTGCCTCGCTGCGCCCGCACAGACCTCTTCCGACTGATCGCGGTTATGCTTGCCTTTGTGACGATTGCCGGCTGCACTGACGATCGCACCGCTCCAACCCAGACCAATGATCCGGCATACTCACAGACGTTTGAGTTGCTTAATCATCGGACTGCTGCTGGAGCTGAGCTGTCTGCAACCTTCACAGTTCGGGACACCATCACTGCGGGAACCTTACTGATTACGGGTTTCATCCAGCCTGATCCGGCTATGCAGTGGTATCTGGATCTCGGTCTGCAGCTCGACTCGCTCGACGAACGGTTGCTCAGCCTCGAAGCGATGATCCTGAATCTCGACCTGAAACAAAACAAGACGCCGGAAGAGTTGCATGCTCTCGACAGTCTGATCGGGTTGAAAAACATTTCTTTGAACGAACAAGCTGCTCGAGTGAGGACTCAGGATTCGCTCGACACCCGACTTGACGACCGCTTCAAGGTCTCAGTCTGGTTGGATGGAGATGTAACCGCACTCTACCCGCGAGCAATCTACCTCGATTCAATTGCCGCTCCGACACACCTCCACACCGGCGAAACAGTCGTCTGGGGGCAGGGATTCTATCTCGCTCAGCGTGACACGGGCGGAGTTTACGGCAAAACTATGCGACTCGACATAAAGAAGCTCATGGTAGCCGATGCTACTTACCGGAATCCGGTTAAGCCGGCGCGTCCAGCCAATCTGGATCTGCTGCCTGAACTCTTTCCGGTTACCGACTGGATGACGCGGCTTACCCCCGGCGTCCACACGCTCCACTTCAGGTTCGCTTCAACGGGAACGATGAGCGAACTGTCGGCAAGTCTATATGCCGTTTACAAGACGGCTGGTTAAGTCAAGGTCAAAGGCAAGGAGGTTTTCGATGAAAAGAATCCTGATCGTCGTCCCTCTGCTGCTGCTGGCCTTCGGCTTAGCGGCAGCGCGAGAAGTACAGAAAGTCGGAACGACCAGCCTCACCACGCTGAAGATTTCAACCAGCGTGAGAGCGATCGGAATGGCTGACGTCTTCGTCGCAAATGCGGACGACATACAATCCATGTTCTGGAATCCGGCTGGGCTGATCCATGTCAAAGGTCGCTCGGTCGCCTTCACCCAGATCAATATGCCGGCGGGAATCCAATTCAACACCGCCGCAGCAGCAATGAATCTCGGTCGGAAAGGAGTCGTCGGCGTCCATCTCCTCGCGATGAACACTGGCGATATGAAAGTCCGAACGCTCGAACGGCCTGACGGCACCGGCGAGAATTTCATCGCCTATGACGTTATCACCGGCGTTTCATGGGCGCAAAGACTCACCGACCGGTTCATTTTCGGAGCTAATTTGCGGCTTACGCTTTCGGGCATCGAAAACGAGTCCTACACCGGTTTCCTCGGTGATATGGGCACGTTATACGAAACTGATCTGCGCACGCTTAAACTTGGCTTCTCGATTCAAAACTTCGGTCCTGACGTCAAGTATTCGGGAAATTATTTCGATTACCTCGATCAAGGCCGTAGAGCGAGACAGACTCCGTCTGAAACCGGATACTCCGGCGCTCCACCCCCGACCATTTATCGCATCGGCGTCGCCTCGAATTTCTTTGCGATGACCGGCCTGACGCCGCCGCCCAATGTCGATGGAACAATGGGCGTCGAGATGAGTCACCCGAACGACAACCGGGAGCGGCTTAACTTCGGCGTTGAGTTCTGGTACCACGAGATGCTCGCTGTTCGCGGCGGGTACAAAGTACGCATTGGCAACAGCTATGGATACGATGAAGAACGCGTCGCCGGAGGTTTCGGATTGCGCGTTCCGCTGCCGGGAAATCGCACGGTCAACTTTGACTATGCGTATCTCGGGTTTGGTAAGCTCGCGGAAGCGGCGGACGGGTTTGGAGAAACCCCCCACCGTTTCTCCCTTGGCGTAAACTTTTAGCCCCGCAGAAAGGAGACCTAAATGAAGACCAAATCTCTCGCACTGGTCGCCGTACTCGGGGCGTTGTTGCCGATGATGTGGGGGTGCGAACCTTCCACACCGGGGCAGCTAATTCCCAATACGCCTCCGGAGACCCGTATCGTCGTGGCGCCAATGCCGAATGCCTCGCACGATCACTATATCGCTCCCGAAGTCATCTTCCGCGTCCAGTGGTTCGGCCATGACGACGACGGACTGGTGGCTGGCTACTGGCTTGGAGTGGATGGCGATTCCGTTTGGACGACCAGAGGCGACAGCGCAATCGCGTTTGCCTCCTCGCAACCCGATCCGAGCAATCCGGGGAAAACCATCCCCGCGTCGCACACCATCCGCGTAACAGCCGTTGATGACGCTGGCGCGGCGGATCCAACTCCGGCGATCCGCACATTCCTCGCCGTAAATTCCATTCCAACAATTTCGGAATTCGTGTCGGACTTCGGTGATGAAGCGCGAGTCGGAGCCGGCATTAGTTTCAGCATCGCTTACAACGACTCAAATCCTTCCGGTGCCTTCTTTAAGCTCTGGATCGATGGTCAAGCCGTAAACGACTGGGACAATCGTTCAGCGTTCCAGTTCTGTAAGACCTCCGATCCGACGATCCTGAACAGCGTCGATTCCGGAGCAGTTAAACCACTGGACGTTTCACTCCTTCCTGCCGGGAATCACATTCTGACATTGAGAGTGATGGATTGGGGCGGAGCAGTCAGCGATTCGATTGCAAGACCGATTACGGTAATCGACACGCTGAAACCAACACTTACTTCGCTCACCTCAACCTACTCGGGTCTCGATTACTACCCCGACGGATCGGTTTTCTTCGCCTCGAATGCAATGACGCATTTCGCGACCGAAGCATCCGCCGCCGCCTACTATGGTTCAATACACTCCTACCGCTTCCGTCTGATCGGATTGACAGATTCGACCGACTGGTCGCCTTGGGGAGCTGCAACTAAAGACACTCTTAATCTACCGCCTGGAGCCTATCGGGTTGAAGCGGAAGGTCGAGACTGGACAGGGACGATCAGCGATCCGATGCGCTACGAGATGCGAATTGTTGAACCGACCTTTGCATCCACTGCAGGAACGAAGATTATCCTTGTTGACGAGACTCGTGACGGAAACGGCCGTCCGGGAAGCCCGAACGATTGGCAGTCCGACAGCACATGGCGAGCCATCCTCGGTTACGATACGACCAGTTGGACAACGACCCAAGGCTGGAATGTGACCGAACTCGACTATGTGTCTCACAGAGTCGAAGGCGTCAATTACGTCTCGCCACTCGATCTCTTCGATAAGCAAGTCGTGATCTGGCACGCTGACGACAAAGCGACATTCGACCTCGATGTCGGCGCTTTCAACAAGCGCGCGCTGGGAGAGTACCTCGACCGAGGAGGACGGTTGTTACTTTGCGGATGGGATGTCGGCGCGAATTTTACAACCAGTGATTCTGCTTCCTTCTCGGCGTCCAGTTTCGTCGGGAAGTACTTGAGACTCACCGGTGGGAAAAGGTCGAACGATAAGAACTTCGGCCAGGCGACCGGCGCTGGAGGATACCCGGCGATAGCAATCGATCCAACGAAAATTCCCGCCAACTGGTCGGGCATGATGGATAAGTGTTGGACGCTCACACCTTCACACCGAAGCGAAGCGATTGCCCTCTGGTCAGGCGTTCCCTTCGATGGAATGCCCGCAGCGATCAAAAACTTCTCGCCGTTGAACTCGTGGCGGACCATCACTTGCGGATTCCCCATCTATTTCCTCGATACGGCAAGCGGCGCGTTTGTGCGTAAAGCTGTTGAGGAACTGGCTGCTGATTAGGAATCGGGTAGAAATAGGCAATACGGGGCGCAAGATTGGTTCTTGCGCCCCGTTCGTTTTTGGATCGCTCTTGACTTGCCGCTCACAGTCAGCTATATTTCGCTTGGAGCTATAGTTCGTACCGTCCTTGAGCTTTTCTCCATTCTGCCAAATCGAATTCCAAACCCTTCAACTGAGCCGATATTATCGAAAACGCACCTAAAATCCGCATTTTGATCGCAAAGCCCGGCCTGGATGGTCACGACCGGGGAGCCAAAGTGCTGGCCGCCGCTTTCCGCGACGCTGGATTTGAAGTCATTTACCTCGGTCTGCGCCAGACGCCCGAAATGATCATCGAGGCAGCAATACAGGAAGACGTCGATGTCATCGCCCTCTCGATCCTCAGCGGCGCGCATATGACGATCTTCCCACGAGTGCTGAATCTGATGCATGATAAGGGAGTCGATGACGTTTTGCTTCTCGGCGGCGGCATTATTCCTCCAGAGGAGATTGAAGAGTTGGAGAAGCTCGGTGTAGGACGACTCTTCGGACCGGGAACGCCGGTTTCTGAACCAATTGCCTTCATTCGAGATTGGTACTCTAAAAATCGCGGCGCAAAGTAGGATAGGCGTCCCCGCCTGTCCACCTTTCAGCAAGCGCTCTATCGGACAGGCCGAGTCGCCTTTCCTACTGATCGAATTCAATAAGTTTCTTTTATAATCTGCCGAAGCACTCGGCGGCAATCAGCGAGGTCCGCATGTCCGGCCACTCAAAATGGGCCACAATTAAACGTGATAAGGAAAAGACCGATTCCGCCCGCGGACGGACTTTCTCCAAGTTGATTAAAGAGATCACGATCGCCGCGCGTATGGGCGGCGGCGATGTAACGGGCAATCCCCGCCTGCGCACTGCTGTCGCCGCAGCAAAACAGGCAAATATGCCTGCGATGAATGTCGAACGTGCTATCAAGAAAGGCACAGGGGAACTCGAAGGTGTCAATTACGAAGAAATCGTCTATGAAGCCTACGGCCCCGGCGGAACCGCGCTCCTGATCGAAGTCACGACAGATAATCGAAACCGCGCCGTTTCTGAAATCCGACATATGCTTCAGAAACACGGCGGAAATATGGGCGAATCGGGTTCGGTCGCCTGGATGTTCAACCGTCGGGGAGTCATTTCCATCCCTTCTTCAGCAGTCGATGAAGACACCCTTATGATGGCTGCTCTCGACGCCGGTGCGGAGGATGTAAAACTCGAAGGCGACGCCTTCCAAGTCCTGACTACACCCGATATGCTGGAAACTGTGCGAGGCGTCTTGGCTGGATCGGGACTCTCCATTGAAAGCGCCGAGATTGCCCAACTGCCTCAGACTTATGTTCCGGTCGATTCCGGTGTAGCGCGTCAGGTGATTAAGTTGATGGAAGTCCTCGACGAACAAGACGACGTTCAGCAGGTCTGGTCAAACTTCGACATCCCTGACGAGCTGATGAGCAGCTTGTGAGGGTGGTTGGAATTGACCCCGGGCTTACCGCCACCGGCTTCGGCGTGGTGGAGAGTACTGGCAATCGAATGACCCCCCTTGACTGGGGGGTTATTCGCTCAAACGCTGAAGACCTCTCCGGAAAACTGCGCGATATCCATGCGCGATTGACTGAGGTTTTGCTGCAATACAAGCCTGACATCGTCGCGGTTGAAGAGATTTTTCTCGCTCGCAACGCCCGCAGTGCGCTGTTGATGGGGCACGCGCGGGGCGTCGCGATACTGTCGGCAGGAAACGGCGGTTACGCTGTGAGAGAATATCCTGCAAACAGCGTTAAACAGGCAGTCGCGGGAAGGGGTGGAGCGGCTAAGGTGCAGGTGGAATATATGGTCGTCAGACTGCTCGGCTTGACCGGCAAAAAGCTCCCCGCCGACGCCTCCGACGCCCTCGCCGTCGCGATCTGCTGTATCTTGAAAGAAGGCGGCGAAAACGCAAAACTAAGTGGAAGATAGCTTAAGGAGGATGGGCGTCCCTGCCCGTCTCAGTAGGATAGGCGTCCCCACCTGTCCACTTTTTAGAGTCAAGCCAGGACGGGCTGGGACACCCATCCTCCTACTGTAGGAGTAACGACTAAGTGATCGACCGCATCTCAGGAATACTACTCGGCAAACCTCCCGCTAACGCTATAATAGACGTTGGAGGGATCGCATTTTCCATCGCCGTCCCCATGTCCACTTGGGAACGGCTCCCCGCGCTCGGCGTCAAGGCGACGCTCTTCACCCATCTGCATGTCCGTGAAGATGCTATGCTGCTATTTGGTTTTGACTCTTCACTCGACCGCCAGACCTTTATCCTCCTGATCGGCGTCAACGGCGTCGGTCCTAAGTTAGCGCTGGCGATACTATCTCGCTTTGACCGGGATGAACTCTCTGAAGTGATTGCCGCGGGAGACCTGCGCCGTATACAGGCTGTTCCGGGCGTCGGAAAGAAAATGGCGGAACGATTGATGGTCGAGCTGAAGGGGCGGCTCGGGACGCCATCCGGTAAAGGATTCGGAACGGGATCTACTGCTGTCGGCGCCACATCCGCTTCTGAGGCTGTCGCAGCTCTCGAATCGCTCGGCTTCACGCTCCAACAGGCTGACGAAGCAGTGCGAAAGGCTCGCGGAGCGCTTGGAGATACTGCGCCAGTAGAAGAATTGATCAAAAAAGCGTTGAAAGGCGGATAATAGGCGCACGTCGGTAGGCTCTGGCGCAAGTACGATAGGCGTCCCTGCCTGTCGCTTAATCCAAGGTTTCAACAATAAAACGAGTCAGTTATGAATTCAACTTTTGTCAATCCTAACAGCCTCGCGCTCACCCTCGACAACCTTAATGAGGCGTGGTTGAAAGGCGTCTCTATCCCCGGCGCCGATCTGGACGCTGTTGCCCTCTGGATCGCCGGACGGCAAGGCTTGCCGAAAAGCTACTCCGGTATGTTTGCTCCTACCGAGCAAGACTACCGTGACGGCGTGAAGCTCTTCACCGGCGAGCGCCTTCATTCTGGAGCGTCGCTCTCGCACATCCTTGGCGAAGAAGCCTGCCGCGCCATGCTGTTGATGAAAAACGACAATCCGACCGCTAAAGAAGCGCTACGTAAGGCGACCAACGGAATGCTTGGAGCTATCGAACGGTCGAGAGCGCAAGGTTATGCGTCTAATGGGATGTACTGCTGCGGAACCTGCACTCCTGCCTACTGGCGGCATCTGGCGGCAGGAGGATTGAAAGATGGCGAGCGGCAGATAGAAGAGGGTTTGGCGACCTTGAAGAAACACCGACTCCCGGAAGGAGAATGGCGGCGCTTCCCGTTTCACTGGACGGTCGCAGCGCTGGTCGAGATCGGAAAACCGGCAAAGGAAGAGTTGAGATTCGTGGGAAACAAACTGGAACGATTGGCAAGCAGGAAAATCACTGAAGATCCTTACGCCAATCGAAGGCGGTTGATCGTTGAAAAAGCGCTCAAAATAATCTGAGTGAAACGCCCCGATCGAGTTAATCGACCGGGGCGTTTTCGTTTATCGTTCTTCGTTTATCGTTCTTCGTTTCCCGTTTCTACCGCATCAACACAATCTTGCGTACAGCTTGGCTGCCCCCTGCTTCAAGTCGTACCAGATAAAGCCCTGCCGGAAGGCTTCCTCCATCGATTGCGATTGAATGCTCCCCTGCTTGCATACTCGCACTCTCGCTCACCCGCACTTCCCTTCCCGCGAAGTCGTGGAGGGTAAGTCGGACGAACGATGATGACGGAACCATGAACCTGATTATGGTCGAAGAGTTGAACGGATTTGGGCTGGCAGAGAACAAACAGAATCGAGCAGGAACATCTGCCTCAGAACCGACTCCCTCAAATCCCATGACGGAGATGGTCCATCTCTCGGTCGATTCAGTAAATCCGCAGCGATCCACTGCTTCAATCCACCATGTCACAGTAAATCCTCCCCCCTCTTCGATACCGAATTGCCCTCGCAGGCTGTCGATCCCACGAAATACAAGTTGGGTATTCTCAAGATTTCGGATTACCAACTGAGAATCTCCCATTGCCATCACGAGCCTGTACCGGATCGAGTCTGGTTCGAACTCATTCTGTGTCGCCTCTTCCCAGATGAATCCGATCTGCTCTGCGTTTAGATTATAGCCATCCTCGGGACTAAGAAGCGAGAAGGCCAATGGCAGATCGTTCACGGGATCTACTTGAATCGCCAATTCCGTAACCGCCCAGTGGCTGTCAGGATCTGTCACAGTCAAAGCTATAGAATCGGCGCCGAACCAGTTCGCTTCAGGAGTGAGCCGGAAGCCTCCGTCGATGGCTTCGACAGCAATATGTCTGCCTTCTGCAACCGTGAAGGTCAAACCAGAAGAGTCATTATCAGTGTCTTCAACATAACCATCCAGCCAGTCGTTAAGCAGATCGAACGACTCATCTTCATTCATTACGACCGCGGGCAGTTCATTCCACCGGGGCCACCCCAACGCCGGATCGGAGCCATACTTGGCGATGGCGAAATTATTCCGAGACGAATACCCGACAGCCAAACCTCCATCGGGAGTGAAAACAACTTCGGGTACACCATCATTGCCATTCGGTGGGTTCAGTGTCCAGAGCAACTCACCCTCGGCGTCAGTTCTGAACAGACATACGCCATTTCGATTGCCAAGTAAAAGGAATCCGCCATCCTCCAGCAGCTTCACATCGGTTACATAAGCGTAGCGGTTGTCCTGATAGACATGCGATTCGATTATCTCGCCATCACCATTGAGGATCAACAGCCATGCGTCATGATTAAATGAACCCGCCGCCGCGATATTCCCATCCGGCAGTTCAACTGCGCCGTAGAGCGCGTTGAACTCCCTGCCACCGTATTCTCGCATCCAGACCGCATCGCCGTTCCGGTTAGTCCTGACCAGAATTCCGTTGGGAGTATTATCATCAGCCGGTACTTCGACTTCACCGCAGACAATAAAGCCATCATCCGCGAGTTGACTGTGATTGTAAGTGCGTTCATCGACCGCGTCTGAGCCGAAGTAACTCTCCCATTCCATCCGCCCATCGTCATCAAATTTCTGAAGCAGCAGATCTTCCTGAGCATTGTTGTGGCTTGAAATCGAAAACCCTCCGTCACTATTGGCTTTCAAACCAAATGGTGAACTGCTGCGATTCTGCGTGCCGTAGGTACGAGACCAAACCTCTTCGCCATCGTCGTTCAGGCGGAGAATCCAGAGATTCTCTGCCGGGAGATTATCCCCGTAGGATTGGGTACGACCAGCCACAATGTAACCGCCATCCACTGGGAGTACGCGGGAGAGAAAGTCCCATTCGTCACCACCGAACTCCCGAGACCAGAGGCTGTCGCCATTTCCATCCAAACAGACGATCCAACCATCCCAGTTGAAATGCCCGAACGATCGGTCATAACCGACGAGCAAATAGCCGTCGGCAGGAGTCAGTGTCAAGTCACTACAACCGTCCTCGTCCTGTCCCCCGTAATTGCGCGACCACTCAAGTCGCGGCTGCGCCCCCGCCGTTATGGCGAAGAGCAATGCCAGCAGTGTAAGAATCATTCGTAGCGCTCTCATGTGTCCCTTCCTTACAATAAATCGACGTCTGCAAGGAACTTATTGTCCCATTTGCAGAGCGCCTTTGGCAGCGGATTGCATCCCAGTAAGGCTTTGAGCCAATTCGATTCTGGTTCTTCTGATGGTGCAAACGTTGTAAATACCTATATTTAATATAGTAAAGTTAATTGTCAGAGTCAAGAAAACACGCTTCGCAAGCCGGGAAAATTGGGCTGCTAAACCTCCACAAAACGAACGCCCTAGCCGATTGACTCGACCGGGGCGTTTTCGTTTATCGTTTATCGTTCTTCGTTTATCGTTCCCGTTTCTATCGCATCAACACAATCTTGCGAACAGCTTGGCTGCCCCCTGCTTCAAGCCGTAACAGATAAACTCCCGCGGGAAGCCCCCCTCCATTGAACACGACCGCGTAGGGGCCTCCTCGCGAAGGCGGAGATTGCTGAGCCCTCTCGTCCACCAGCCTTGCGACTTCTCTTCCCGTCAGATCATGCACAGTCAACCGCGTAGGATAAGCGTTCACAGTCAACCGCGTAGGATAAGCGTTCACAGGCTGCCGCGTAGGATAAGCGTCCCCGCTTGTCTTGTACCGTATTGTCGTCGTCGAGTTAAACGGATTCGGACTCACCAACACAATTCCAAATGTGGCGGGAACCTCCCCCCCTTCTATTGAAGGGGGGGTAGGGGGGGTTGTGTTCGGATCTTGCACCGTCACTTCCCACCTCACCATATCCCCTTCCACCCCATCCATTACTATCGCACTCACCGCGTAGGTTGAGCGTCCCGCTTGACCATTCCACGCAAACCTGAGCCCTACCGTCGAATCGCTCCCTACCGAATCCCCATCCACTTCCCATCGATAGCTGAGACTGTCCGATTCCGGATTGAACGGAATTACGCCGAATTCGCCCGATGAATCGGGCGGAACAGAGAGTCGAAGACTCCTCGGCCAGAAGTCGAGTATCGCGCTCCTGACCGCTATCGTCCATATCACGTTGTCACTCGATTCTCCCCGGTACGCCAGCCCCTCCATCTGGTAATTCCCGCTTCTGAGGAACTCGATAGTAGCACTGGCCTCCGTGCCGGTCTCTTCCCTCTCAAAGTTGTTCAGGTCGATCAACGTCCATTGATACTGCACCACATCGCCTTCCACAGCGCGAACGGTATCGAGGGAGAAAGTCTGGGTGGTTCCTCGGCGGAGGAATAGAAAGAGGGTGTCAGGGGAGTAGGCGGCGATAAAGAGGTCGCGGACGGTGACATGCCAGGCAATAGAATCGGCATAGACTCTATCGGACACAATACATTCGACGCGGTGTTCGGAATGCAAATCAGCAAACGAGACTGAAATAGAAGTGTCAGTGCTGACTGTGTCGCCATCTATGCGCCAATAATAATAGAGCGAATCGTCCTGCGCATCAACTGCTTCAACATCAAATTCCTGCTCGACGCTGGGCAAAACAGAGATATTAAGCGAATCGGGGTGATGAGAAATGATCTGCGGAGCCAATCTATCAAGAGCAATCTTTATTAACACACCTTCGTAATTTCCTTCACCCACCACATAAAGAGAATTATCCTGACCGATTACATTGTGGTATGCAGTGAGTCCGCCATTTAGGCGATCTTCTCGATGCCATTGTAGATTTCCTGCTCGATCCGCATGCATAATGACACCGGCCCAGTTATTGCGGTCCAATCCAACGATAACGTAGCTTTCATCAATGGCGATAGCTGCCGCTTCACCGCTTCCATCTACAGTCTCATAGTGTTGCCAAAAACGTAAATTGCCATCCGGATTGAAACGCGCCATCATAAGTTTTAAATTTTGCGCTCCATCACCTGTAGTTCCTCCCATTGCGATATCTCCTTCGCGAAAGCGACTTAAACTGACTCCTCTTCCCTCATCAAATTGCCTATCCCAAACAACATCTCCATTTTCATCAACCTTAATTAAGCGCGACCAAGATCTTTCCCTTACCGCTAGAACTAATCCGTCCTCGGTTTCACGCATACTCGCAAACCATGCAAGAGCTTGATAATCTCTATAATATCGCTCCCAAATAAGATTACCGTCCTGACTGATCATAGCAAGGTAAGGAACTTGATCCGATCCTCCGCAGGCAAGCAAGTCGCCGGCCTTAAGCTCGATTACAGCCCAGCAGGCGGTTAACCGAGTATTCGCCATACCGTATTCGTCATGCCAAAGTTCTTCACCGGCGTTATTCGTCTTCCCAACTACAAAAGTCGCAGAGGTTGATCCCTTGACGATTGACTTCCCTCCATATACATACCCTCCATCGTCGGTTTGAATCAAGGTAAGTCCTTCTTGATGACGGTTGATATCCGGGTTTGCTGGATAAAGGCTACTCCATTCTACCTCACCATTTTCATTCGCTTTGATTATCGAAATGGCATGGTGAGATTGATTGTTATCGTCTTCTAATGTCTTATAGCCGCACATCACGAGGAATTGTTGAGTATCTATGTATATATCATTCAAGGACGTTGCGTCATTAGGATAAGAGCAGATATATTCATTCCCCGGTTGCGCTAATGCTACATTCATAGAAAATGTTGTTAGCATGAGTACTGTAGTAAAAGCCGTATCGCCTCGCAATGGATGCAACCGAACGGCGAGGCCTTTTTTCGGTCCATCTGTCGAGTTTTCCATGACAAATTCCCTTATAAATGGTAACCGCGTCGGGGAGACAGTGACACGACTGTCTCCCCGACATCCTGTTAGCAATCTATGGCCGATTATCGTCAACCTGCCACTGCATAAAGCAATCATCATCAAACGGAACCATGCTTCCGGTTGGTTTGGCGGTTGGTGAGACAGGCCATACCAATTCGTCGCCGTAGCCCGCTACCCAAAAGGTTACGTCAGGCCAGGGTGCATCGGGATCGCCTCCGTTGTAGGTTCCGTTATTATCTGTGTCGGACAGATCAACGCGAACCCATACGTCGGCGTCATCATCGTAATATTCGACCCAGACATCGTTCAGACCCAAAACGGGATTGAGTCCATCCATGAATTGAACAGCGAATGTCATCTGAGCCCTCGCCTCTCCGCTCATTTCCGGCGATGATACAGAGAGCGATCAATGGTAACGCAATCTTTCGCATTTCTTCCTCCATTCTTGCATTCGATCATTTCGAACACTATCTTGGAGGCGCAGGGGAGCGATCCTCTGCGCCTTTCGTCTTGCGCGCCGATACTTCTTCACGGTTGTCGGCGCGCTACTTTTCGGTCGTGTTTGATTTGATGTCGTTAGCCTACTTGTTGGATTGGGTTTAGAGTTCACGGCTTTAGCGTGCACGGAATTTTCATTGTGCTTTGCCCCGCCACGGAACATGAAAATGGGCTGCGCATGTTTAACGCCGATCCGCGTAGGGGCCAGCTTGCTGAGCCCGTCTTAGGCTCTTGACATCGCAGCAGAGGGCTCAGCAAGCTAGCCCCTACGCGGATCGGAATCAACTGATAGTCGTCTTTAATTCAGCAGCCTGAAAGCCCTATTTTCTGAGAAATGATGCTTGAAAGCGGAAGATAATTCGTGACAAACTGAAGTTTGAACTCTAAACTCCAGACACGCTGAAACTCTGAGCTCTAAACGCTTAAAAAGCACAAACCCCTCCGGCGGGGACGGTATATTTCCGTTCCCATCGAAGGGGTCTGTTATTTCAATCCAATGCGAGCCTTCATTATGAAGTCTCAGCAGTCAGTAAGGGGCTTTTGAGGAACGCCTCTATGAGAAGGGGCGAAATCAGTTCAGGGAAAAGGTTTTATCCGTCATACTCACACCGATTAAGATAGCACGATGGCAAGCCGATGTCAAGCATTTGAAAAAAATAGATAAACGAATTTTCGGCGGCGATTTTCAAGGTGAAAAGGGTGTTATCTAAACGGGCGGGACGCCCGTTCTACTAAGCAAACGCCCCGGCCGATTGACTCGGTCGGGGCGTTTCACATTCAACGTTCTACGGCATCATTCTACATTCCGCATTCCGAATTCCGCACTTCCTAATAGTCCATCCCGCCCATGCCGCCGCCCGGCATCTGGGGCATCATCGGCTTATCTTTCTCAGGCTTTTCGTAGATCACCGCGTCGGTCATCAGCAACAGAGCTGAAACGGAAGCAGCATTCTCGAGTGCGCAGCGCGTGACCTTGGTCGGATCGATAACGCCGGCCTTGTAAAGGTCTTCGAAGACTTCCGTGCGGGCGTTGAATCCGTAAGCGCCGGTTCCAGCGCGAACCTTCTCGACCACGACGGAGCCGTCATAGCCGGTGTTGCGCGAAATCTGGCGGATCGGTTCTTCGATAGCGCGACGGACGATCTTGACGCCGAGCGCGAGGTCGCCTTCAAGCTTGATCTTGTCGAGCGAGCTTTGAGCGCGAAGCAGCGCAACGCCGCCTCCGGGGACGATGCCTTCTTCCACCGCAGCGCGGGTGGCGTGAAGCGCGTCCTCGACGCGAGCCTTGGTCTCTTTCATTTCGACTTCAGTCGCAGCGCCGATCTTCAGCACGGCGACGCCGCCGGAGAGCTTGGCAAGACGTTCTTGCAGCTTCTCACGGTCATAGTCGGAAGTGGTGACTTCGGTCTGCTTGCGAATCTGCTCGCAACGGGCCTTGATGTCTTCCTTCTTGCCCATGCCTTCGACGATGGTGGTGTTGTCCTTGTCGATTTGGATGCGCTTGGCGCGACCGAGGTCGGCGACAACGGCGTTCTCAAGTTTGAAACCGGCTTCTTCCGAGATCACCCGGCCGCCGGTGAGGACGGCGATGTCGTCCAACATAGCCTTGCGACGGTCGCCGAAGCCCGGCGCTTTGACAGCGCCGACCTTCAGGGTGCCGCGCAGCTTGTTCACCACGAGGGTGGCTAACGCTTCGCCTTCGACGTCTTCAGCGATGATCAAGAGTGAGCGGCCCATCTGGGCGACCTTCTCGAGCACGGGGAGGAGATCCTTCATTAAGCTGACTTTCTTATCATAGATAAGGATCATCGGCTCGTCGAGAACGGTCTCCATATTGTCAGGATTGGTGATGAAGTAGGGGGAGAGGTAACCGCGGTCAAACTGCATACCTTCGACGAGTTCGACGGTGGTTTCGGTGCCTTTGGCTTCTTCAACAGTGATGACGCCGTCCTTGCCAACTTTTTCCATCGCTTCGGCGATAAGCTTGCCAATTTTCTCGTCGTTGTTGGCGGAAATGGCGCCGATCTGGGCGATTTCTTCCCAGCTTGAACCGATCGGCTTCGAGATCGCTTGGAGGGAGATCACAACTTCCTTCACCGCAGCCTCGATGCCCCTCTTCAGGTCCATCGGGTTGGCGCCGGCGACGACGTTGCGAAGGCCTTCGGCGAGAATGGCTTGGGCGAGAATGGTGGCGGTGGTGGTTCCGTCGCCCGCGACGTCTGAGGTCTTGGAGGCGACTTCGCGCACCATCTGAGCGCCCATATTCTCAATCGGATCCTCGAGTTCGACTTCCTTGGCGACGGTGACGCCGTCCTTGGTCGAAAGCGGGGCGCCGAACTTCTTGTCAATCAGGACATTGCGGCCCTTGGGGCCGAGCGTTACCTTGACCGTATCGGTCAACTTGTCAACGCCGCGCTTCATAGCTTGGCGGGCGTCGAGATCGAACTTTATTTCTTTCGCTGCCATTTTAAAACTCCTTTTATGAATGGAAAGTGGTCAAGTGATCAGGTGTTCAAGTGTTCAAGTGGAAAGGTTCCTCACTTGCCCACTTGCCTACTTGCCCACTTTCTACTTTACGACCGCCAGAATGTCATTACGTGACACGAGCAGATATTCTACGTTGTCAACTTTGATCTCAGTGCCGCCGTACTTGGCATAGACGACCTTGTCGCCGACTTTGATCAGGTCGGAAAGCTTCTTGCGATCGACCTTGGAATCGGTCACGTCATCGCCGATAGCAACGACTTCGCCGATCTGCGGGCGTTCCTTGACTGTGTCCGGGATAATGATGGAGCCGACCTTGCGTTCTTCCTGTTCGACCGGCTTGATCATGACCCTCTCGTCAATCGGATGGATGTTCATTGGATCTCCATTTAGGGTTTGTATAGTTAAGAGTTACGAGTTGAGAGTTGAGAGTTAAGGGTTTAGAGTTCACAGCTTCAGCGTGTCTGCCTCGGCTCTCAACTCTCAACTCTCAACTTCCTATTAGCACTCCATCTCTCCGAGTGCTAACAGAACAGCCAATAATATAAGCGGTCGGGAGCGGTTTGTCAAGTGATAGTGGAAAAATGCAAAAGGGAAAATGGAAAACGGAAAACTGCTCAACATCAACATCATCATCCCCCTACTACCAACCCGCCGCGGTTGGTAGCCTGTCATTCTGAAATCATCGCCACTTTTCTACTACCAACCCGCCGCGGTTGGTAGCCTGTCATGCTGAAATCACCGCCGTCGTGCTCAAACGACAATTGACCGCTCTTTACGGCGATGGTTGAAGAATCTCGCTTCACCCCATTTGTTAAGATTTGGCGTACGGCTTGACATTCCAATACTTACGGGGTATATTCTTTTACGGCAGCACCGACCTCCGCGTCGGTCTCTTCTCCCCCTAAAGCCCAAAGCCCAAAGCCTAAAGCCTTTACACAAATTCGGAGGAATCTTGACCATCAAAGGGATCATTCTATTAGCGATTGGCATTGTTGGCGGGAGCATTGTCTATTCGATGCGGCCTCCAGACGGGCTGGGCGACGTCATCACCATGGCGCTGAAGAGCGGAACTCACCTCGAAGAGCCGGTCTATTACGCGCTGATGGGGCTTTCTGGGCTGTTCTGCCTTGCGGGAGCGGCGCTGTTCCTGAAAGGTATGTTCAAATAATCTTTCCCCACTTCTATTGAAGAGCCTGTCCTCGCGAAGGCGGGGAGGGGATTAAGGGGGGTAGTCCGGAGCCGGTAGGACAGATTTGGAAATCTGTCAATTTGGTCGCGTAGGATAACCGTCCCGGTTGTCGGCACGATAGATTTCAGTCTATCACCTTAGAAGCGGGTGCTCAGTGGGACGGACATTACTGTCTGTCACCTTAAACCAGAAGCCTTACTATCAGCATCGATTTCTCCCATCCCCTTGACAACCGGAGCAGGGCAGGATATTTTATAGTCAGTCTTCAAGAGCAGTAATTAAGGCTGTGGTAAAAGCCGAAAGAGTCAATCATCCACAGCAGATTTATTAAAATGCCAGCTGCTTTGTCCTTAGGCAGAGAACCAATAAGTAACCTTCATTATAGACAGTCGTTAAATACGGCGGCAGTCGTAAAAACTAAGACGCAAAGGGAAATTTGCATGGCGACTAGACAGGAAATAAGAATTGAAAATCTTAGAGTCAATACCGACAATTATCGGTTTGAGCCGCAGAAGAGCCAACTTGATGCAATTTTCACTCTGCTGGATGAACAGGGCGAAAAACTTTTTCGACTCGCGGAAAGTATCATAGTGGACGGTCTTAACCCTGCAGATGTTGTCTTAGTGACTCCTGACTCCAATGAAAAAGAGATACATATTGTGCTTGAAGGAAATCGACGCATCAGCGCATTGAAAATACTGAATGTTCCGAGTATTCTTGATTCGTATCATGATGACAGCATTAAAAAGAAATATCGGACGCTGAGCAAGAAGGTGACAAATCGAACTATCTTCGATGTTCCTTGTCTAGTGTTTGAAGATCCATCGGAAGCAGATCATTGGATTAAGTTGAAGCACTCGGGAGAAAATAAGGGAGTCGGTACAGTAAGTTGGAATGCCCAACAAACGCGACGTTTTGAACAAATTCATTCTGGTAAATCAACAATCGCCATGCAGGCCATTGAGTTGCTTCGCTCTTCTGATGAGGTGGATGACCAACTCAAAACAAAATTGAAGAAAGTGAAGATAACGAACCTAGATCGTTTACTTACGGATAAGTCGGTACGCGACTATTTAGGAATTGAGCTTGATAATGGTGTTTTGAAAGGTAAGCTTGCGAGGTCTGAGGTTGTCCGTGGCCTCAGTGCTATTGTGATTGATTTGGTTGACAACGGTCTCACGGTAAAGCAGATTTATACTAGTGAAGATCGTGCGGAATATTTGAATTCTCTTGATGCAAATATGGCACCAAATCCTTCCGTAACTGCTAATGAAGCATGGACTCTTGGCCAAAATCCCACGTCACGGAGAAAAAGCAGAGTCGGCACTGGTTCTTCGTCTGGTCGCGACCCTCAAACCAGAAAACACTTGATACCTGCTGGTGTTAACATGCCGATTAGTAATATAAAGGTAGCTTCTATCTACAATGAAATGAAGAAGCTTGATGTTGCTAACTATCGTAATATGATAGGGATTACTCTGCGGGTGTTTGTCGAATTGAGCGTCGATTCCTATTTAGATTACCATCAGATTGGCGGATTTAAAGGTTCAGCGGCAAGTTCAGGGATGAACTTTCAACAAAAAGTACTCACTGTTGCTAATCACATGGAATCTACAGGATGTGATAGAACTATTACACAGGGTATTAAGACTAGTGTTAAGACTTCAAGTCATCTTCTCAGCCCTGATACTTTGCATTCATATTTACACAGTAGTATACATACACCAGATCCGTTAAGCTTGAAGATCACCTGGGATAATCTACAGTCTTTTCTGTCTCGCTTATGGTCGACTGTACTGTGATGGAACGTTTTTCACCTTTAAGATACCCAGGCGGTAAGGCAAGGCTATCGTCTTATATTTCTAAGCTTATAGAATATAACGACATATGCGATGCCGTCTATGTTGAGCCTTTCGCCGGGGGGGCTTCAGTAGCGCTTTCATTGTTGTTTAATGAAACCGTATCTAGAATACTCATTAACGACTTAGATTTATCAATATATGCACTATGGTATGCTATTGTCAACTACCCTGAAGAAATATGTAAGTTAATTCGTGACACACCAGTCGATATAGTTAACTGGGATAAACAGAGGAATATACAGCGTGATCGCGCTAATGTCGAATTATTTCTTCTCGGCTTTTCCACTCTATTTCTTAATCGTACAAACCGTTCCGGAATACTTACTGGTGGTATCATTGGTGGAAGAGGACAGTGTGGTGCATGGAAAATTGATGCCCGATTCAATAAACAAAGCATCATAGAAAAAATATATCGCATCGCGAGATACAATGACCGAATCATCGCGAGCAATTTGGATTGCGTAGATCTACTGGAAAAACAAGTCGAGCTAGATACAAGAGCAACATTTATCTATTTTGATCCGCCTTATTATCAAAAGGGTCAAGCACTGTATTTGAATTCTCTTAAGCACGATGATCATGTTAGAATAAACTCAGTTGTAGCGGAAATAAAGAATGCAAAATGGGTAATGTCTTATGACAATAATGACATTATCAAAAAACTATACAATACATTTGCTCAAAGTGAATACTCTCTAATGTATTATGCACAAAATGTCAGGGTTGAGAGAGAAGTAATGATTTACTCACGAAACTGCTTACATCCTACAATTATTCTCTAAATGTACTGTATTCTTCGGCGTATGGTGGAATTGGTAGACATAGGCGCTTGTTTGAGTCCATTACGTGAACTCAAACAAGCGTCTGCGTAAGCATGAGGGTTCGAATCCCTCTACGCCGACAAAAGGCATCTAATTGCATCGTAAAAATGAAAGGAAGAACTGGTGGAAACGTTATCAATAACAATCAAAGAGTATTGGGTTGACTGCATACCCCAATTTCAAACAGAAATTGCATTCAGAGAACGTTGGGCTGAGGCTTTCGACAATTACGATCATTTACTTGATCGTGTCAGAATTCCTCCATCAGAGCAGATGGTCGCTTTATTGTATAAAGAAAATGGTGAATCTGATGAGGACTGCATTAATCGATTTGCCAGAGAGAAGTTAAACCAACAGCTTATTGAAAAGGGCTACCTATCTGAATGATCTGTCAATTTCAGGTACTCCAATTAGTTTATTAGGCTGGTCTACTCACTGGTCCACCAAAATTACTTCAAAAACAGACGGGGACGTCTATCCTGACGCGGAGCACAAGCGGGATAAATCCTCGCGCTACTAAACACTGCCCCCCTCACTTTCGTGAGAGCAGGTTTGGCGCTACCAGTCTCTACACTCAACCAACCGCGGCGGGTTGGTTGCTGAGGAAGGCTATTACCCCACCGCTTGTTCCTCCCGGTGCCTAATCTTATGGACAGGTTTGGAGACCTGTCCTACCGACAGGCGAGACGCCTATCCAACGCGGCGCTCCCGGACACGCTAAAGCCGTGAACTCTGAACTCCAACCCCTTCTCCTCTTGCTTTTCCCTCAATATTGTCGTATATTAACAACAGCGATTGTTGCACGTCACACTTCGCACTTCTCACACTATCTCCTTACGCCCCAACGAGTATGACGCTTGTGACGCTTCTTTAGGTAATCTGTCACGCATATCTCGTTCTGCTGCAACGAGTATGACGAATGTGACGAATTGACGCATTTTTCACACACCCCTTTCGAGTTTAGAGTTCAAGCTTTAGCTTGTCTGGAGAGGCGAGCGAATGCCAGACAAACTGAAGTCTGAACATGAACTCGGAGACAGAGATTCTTCAACCATCGCCGAGGAGATTGGCGACAGCGAAGAGAGCGTGAAGGCGGTGGTTTCAGAATGACAGGCAACCAACCGCGGCGGGTTGGTTGTAGGGGTGAGGGCGCAGCGGGTTGGTAGTAGGGGCAAGGGCGCGGCGGGTTGGTTGTAGGGGCAATGGCTCGGCGGATTGGTTGGCGGCTTCGTCCACTTCGTCCATCTTGTCCATATCGTCCATCCCGTCCATTTGGTTAAAATAGTCAGTATCGTTGACTCGAGCCGTATTTTGTCGTAACTTGAAAAGCAAGTAAGTTAGAGTTATCGATTGGGAACGCATTAACCGAAAGGAAACGAAATGCCACTCGCCAAACGATTTTCTGCTGAACTGATTGGAACGTTCTGGCTCGTGTTCGGAGGTTGCGGGAGCGCAGTGCTGGCCGCTGGATTCCCCGGCTTGGGGATCGGCTTTCTCGGAGTCGCGCTCGCCTTCGGATTGACAGTTCTTACGATGGCTTTCGCAATCGGCCACATCTCCGGGTGTCACCTGAACCCGGCGGTCTCGTTCGGATTGTGGGCGGGCAAGCGCTTCCCCGCCAAAGAATTACTCCCCTACATCGTCGCGCAAGTTTTAGGCGCGATCCTCGGCGCGGCAGTCCTCTACGTGATCGCAAGCGGAATCCCGAGCTTCTCGCTCGACGGCGGCTTCGCCTCCAATGGATACGGTGAGCACTCTCCCGGAGGCTACTCGCTGGTCGCCTGCCTCGTCGCTGAAGTCGTCCTGACCTTCTTCTTCCTGATCGTCATCCTCGGATCGACCGACTCGCGCGCCCCCAAGGGACTCGCCCCGGTCGCCATCGGCCTCGCCCTGACGCTGATCCACCTGATCAGCATCCCGGTCACCAACACGTCGGTCAACCCTGCCCGGAGCACCGGCCCGGCGCTGTTTGCCGGAGGTTGGGCGCTGTCCGAACTCTGGCTCTTCTGGGTAGCTCCAATTGTCGGAGGAATTCTGGCCGGTTTCGTGTACAATTGGCTGGGTTCGGAAAAGTAACCTCAAATCTCTTTGTGATTGCGAACACTCTTTCCTTTCCTTACCGCTCCTAATTTGCGCCAATTCGGTCGTACAATTTGCTAGTAGGTATTTGCGGGAAAACCGGAAATTGCGATTTTATTCGATTTCCGCTTCCCCACAAACTGGCAGATTTAATCATCACCTCTTAATGAAAGCAACAATGAAGAAGAATCTTCTGGTTGTCGGTATCACAACGCTGCTCCTTCTGGTCGCAATGACCAATGTCTCTCTGGCAGAAGACAGCAAGTATCGCCTCGGTATTCAGGGAACCCACTTCGTCACCGGCCTTAGCGGCGTGATGGATTTTTCGCCTCCGTGGGCTCTGCAGGGCGTCATTGACTTTGGCGTGGACAATTTCGCACTGCGCGTTCTCAACCGCTTCCACAACGAGAAGGATTGGAACGCTTACGGCTTCGGCGCACTCGGTATCTGGGACAACGGCAAGAACGACGACAACGGCGTTGGCAATGACGATGACGACGCTGAATTCGGTCTCGGCCTCGGCGTCGGCCTCGAGTATGACTGGCGCGGTCTGAATCCCTCGCTTCCCCCGCTCGGCTGGAACATCGAACTCGGCCTTAGCGTGGTTCCGGACGTCGATATCGATTTCGGCGTTGGAGTTCACTGGAAGTTCTAAGCGCGACAATTTTATCGGTCTATGGCACGGGGCGAAGGTTTCTTCGCCCCGTACTCTTTTATATACACGCTGAAGCCTTGAACTTCAAACTCACCTTGCCCCTTCCCCTTGCTTCTATCCCCTATCGTAGTTATACTTAAAGCTATGAATTCCCTCAAACGGTTACGCACGGCGCTGGCGCTGAGCATTCTTCTGAGCGCGGCGGCCTTTGCCCTTCCGCTCCCACCACGTTTGCCGCCGGTTGGAGCCTACAGCGCCGGCATCGGTTTCACATCAGTCGCGGCGTTCGACGATCCGTCGATCATCTACTGGAATCCGTCAGCGCTCGCTATGATGAACCAGATGACTGCGCAGCTTAACCTCGCTGCCTACACCAACGCTCGTCCCACTTCATGGTCGGCGCTCGTCGTCGGAGCAAGCTCTCGCAATGACCGGGCGTTTGGAATCGGCTTGATCAGGCGTCGTTCGACCAACTGGGCGGGTGAATATACCAGCGTAGAATTGATTTCACCGATGGCGTTCGTATCCAAAGAGCGGCGTTATCCGGCAGGCTTCTCGTTTAAATTGCAGAGTGAGAATTACGGCGCAAAGTGGGTTTATGGTTTCCGAATGGATGGCGCGATTTCAGTCGTCTCCCGCGACGAAGATTTCAAAGTCGCCTTTTCGACGCAGAATGTCATCGGCGGGCGTTTAAGAGCATTTCCTCACGAAAGCTGGGCGGGAGTTTCGCTGGGAAACGACACCGCATCGCTCAGATTCACTCTCCAATGCCGCTTCGACCGTCCGTTCGATAAAGAATACATCTCGCAGAACTACAGCGCCGGTTTCAGAATGCGCCAGACCGAAGGACCGTTCGAAGCTCGCGGCGGCTTGATCCGCTCGGGGGGAGTAGTCCGTTACGCGACCGGCTTCGGCTACTATAATCGTCTCAATCAAATGCGGCTCGATTCAGCCGTGATCTTCGATCCGGAGAACGGCGACGATCGAACCTACTATATGACCATTGGATACAGCGTCGGCCCCGGCTCGCCATCACAAATTGGCAAGCCAACATGGTAAAAGGGTGATCAGTGTTTTTTGAAACCCTCAATATCCGCGGCTTTGGTTGCTTGAGATCCCGTGTGGTCTTCTCGCCCGACAAACTGAACCTCGCGGTGGCTGACAACGAGACTGGCAAATCGACGCTTGTCTCGGCTCTGCTTGCAGCTTTCTATGGAGTGGTTGACGATCTGCGCGAACGTCGTGACAAACGCCCTCACCGCCGCAATGTCACTCCGTGGACCGACCCGGAGCAGTTTGGGCTCGATCTCGACTTCACATCAGAGAATCGCCGCTGGCGAATCGAACGCGACTTCTCATCCGGCGACGTCCGCCTGATCGACCGCGAAACGAACCGCGACCACGCCGCTGAATACCATCGAGGACGCGGGAGTTACGCAATCGGCGAAGAGCTGGTCGGCCTGCCGGTGGATGAATTCCTCAAGAGCTTCTATCTGAAGCAGGAGGAAATTCTAGAAATCCGCGAATCCAAAGGGCTCACGCATTATATCCAGGGAGTGGCGACCGCGCTTGAAGGCGGTGTTTCGTCTGAACTCGCAATCCAACGGCTGAGAGACGCTCGCGAATCCTACTCGTTCCCCGGTAGTCGGGATGGATTGAAGATCGAGAATGCGATCAAACGGTTCACCGTAGAACGCGAGAGCCATCTCGAAGAGATCGAAAAGCTTGAACGCGCCCGACGTGATATCGAACCTGACACCGGACGATTGGTCAGGATCGAAGTCGATATGGAGAAATTGCGGAAGGATCGAGACGATGCAGTGCGGCTCGGCAACTGGGCGGAGGCTCAGGAACTGCGTCGTATCATTGAGAGTCAGGGACGTCTGAAAGCTGAATTCGACGCACTCACAAAGACCGCGGATGAACTTAAGAACTATGCCGATTTCCCTGCTCCCAAGTGGGAACAATTAATCAGTCTCTCAAGCCGCGTAACCGAGGTTTCTGCAAGCGTCTCCAAACTTGAAGCGCGACTTCAAGACGAGATCGAGAAGCCGATTGCTCGCGTAGAAGCCGATCTTCAAGCTGAACGCGACCTCGCAGGCGTGCAGGAGGCTGAAGCGCGGGAGCTTGAGACGGCCCTCTCCCGACTGGGTGATCGACAGGATCGACGGACGCAAGCGGCATTCAGTCGAGACAAGCTTGCCGATGATCTGAAAAACTCCGGTCTCGATCGCAATCGTTATGGAAGACTGGCCGGGATTTTCAACAAGATCAATCCCGAAGAAAAACGCTTCATCGAAGGATTTCGCGCAGCTTACGCGGAGGAAGAAGTCCGCTATCGGGAGCTGAAAACCCGACGTGAATGGCATGAGCGCGAGCGCGCGTTGATTGTCGGCCGCCAGCGCAAAATCGCCGGCACTGCCAATTTCTTCTTCCTGCTTGCAGCCGTCTCGATTATTGCTTCCGGCGTCTTACTGCTTTTAACCAAGGGAATCGCAAATCAGGATTGGCTATGGAAGATTCTCGCCGGACTCGGATTTGTTTTCGGGGCGGTGGGAGCTGTAACTCGCGGAACATCTTCGGGTGGAGACGTCGGCGCTTTGAAGAAGTTGGAAAACGAGCTTACCGAGACCATTAAGGAAGAAGACGAAGCAAAACTGAGGCTTGAGCGGATTGGTCGGGAATTGACCGAGTTGGGCGGTAAGCTTGGATTCGAAGGCGGCCACGAGCTATTGGCTGAATACCTCGCATTCGACGAAGCTCGCGACCGGATCGAACCTTTACAAGTCGCCGAGAAAGAATACGATCGCGCTAATGACGAATTCATCGAAGCCGCAAATCAGCTCGGACGCTTTTTCAATCGGGCGGGAAGCGATTTGCCCGAATCTGAACTGGCTCTTGACGGAGGCCGCGAACTACTTCGACGCTATCGGGAAGCGGTACGGTTAGGTGATGAATACCGCGCATTAAAAGCGAAGAAAAATGAGCTTGAAACCGACTTAATCCGTCTCCGCCGGGACTTCGATTCTAACCGTCAGCTTTGTGAGGAAATCCTCCGGTCGGGCGGCGTGGTCAAACTTGAACCGTTGGAAGAGGCGGTCGCCGCATTCCGAGAAGCCCGTGAAAAGCACATCCAGTACCAGAAAGTCGCCTCCGAACAGTTGCCGAGAATTCGCGCGGATCTACTCGCCGACGTGGACGTTACCGCCAAACGCGAGCGACTTGAATTGCTCCTCGTTAAAGTGGGCGCAGCCAGTCCCGAATCCGAACTAACCCACCAAAAAGAATACTACCGCGACGCCGCCGACCGACTGACTCGCGAGGAGGAACGACTCCGCGAGGAGCGCGACGCTATCAACCGACGGATCGTACTGACCTATGACCGATATCAGACTCACTATCCGACGCTCCGCCGCAAAATCGAAGAACTGGACGAGGCTATATCGCGTGCAGAGACGTTCCGATCCGAAATTGAGACCGCCGTCAGTATAATGTCCGAGATTTCGCGAGAGGTCTATCGCTCATGGGCTGCCGCGCTTTCTGAAGAGGCGGCTCCGTTCCTCGAAGCGCTCAATCCGCGTTACGGCGACCTGCGATTTAAGGAAGATCTCAGTTTTTCGGTGCGCGACCGTAATCTCGAACGAGTTATCGAATCATCGGAAGCTGAAACCATCCTCTCAACTGGCGCGCGAGATGAAGTCTTCCTGTCGGCGCGTCTCGGTATAGCCTGCTACCTTTCGCGAGGAGCGCATGGTTCTATACCGATTGTGCTGGATGAGCCTCTCGCTGCCGCAGATGATGACAAATTTCTGACTGGAATGCGGTTTCTGATGGAAACTCTCTCCCGCAAGCATCAGGTGATGGTGATGTCGTGCCACGAAGAGCGCCATCGGTGGCTGATGGAGAAGCTGCCCGACCTCTACCAGTTGCGAATCCATCCGATAGTGTTGAGGTAATCCATGCCACGATCAACCTTAAAATTCCTCCAACTTTCCGACCTGCATCTTGACCGGAGCTTTACGGCAGGAAAGTTGAAGCTACCTTATGAGAAGGCCGATCTTCGGCAACGCGAGCTCCGCGAAATTCTCGGCCGGGCAGTGGAACTCGCGCGCGAAGAGCAGGTCGAAGTGATGCTCATCCCGGGCGATCTATGGGAAGAGGAGTCGCTCTCACCTGAGACGGTGCAATACGTCATCGAGCGTCTTGGAGCGACCGGCATACCCGTCGTCATCTCGCCCGGCAATCATGATTATTATTCGCCCGCATCGCACTACTCGATGGATATCGTTCAGGCCCGATTCGGGCGCGCTTGGCCCGCGAATGTTTTCATCTTCCGCGATTATGATCTGACAACTACATTGATTCCGGCCTTCGATGACGTTCAGTTCACCGGCGTCGCTTTTCACTCAAATCAACCGGTTATCGTAAGAAAGCTCGCCGTGCAAGCCGACCATCGCGATAAAATGCTCCACATTGCCTTGATCCACGGCTCGCGCGGAGACATTCCTCCCGGTAAAATGGCGGCGATCCCGTTCAGCGACGCGGAGTTACTCGCTCAGCCATTCGACTGGACCGCACTCGGACATTACCACTCGTCAGCTTATGTGAAAGACGACAAGAATCGAGTACGTGGAGCGTATGCGGGAGCCGCAGCCTCGCTCGCTATCGAGGAATCCGGCAAACATGGAGTTCTGATCGGAACAGTACGATTCGGCGGCGTGGCGGAATCCGATCTCCGGTTTTATCCTCTCGACAAGCGTCAGATTTACCGGTTGCAAGTGGACGTTACCGGACTGTCTCACATTCAGATGGTGGAAACAAAGATCAGTGAGGCTGTCGTTGCTGCGGGAGCCACTGCGGATGATATGCTCCTGATCGATCTGACCGGCTCCTATCCGCAAGGCAGCAGACTATCCCTGAGCGACGATTTTCTGCGCGGACTCGGCTGGCATGTACGGGTGGACTCAGCCAGTGTCTTACCGGAATGGGAGCTGACCTTAAAAGAAGATCTCAATCCGCGAACCACGGAGGCGCTGTTCCGCGCCCGTCTCCATAAAATGATGAACGAAGCCGTTCAGCGCGGCGACGAGAACGAATTACGCCGTCTCCAGAACGCGATGTTCTACGGTCTTGATTCGCTTCACGGCCGTCCGATCGCTCCCCGACCGTCCTGATCTCCCCGCAAATGAACGATCCAGCAGCGCCCCAGCACTCACATGACCCTCTCCATGATTCGCCATGGTCGAAAATAAAAGGCTCGGCACATCTACCGCCATTCTGGAGAGACTTGCAGCGCGACTTTATCACCGGCGTCTTTATTCTGGGACCCGTTGCGCTCACTGTTTATCTGCTCGTGCTGCTTTTTCGTCTGCTGGACAATATCCTCGGCGTCGGAATCAATGTCATACTGAACAACTGGCTTGGGCTGAACTTCTTCGGAATGGGGCGGATTCCAGGCGTTGGATTCTTCGTGCTCGTACTCTTGCTGATCGCCACCGGAGCTGCGGCAAGAAACGTGTTCGGGCGCTGGATTATTCGGCGCAGTCAGGAAATCCTTGACCGCATCCCGCTCGTCAACAGGGTTTACAAGGCCTTCAACCAGATCAGTGAGGCGGTTTTTTCCGGCCGACGCGATGTCTTCAAGCGGGCGGTTTTGGTTCCCTATCCCAGCAGTTCGGTTTATTCCCTCGGCATAGTTACTTCTGAGTCCATCGGATCGCTTCAGCAGAGCCTTCCGGAAGAGAGCATCTGCGTCTTCGTCGTCAGCACTCCAAATCCTACCACCGGATTTATCGTCTTTGTGCCGAAAAAGGACGTAATTGAGATCGATTTGCCCGTCGAGGAAGCCTTGAAGCTGATCATTTCCGGCGGTATTGTTTCTGCTCCCACCGGGAAAATTCAATCGCAATCGTGAACAGGGTTATAAAGTATCCGATCTGCCTCGCGCTTGTTCTCCTTTCTGCCTGCCCTTGGCTCCATGCTGCGACATTCCTCACATCCTTCCAACCGGCCGGTTCGTTGACATTATCCGCACAAAAAGGTCTCGATCTCGACGGCTGGGAAGGAAAACTCGATTTAAACGCCTCCGATCAAGAGGGAAATCGCGCCAGAATCTATCAAACTATCGACGTCAAACTTCATCGTCTGCAGGATTACCTCCCGCAATGGAAACTGAACCAACAACTGCGAATCGAAGCAACTCACCCTTATGATGATAATCTCGAATTAGTTCTTACTGGCGAGGCTGGAGAATTTCGTGACCAGTTCGCCCGCCGTCATCCTTCGACCGGCGTCGATCGCAGCAATATGCCGACGGGAACCGCAATCCAGTTACCCCTGTTAACCATAACTCAACTCGATGAACAGCGCATTAGAGACGGCAGAATCGGCGCCGGGAGTCGTTGGAACGAGGGGAACTTCAGCGTCGAGGCTCTGGTCGGTTTTCTGAACGATAACCGTGGAGAGAAAAACAGATCAGGCTTTCGAGTTGACATCAGCGCGACGCAATCGAGCGACAGCCTTCGCTGGATGGCGTCCGGTTGGCTCGCTCGCTTTCCCGACGGTTCAGATCATGACCTCCGCGCCGAAATGAACGGTGAATATAGTTTTGGCCAAGAAGCGCAAGACCAATTCGGCGTATCCTATGTAAGCGGACGACGGTTCGACATTTCTCTCACGCAAATCGAAGCAGCTCGACGAGACGACAAGCGTTTCAATCTGACCAATCGGCTGCTGGTGGAAGCGTCCAAGGAAATTGGATTCTCGTGGGAGAGTGAAGTCAACAATCAGACAGCCTCGCGTAATGCAGCTAACACCACAAGAAGCGACCGGGAATTCGTCTGGAAGAATGGCGCAGAAATGACCTGGACAACTGATAGACAGAGCGCCGCATTGGAAGGAGGGATTGACGTCCAACAACAGAAATACGCTGGAAGTATCACGGAGGGTCAAAGAAGCAGGCTCGGGCTTGAGTTCAATCGTCAGGTCGGATCATATGACACTCTTGGCGTTCACTGCAGCGTGCTGAAATACCGCTATGACACTCCCGAAGAACAAGACCATAACGACCGTGACGAACTCCGATTCATCAGCGGATTTGCGGTGTCTCACAGTGTAACGCCCGCTTTCAGATTACGGACAGGAATCGGCGCCGATCTGAGTCACATAGTCTATATCAGCGGTAGTCGCAGCGGCGAGAACCGATGGACCCGCCAGTTCAGCCTCTTCGCCGAGACGCCGTGGAAGGATCCGCCTATTGCCAACGTCGCGCGCTTCTCGATCATCAGTCACTACACCGACTACGATTTCGCGCCTTTCGATGAAACCGCCAGCCGAGTTTTCCGCACGGCTTCGGCGACCGATACATTGAAACTCGATTTTGGCAAGGGCTGGAACTGCCAGCTTTCCCTGGCTGGCGAGCTAAATGACCATGGAAGTCTGGTCTGGGACGAGTGGATGCAGAATATCGCCGAAGAAGGCTATGCTTATACAATCGTCGTCCTGCCAGGATTTTCCCGACCAGACGTCAGTCTTTCAGCGGGGTGGGTTTACCACCGGCGTTCATCGACGCTGCGCAGCAGTACTTCTACGATATTCTCCGGTCAATCAGTTCGATCAAGCGGGCCATCTGTGATGCTATCGCTTCGTCCTACAAACGGATTCTCGCTTGAAGCGTCTGGGACTACTATGCGCGTTCACGACCGCGAGCGGGGCGATTACACGTTGCCGGATCTTCGGCTAACGCTCAACTGGATGATTTGAGATTTGGTTAGATTTGACTTGAATAGAGTATTAAACTACCCGTTCTTTTCGAGAGCGGACACTCCTTTACACGCCGAAACGCTGCATTGGCTAAGAAGGGTGATTCTCGCTCTCCCCATCATATTTGCTTTACTACTGGTCTCGCCGCTCTCTGCGATTTCTGCAGAAGAATCGAACGACGGAACGAGCGAAGTAAGCAAAGAAGACGAATCGTCCTACCCCGTCGTCTATGCGATAAAAGTAGTCGGCGCTCGAGTGACTCGACCAGAGATGATCCTCCGCGAAATGCGACTGAAACGAGGTATGCGAACGACTCCGGAATCGCTCGAATCCGACCGTTACCACATCCTCTCAATGGGGCTATTCAACCATGTCGAGATCTCCGTTATCAGCGATGAGGGACGAGCGGTAGTATTAGTGAGGTTGACTGAGCGATTTTACATTTATCCCTATCCTATTTTTCGGTATGATCCGGCTGCTCCACAACGACGGATATTCGGAATAACTCTGAACCATGACAACTTCCGGGGATTCGGTGAGCGATTGACCGGCGGCTGGTGGGATGGCTACGAACATGGCTTTTTACTGGTGCATCGAGACCCCTGGTTCTCGTATCGAGGTCTCTACGGTCTCCGTACTCAAATCTATGTGAACAATATCGAGTTAGGCGACAGCGCCCACTCAGCCGCCAAAGTCGAATCATATCTAATCCGGCTTGACCGCCGTATCGACCGCGATCGTTGGATCGGTGTAGAAACCGAATGGGAAGAACGTTCATCTTCAGCGGCGTTTTATACCCTTTCATCGTCAGGTCGCGACCGGCTATTTGACGCCCGACTGTACTATGAGTGCGATCTACGCGATTATAAATACTATCCCGCCAGTGGCTATTATCTGATTGCGGTTATCAAAGGCAACTGGATGGCCGATACGTCTCATTCGTTCTATCGAGAGCTTTTCGATCTTCGCTCCTATAAAAAGGCTGGACCATTCATTCTCGCGGTGAGGGCGTCTGCGCAATTCACACAAAAGAAGCTGCCATATTATCGTCAAGCTGAGTTGACTCAGCTCGAAATCCGGTCTGATGAACCACTTGGCCTTAGAGGATCGCGCAGCTTTGCGGCAAATTTCGAAGTTCGATTCAACATCATCCCCAAATGGTATATCAGCCTGCCTGATGTGCCGCTTGCCGGACCGTATCTTCAGAGGATGAAGTTCTCGGTCGAGGGACTCCTTTTTATCGATCGAGGCTTTCTGACCGTCCCGGAATTTGACCGAGATCTATCGTTAACCGCCTATGGCTGCGGCTTCCAGATCCAGATGCCTTATCTGGAGACCGCCCACGCCACGATTGGCTGGAGCAAACAGAATCCGTTGACCAAACCAGCCTATGTGCTGGAAACCGGCGTGACTTTTTGAGCGACTAACGCATCAGGAACCATACATACTCACACCGCCTCCCGGCTCGGATGGCTTGATCCGTTTCGAAGGCGAGGAATCGAATCATCTGGTAAGAGTGCTTCGCGCATCCGAAGGAGACCGCTTTTTCGCATTCGATGGATCCGGCGCGTTTTGGAAGTCGGAGATTGTCTCGATCCATCGCGCCGAAGTCGTAGCTCGCGTCCTTGAAACCTCCATCGACGATCTGCCTGTGCATCGTATAGCTGTGGCGATCGCTACAGTGAAGGCGGCGCGAATGGATTGGGCCGTAGAAAAGGCTGCTGAGCTTGGAGCCGCGCGATTCGTTCCGCTCGAAACCCGCTATTCGGTCGTGGAACCGGGACAGGGCAAGCTGAAACGCTGGCGAACCATCGCCCTTTCTGCTGCAAAGCAGACTCGTCAGTCGAGAATCATGGAAGTCGCCGACTCTATTCCGCTCACTAAATTCTTCTCGCAGATCTCAGACGATCCAACCTGCCCGCTTCTGTTGCTTCTCGATGAGAAAGAAGATAAGACGGCGCTACTCGACGTCTGGACTGCAAAGCATCGCACCGCCTCCGTAATCCTCTTTATCGGTCCTGAAGGTGGTTGGTCTGATGAGGAGAGAACAGCGTTTCACAAACTCGGAGCGGTCTCTGTGTCGATTGGACGTCGTATAATGCGGACAGAAACGGCGGTAGTTGTCGGCCTTGGATTGCTGACTCAAACTGGAGCAGGTTGTTGACCGCCACCCGGACAGCGGCTGGCCTGTTCGAGCTAACCCGCCCGCTCAACACCCTGATAACCGGCTTAACAGTTGTCGTCGGCGGTTTAATTGCCGGGAAGGGAATGCAGTTTGAGCCTGCTCCGTTGATCGGAGCGGCAATCGCTGCAGCGCTTATAGCCGCCGGAGCCAACGCTATGAACGACGCCTACGACGCTGTAATCGATATGATCAACCGTCCGGAGCGACCGATCCCGTCCGGAGAAGTAAGCCGTATACTCGCGTCATTCTGGGGTTTTTCACTGACATTGGCTGGCGTCATCGCCGGGCGGATAATGAGTCTGACACTCGGTCTGGTTCCGCTTCTCGTTGCAATACTGCTCTGGTTCTACAATTCCCGACTCAAGCGCAGACCTCTGACCGGCAATGTAGTAGTAGCAATTTGCGGTGGGCTCGCCTTCATTTATGGCGGTATGGCTGTTGGCCATATTCGCGAGGCGCTGATTCCGGCGGGATTCGCCTTTCTGCTTCATCTCGGTCGGGAAATTGTCAAGGACGTCGAAGATCTTCCCGGCGATCTCGCCGTTGGAGCGCGCACGCTGCCGATAGCAACCGGGCGCAAGTCTGCACTCTCAATCGCGTCCGGCGTCCTGATCTTGCTTGCAGTGACTACTTTTATTCCTTATATAGCTGGCATTTACAGTCATGTCTATATGATTATGGTTGGAAGCCTGACAGCGGCGCCGCTGCTCGTCATCGCCTTTTTTCTTTTGCGGAATCCCGAGATCAAACAACTTGGCCGCATCAGTCTCGCCTTGAAAATAATTATGCTCACCGGACTTGCCGCACTATATGCTGGATAAACTCCCTTTACCTTTGATCGTCCTCGCCTCGACCTCTCCGCGCCGGAAGACCTTGCTGCAGCAGGTCGGGATCGACTACATCGTCATTCCCCCCACGGCTGAGGAAATCGACTCTCCCGAAGGCTGCGCGGCTTCGGCGCTCCTAAATGCCGAGAGGAAAGCGCTTTCAACTTTAGAAGAGGTCGGAATGCGCCCCGTGCTCGGCGCTGATACAGTTGTGGATGTTGACGGAGAACCGCTCGGCAAACCCAAGGATGTCGAGGATGCGGCGTCGATGCTGCGGAGACTCTCAGGCAGACGACACCTCGTCCATACCGGCGTTTATCTCCACGATCCGCAAACCGACCGCAGCTACTCAGGCGTTGAATCGACCGCCGTCTGGTTCCGTCCGCTTGGCCCTCTTGAGATCGACGCCTACATCCGCACCGGCGAACCTCTCGATAAAGCGGGCGCTTATGGAATTCAAGAGCGGGGAGCGCTCCTGATCGACCGCATCGAAGGCTGCTTCTTCAATGTGATGGGATTGCCGATGGCGCGGCTTTGGGGAATGCTGAAACAGATGATGAACGATCGCGGAACGCCGCTCGAAGGGTGGTAAGCTCATTTTCCGCCGTCGCTGCCCGGTTTGCGATGGTTCATTAAAAAGCATTGCACACGATTTTTCCGCCGTAGCGCGTGATTTTTTCGCGACCGAGCGTTACACGGTTTGAAGGGAATAAAAATGAATCAACAGTCTAAATCACATATCGCCTGCCGCGCCTATTCGATGGCCGCTGAACATCTGCTGGAACTTCCCGCGGACAATCCAGCGCATCTTGAATGGGAACGTCATGCAGATTCATGCCCCGATTGCGCCGGTTTGCTCAAAGCCGAATCACAACTTATCTCTCGCCTCACCCGTTTGCAGGTTCCGGAGCCAGCTTATGTACGAGGTCGAGTGATGTTCGTGATTCGCGCTTCGAAGCGTCCTGCGCTTTTCCGGCGGCGCGATTTCGCTTGGGGTACAGCCTCTGCATTCGCGGGAGTTGTGATCGGGCTGATGATTGCGACTGCAAACACTTCAAGTTATTCTCAAATCGCCGACGCTTCCCAGCAGGAAGAATACGCCGGAATCGTCTCAGACTCCTTTGATGAACTCGCCAATGAACTGACTACGGAGACGGGAGACGCCCGATGAATCGAACTCGCTGGCTGGCAGCGCTTCTGGTCGTTTCATGGACGCTCAATGTCGCTTTGGGAGTCGCTCTTTACTATCGCCATTACGACCGCATCCCGCCTCATATCGGGCCGTTCGGAATGGATGGACCAGGAGGTCCGCCGCCCCCGATCGGGTGTATTCCGCCTGAAGAACGAAGGATGATGCGCACGATTATGGCGCCTCTTGCGGAAGATCAACAGCGGTTGTCGGAAGAGCTGATGCTCGCCTTAACGAGTGATTCGCTGGACACCGCCAAAGTGATGAGTTACTCTGACTCGCTTGGCAAGTTAAAGTGGCAGATGCAGGAGATGATGGTGAAGCATATGACTTCAATTCACGATCAGATTCCCTCTGACAAAAGGCGTGAACTCTGCAAACGAATGATCGGACGCTTCGAACACCCCAAGAATAAGCGCGGGGAACACAAACGAGATCGTTCGGAAGATCGTTAGAACAAATTTCCACCTTCATTCTCCTCGCATGGGGAATGATTGAGGATTACTGATTTCAATTCAAAACAAACAAATTTCGGAGAAATCGAATGCGTAAAATTACTGTCGCTGCTGTCGCATTGATGCTGCTCGCTGGAGCCGCGTTTGCACAACCACCGGAAGGTATGCCTCCGGGACATCCGCCTATGGGAATGATGGGGCATGGCCAGATGGGTATGATGGACGATGACGGCCCCGGTATGATGAAAGGCTGCATGAAGGGCCTCAAGCTGACCGACGAGCAGGAGACGAAGCTCGAGAAGATCCAATTCGACCACAAACGCAAGCAGATCGAACGCAAGGCTGCGATGGTCGATATGCAGTCGAAATTGAAGCTCGCTATCACGGCCGATAAATTCAGCCAGAAAGAAATCGACGATCTCGCCTCCAAGATCGGCAAGTTCCATCAAGAAGCAGTGCTGCTCCGCGTGTCGAACATGCGCGAAGTGCGCGACATTCTCACCCCTGAACAGCGCGTCGAGTTCGACCACAATATGCTCAATATAGGCGGTGGAATGGGAATGGGCAAGGGAATGGGAAAAGGCATGGGCAAGTGCGGTCCCGGTGGATGCGGTGAAGGAATGGGACGTGGAATGAAGGATTGCGACTGACCTATCCTCTCAAGGATCAAAGCAGAACGCGGCTCAATTCGAGCCGCGTTCTTGCTATTATTGATCGTTGCTGTCGAGTCGTCATTTCTCAGAAAACAGGGCTTTCAGGTTGCTGAATTAAAAACGACGCTCGGTTGAATCCTTTGTAGGAATACCGCACCAAAAATACCATAAACTGCCATGGTTAATATCCCTTCTCCTCTCCGCTTTGACAATCCCGAGTCTCTGCTTATGTTATTCTCTATGACTACAACGTACACCATGAACCGAGCCTGACACTTAAATGCCGCCAGCCCTAACGGACAAACTCGCAGCCCTGCCCGAACGCCCCGGAGTTTATATCTTCCGCGACTCAAGCGGAAGAATCATCTACATCGGCAAGGCGAAAAGCCTTCGCGCGCGCGTCCGCAGCTACTTTACCATTGGCGACGACGGGCGCTATCAATACCCCCGGCTCATTGCCTCGATCCGCGATGTTGACGTCATCCTCGTTCGTGATGAAGTCGAGGCGCTCAAGACTGAAGCCAACCTCATCCGCCTTAATCGCCCCAAGTTCAACGTCGATCTACGCGACGATAAGAGCTTTCCATATTTGAAGATAACACATGAACCTTTTCCGCGCGTCATCCTGACTCGAAAACCGACCGAAGGAACAAAGGGTGACATTTACGGTCCGTTTACAGACGTCCAGACGACTCGCTATCTGCTGAGAACGTTAAAAGGCATATTACAAGTGCGCGACTGCAACCTCCCGTTGACGCCCGAAAAAGTCGCCGCAGAAAAGTTCCGGCTCTGTCTCGACTATCATATCGGACGTTGCGGCGCTCCATGTGAAGCAAAAGTCACGCAGGATCAATACGGTCAAGGCGTCGCCCGGTTTATTCAGTTCCTCAAGGGCCGCCACGAGGAAATTATCACCTCTCTCGAAGAAGAGATGAAACAGTTCGCTGACGCTTTACGCTTCGAAGACGCCGCACACGCGCGTGATCGCCTTTCCGCCGCGAGGCGATTCAGTGAAAAACAACAGAAGGTTGATCCTGATCCAATCGATTGCGACGCAGTCGGACTTGCGCGTGAAGACGCTTCAGCAGCATTCTCAGTGATCAAGGTGCGCGGAGGGAGAATTATCGAAAAGAGCCCCTTTCATATGGAGCGCGCGATTGGACTGGATGACGGTTCGTTGCTCGAAGCGTTCCTACTGCGCCATTATGAGATCTCAGGAGAAATCCCCGACGCACTCTATCTACCGATTGCTCTTCCCGAACCAGCTCCATTCGCAGAATTCCTGAGCGGATTAACTAACCATAAAGTTCAAATTCATGTCCCTCAGCGCGGCGAGAAACGTCGGTTAGTGGAAATTGCCCTCTCAAACGCCGACCATCTTCTCGCCGAACGTCGTTTAATGGCGGAGCGGCGCGACTTCATCCCTCGCGCAGTTAAAGCGTTACAGGAGAACCTCCGCCTCGCTGAACCTCCGTTGATTATCGAAGCGTTCGACATATCCCATCTTGGCGGAACGGATACTGTCGCTTCAATGGTTTGCTTCAAGGACGGGAAACCGTATAAAGCCGGCTACCGCATTTTCAAGATTCGAACCGTCGAAGGAATTGATGATTTCGCTTCGATCAGCGAGGCTGTCGAACGACGGTACAGCCGGTTATTAAGGGAAATTCAAGAAGGCGCCGAAAGAGTTAGCGAGAGTCTTACCGTAGGTGAGAACGATACTGACGAATCGGATCTCGAGCCAGATTTCAAGGGGACGATAAAACTGCCGGATCTCGTACTCATCGACGGTGGGCTGGGGCAGCTTGGCAGGGCAAAGGAAACACTCGACCGCCTCGCTTTAAACGATTTGCCTGTGATCGGTCTCGCGAAAAGGCTCGAAGAGGTGTACTTGCCAGGGACAAGCGAACCGCTCCTCCTGCCTCGAAGCTCGTCGGCGCTGAAACTGCTCCAGCAGGTTCGGGATGAAGCGCATCGCTTCGCTGTCACACGTCAGAGAATGTTGCGCGGCAAAAGGCAAGTCAGATCGCGTCTGGACGATATCCCCGGCGTCGGCCCGTCGCGTCGTCAGGCGTTGCTGAAAAAGTTCTCTTCGGTAAAACGCATCTCCGAAGCCGATGTGACCGATATCGCCGCGACTCCGGGACTAAATATCCGTCTCGCTGAGATCATCAAGACGATGCTGAGCGGCAGCGCGACATGAGTGTGCAAAAAGCAAAATTGTGGATCGCAGCACTCGCCGTACTGCAACTCGGCGCCATCGGTTGCGACGCCGCCGAGCAATCGACAACCAGTTTCCGCTATCCCCCATGGCGACACACTTGGGGAGTTGTAAAGGCGCGCCCCTATCACTTGAGGCTCTTCCTCGGCGACCGCGTCCGGTTTGACGATCCTCAAGGGCTTGCTTGCGTTCGACTCGATAGTTGGGAAGATACAACCAAGACCTCGGATGATGACGAAGTCACGGTTTATGGAGTCAACTCGGGTGAGAATTGTATCGTTTACAACCGCTCGATGTACTCACTCGGTATTTTTGGCGTCGATCCGGGGCAACCTCGCCTCGACCGCCCGTGGGGAATCGCTGCAGACCGAACTGGAAGAGTTTACATAGCCGATCGGGGAACTTCAAGAGTACTCAAGCTGAAGAACGACGGCCAAAACCTCAAATACATGGGCAGTATTGGGAGTCCGGGCGATTCACTGGGAGAATTCCTCGATCCTCGAGGAGTCGCTTTGATTGCCGACGGGCGGGTATTTGTGACCGACGCGGCGCTCGGCAGAGTGACGGTTTTCAATGACCTCGGCAAGGCGTTGACCTCATGGGAGGGTATGATCGGTCCCGATGGAATCGCGGCCATCGGCCCCGGCGAACCCGACGCTTACTATCCGCAAGATGCATTCGTGATCGTAATTGACTCTTCAGACCGTCGCGTCAGCAAGTTTAGTCTGGATGGAATGCTGTTGGCGCAGACCGCTGCGTCTTTGTGGGGTGCGGAGCTGACGCCTCATCTTGCGTATTGTGTTCTCGACTACTATAACCAGATTCTCATCACCGACCGCGCCAACGGCTGTATCCACAAACTTGACCGGAATCTGAACTATCTCTGTTCATTCGGTGAGAGTGGAAGCGACGACTACCAGTTCGACGAACCTCGCGGTATTGCTCTCTACCGAAGATTCGGACAAACCTTCATTGCCGAGCGTGAAGGCGCACAGTATCTATGGGTGGGCGTCGATGTTTTCAACTTCAATGCAAGAGTCGTCGCTGATTCGATCTGGCGAGAGCTAAAGCTCGATTTCCACACAACTGAGCCCGCCTATGTCGATTTGGACGTTTACGATGACGTCGGTCGGTTTATCACTCGTTTCGCCTCGAGGCGGCGCTGCCAAGCTGGCGCTAACCGCATTTCCTGGAATATGACCCTTCCCAAAGCCCTGCCAGACGGCTCGCCGCTTCCGACGCTGCCGCTTAAACCTATCGCAGGAGAGCAACTGCCCGCCGGGCGGTACCGCGTAAAAGCATCGTTTAGAGCTACTTACTCTTCACGAGAAGACTTCAGCCTCGAAAGAAGCGCTGAGTTTCAATTACAGCGGTAATGGTTTCCGAGAGGGACTACGAGATCGCGTCCGCGTAGGATAAGCGTCCCCGCTTGTCCACCATTCAACCGGAACGTAGTTAACCGTGTAGCTCATTGAGTAACCCGCACAGCTCTTACGATCTATTTTAACCTACCCCCTAATAGCTGTGCGGGCTACACCATCACTTTCGAGTACCACTCACACACGTGAAACCGTGTTATAAACGCCAAAAACGATCAAGCCCGGGCCTCAGCTTCCCAGGCTTGATCGTTTTATGTGAGTGGGCAATCTATGGGCGGAATCCCAGATCGCCCGATCGCGTTCGAAGTTGCGTTCCTACCGCGAGAGAGGAAGCGCAAGCCCGAACGTGAAGAATACCATGGGCGCCTCCGGTTTAGTGTACGTTGTCCCTCCCCGTTCCAAGTAGTAAACGCTTTCGGTCTTAGTCAGGTTCCCGAAATTCTCTCAACGGTTCGAGAGAATTTTGCGAGAATTTGTCAGTGACCTTTGTGCCCTTCGTGGTTCTCTTGATTACTCCCAACGTTCGGAGCAACCGCGGTCGCGGCGACAGCATACTTATCGGGATTCTTGGTAAACGCCTTCGGGCACTTGTTGCAGCAGAAGAAATAATCATGCCCCTTGTAAACCTGATGAGGAGTCTTCGCATCAACCACGATCTTTTCCGCAGAAACCGCGCAATTCACTGTCATCTTCCGGCCAGAGAGGTTCGTGACGTAGGCTGGGAGCGCCATTTTGTCAAGGTATTCAGCGGGTTTGGCGGCGAAGGCTTTAACGCAGCCGTCTGAACAGAAGTAGTACCGATTGCTTTTCAAGTCTGTCTGCGGCGTCTTGCCGCTGACGACGATCTGCATCCCGCAAACAGGATCCAGTGCGTGCTTGCCTTCCTTATCGGTAAAGAAGACATTGCCATCCGTTACAGTTGCAATCGCCGAAGCGGTTGGAGCAGGCGTGGTCGGAGCATCGGCGGCAAAAGAGAATTTTGCTATCGCGAATACCGCGATAATCAGGAACGCTTTTTTTATCATTGCGAAGTATTTCCTTGAATCTTGGTTTAGCCCTTGTTGGGCAATTCTTTCAAGGCTATACGAAGGAAATTCGGAATTGTTCCCCGTACAATGTGCGTTTTACTGATTTGCCGCTTCAACAATAGGGATGAATTTCTCCGGTTTCAGCGACGCTCCTCCGACCAAAGCCCCATCCACATCGGGACAGCTCATAAGTTCGGCGGCGTTCTCGTCAGTAACGCTGCCTCCATACTGGATTACAGTCTCGTTCGCGGCTTTGTCGCCAAATTTACTTTTTAGCAGCGAGCGGATATATCGATGCGCATCCTGCGCCTGCTCGGGGGTTGCAGTCCGACCGGTGCCTATCGCCCATACCGGTTCGTAGGCGATGACCAAACCGCCGATCCCTTTAAGAGTCAGGTTATTCAACCCGACCTGCACTTGCCGCTCAATCACCTTATAGGTCTGCTCTGACTCGCGTTCTTCCAGAGTTTCGCCGATGCAGACGATCGGCCTGATTCCTGCAGCGAGAGCGCGATGCGCCCGTTTTTGGATCAGCTCATCGGTCTCGCCAAAATACCGCCGACGTTCGGAGTGGCCGATGATTGCCCACTTGACGCCGATCGACAGCAGCATATCGGTTGAAATCTCACCGGTGAACGCCCCTGATGCTTCCCAATGGACGTTCTGCGCTCCCACCTCAAGCTTCGATCCCCGCAGCAGATCGGTAATAATCGTCAAATGAGTCGCGGGAGGGCAAACGACGACCTTCACACGGTCGAGCAGACCAATCCGGTCGGAAAGCTTGCGGACCAACTCTGCTCCTTCGACCGGCGTCGTGTTCATTTTCCAGTTGCCCGCGACGATCTTCTCTCTCACGATGCGCTCCGTTCTGTCAGTGCATCTACACCGGGAAGAACTTTGCCTTCCAGATATTCGAGTGAAGCGCCGCCGCCCGTGGAGACATGCGTCATCTTGTTCGCCAATCCGAACTTCTCCAACGCCGCAACTGAGTCTCCCCCTCCCACAACGGTTACACTGCCTTTGGCGGTCGCATCTGCCATAGCCTGGGCTACTGCCCGCGTTCCCTCCTCGAATAGATCCTTCTCGAACATGCCGACCGGGCCGTTCCAGAGGATCGTTCGAGCAATCAGAATCTCTTTTACAAAAGCGCGCTGGGAATCAGGTCCAATATCGAACGCCGACCACCCATCGGGAACCCCGTCCGAATGGTAGATGCGCCAGCAGTGCGCTTCGATTGGTTCTCCATCGACTTCGCCAACGTCGGTCGCGTCGGGATTGCGCGCAACCACTGAATCGACCGAAAGGAGTATTTTATTCGCCATCGGATCGGCAAGAATCTCACGAGCGACGTCGAGTGAATCATCCTCGCAGAGCGAACTGCCGATCTTCCCGCCCTTCGCCTTGATCAGCGTATTCGCCATCCCGCCGCCGATGATCAACTTGTCAACCATTCCGAGCAAGTTCTTCAGTACGTCGATTTTAGTTGAAATCTTCGCTCCCCCGATCACTGCTACAAATGGTCGCGCCGGATGACTTAACGCCCGCCCGAGGTAGGCGAGTTCCTTCTCCATCAGCAAACCCGCCGCCGCCTTGCCGGGAAAGAGAGTAGCAACAGTATAGGTAGAGGCGTGCGCTCGATGAGCCGTTCCAAAGGCGTCGTTCACATAGACGTCGCCCAATTTTGCGAGTTTCGCCGCGAAGACAGGATCGTTTCCCTCCTCGCCGGCATAAAAACGGAGGTTTTCCAACAGCAGAATCTCGCCCGGTTTCAACGCCGCTGCCGCTGCTTCGACTTCCGGCCCGATACAATCAGGTATAAATTTGACGGGAGCGGCGATAAGCTGCTTCAAACGCGCCGCAACAGGCTTCAATGAATACTTCTCGTCACGCTTCTCTTTGGGGCGTCCAAGATGACTCATCAGAATGGCAGATCCGCCTGATTTCAGGATCAGTTGGAGTGTGGGCAGGGTAGCTTCGATGCGGGTGTCGTCCTCCACCTCGCCGGTCTCGGTGAGAGGAACGTTAAAATCAACCCGAACAAGGGCTCGTTTCCCCTTCAGGTCAAGATCGTGGATAGTCAATTTGTTCATGACAGCCTTTGGAAGATAATTGGTGGAAGCCTACGCCGCGGTTGGGTTATAAGGTATGGGTGCGGGGCGCGGCGGGCTGATAGAAAATGTTATACGCGAAAAAGGAGGCGCTTTGGGAGCGCCTCCTCTGAATATAGCAGGTGAAAGGCCGGTAGGGCAAGTTTTGCGGGCAATTCCGCAAGAAAAAGAGCGGCGGCCAGGAGGACAGGCGTCCCTGAGTCCTTTGATTTACTCCAAATCTGCTCACTCATCATTCCATCGGAAGAGTCTGTCCGAGAATGTAGCGAAGTCGTCATTGCGAGCCTTTCGCCCATTCCGTCGCTTATCGGATAATCAAACTCAAGTGGGCGAAAGGCAAAGCAATCTCAAGTAAAATCAAATCATTGGAAGTCGAGATTGCCGCACCCATCACCATAGACTTTAATCTACTTGGGTTTGTGAGTACGCGGTGATGGGTTCGCAATGACATTCTCGGACAGACTCGGAAGATGGAATCCAGACGAGTTGGCTCAAATACGGCGCCAAACTGGATTCCAACTTGCGAGTTTGTTCGAAAACACTATAGCTCTCTTCACCCCTACTGCCAACCCGCCGTGGTTGGCAGAAATTAAGCAGTATCATTAACTTGCTCTACCAACCGCGGCGGGTTGGTAGTAGGAGTGGGGTGATTGCGATGGAATAATGAAGTGCGAAACTATTGCGAGTAATTCTAACGACTTAGGAACGCCTATTCAACCGGCTGGCCAAACCCGTGCCTATTTCACAATCACGAACCTCGACTCAGCAACACTCTTCCCACTCATCAATCTTGCCGCATATATCCCGGCAGGAAAGTCCTTCGACTCAATCATTACGGAATGCTCTCCCGCCGATAACGTGCCCTTGGCCAACACAGCCAATTCGGCGCCCATTAAATCGTACACCGCCAAGCGAATGTCGCCTGATGCAGGCAGGGAGAACCGGATCGTCGCCACGCCGTTGAAGGGATTCGGATAAACCGAAGCGAGGTCAAATGTGAGGGGTGCTTGCGCCGGTTCCTTCCCAACGCTTATCGGCGTCAATCCGGCGCCGCGAAGACCTACCTCTACGGTATATGGCCCATTAGCCGAGGCAGCCACTACCCAAGTCAGACTTCCCGTGTACACTTCTTCCCTTTCGGGACGAAAAATGACTTTTACATATACACTATCGCCTGGCGCGATCCAGTAATTAGTCGGATCTCCTTCGGGAAGGTAGAAGTTCAGCGAAGTACACTGGACGCCGTTCACAAGCAGCGTTGCATCGCCAGAATTTCGTACCAGAAGCGAATCCAATGCCCATCCGGGAGTGCCATACATCTCGCTTTCCAGAGAAATCGTACCAAAATCAATTTCGTTTCGATCCAACTCCTGCACAGGCGCGCCAATCCGACCGGTGAGGTGGAACTGGATGAGTGAATCTGGCGAGTTAGTGTATAGAATCAAGACGCCTGAATAATCGACGCCCATTGTAACCCTTGGATCAGGAAATCTGACAGAGAGATATCCCGAGGAACCTGGTTCGATCAAATTACTTCTGCTGACATCCCCTAATGGAAAACCACCGGTTACTTCCACTCCGCGGAATATCAAGCGTGCGTTGCCAATATTCTCAATAGAAGTACGCCATGAGACATCCGGATCGATGACTATGTCGAGCAAACCGAAGTCGTGCTCAATTTCCTGCACTCGGTGAATTGCAATCCCTCGCGCATGTAGCGCAACCATGATAAATCCGTTCGACGCCCAGGTTGAGTCAAAGTTATCGCCGCCTTCATCCCCTGACTCGGCGACGGCAATCATCTCGACTTCATAGTGAGCGTCCCAGATGCGATACTGGATCAGATCGCCTGCCGTGAATCCTTCGTCCTGGTCTGTATCCCCTTCATCAGCCCAAGCTGCGACGCCTAACTCGCCCTCCTCGCCGCCGCCATGTTCAATGTCGCCGACCACGCCGAGTCCCGCGCAAACGTCATCCGGATCGAACACGCCGACTTCATCGCCGTTCGACAACGGCTCACCGTCGATGTCAAATTCCACGATGAGGATGCTCATGTTCTCAGCGGTGACGTTCGGTTCGGGGAAGTGGAACGCCAGCGCCGGAACCGTCGTCAGCGCAAGTAGAAGCGTTACGAATGGTAAACTGGAATTGAATTTTCGCATTGTACTCTCTCCTCCGGTTTGTACTGCCTCTGCCAGAAAGGTCATATAGCATTTCTTGAAAGTCTTTTCGTTTGGAAAGCGACTCTCGCGTAGGTTGACCGTCCCGGTTGACTACGTTTTGATCGACAAGCGAGACGCTTATCCTACGCGAATGTGAAAACACTTTCATGAAACAGTATAACTGCAAGCGGTTTCATTTTCGTCTTTCTTTGTGTCTTCGTGACTTCGTGGTGAGAGACGGGTACGGAAACCCGTCCTCCTGTAAAGAGCATCAGTGTTCTGAACGCACCCCCTCTTAGTCCCCCCCTTCACATAGAAGGGGGGGAAAGGAAAGACTCGCGTATGTCTCACATCGCACGTCGCTCATCGCACACTCTACAACTTCGCTGCCTTCTCAATCAAGTCAACCACACGGCAGCTATATCCAAACTCGTTGTCGTACCAGCCGATCACCTTCGCCATCCGTGGAGAGACCATCATCGTCAGCTTGGAATCGAAGATGCAAGAATGCGGGTCGCCGATAATATCCGACGAGACGATCTCGTCGGTGCAGTAGGCAAGTATCCCCTTCATCGGGCCTTCCGCAGCTTCCTTCATCGCCGTGTTGATCTCTTCCTTGGTAGTGTCCTTCATCAGATTGACCGTCAAATCGACAATCGAACCGTCTGGCACCGGCACACGGATCGAGAGTCCGTCCAGCTTGCCTTTCAGTTCCGGGATCACCAAACCGATAGCTTTGGCCGCGCCGGTCGAGGTCGGAATGCTGTTGATCGCCGCGGCGCGCGCCCGGCGGAGGTCGCTGTGCGGCAGGTCGAGCACTCGCTGATCGTTGGTATAGGCGTGGATGGTGTTCATCATGCCGTGTTCAATGCCAAACTTATCCGACAACACTTTTGCCATTGGAGCGAGGCAGTTGGTGGTGCAGGAGGCATTCGAGACAACCTTGTGCTCAGCCTTCAGCATCTTGTCATTAACGCCGACGACGATAGTCGCGTCGATCTCGCCCTTGGACGGAACGGTGAGCACAACCTTCTGCGCTCCCGCATCGAGATGCCACGCGCACTTCTCACGTGAGGTGAAAACGCCAGTCGATTCGACTACGAAATAGACGCCAAGATCTTTCCACGGCAGTTTGGCGGGGTCTTTATCGGCGGATATCTTGATCGTCTTGCCGTCAACGATAATGCAGCCTTCGCCGACTTCGACCTTGCCGGGATAGCGGCCATGGGTCGAATCGTACTTCAGCAGGTGGGCGAGGGTTTTCGCGTCGGTGATGTCATTGATCTGAACGACGTCGTAGCCGCCGCGCTTCATCATTTCACGGAAGACCAGCCTTCCGATACGGCCAAAGCCGTTAATTCCGATTTTCAGAGACATGGAAATTCCTATTTTGGATTTTGGATTTGTGATTTTGGATTTAAAATGCTGATAAGCCTCAGATCAGTCATTCCCACGAAGGTGGGAATCCAGACAAGTCAATGCAATGCAATCGATTCCAATGGTGTAAGACTCGAATTAAAAGGGCTCGTCTGGATTCCCACCTTCGTGGGAATGACGACTCCTTCACCAAGAGCGCCCCCTAGTTCAGCAACACCACTCTTTCGACTTTCGCGACCGACCGTCCATCCGACAACTTCAGTAAATACACTCCCGCAGGCAGGTTTGCGGCGTCCCAAACGAGTGTATGGCTGCCGGCGGAGTAATGACCATTGCTCAAGTCGGCTGCTTTCTTGCCTGATAAGTCATAGAGAGCGAGACTTACCGCCCCCGCAAACGGCAATTCGAACGAGATCGTCGCTCGATTGTTGAACGGATTAGGGTAGATTTTCGAGATCGCAAGCTCGGTCGGAATGGCGGGCAAGTCGTCCTCGCCTGCTTCAAGCCAGGGTAAAGTGAACGTCCGGCGGGTAGTGCTCTCAACATCGAATTCGCTATCCGATGCGATCACCCACCAGGCAATTGTCAGCGCAGAATCTGTCCGGTTGAGGTTCATTTCGGTCAGGAGATCTTCAACCGGGATCAGCAGAAGTGTGTCGGAGAGGTTGGCGTACTGCTTTTGGCTCTCGCCGTGTGTGAATATTAACGTGTAGCTCACAGTGTCAGTTTCCCAAGGATTCTGACGGCTCGGCATCCACATCATCGAGAGTGTGTCTTCTCGCCAAATCCCGCCACGCCCGGGGCGGAAGAGAATCGGCGCACTGGGAGGATCGTTCACTGGCGTGATGTTGCACTTCACCCACGCCGACCCGCCTTCGTCATTCATATCGAGGACCGAAACCTGCACGCTGTCCAGCCCCCAGAAATTTGGGGTGGTGGTCAAATGGATATTTCCCTGGAAGTTCTCGCCCATCAGGAAGCCGCCCTGCTCCAGAACTTCATAGCGAAACAGCGAGTCCGGTCGTCCGTGATGGTAGGTGCAGGGATCGAATGTGTCCCGACGGACCATCATGCTGTCATCCTCGCGGAACTCAAGCAGGGGAGGCGCTCCCCAGACCGCTTCTTCGGGACCCAGTCGGAGCGCGCAGCTATTTAGGTTTCGGCGTAATACACTCCCCGCCAGAAACAAGCCCTGATCCAGAACGATCAACTCGTTATTATTTACAGTATAGAGTTCGTTGAAAACCATAGACCACAGTTCAAATCCATTATTGTCCACTCGTCGGAGAACGGTGGGATTCCAATCATCCTCTTGACTCTCAGTGTAAAAATATCCCCCATCGTCAGCAGGTACAATTGAAGAATTGAAGCTCGGTTGAATCCTCTCGGGCTCATAGAACCTTTCCCATAGGATTTCACCATCAGGATTAGTCTTAAACAACCATCGGGATGATAAGCCTTCTCGTATATAAGTTCCACCAATGAAAACATATCCACCATCCTCAGCGCTGGCAACGTCAATGATTCTACTGTCGATGTCAGCGCCTTCATATTCGTGGCTCCAGATTACCTCGCCATCAAGATTTGTCTTGACCACAAAACCTGTGTAGTGATCGCTGCGCGTGGTTCCGGCCAACAACAAGTTCCCGTCGTCTGTCCGAATCATACTGTTGCACGTATTACGATTGTTATCACCAAGGCGGTAGAAGCGTTCCCACGCCAGACCATCATTGCCATTCAGCATTACAAGCCAGAAAGAGTCTTCTTGTTGATCGCCTCTAACGCATGTTCCAGAAAAATATATACTACCATTTTCCGTTTCTACCAACTTTCCTGCGAAATCGGATTCAGCTTCACCAAATTGATTTGTCCAGATTATGTTACCTTCGATATCTGAGCAAACTACGAAAGCATCGGTACCACGGCTCGGCTTCGATCCGACAGATACCAGGTTGCCTTCTGCGGTTTGAAGGAGATCCCGGATATAACTTGTATCTCGTTCACCAGGACCTTCGGTGCTCCAACTTAATTCTCCATTGTCAGCCAATCTCTTCAATAGCCACCTCACATTGCCTCTTGGATCATCTTGAAAGCCCCCCAGCACAAAACCACCATCGGTCAGTTGAGTCGCGCAGGTTGCGACTTCAGTTGACTCGCTATCATACGTCTGCGACCAAACCTCCCGCATCTGTCCGAAAGCGCTTCCTGTAAACAGGATACCCTGTAAACAAACCAAAGCGATAATTACGGTTCCAATTCGATAGCTGCTCATGGCGCTCTTCCTTCGACTTGAATTGTTATATCTGACGCCCGGCGATTATGCCGAGGGTAATTCAATAAAAGGGACTATTCTAAGTTAGATAAAAACAGAGCCAAGTTCAACTCCTTTGCAAGCGACTCGTATTGGAAAAGGCGGCGTGAAACGGAAAAGACCCTTCGCAGGGTCTCTTCCGGTCGCTAACAGAGGGAATTCTGCGCAGAACTCGCACTGGTTACTGTATTGTCCCGTAAAATTCTTTCGGGTTGCGAGTAACCGCCACCCTTCCAACGGTTGCGGCTTCAAACTCTTTGGATACTTTGGCGTCGAGAGGGATCAGCATCAATCCTCGTCGCCCCATCACCGCGAACGGTATTTTTGTCGTCGAAACGCGATTGTTGAAGGATACTCGCAAGTGGTAGATATAGTTCGCCATTCCGGCTGCGTAAATCGCTGAAAGACTGTCTGGCAAGTTCACAAACTTCAAACCTCGTGGAATCCCGTCATGGACAGCATCCTGAAGCTCCACAAGATTTAACGGCCCGCCGTTCAACGTCGGCACTACTCCCCATTGCGGGTCAAGCATAGCCCAACGCCCGAGGTCGTTCAGATAGGCTTCAGCGACAATATGGTAGCTGCCCTTGGTCAGCTCCTCGACGTTCTCCGGCATGATCTCGACCACCCGCGTCTTGATCCCAAGACTGTTCAGACAACCAGCCGCGACGAGGGAATACTCCCGGCAACTGAAGGTCGCGCCACGACGGGCTTCATAGAGAATTTGAATAGGATCGTTGCGCGGAGGAGGAACATCGCCTTTATGTGGCCATTGATGGTGAACCCACTGACAGATAATTTCGATGCGCTCAAGATCGCTTTTCGCATTGGCAGTCATTTTATCGATGCCAAATTCGGTGCGGAGGCGAGTCATATACGGATCTTCTGGACCATCTACGAAGAAATAATAGGGAGTTTTTACTGGGCCTTTATCCCACTTCAACTTTTCGGTCTTTGCGGCGAGCGACGAACTTGACCAACCAAGGATCAGAGCGAGACAGAGCCAACCAATCCGCGTGAGTGACTTCGATTGAAAAAAACCGGAATTGGCGAGAAGGGAACGATCCATTAGGAAACTCCTGCCGCAGTGCTAAGGTGTCCGGCTGTTGCAGTCGGGCTGGTGAAGGCGAACGAATTAAGTGCAGAGAAGACGAAGGAAGCAGTGCGCGAATGACCGTTACACGTGGGTTATATAAGATAGGACGATAATCGATTTTACGCAAGCGCTCCAGATCACATCTGCATTGTAACCTTTCGTCATGTCTGCCGGTCTGTAAGACTGTAAGCGCAAAGATGCGCTGGCAAACACAATCAAATGGAACTCAAACAATGTCACATAATATCCTCAATGGGCTCGGCGTTCATCTCAATCAGCGGACGCAAATTCTCGAAGACTTACTCAATCGGACGGCAAATGAAACTTCAAAGCCGCAACATACCGAGGGGAAAACCATCGAGTCGTCGATACACTCGAAAGTTTCAGTAATGCTTGACCGCTTCCTTGAGATCTGTCCGGCGTAGCGCTCTGCTACTCGCCCAATATCGATCCAATTTCCTCTTTCCTGCGAAAGAGTCTGTCCGAGGATGCTCTAAGCACAGCAATCCTTACTACCAATCCACCCCCTACTGCCAACCCGCCGCGGTTGGCAGATTTTAGACATAATCATATGCTTGCTCTGCCAACCACGGCGGGTTGGCAGTAGGGGGCTTTGCGATAATCAACAATTCTCGGACGGACTCGAAAGTGGGAATCCAGAACACTTCACGTAATTTCAACTCAAGTGGATTTCCGTCTTCACGGAAATGAGGAATTAAGGTTCAGTATCCTATGATCCTGCAATACTCCCTTAACTTCCAGATTCCTCTTTCTTTTCATACCCCCCTGCCAACTGCCCGCACGCTGCGGTAATATCTCCGCCCCTGCTGGTTCTGACCGTAACATCCAATCCGGCGTCATTGAGTACTTTGACGAAGGCGTCCACTCGCGACGAATCCGAGCGAGTATATTCTGCGCCGATGTCGTTGTATTCCATTATACCAACTTTGAATGCTTCATCTCTGGCGAGAAAGGCGAGTCGTTTAGCGTCCACATCAGAGTCGTTCTTTCCAGCTAACAGTAGGTAGTTGATCGAAACGCGCTCCTTCGATGCGTCGTAGTACTCGGCAGCGGCGGCAAGCACCTCCCGAAGCGGATACCGACCCGCGAGAGGCATCAATTCACTCCGTTTTTCATCGGTCGTAGCGTTTAGAGAAAGCGCAAGCTTTATGCGCGGGAACCAGTTTCCTCCCTCATTTGCAGGAACGGCTTTGGGATAATTTGTTTTTCTGCCCTCACTTCGCAACTCGTCAATCGACAACTCCTCGTGTTTTCCCGAGAGAACAGCCTTAATCAACGCCTTTATTCCCGGTAACCATCCGACTGTCGAAACGGTCAAGTGCTTCCGTGATATTCCCACTCCGTCCGGGTCGGTCAGGATCGGCAGCGCGCGAAACAACGCCGGACGGTTGAGCAATGGTTCCCCCATCCCCATCATCACGACATTGGTCATCCGGCGTCCATAGGTCCTTTCAATCGCGAAGAGCTGAGCGATGATTTCGCCTGCCAGCAAGTTCCGCTTGAAACCCATCATGCCGGTCGCACAGAACTTGCACCCCACCGCACATCCGACCTGCGATGAAAGGCATGCCGTCAGCCTTTCCCCTTCGGGGATCAGCACTGCCTCAACGCGAAGATGGTCTTCGGTCTCCAGCAATAGTTTCAAACTCCCGTCGAAACCGTTCTGTTCCTTGACGATTTTAAGAGGATCGGTCGAAGTCATTCCGGGGAGAATTTTCCTGAGCGATTGCGGCAGATCGGTCATCGCCTCAAAGTCCGACTCGCGCTCAACGTAGAGCCAATGATAGAGTTGCTTGCCCCGGAAGGCGGGTTGTCCAATCAGCTCGGCAAACTCGATCAATTCTGCCCGATTCATCCCAAGCAGATCGATTCTCTCGATTTCGGCGGATTCTTGTTGAACAGGTTTTGAGGCGATTTTCTGAAGCGGTATCTGCATTGAAACCCAAGTAGAAGAGAAAAACGAAATTCCATTACGTGGGGCAGATTATAGTTGCAGTTGGGCTGTCATTCCCGCGAAGGCGGGAATCCAGACAACACTTTCTATGACCAATAGCCTGACTGGATTCCCGCCTTCGCGGGAATGACGGTTCAAGAAGACTATAACTGCTTTAGTTAGAAAAGTTACGCCCCCTTACGGAGGCGCAACTCGAGCAATTCATTTGATATGACCGGAAGCGCTTCGATCCAGATCAATCCTACCAGCCGATAGTAAGGCCAACTCGTGGAGCCGAGTCAATATCATGGAGCATATGCGTGTATCCGAAGTTGATGATCCTTATGGGACCAAGCCACTTCGGTTCGAGATTGATGCCCATTCCAATAGTCACCCAGCGATTGGCGTCGCTGGATCCGAGGTTCTGCATCATCCCGACTCGCGGTTTAATGACTCCGAACATCGTCAGTTCGGTGCCGACTCCAAAGCGCCCCGGAGCGTCGCTATAGAAAGAAGGCTGGAGATCAAACGAAATCGCCATCTGATCGTCTTGATAAGCGCCGGCGAAAACGATGGCGCGGGGCACTCCCTCGTCATATTTCCCGTCGACCGATGAATCCCAACTGATAGTATTCACCAGATCTTTTCCGACGACCGACAGCACAATCTCATCCGTAACCTGAGCGGAAGCGGCGAGATCGAAACCATAGCCGAAAGCCGATCCGGTGACGCGATTGACGCCGCCGGATTCGTCGTTCCCGAAGCTTGAGGTGTAAATCTTGACCGTGCCGCCAAAGCTGAACATCTCAGGCAGCTTGAACTTGGTTCCCGCCACACCGGCGGAGAGCCCGATGGTGGTCTCACGGTAAACCTCGTCACCGGCCGAGATGAAGTACGCCCCCACTCCGAGCACTTCTCCGATGGGATATGCCGCTGCGATATAGCTATAGCCAACGACATTGAATTGCTTGGCCCAGCTAAAACCGGCGATAGGATCGTAAACGTTCGCCAACAGCGAGGGATTCCATCGCGCTGCGTTCTCATCAGAGGCAAGAGCAGTGTATGCTCCACCCATGCCGATAGGTCGAAGCCCGAGTCCGATATCCGCAAAGGATCCAGAGATCCCGGACAGATCGGCGGCGTCGGCGTTTCCAGCGCACACAAGAGCAAGCGCCAGTGACAGCCGAAGAATGGTAGATTGATTTTTCATTTGCTTCATCCTACTTAATCAGAACCGCGCTGCCAACCTGCTTCGCCTCTCCCGAGGCGTCCTTGGCGATAACGACGATCATATAGCGCCCGTTGCGCGCTTCCAAGCCATCATCTGTGGTGCCATCCCAGACTATCTGATTCTCTCGTCCGCGACCATACTGTCCCTTGGGAAGTTGCTTAGTATCGACAAGCTTCCTCACCAGTTGACCGGCCATGTTGTAGATCTTGATCGAAACGACAGGATAGTCCGCGAGATTGCTGGTCAGTTTGAATTCAATCGAAAGCCCCGGATCGAAAGCCGCGTGGGGCGAGAAAGGATTGGGCAGGTAATTTATATCCCTAACTCCCAGTGATTGACTCTCACTGATGATGGCAAAAGTCCCATCCAGTTGATCTACCGTAATGGATATCGCCGATGAGTCGGTATTGAAGTCTCCTGTAAGAACAGTCCAGTCAACGTTGGATGGACTCCAGACACCGACGGTCGGCAGTGGAGCGGGATATCCTTCCTGTAACGGCAGCGTCAATCGATAACCGCCGCTCTTGCTGAGCGATCCTTCAACCTGAATGCGGTAACCAATCGGCGGTAGTTCATATTTGGTCGTCAAGCGGAGCACAGGCGAAAGTTCAGGCTCAGCCAGGAAGACTCTGGCTGTTGAATTACTTCCGACAGCCGTTGGAGGTATCTCTATCTTGAAACCGGCGCCATCAGTGAAAGTAATCGTATCCGCGCTGCCGGGATAAACCTCGCCATAAATCGAAACGCCCCATTGTGAGCGATCCGGGCTGTCGCTGTTGAATAGAGCCTGCTTATCTGAAAGGCTATCCTCAATAGTAATCTGCGAACGCCCGATGACGTTGGGTGAAGTATGAAGCCAAGCTTCAAGGGAATATGGAATTCCTTCCAACGTAGCGAGAGCGGGCGGTGTGGCTGTCCAGATCGGCAGGATTGGAACCAGTCCTCCACCCGTATCTGTCGCTGTTACAGTGAACTTGAGAGAGTCGCCTGAAACGACATAGAGCGCACGAGCAGTGATATCCAATTGATTGACTTGAGCAACAATGTTAGTCCATTCAATCGTCTGCGCGATGGTGATGCCCGTACTCGGTTGCGTGACGGAAGCTCGAATCGAGACCGGCCCAACCTCATCTGCAACGTAATATGCTTTGGAAGAGTCATCAGCATACACATGCAATGTTCCGAGCGACTCGCCAATCTGCGTCCATTGGAAATCTCCGTTGAGACGTAAATCGGCGGATAAATCTATGTTGCCGTCGTCAAAACCATTGAGTAGGATTTCGATGGGAACGCCAACTCTCGGCGGCAGAGCAGCTTGTGAACGCGAGAGTGTAACGCGATCAAGCACCCCGCGAGCCGTGATTGTGACGTCCTGCGCTGTTTCCGGACCACCGAAGGTCAAGCCATCGTCTGTTCCAACTTGGAGGTAGTAAGTCAGCGTCCCGCTCGATCTTTGGGGCGGTATGACTCCTTCGTACAATACTCCGGCGTCGGCTCCCAAGGTTGGCAAGGTGGGCGATGCGGTTAAACTTCGAACTGAACGTCCCGGAGCGCCGCTCACCCGGCGACGCAATGGCGCCGACTGGAAGATCTGCATTCCGGGGCTTCGCCAGAAGATATTCGCGTTCGTCACCGTCACTGCAACCGGGATTTCAAGTTGCACATGACCGCTGTCTTGATAATCGAATGGCGGCGGTGGTATAAATTTCCAGCCCAGATTGTAGGTAATTGTGCGAACTTCGTCTGCGCCCAGTGATATTTCCTGAGACGCCGGAGGCAGCATTCCGGTCAACGCCTGCGGGACTACCGAATACCTCCCGGATGGCAGCCAGTTCGGTGTAGCAGCCCGGCCATCAGCGTCAGAGAAGAGTTGCAGATTGTAGGAGATGTCAAGTCCCGAGACAAATACGCGCCGTCCTAACACCGGATGCAATTCGGAATCTAACATCCTGACGGCGATCTGCCCTGTGGGGAAGGCGATTTGGAAACTGAGCGAGTCGCCGGTGCTTAGGTTGAAAGCGTCGCTCCGATAATCCGGATAGTCGCCAGCATCGGCAATCAACCTGTAATTGCCGGGAGTGACAATGTTGGGGATACGGAAATTACCCGATGTATCGGTCGTTGCAGAGCGACGTTCTCCAGTATTTGCATCGACGACTGTAACCGGAATTCTCACAACCTTCACGCCGGCATGTGTTACACGTCCAACAACCAGCGCCCTACCACGGATCGGCGTCAACAGGAAGTCGCGATCCAGCGCAAAACCGCCGGTCTCAAGGGTGACACCATGGCGAGTGGGAGACTGTGTGTAGCCTGCTGCATGGAGTTCGACCGTTTGGTAGCCTCGCTCACGATTGCTGAAGAGATACTCGCCAGAGGCATCGGTCTGAACGGAATCCGAGACTGAACTCTTGGTGCAGACAGCCCATGCGCGAGCGACCGGCTCACCGTTAAGATCTGCGGCGCGACCTGAGATTGTATTCGCGGCAGGTTCAATCGTCCGATCGATTTGGAGAATATCTCCCGCGACGAGATCGAATGTAGTGTCGGGAATCGCGGCATATCCAGTGCGAGCAATCGAAATAGTGTAGCGACCGGCTTGAGGAGCGTTCAGCGCCCAATAGCCTTGAGAATTCGTGACAAGCTCTGCCGCTGAGTTGCCATAGATCGAGACCTTCGCTCTCACGACTGGGTTTCCGGTAAGATCCCGAACATAACCGGTGATAGCCTTCCCCGACTGAATCATGATGAGTGTCTGTCGAAGAGTGTCATCGCCGCTAACATCGAACCTCAGCACACCGGCATCGAGTGCATATCCGACCTGTTGAACGGACAGGGAATACATGCCCGGACGCAATCCAGGCAGTTCAAATGATCCGTCGCCGCCAGCGACCGTAAAGATTCCTTCTCCGGTGGCAGAGTTGACAGCTCTGACTGATCCAACGGTTATAGGCGCCCGACCATCCTCAGTTTGCAACCGTCCAAGGAAAACGCCGGAAGGAAGTATCTGAAGATCTTGCTTTCGAAGGCTGTCGCCGAGTATGAAAACGGGTATATTATAGGAACTCCCTCGAAGTGGAGAGGGTGGATTCGCCATCACTAAAGCGCTGCCGGGAATTCCTTGCAGATAGTAGTCGCCGTTGGCGTCGGCGGTATCGGTCTGGAAAGAGTTGTTCGTGAATCGAAGCGTTACAATACCGTTGGCGAGGCCAATCCCGTCGCGGTCGGTAACTTGTCCAGCGATACCTTTAGCCAAACGATAGATATTGGCAACCGTCTCAACCGAACCTTGGGCTACAGTTAGATTCTGGAATCTACGTTCATAGTATCCCTTCTTGTTCACTCGAAGGTCATACGTCAAATCCGGATTCAGGTTTTGGAATGCATAATTACCGTCAACCGATGTAGTATCCCAAAGAGTATCGCCGCCGGTCGAAACCAGCTTTAGAACTGCATGACGAATTCGAATTCTTGCGGCGGGATCCATCACCGTACCATAAATTGCGAGAGGCATCGGTTGGAGTCTCACCTCAATCGAATCAATTCCTTCACCGTTCCCCGTTGTGATAGTGGTATCTAAGCGGAAATACCCCTGACGATCAAAACTCAGGGTATGCTGACCGCCATATGTATATAGGAATGTGAATCTACCGCGAGAATCTCCGTTTGTTCGTCGAGTTCCGTCGAGAGTAATAAACGCACCCGTTAGATCTTGACCACTCGCGTTTCCTACATGCCCCTTCAAAGTCGCGTTGTGTCTGCCTACCTGTAGGTCTATCCCTGCTACATCTTGCTCGACTACATCAACCTGGGCGAGGTCATTCTCGTACCCGTCCCGGTTGAGATCGGTTCGAACAGCGTAGGTTTGGTGAGGATACACGTCTTCCAGACTGAAAGCGCCCGTTGAATCTGATCTTGTAGTAAACGTACCGGCTTCAGACCAAGCAGAAACGGGACAATCGATCATCATGGCTCCGGCGGAGTCGCGGACTTGCCCTGTGATGTCCACAACGAACTGGTCAAGTGCGAAGTTCACTCCACCGCGACGTTCTTCCAAGCCAATCCCAGTCACTACAACACTATCGGGCGGACGGACGAAATAACCGTCTTTGCGAGCGCGAACTACAAATCGTCCAAAATCTCCGCCGCGAAGCCTGTTCAATTGATAGACGCCATTTGCGTCGGAGAAGCCTTGAACCACACGGCCATTAACCAGATTTCGCGCTTCTAAAGTCACACCAGCAACACCGACGCTGCCTCCAATCGAGGCGGTTCTCTGAATGATCCTGATCCGCGGACCTATATCAAAGTGATTGGCGCCCATTTCAATCGTTGTGTCGGCATTAAAATAGTAGTCTTCGAACCGCTGGGTCTGGACACGGTACCGCGTTCGAGGCGCTAATCCAACGGCAGAGAAACTGCCTGCGTCGTTTGCCGTGGATCGGAAAGTACTCCCATCGGCCAATGACGTAATGATGAGATCGGTTCCTCGAATCGCATTTCCGATCTGATTAACGACCTGTCCTGTCAGTCTTAATTCGTTAGGCGTCATTCGGACAGTCAGTGCGTCGCCCGGATTGACGTCTCGAATTGTGTCACGATCAGGCGTGTGGTTGGCGAGAACCGGAACTACAAAATACCGAGTTCTCGGGTAGAGGTTCTCTAAGGCAAATTGACCTGAGGCGTTGCTTGTAACGGCCGCGAAGTTACCAAGGTTGTCTTGAGCGATCACTCGGACATCCCTCAACGCAGCGCCGTCAGGATCTTGAACTACACCCGCAATCCGACCGTTATTGAGAATTAACTCAAGATCGAGGTCGAGCGTATCGGCAGGTTCTACTTGAATTCCCGCTCGTTCGACCGAACTGTATCCGGCCTTCGCAGCTCTTATCGAGAATGAGCCGTCGGAAACATTTCTAAGCGTAAATCTCCCGTCATCCGCGGTCGTGGTGGAAAATTGCTCGCCTCCAGCTTCTCGCGCATAGACGGTAGCTCCGCCGATCGGCGATCCTGCCGCAACAACGCGTCCCCTTAAAGTTGCTGCAAAAGGAGCCATTCTAATGTTGAGACCGCGCCTGACCTGACGTCCAGCCAATTCACCGAGATCTGAGACTGCTCGGCGATGAGTCTCGGAAGTTGCAATCAGATAGTACCTTCCGGGAATAATAGTGCCGATTTCAAAAGTCCCGTCACGGTCGGTAGTCGCGGTGCGAACTCTATTCGAGGTTGAATCAACGATGAGGACATCGACGTCGAAAATCGGTTCGTCATCCGGATTCCTAACCGAGCCGGAGATTAAGGCGAAATTCGGTTCGAGAGCGAAATCAATTCCACCTCGATCCTCGCCTGCTTCAATTGAGATGTCACGCACCGCAATCGAATAACCCGGCTTGGACGCGGTAATTCGGTACTGACCGGGCCTCAAGGCGAGTTGGTAACGCGCTGCACGATCCGCGGTAGCTTCGAATACGCCATTCGCGCCATCTGCCCGAATCGTCGCTCCCCCGGCGTCTGCTCCCTGAGCTGATACCGCACCGGAGAGCAGACAGGGCAGTGGCGTAAGCCTGATCGTTACCTGAGCTTCGCCCTCGATGGCCAGAGTAGAGGTAGTGTCCTGAACGGTCGAGTATCCGACCTTAGACGCAACGACGATATATCGACGTTCCGGCGTCACAGAGAGCGCAAACGCACCCTGCACATTGCCGCTGGTGCTGTAAGTTATATTCTGGTTATCAAGCGCTGTCATTCGGATGGTCGGCGTATTGACGCCGCCCGCGGGGGAGGTAATACTGCCGACGATTCGACCGGCGTAATTCTGCATCGCGAAATTACGATCAGATACTTGCTGTCCGGCTTGAAGATTTATGTCAATATATCCGGGCGCCGCTGAGATCATCCCTTCTCGTTGAACCGTGATTCGATAGGAACCATAGGAAAGGCTGAACGAATAATTCCCCTGACGATCTGTCCTGACGGTCGCTTGACCGCCGCCTTCACCCTGTCGAGCGGCAGTAACAAGAGCATCGACAATCGGATCATTGCCTCGCCGAACTCTACCTGATATAGTTCCAGCGTTATCGGCAAGACGGATGTCGATCCCTTGAACGTTTTGTCCCGCCGCTATCGAAACCGGGCCACGCTGCGCCGTGACATAACCGGGACGTGTCGCGCTGACGAGGTGTTCGCCTGCTGGTACTCTCAAGCGATAACTGCCATTGGCGTCGGTTCGAACGGTAGTTCCTCCCGCCCGCACTTCCGCTTCCCGGATCGGATTACCCGCGTTGTCGATGATGCGACCGGCAATAGACGATGGATTGGCAACCAGACTAAGACGAAGACCGGAGATAGTTTCACCTGCTTCGACCGACATTTCAAGCGAATCCTCAGTCGAGTAGCCAGCTCTTATACCTACTACGACGTAGTCCCCGGGAGCAACGCCTCGCGAGAAGGCACCAACTTGGTTGACCACCGCTGAAATAACTTCACCCGCTGTGGGGATAAATAGTACTTCGGCATTGCGATTCGCTGGCGCCCCATCGACCATAACCTGACCGGATAATACTCCCGCCTGGGGTATCAGCGTGAAGTTGACTTCTATGTCCCGATCCTGAACTTGTAATTCAGCCTCGCCACTCTCCAAGTAGAAGCCCGGTTTCACCGCGTTAATTCGCCAGGTTCCCTGCCCCACTCGGAAGGCGTAATTACCGGCTTCAGGAGTATATGCGCGAAGCTCAGTTCCATCAGGGCCAATTAAGATGACCGTTGCGCTGGCGACAGGCTGCCCGTTCGTGTTCCTCACATAACCGGAGATATTAAGGCGGTAGGTTGGCAGAACAAGCTGTCCATATCGGGCGTCGATATCCGTTACTTCTCCTTCGCGCGCGCTGGCAGCAAACTCTTCTGGAGAAGCTCGTCCTGCCGCAGTCGCAGTAATGAGATAGTCGCCCGGTTGGACGATCAGTTGATACTCGCCGGAAACATTGGTCTCAGACGATGTTACCGAACCATCCTGAACCTTTGTCGCATTGACCGTCACACGACCAATCGGACGACCCGCTTCATCGACCGCGGTACCGACGAGGCTGGAAGGGATATGAGACAAACGAAATGTAATGGAGTAGTCTTGATCTGCAGCTACCCGGAATGAATCCCGCACAACATTCACAAAACCGTCTTTAGAGGCAATAAATCGGTATAAACCGATCGGAATATCTCGAGAACCGGAGCCTTGGTCATTAGTCGTAAAGTCAGGCAGCGCAGCGCCGGAGATCGCTTCGGTTGAAATCTGGGTGAGTTCGATTGGGCGACCATCGTCGGCGCTCACAGACGTGAAGTTCACATGACCGGATTGCACGATATAGGTAAAGCTGGAGGTGTCAGAAATCATACCGCGACCTTGACGGCTTGCGGCTAAGACCTTCCAGACATAGCGCCCTCCGGTCAGAACGTCCGAAGCGGGGCAGGCTATTGAAGTTAAAGTTGTTTGAGCATTCCAAGCTGGAACGAGCGCTTGGCTTCCTCCAGCAGAAATTTCTTCCTTGCTCACATAGACGAAATAACTGACTGCTTCCTCTACTTCTGTCCATCGGAAGAGGATTTCGCGACCATTGACCTGGCTCCCAGTGCGGGGCGTCACGTTTTCCGGTGAATCAAACGGCGGTTGAATCTCGACTTCAAATCCTGAAATACCACCGGTGATAGTTGAAGTATAGGCGGGATGGTTGCCAAAGTTATTGAGTACAACCCAAGTATATCGAGGACGGTCGTTGCGATCCATTGTGCCGACTAACGGCGGCGTCTGATCGTTGTCAAAGAACTCAGATGGATCTGCAACTCCGTACTGAATCGATGTTTCAGATGTAATTGCCTGCCAGACAACATTAGCGCCTTCGACTTTGGTCGTTCCATCTTCTTGTTGATGGATCTCAAAAGGTTGGTCGCTAACGATAATATGGTAGAACGGGACGCCCCCAATTGGCTCCCAGCGGAAAGAGGGAGTAACCGTGTTGATTCCAGCGCGACCGGCCGCGGTTATTGGCGCCACCATTCTGGGAGCATGGTCTGCCACAACGATGACATTGAAAACTACCGAGTAACCAGATCGACCGGCATCGATTATGCAATAGAGATAACCGACTGGAAGCTCGTCTCCCCGAAAGGACACACTGCCGGTTCCGGTATCCGGTTGGCTGGCCAATGAATCACGGTATCCCGCCGGCGTGTCTCCAGAATAACCAGTAGCGAAACGGAGTTTTCCATGAACCTGTTGCTCCCACCGAATCGTTACCCGTTCGTCGGGAGTGGTCATATTTCGAGGAACAGACGTCAGAGTTATATCGGCGTCCTGGTTCTCCTGGCTGTCGATCCGCCCAAGATTAAGTCTTGCCCCCAGAGCTGGAGAGGAAGCCAGTAAGAGAATTAAAGTCAGAATGACTGTCGCTACTTGCGGCATCTCAGAACCTTCAGTTTAGAGGGAGTATTCAAGCGTTAGACGTAATGCGTCTTCCGGCAGAGCGTCGATTAAAACTCCGAGCTTCAGGTTGTCGCTGAGGCCGGTATCGAATCCGATGTTGAGGCGGGGGATTATAAGCGCATCAGCAGGTGGAATGGGAAGACCATTGCCATCATGATAACCTGCAATAACGTCCACAACCTGGGTTGCCCCAAGACTCACCTGAACAAAATTGAAATCCAGTCCCAATCCAACTGCCCAATTCGGTTTGATTCCGCGTTTATAGTGGAAAGGCGCTCCATCTTCGCGCATATCGTATTCGTAAGCCAACTCACCGAAATACTTCGTCAGCGTGAGCGTTGGTTTCAACATTCCGTAGTAGGAAGCCGCTATCGAAAATTCGCTCGGGATTGAGACATTCATTGTATTGGAGGTCTCGAAAATCTTCGGCGTGGTTCGAGTCAATTCGGATATGTCTTGAATTTGGTTGACGTCGAATTGATCCTCGCCCTCCGGTGCGTTCAACCGAAGCGCTTTGAAGTTATGCATCTGAATGTCAAGCGAGCCATTCATGGTCATCTCCTGTTGCATTCGCAGCATCGCGCCATAAATGAAATCGCCGCCGGTGTCATAGATCAATCCGAGACGCGTTGCCCAGCTTGATCCGTCGAACGAACCCGACATCGACGAAAAGTAATCGTCATCCCATGGAGAATTAGGATCATTAAACGAGGATTCCGAACCGGCTTTGGACATTATGCCGTCGGTGCGAAGATTCCCGTGAGCCTCAAGCCGCCCGCCGGTTCTCTGGAAGCCGAGTCCAACCGAGAAGTCACCCACATTCTTCGCAGCAGAGAAATTCCAACTATCCGAAGTAATAAGCAGGTCGAGGTCGCTCTTTATCGAGGAGTAGAGGAGAATTTCATTTTCAGGTGAGTCTTCGATGGTTCTAATTCTCATCCTCAAACCGCCAAAGATCAGTGAAGTATGAATGACAAGAGGTTCATAATATCCGAATCCAATCACATCAACAAGTTTCGGTATCTTGCCGTCGAACCATGTTTCCTCGTCTTCACTTACCGGCAGCGAGAGCGCAAATCCGGTCAACAGTGAACCGGTACGCCCAAACTCCCCGGTCATTTTCGGATAAGTCACCGGGCCTGTGCGTCTGAAGGATTCAAGGGTTTTATCGGTCTGAGTCTGTATGCTAGGAGTCGGATCGGTTATCGTCGAGAGGGAGACGCCAATAGTGGGTGAAGAAGCCAGCACCACCCGACGACCATCGATACGAATTAGCGCGGCGGGGTTGCCAAAGATTACGAAGGGATCAGGATTAGTCGGAGCAATAAATCCTCCCGTCGCTCCGCGAACTCCGGCTCCTGATAATAGATGGGATCGCAAGCCGACGCTTACGTCCATACTCCCACCCTCGTATAATTCGAGGCGAGCGTTTTGTCCTCGAGCTACCGGGATAAATACCCCGATGCAGAGAACGCTGAAAAGCACCCGGCGAACACGTCCGGACAAGAGTGACATAATCTATACCCGTTTGAGCCAGGGGGACGAAGATATTATTGAGGCAGGTAAGGTAAGTTAAGCTTAAAGAGGCGAACTGTCAAGGGGAAACGATATCGTATAAGCTAAGTCGCCCGCACAGTCCACTCGACTGGACGAGCAATAACTACTACTCAAACCACTTTTCTGGTTCGTAAAGAACGTAATACGAAGGCACCGCTGAAATTGCTCAGCGGCGCCCTTCTATTTACCCAAAGTACTTATTTAACCAGAACCATCTTATGAACTGCGGTTTTTGTCCCTTGTTCGAGACGATAGACGTATAATCCCGCAGGCAGTTCAGTAGCGTCGAAACTGATCGAGTAACGCCCCGGATGCATTGGCCGGTCGAGGAGTCGCGTTATCTCACGACCGTTAGTATCGAAGATTGTGAGCTTGGCTGGTCCAAACCGATCCAACGAGAACTTCATCGTGGTTGTTGGATTGAACGGGTTTGGATAGTTCGGCTTCATTTCGAAAACAAAGGGATACATTCCATCATCCGATGATCGTTCCGTATCCGGCGGCACCGGCGGCAGCACGCCAACAACATGCAGGAAGATCGGAATCAGCCGCCGCCCCGGCGCTGCGTTGAAGATGTATTCGATTGTCGTCGAGTAAGTAACTCCCGTATCGAGGTCTGCGGAATTGATACTCAACTCAATCGGCAGCATTTCTCCTGCTTCCAAAGTGTCGGCTTGAGGCGTGTAACTGATCCAGCTCGTATTGGGAGCCAGTTCAAAGATCGCCATCCGATCAGAAGGTCCCCCTTCGATAATCGCCGCCATCACCCAGACCTGACTGTTCCACTTCGTCGTGATGGTCATGCCGCCTCGTCCACCTCCGGCTGGGGAGAAGACGTCGAGCAGTCTCGTGACAAAGCGAATCTCACCATTGGCCGGATTCATTTTGAAAATCGAGATGTCGGCCTGATCAACATCGGCTGGAACCTCATTGTAGGCAATGATGTAAAGCGGGAAGCCGTCTGGATCGTCACGGAACCAGGCAAATCCCGACTTGCGAATGCCCGTGCCGTCTCTCGGATCAATGTTGGGGAACGAGGATATCTGACGCAACGTATCGGCGTCGAACACATATTCAAAGATGTTCGTTGTCGTGCTGGCGAGGAATAAATGTCCCGTGGCGGGATCAAAGGTAATGCAGCGGGAAGACGTTAAATTCCGAGGCGTCTTCCAATATGCCATCACTTGTCCCGATTCCGGTTCAATCTGGTAAATGCAGGTATCCAGATTAGTCGCCCAGATGGCTCCGTCATACCATTCCATATCGCGAAGCCCAAGACGGCTGCGGAACGGCTGCTCGATCTGGCTGATTAGATTCCCTTCCGGATCCAGATTGTAGAAGTAGTTGAGCGTATCGTTGTTATTCATGCGTCCCGCAGCGACGATCCAACGATCCTGCGCGTAAATCACCGATTGGATCTGCGGGTTGCCAAGCGAGTCAGTGAGCGCCCAATCTCTAAGAACTCGGAACGCTTCATCAGGTTCGTCACGCCTCGGCGAATCGGGATCGATCTCGCTGCCAACATTTTCTCCGTCTTCTGCAAAGACAAAGCGACTGTCGAAAGTGAGCTGTCCGTTTCCATTGTTCTGAAGGTTGAACGAACCTAATGCAATCGAATCCGGCAGCATGATGAAACTCATGCTGTCAGCCGTCGGTTCAAATTCTGGATGCAGCAATCCAAATTCGACGTAGGTTATCTCGTCTTCGATGATAGAGATATCTACAAGGGTTGAATCGTTGTAGAAGCGCTTGGAAGCCTTGACGGTATAGGTGCTATCGACCAGCATCCCGGAAATAGCGAACTCGCCGTTCTCGTCGGTGACTTGATGGAAACCGAATTTAGTATTAATCGCAGCGCCTGCGATTGGCTCCTGAGTGAGAGCGTCATACACCCGCCCCTGCATATCTCCCTGACGGAATTCTACCAATGTAGTGAACTTGATCGCTCTTTCGTCTTGCAGCGTGTCCGCGCCGGGGGTGGGGCGATGCCAGTAGATGTATTGCAATCCGGTCGAGATGTCTGGCGATGTGATCCCTATCGTGGCAAAAGGCGTATCATACGTCTGCATACACGAACGTGAATCGGTCACATCCTTATACTGGAAGATGATATCGCCGTCGCCCGTGAAACTTGGCCAGAACTCGGGATCATGAAGTATGACCTGGAAAGTCTCCCATGCCTCCGGGGAAGGTCCTTGTCCCAATCTTCGCACTTGCGACCACTCGATATAGAACAAGTGTTCTTCTTCATCAAACCAGGTGTATATCCCCGAAGTATTATTAACCGTGATCAACTCATCCCAGAACGGTGCGATCATTCCCGGCGCGTTGCCGCCAGCAGGCATCTGCCGGTTATTGAAGAGCGTGAGTTCACGACAGTCACCAGTCGCCAACCAGCCGTTTGTGCTGACGGTTATCTCTTCAAAATCCTGCCCATAGTATTGGAAAACGAACGGAAGTTGCACGACCGTAGCCGTATCGTCATCGATACTCCGGTCCACCAGTTGAAGATCCGTAGCGCCTTCGATAGCCCCATCCACTCGAGGATTAAGCTCAACCCAGTTATAAACAGGCGTCGCAAACCACCCTGAATCGGGATCGTCGAAGCAGATATACCCGTAGGCGTCGGGTCCGAACGGTTCTGTTCTTAGAGCCGGGACAGTGGCTATTCTAAAGTCGACTGTGTCGCGGAAGCCCGCGTCGGATTCCAACACCAGCATCAGATCGGCAGGTTTGCCGCCCAGATGGAACGGGTGCGCTGAGAGCGTGAAATTAGCGTTGGAACTGCCTGCCTCACCCACACCCAGAGCTTCATAAGCGCCATCAGCGGCTAACGCCCCAACAGTGGAGGTCCTGCTAAGAAGTGTTGCATTGAGCGCAGGACCATCAACATCGCCGATATTTTGGATCTCGATATTGAGATTCGCTGTGTCGCCGCGGCTAAGAGCCCTTCCGTCCCATTCCAATGAGACAAATTCATACTCCGGCCCGGCGACGGGAATAATGACGGAACTGATCCAGCTAACCTGACCAACGGTTGAGTTGAGTCGTAGAACAGCGTCCTGACTGGACGGGAATCCTCCGTTAATGGTTACGACAAAGTCTGCCGTTACCGATTGACCTGCTTCAGGCGCTGAACCAAAGTGAGCCGCGTCCTGCCCGATTGTGATCTCTGGCGACTCAGCGCTCAGTTGAACGTCGAGCGCTCCTTCGGGACGATTCTCGGTCAGATTAGTGATTTGAACGGCTAATTCTATAGTTTCCAACTGATTTACGACGCCGTCGCCGTTCCCGCGCGAATCGCCGTTATTGTCGTCGTCGATGGTATAACCTGAAGCGCCAACGAATTGCTCGGCGCGAGTCACGTCAAGAGTATCCATAACCGGGAACAAATTGTGACCGGTGATGGTCAGAGAAACCGCTCCATCCTGTGTCCATTCGGGATCAAGATCGAAGACTGCGTTGCCGTCGGCGTCAACTCGCTTGGTCATCTGGAACGCTTCGGATTTATAGAGGCAAACAAACGCGTCTAAGGCAGGCGTGTCGTCATCTTCATGGAGGACATTAACTTCGATATGGGTGTCACCCAGACGAATGTTCTCAGGAGCGGTGACCGTAAGCAGACGAGGAGCGTCGGTGTAAATGTCTGTGGTCGGGTCGCCCATCAAGTTGTATATGAAGAGCAAGGTTCGCCATGCCTCATCGCCGGTTCTGTCATGATTAACGTCGCCGCGACCTTGGTAATGATTGATGAGCTGCGACTTGCCGAGCATCGTAGCCCAGCCTTGGTTGTGCACGTTGAAAGCAAAGATATTCTGGTATATCCCGCCGACAATCTGATTGTTGTATGCAGTGTGCGTCGCGCCTCCGGTTCCTAAACAACCGATAGCGCCGCCGCCAGTATAGTGTATAAACCGGTCGGCGTAGTTAAACTCGTCACCCCAGACTACCTCGGCAAAGTCGTTAGTATTGCAGGTTGCCAGTATCACAAACGGGAGCATCCGGCCGTTATTCAACTGGTTCACCGAAGCGTTGGTGAAACCGGCCATATTCGTATAACCGCGATAGGCCATCAACGAGATACCGGCGCGGAAGTTGTCATTGAAGAACTGTGTCGGATTGACGTCCCCACCACCGTCCGACCAGTAAAGCTCCTCTGCATCAGTATAATCATGCGCCAGAACAATCTCTCTGCACCAGCGAAGGATATCGACCGAAGACATTCCGCTTTGACGATGAGTCGATGCGAATGCCGCGCGTTTCTGCCATCCGATTTGGTTGCCCTGCCCAATGAACGGATCTTGTTCGTATTGAAGAATTTTACCGACGATCCCTTCCAGCATACCAATGGAGCCAAAAGCTAACCGGCCGACTGCCGCGTCCGGCCAGAGATCGTCGCCGTCCAACGTGGCAAACTCGTGATCGGATTCATAGGGATTTGCCGCGCCGCCTCGATGGTCGAAGAAACCGAGAACGTACTGGTGGTCGCCATCGCCAACCAGCACAATAAATTCAGGAGGGAACTCCCATTCGTCATAAGCGGTCTGAAGAGCGCGCTTGATTGCCCCCGCGCTGGTTATATCCTGAACTCTCAGTATTTCAGTAGGATAGCCCATTTGACGACGCCATTCGACCAACGGCTGAATCGCGTCAACGACCTGATTCCACTGTTGGGCGGCTCCGGTCACATAGACTACAGATCCACCTAATGTTCCCAGGTCACGCGCAGGAGTGTCTCTGAGTGGATTAACAACTGTCTGATTTACGAGACTGCGGATTGCACTCGAAGTCTGATAGCGCTCAGGATTCCGCACAAGATTCACTCTGTTCGCATCAGTTGCGTAATTCAACTCGATGTCGAAGCTGTCGATGATCTGGAGTTGTTTGGTACGGGAATTGTATCTGACAGGATTAATGACAATCGGAACGATGCGGTAGCCGCGCATAGCGCCGGGTTGGTCGAGACGTGCAATCTCGGGCGGCCAGAAACCTTCAAACGATTCCGCTTTGGAGTCGCGGTAAAGAGGCTCGGTGTAGCGAAGCGAGATGTTTGTCCCGCCTAAGTCGGTCTCGTCCGTTTCAGTCAGCGGCTGCCGGGGAAAAGGATTGGCGGCGGTTTCGATGTGACTGCGAACGTTGCTGAGTTTCAGCTCGACGCCTGATTGAGGAGGAATAAGCACGAAGCGGACCATGGAAGGCAGTTCAGGCCATCCTTGCGGTCCGGCAATCGGATCATCGGCCAACCGATAGCGGTCGAAGCGCTCGCCTTCATGCCATACTTCCTGGCGAGTCAGCTCAGGAAGCTCAAATTTAAGCGACGCTTGAAGTGAATTTTCCGCTGACAACTTGACCCCGGAACGGGACAATGCAGTTGCTTCTGCAGGATTGTCGGTCGCGGAGGTCGATCCTGCGAGGCCGATCAAAGCGAGAACAACGATTGCGGCAGTGAGCAACGCGGATCGGTTCATATGGAACTCCTTTGGAGCGATTCAATGTAAGCGGACTGGCTGAAAACGCAAACTTGTTGCGCCACAACAAATTCGAATCGTTTAATTCGATCCGAAAGTTCGGGCGTACTCCTCCTAACCTATCTATGTAAATATAATGAACTCCAGCGAAGAGTCAAGAGGCTTTTAATGGATCGGAAACCTATTTCGCGCCTTAATGATGCTTGACTGAAGATGAGGATCGAGTTACCTTATAAAGATGTTTCAACAGAATTCAAATTCGCCTGCATACGAACCGACCGGCGACTTCTTTGCAGAGTTGGCGCGACGTTGCGAACTGATCCGGGATTTTATCCTTGATCCGCGTTTCGTTCAGCGCTTTCATCCCGAGGAAATCCGCTGGGCTGTAACCGCTTACGCTCGTTATGGAGGCAAACGGCTCCGACCGGCTATCCTTTTATTTTCGGCTGGAGCTGTCGGGGGAAATGAGTATCAGGCTCTGCCTGCCGCAGCCGCGGTGGAGATATTCCATACGTGGACGCTGGTACATGACGACATTATCGATCGCGACGCACTCCGGCGCGGTCAAGTTACGGTTCACGAACACTACCGCAGAAATTGCCTCGAAGAGAACGGCAGCCTCAGATTAAACTCATCCGAGGCGCAGCATTACGGCGTCTCGATCGCCATCCTCACTGGTGACATCCAGCATGGATGGGGAATCAGTATGATGACTGAGCTGGCTTCTCGCGGAGTAGATCCTCTGCTTACAATCGAGCTGATCAACGATCTCGACACAGGCGTCTTGAACACACTCGTCGAAGGCGAGGTGTTGGACGTCCAATACTCACACCGCGATTTCGAGAGCCTGACGCCCGAAGATATTGAGTCGATGCTCTGGAAGAAAACCGGCGCGTTGTATGAATTCTGCGGTCGGGCTGGCGCGCGGATCGGATTGGGCGGAAAGCCCAGCCCGCTGGTTACTGAAGTAGCTCAATTCGCCGCTCTCTGCGGCACGGCGTTTCAGCTCCAAGACGATATCCTTGGCGTGATTGGCAACGAAGAAAAGCTCGGAAAACCAATCGGCTCGGATCTGCGCGAGGGGAAGAGAACCCTTGTAGTCCATTACGCCTATCAGAACGCTTCGCAGAAAGAACGCGATGAATTATTGAAGGTGTTGGGGAATCAAGCGGCTACCGAAGAAGACGTCCATCGCACCATAGATCTTCTACGAGATCTGGGCGGCATCGAAATAGTCGCCAAGCGCGCCAAAGACCTTATCGCGGAAGCGCGCAATCACCTAAATGCACTACCCGACACTCCCTACCGGAGTTTACTCGATCAGTGGGCTGGATACATGATTCAACGACAATTTTAGGACAAGCTTCAATATGACGCCAAACCGGATCTGCTTACGATGATTTCATCGGAAGTAACAATTTGCAATAGACTTGGACTTCACGCCCGCCCTGCAGCCAAATTAGTACATCTCGCAGCGGCGGGGAAATCGGAAGTTTTTCTCGTAAAGGATGGTCAGCGTGTGAATGCTCGCAGCATCCTTGGCGTGATGCTGCTCGCCGCCGAATTCGGCAGCGCCCTCCGTCTGGAAGTGCATGGGGAAGACGAGAAAGAGATGATCGCGCGACTGACGGAACTCGTTCAAAACAAGTTCGGCGAGGATTAGGCTGTTTTCTCACCCGGTTCTTTGAGTGAGAACAGCCTGCCGATAAGGCAGGCTGAAAATGTAGCGGGAGAGGGAATTGAACCCCCGATCGTCGGATTATGATTCCGCTGCTCTAACCAGCTGAGCTATCCCGCCGGGAAGCAATAAATATAACATGAGGCAGGAGCGGAGTCAATGCGTTCGAAATAGGCGAACGACTCCCGCGCAATTCTTAATCTCGCAATTCAGCCAGTAACGAGTTCTTTGATAGAAAAGATCGGTAGGACGGGGCTCCGCACCCGTCCAGTTGAATTCTCGCAAGCTTGACATGACGGGTACGGAGCCCCGTCCTACCGATCTTTTCGAGTTTCTAAACAACTCAGTAATACTTTTTCATAAATACCGGTACTTACTCCGTAAACAATCGCATTTTCTCAGGATTCCGATGTACGTATCTGCTCGCACTCGCTTATTTCAGGTTTCTCTCATTCTTCTCGTCGTTGTCTCAGCGGCTGCCGCCGCCATTCGCGACGACAGCGACTGGGCACAACCGGGCGTCAATGTCGTTTCCGGCCAGCTTTATCTGAAGCTTGACGCCTCCATCACGCCGCTCAAGATCACCTTCTATGAAAACACACCCCTGACCGGCGTTGCATCGCTTGATGCTGTCGCGGCGATGTACGGTGTGACAAACATGGAGCAGACCTTCATCGGTGAAACAACTCCGAAAAATCCCAAAGACATCGATCTTTCAGGATATTATTCGGTTTACTTCCCGGAAGAACTCGACCCGACTGCCGTCGGTGAAACTTACGAGGAATGCAAGGAAGTAATTTTCGCAGAGCACGTTCGGCTCACCCGTATCGAATTTGTTCCGAACGATCCTCGCTACAACGCTCAATGGCACCTCGACAAATGTGAGTTTCCGGGAGCCTGGGAGTACACTCGCGGTTCACGCGAAGTCGTTATCGGCATTGTTGACAGCGGTATGGATATGCCCTACGACGACAACGGCGGGGACACACAAGTCCACGAGGATATCGCAGGTAACCTCTGGATGAATCCCGGCGAAGACATCGACCATGACGGAATTCTGACGGTTGATGATTGGAACGGCGAGGATGACGACAATAACGGTTTCCCCGACGATTTCCACGGCTGGGATCTCACCGGACGGGATAACTGGCCCGACGATCCGCATGGAGGACAAGGCGGAGTTGGTCACGGCACCCATGTCGCCGGTATCGCTTCAGCCACAACCAATAACGGCGTCGGAATCTCGGGCGCCGCCTTTTCCGCCAGCATCATGGTCGCTGGTTGCTACACGGTAGCGAACGACGAGATGATTTCCAACGGCTATCCGGGAATCAACTACTGCGTTAGAGCTGGCGCCAAGGTGATCAACCTTTCTTGGGGATCCCGTTCAGCGCCTTCGAATGCAGAACGAGACGTTATTAACAACGCCATTAATCGCGGCGTAATGGTCTTTGCTGCGGCAGGAAATGACAGTCTTCAGGATCTTCGCGCCAATCGAGTTCATCATTACCCGTCCTCTTATGACGGCGTGTTCACCATCGCCGCCTCAGGCTCGGATGACCGCAAGACTGACTTTTCTGTCTATGGCGACTTCATTGATCTCGTTGCCCCCGGCGACAACATCCTCTCCACGATTCCCCACAATCGCTACACGTTCTATCCGGGCACTTCGATGGCTTCGCCGCTGGCAGCCGGCTTGGGAGCATTGATGCTCTCCATCGAACCGGCTCTTACGTATCAGGAGTTGCTCGAATGGATGCAGAGAACCTCGACCGACATCAGTGAACTGAACAATCTGAACGGCATCAACTACCGGATAAACGCCGACTTTCTGATTAACTCGACGCATCCGAAGTACGAGATTTCCGACTGGGGAATTCTTGAAGTCGGAGGCAACGGCGACGGTCGAGCCGATCCAAATGAACAAATCTCGATTGAGTTTGTTTTGAACAACATTGCGGGGTATCAGAACGCCTTCGGTACCTACGCAGAGCTGTCGAATCCCGACACGATGGTCCGAATCGAGAATCCACGGATCGATCTCGGCGATTTAAACGCGGGCGAGACACTCTTCAGCGACGGAGAAAATACCCTTCGCTTTAGAGTACGTTATCGCTCCATTCCCCACTACAGCACCTTCACAGTCACAGTTGGCGACGCTGGCGAATTCCGCAAGTCATTCGACATCCCGATGACCATCGGGCATCCGAATTATCTGTTAGTCGATGACGACGAAGGCTCTGATTACGAGAAATACTACACGCAGGATCTCGCCGTCCGCCCGGTCGTTCATGACACTTGGACGGTTGCAGATCAGGGAGTTCCGCCGATCGCATACCTCCGCGGCTATGACAACGTGCTGTGGGTGACCGGCAATTCACGTAATGGTCTTTCGGCTGCCGAGCAAGCCATTCTCATCAACTGGCTTGACTCTCCAAATCATCAGGGGCTGGTTTTATCCGGGCAATATCTGGCTGAAGATATCGGCGAGACCGAGTTTCATACCAACTACCTGCATGCGCGGATGGTGAATGCGAACACCGGCGGCAGGCAGTTAACCGGAGCTTTGGATAATCCAATCTCGAACGGCGTATCTCTATTACTGATCGGCGGAGCTGGCGCGGGAAACAACCAGTCTCCGAACAGCCTTGAACCGATCAATGGCGCAGATACTCTTCTGACTTACAACAACGTTGGCGGAGTCGGCGCGGTGTTCTATACCAGCGATAGCTACTCGATTGTGTACACCGGCTTCTCCCTCGAGGCTGCCAGCGGCATGGCGCAAACGACTCCACGTTCCGAGTTCATCACGCGCTGCTTCGATCGCTTCTACGTGCTTGATGCGCCAATCGAACAGCCTGCCGGACCGACTCAATTCAGCCTGACAGCCCCTTGGCCGAATCCGTTTAATGGTCAGGCGAGAATTCAAGTTGCGGCTCCGAATCAGAAGTCATATCGCCTTGAAGTAACCGATCTCGCCGGACGGACGATTGCAGTCTTGAACGATGGGAAGATTTCCGGCAGCGGCTCATTCACCTGGAACGCAGACGCATTACCGGCAGGAATCTATCTGTTCCGTCTCTCCTGGGACGGCGGGATGGCCATTCAGAAGGCCGCGTTGGTGAAGTGACGCCTGAACTCACCTTTCCTCTACTGCCAACCCGCCGCGGTTGGCAGAGATTTGGCTGAATCATTACTATGCTCTACTAACCACGGCGGGTTGGTAGTAGGGGTGGGGCGATTAGACATTCTCGGTCATACTCGAAGATAATCGAGTAAACAGCAGAGGCGCAGGTCAACCGACCGGCGCCTCTTTGCATTTCCCACGGACTCAGTCATTTCTGCTACATTGTGAACCTAATAATCCCGATATCCTGATTTTTCTTCATCGTCGTTCGCACCGCTTCGTCGCGGTAGGCGATGCCGGTAATGATGCAGGAGTTATCCGTCAACCGCATCACGCCCCACGCTTCTAACATCTCGCGACCACCCTGAAAACCCTTCGTCACTTTCCCGTCGCTCGTGAAAATGGCTATCTCGTAAGTGTCCCATGCCGCCATCGTCATCTTATAGTATGGGTCTCGCTTCGGCGTCCACCCCGCGGCAAGATACTCGCCATTCTGCCATGGAATGAAACTGTAATAGAAGAAACACCCTCCACCGCCCAATGCCTTTTCCGAGTCGAGCGAACCGTCGGCGTAAAGCGTAATCAGTTTCGTCTCAGGGCCGTCTTTGGCATACCAATCGTTCGCCAGAATCAGAAGTTTGCCGTCCTCCATCTCGAGTACGTCTGCTCCGCCGCCGCGGATTTCGTCGGTCTTACTGTTATCCCAAACGATGTTCCCATTCGCGTCAACCTTGACAGCGTAGAGGTATTCTTCATTGCCCGGTTCTCCATTGACCGGAATCGGCCTCAACCCCACCATAGCCAATCCGCCATCCTTCAGCTCGATAATCTGGCCGAAGAAGCTCTTCGCCGGTTTCGGATAGAACTTCAGCCAGAGCGAGTCTCCATTCTGATCCACTTTGAAAAGCCATGTCATTGGCAGAGTACCAATTTGCGTTGCGCCCATGACGATGCAATTACCATCGCGGAGAGTTCTTATTTCCGATACATTCGGCTCTTTGCCAATGGCGTACACTCGAGAGGTTAGACTGTCGCAATTGAGAGTGAGCTTCTGCATCTCAACTAAATTAATACGACTGCCATTCTCCTCAATCTCTGCTCCAAGCATCGCAGCAAGTATAACCCCGTCAGACGTGACAGTCAGCTTTGGTCTTTGGGAGCCCGGTATAACCTTTGTGAAGATCTCCTTGCCATCGAGATTGGTCTTCAACAAGATCCCGTCCCACAGATTATCGTTGGCATTGATTAAACCTCTCGATGCGCCCATCAGAAACGTCGAGTCTGGGAGCAGAATTGTGGTCAGGGCGGTTTCATTGTAATCCGGTTGCCCATAGTAGCTGATCTCGGTTTTCCCGAACGGGTGGTTCGGCTTAGGAATATCGCTCACCACGAACCAGACCGTCGCGCCAGTGAAGATCAACCCAACCAGCGATAGCAGCACTCCCGACACAAGGGACGTGTAAACCACGCCGAATCCCTTTACTGCCTGCTCAGCCTTCAACCTGCGTCGCGCTTTTTCCGCCTTGACCAAACCGATAACTGCCACAACCGCCCCGATCACGGGAACTAACAACGATAAAAGCAGCGCCTGGCCAACTCCGGCGGCGTCTTTGAAGGCAGCAAGGTCGGCGATTTCTGTCACTATCGACGGAACGGAAAATAGTAACAGCGCGATCACTGGCAGGATGATCAGCGTGCTGGATCTAATGGGTGACTGAGATTCTGACATTAATCTCCCGTTTTGATTTCGATACGAAAGGTTGCGCAGTCATTCCAAAATACGAAACTCTTTGAAATTGTCATCGTGAACCCTCCGCCGTGCAATACAGTACATTCCTTCTTCTCTAATCGGCGGAGGGTGAATCGATCTCTAAGTGCTTGCAAAACAGAGATTCTTCGCCTCGTCGCCGCTATGGCCTGAAAACAACACGAGCAAGGGAACGCAGCGACGGGCTCAGAATGACAGAGGTGGGGAATTATCGGACGGGCTGTTCAGCCTGACTGATAAGATTATACCCGGGCGAAAGGCGAAGCATCTCAAATAATATCAACTTTCTGTAGTCGAGATTGCCGCACCCATCACCGCAGAATCAATCCCGTAAGACTCGAAATTGCGGTGATGGATTCGCAATGACATCCTCGAAAGCCCGTCAGCTTGTTACTGTATTCTGTTGAACCTTCAAGTCTATTTCAGCAACACAATTGGCTTGACGAGCGTGAATCCGTTCACTTCCAGATTCAAATAATAGACTCCATTACCTACTCCTCCCCCATTCCACACCACCAGATACTTCCCAGTCCCCGCGTACCCTTCCTTCACCGTCCCGACCAGCCTGCCGCCCGCATCATACACACCCAGTCGCACAAAACCGGGACGGGCAAGGTCGTAGGAGATGGTAGTCGAGGAGTTGAAAGGGTTGGGGAAGGGGGGAGCGAGAAATGCAGAATGAGGAATTGATACTTCATCAGGCGCGCTGACTTGACAACCTAAATGCAACAACCTTAAATAACTCGGAATTTCCGGTTGGTAATTGTTCGTAACCAGCTCGGAGATCAGAACTCCCCCGTCGCGCGTTCCGATACAACCGAGGCAGTCGTCCGATTGGAGCGAATCTCCAATTATTATAGACCAGATTGAGTCTCCCGCGGTATTAATCCCGATCAGCCAGAGATCCGATAACTGGTAAGCGTCATCGGTTGATCCACCGCAGAGCATCTCGCGGGTGGGCAATTCAGCCAGCCCCATACACCGGTCGCTGACATGCATCCCAAATTCGCGGCTCGTAATCTCCCCGCCTCTCGCGCCAACCTTGAGCCACAGATACTGCGTACCCCGTCCATCGTAAGTATCGGCATACCCGCTGACTGCGAATCCTCCGTCGGCTGTCGGACAAATCGAATTCGCCCGAGGGTTCAGCATTCCGTGAGGCAGGCTCCAGTGCGATTGCCAGACCGGTCGGCCGTTCCAATCGACCTTCGCAATCCAAATCCCATTATTCACTCCAGTAAACACGAAACATCCGTCAGCCGCCCTCGTCGCCGCAAGCGTCCTTGAATAGGGTACTTCGTCAATCGATCTCAACCAGATCGAATCGCCATTCGCCTGATCGATGTTTAATAGGAAGTTGATTTCGCCGATATCATGTATTGTCCGCCCGCCGGCGATATACAATGTCCCGTCATCGCCCTGCTGGACGCACCAGCCAGTCGGTTGATCCCGGTCTCCGAACAACCGCGACCAGAGAATTTCACCGGAATAATCGATCTTCAATATCCAGCACTTTGCTTCCTGCCCCCGGCCTGTAATGGCAAATGCTCCCTCGTCAAGACAAGTCAGGTTCTTGGCTGAAAATTGATTATTATTTGACAGCGCGACCGACCAAAGGCTGTCGCCGTTGGCGTCGAAGAGCGTCAACCGGCGTGTCTGGAGAACTGCATAACCTCCCGACGGAGTCTCGACGATCGATATAACTGATCCGATCCACGGGACGTCTCTTGACCATAGAATCTCCGGTTGCGAGAGAGCATACCCGTACGGAAGCAAGGCAATCGCCAATGCGATTCCGAATAATATCCTCACTTTCATATCGCACTCCAATCTTAAAAAATGTCGTTCTTAACCGGGTTGTTAATAGCTTTCCTGATGAGTTATTATCACAAAGGAGTCTGTCCGAGAAGAATGATTTTACTGATGACGCAAGCTGTCAACTCTCCGCGGTTGACAGTGTAATTTACTATTTGTCTGATATATACCTGTTAACCGCGGAGGGTTGACAGCTTGCGTCCTATAACCCGATTTGTTTAAAAACTCGAAACATCGGTAGGACGGGGCTCCGTACCCGTCCAGCTTGCCCTCCTACCTCCTCCTTAACTCCAACTCCAGCGCGTGCAGACTGTACACGATATCCTTCGCGTAGAAGATCAGCCCGATAAACACCGCAATCGAACTGAGACTGAATAGTATCGCAATCAGGATACCGCTTCCGACGCCGGTCAGCTTGATAAAGAAGAGCGCGATGATGATGAGCGAATCGAGCAGAATGCTCGACACGAACATGATCAGCCCTTTCTTCAGTAAGTGCGACCGGTGGATCAGCACGGTGAGCTGGTCTTCCCAGACGTCGCTGGTTGCGGGAGCCTTGAGAATCTCGCTGTGGATGTTGCGCATCCTGTCGATCATGTGCGACAGGCGGTTGGTCATCGAGAGAATCAGCAGCCCGACGCCGGAGATCAGCACGACCGGGCTGACCGCGAGCTGCAAGATCCTAATCAGGTCATCAATAGATTGCATTTTCCTCCGTAACGCCGCCGTCCCGGCGGCATGTCTTCTGTTCCGCCCAATTTACGGGGCGTACTCCTCGCACTCTTCATACTCTTCGCACTTATCGCACTAACATCACCGGCTTCACCATCGTCTCTCCCCCCGCTTCAAGGTTCAAAAAGTACGTCCCGCTCCCAACTCCCTCTCCATTCCAGACTTCCGAGTATTTTCCCGCCCCCGCATAACCTTCTTTCACGGTTCCGACGAGGCGTCCGTCCAAATCGTACACTCCCAACCTCACGAAACCGGGGCGAGCGAGGTTGTAAGAAATGGTCGTCGATGAGTTAAAAGGATTGGGAAAGGCAGAATGAAGAGTGAAAAGTGAAGAATGAGTCGGCGACTCAGACGGAACCGAGACTGGATCGGCGCCGGTTTTCAAGAGCCAGAGGTCGCACTCTCCCGCGCCAATGGACGACGTCGTCCCGCCGATCAGGTAACCGCCGTCAGCGGTGGAAAAAACCCGCATACCGAAATCGTGGTTGGCGCCTCTAAAGCTCGTATGCCAAATTTCATTCCCCTCATCGTCAACTCGCATCAGACCGCAGTCGCAGTTGTTCATCACCATCTCATCGTTTTCTCCGACTGCTCCGACCATTACGAATCCGCCATCGGCCAACTGGGTAATCCCCATTCCCCACTCGTCGTGCCCCATATCGTACCGTCGCGACCACAGCGTCTCTCCTTGAGCGTTGATATTCACCAACCAGACATCCCAATCAGTCACACCGCTATCTGGATCTGATCCTCCTGTGGCTCCGAGGAACGCATAGCCGCCGTCTCTAGTCGGGATGACTTGCATTGCCCAACTGATCGAGTTCGGATCGCCGTAGCAACGCCGCCACTGCTCTGCTCCGTCTGCATTGGTCTTGACCACCATCGCAAAGGCAGAATCGACGCCTTCGTCGCCAAATTCCATCGCCTGTCCGGCGAGCAGCAGTCCTCCGTCAGCCGTATTGATCAGCGATAGTCCCCATTCGCCCCGGTTAGCTACCCCGTAATGGTTATTCCATCCCTGGTCGCCATTCGCCAACCCCGTCCAGATCGCGAAGTCGTCCTGCCAATCGTTTCCGGGGTAGAGCGCTCCACCAATGGCGAGATCGCCATTAGGCCGAACCACTGCTGAATACGCAGTACTATACTCGACATCGTCCATGACATGGATCCACTGTTCGGCGCCTTCGACATCAGTTCGAATTATCACCGCGGCTCTACGATTGCTGCCCGGCGCGGCTGAAGTATATCCGGCTACGAGAAAGCCTCCATCCGGCGTTTCAGCGATGCCGTGCCCTTCGTCGTTCGCTCCGCTGAAGTCAACTTCGTGGTGCATGACCACATTGAAATCGGCGTCGAGTTTAACTTGCACCAAGTCCATAGCTCGCTGGTCGCGGGCGGTCACGTAACCGACAAGCCCCCAACCGCCGTCAGCAGTCCGGATTACATCCCAGAGCGAGTCCTGCCCCGGACCGCCAAACGTACTCGACCAGAGCGAATCGGGCTGAGCTAGCGCCGATCCGCAGAACGCCAGCACGACCGCCAGCGCGATTCCGAAAATAGTTCCTTTGTTCATTTCTTCTCCCTATTTTAAACCGACGATGATTGTAACTCTTGGAGGGCGGGCATTCCTGACCGCCCTGAGTTTAGCGCCGATTTTTACATTAGGGCGGTCAGGAATGCCCGCCCTCCAAGAGTCATAACGATATCGCTCCTCGCACGTCGCACTTACTTCACCAACACCACCGGCTTCACCATCGTCTCTCCCCCCGCCTCGAGGTTGAGGAAGTACGTCCCGCTCCCAACATTTCCCCCGTTCCAAACCGCTGAGTACTTTCCCGCCCCCGCATACCCTTCCTTCACCGTCCCGACCAGCCTCCCTCCGGCGTCATAGACCCCTAACCTCACGAAACCCGGACGAGCGATGTCGTAGGAGATAGTGGTGGAGGAGTTGAAGGGGTTGGGAAACGGCGGTTCAAGGAGTAAGGTGTAAGGTGTAAGCGGAGAAGGATCGTTGACAGAAACCGGGTCGGGGGCGGTTTTGACCAGCCATACGTCATTGCCTCCTGCACCGAACGAATTTGTATAGCCAGCCAAAGCGAATCCGCCATCAGAAGTTTGCGCCACCGAGTAGCAGTAATCATCACCCTCGCCACCGAATGTGCACGACCAAAGACTATCTCCAGTTGCATTGATTCGTAACAACCAATAATCATTGCCGCCGGCGCCAAAGGAATTTGTAGTTCCTGCAAGGGCGTAACCGCCATCTGGAGTTTGAACTATTGAGCGGCATTCACTTCGGCCAAATCCCCCGTAAAATCTTGACCAAAGGCTGTCTCCATCTGCATCTGTTTTGATCACGACAAATTTGGCCGCCTCACCGTTCAGAACGGTACCAAACCCCGCCATCACGAAACCACCATCTTCCGTTTGTAGCATCGCATTGCACCTTCCTTCAACTCCCACTGCATACCTACGGTCCCAGATGAATTGGTTGAAAGTTCTGACCTTTGTAATCGTAAAATAGTCTTCATAATGCCCGGGAAACAGTCTTATCTGCCCAGTGTATATAAACAGTCCATCAGTATCTTGGATAATTGAAGTCAATTCGATAGGGTAATCATAATTCCAGCGTTCGTAACCTAGTACGTATCCTAATGAGTCAACCTCAACCACACTTGTGGACTGATGCCTTCCATAAAGAAAGCAGCCAACCAGTATGTAATCAAGATTTTGAGTTTGAATGATATGATTACAAACTGTGCCTTGATAGTAGGAGCCTGACCAAGCTACATTACCTTCAATGTCCACTTTCTCGATCATAAATGACGATGAGCTATCCGACGCGGCGGTTTTCATCCCTGCCAATGCAAATCCGCCATCATTAGCCATCACAATCGAATTGCAAATGTTGGAATCACTGTCATTTGATATATACTCCCAATACCAATCCCCAATGGAATCGGTACTAATCAACAGGAAGTTGGGATTTCCCTGGCCGGCTCGCTCAACGATCCCGGCCAACGCAAATCCGCCATAGGGTGTAACGACCATGGCTCGGCATTCTTCATTGCCGACTCCGCCATAAGTCTGCGACCAGAGCGAGTCCGGTTGCGCCGCCGCCCCTGTCGCCCCTAGCCCAAGAATCAATCCTATCACGAGAATCCTGATGCCGCCCATATCTTCCTCCAAGAGGTCGTTCCACCTTTCACACTCTTCCTTACAATCTACTGCAACCTTTCCCCCTCTGCAAACGTATAACCCCTTGTGTTGTAAATATGCCGCCCCGTCGCTATCTTGTTAGCCTGATGATGATGATGTTGATGATGATGGTAATGTTGATGATGATGAACGGGATCGTATTCTAAATTCCAAATTCTAAATTCTAAATTCCAAATTCCAAATTATGTCAGACGTCGAATCTGTCGCCCAACTGAAATCCGCCCGTGACCGCATCGCCGCTGAAATCGGCAAGGTCATTATCGGGCAGCGCGAAACCGTAGATCAACTCTTAGTCGGGCTGCTCTCCGGCGGGCATGTGCTGCTGGTCGGAGTGCCCGGCCTCGCCAAGACTCTGCTCGTCAGCAGCCTCGCGCGAGTGCTCGACCTGAAGTTCAACCGCGTCCAGTTCACGCCCGACCTGATGCCGTCCGACATCACCGGCGCGGAAGTGATCGAAGACGACGTCTCGACCGGCAAGAAGGTCTTCCGTTTCGTCAAAGGCCCGATCTTCGCGCAGATCCTGCTCGCTGACGAGATCAACCGCACTCCGCCGAAGACGCAGGCCGCGCTGCTCCAAGCGATGCAGGAACACGCCGTCACTGCCGCCGGGCAGACTTTCAAGCTCGAAGAGCCGTTCTTCGTACTCGCGACTCAAAACCCCATCGAACAGGAAGGCACCTACCCGCTCCCGGAGGCGCAGCTCGACCGCTTCATGTTCAGTCTCTACCTCGGCTATCCTTCGGTTGCCGAAGAACGCGAGATCGTCCGTTCGACCACGTCCGGCTATGAACCGAAGCTCGAGACTATCCTCAACGGAGCGGAGATTCAAGCGTTGCAGAAGCTCGCCCGCCGCGTGCCGGTATCGGATTATGTAGTCGATTACGCGGTCGATCTGGTTCGCAGGACTCGACCGGGGCAGGAAGGTTCGCCTGACTATATCAAGCAGTGGGTGACGTGGGGAGCTGGACCGCGAGCTTCGCAGTACCTGATTATCGGCGCCAAGACTCGCGCGATCCTCGACGGGCGACCGACTCCCGACCTCGAAGATGTTAAAGCCGTCGCCAAGCCTGTCCTCCGCCACCGTCTCGTCACCAGCTTCAATGCTGCGGCGGAGGGTGTGACGAGTGTGGATATCATTGATAAACTGATGGGAAGTTGAGAGTTGAGAGTTGAGAGGGGGAATAAGCACTTGTATCCGTTCCGACCTCTCAACTCTCAACTCTCAACTTCCCCATTCCAAATTCTAAATTCCAAATTCTAAATTTCTGATGCCGAGACCTTTGCTCGCTCCCGCCGCTGTCGCCCGTCTCGCGAACCTTCAACTGAAGGCGCAGGCGGTCGTCGAAGGCTTCTTAACCGGCCTTCACCAGAGCCCATACCACGGGTTCTCGGTCGAGTTCGCCCAGCACCGCCCCTACATTCAGGGCGACAACCTGCGGCATCTCGACTATAAGGTATTGGCGCGGACGGGACGACATTACATCAAGCAGTATGAAGAGGAAACCAACCTCAAGGCGTACATCCTGCTCGATCATTCGGGATCGATGGGATTTGGCGCTACTTCCCCCACTTCTATTGAAACCGCTCATCTCTCCCCACCTTCTATTGAAGGGGGGGGCAGGGGGGGGTTGTCCCTTTCCAAGCTTGACTACGCCTCCTGCCTCGCCGCTGCCCTTTCTCTACTACTGCTGAAACAGCGCGATGCGGTCGGACTCGTTTCTTTCGCCGAGACTCTCACCAACATTCTCCCCCCCCGCTCGGCGATGGGCTGGCTGGGGCCGTTGACCGCTCATTTACAAGAACTTCAACCGACCGGCAAAACCAGCGTGGCGTCAGCGCTCTTCGACGTCGCTGAGCGCGTCAAACGCCGCGGTCTGGTCGTTTTAATCAGCGATTTATTAGATGACCCCGAGCAAAGCCTCGCCGCAATGCGAGCCGTCCGGCACGTCGGGCACGAGCTTTTGGTCTTCCAAATCCTTGATCCGCTCGAAGTCACCTTCGACTACCCTCGCGACGCCCGCTTCAAGGATATGGAATCCGGCGACCTGCTCCCCACCCGACCGGCTCATGTGCGGAAAGCCTATCAAGAGGAGATGGAGCGCGTCATCGACGGCTATCGCTCAGGTTGCCGCGCCGCGAGGATTGACTACCGCCTCTTCACCACCGACACGCCTTACGAAGTGGGATTGTTCGAGTTCCTTGCTCGAAGGAAGAGGTTGAAGTAATTGTGTTTAGAGTACACGCTTCAGCGTGCCCGTAGTTTAGATTAAACTTCATGGCTTGACGCGACACTTATTGCAAACTGAAGTTTGTACTCTTAACTCAAGATCCCCCGATAAAGTAAAGCCCGCCTCTTCCGAGACGGGCTTTCGCTTTTTAGCAGACAAGAACTCATCAAGTCAAGAAATTGATGAACCCCGTAATAATCAGCGCGTTCGTGAAGTCCACGAAAAACGCCCCGACGATCGGCACTACCAGAAACGCTCGAGGGGCCGGGCCGTGCCGTTCGACAATCGATTGCATACTCGCCACCGCGTTCGAAGTTGCGCCAAGCGCGAACCCGATCAGACCGCCCGCCATAACCGCCGCGTCGTAGTCCTTGCCCATCAGCTTGTAAGTCAGCGTGAACGCGTAGATCGACATGAAAATGATCTGCACAATTAGAATAATCATCAATGGCAGCGCCAGATTCGCGATATCCCACAACTTCAACCCCATTAGCGCCATCGTGAGAAACAGCGACAGGAAGATCGTTCCGAGGTCGTCCACCACATTGCCTTCTATTTCCACCTTAGCCAACGGAGCAAGGTTGCAGAGGAATCCAGCAACAACCATCGATCCGATATAAGCGGGCAGCGTGAAGAACTTGCCGAGCCATGCGCTGAGCAGCGACCCCAGCCACATCGCAACCAGAATGATAGTGATTACCTTCAGAAGTCTGAACGCGGTCGGCGCTTCGCCCTTTGGTTCCTCGTCGATGTCGCCTTCAAACGATGGCAGTTCTTTCGACAGCTTGCTCGCTCCGGGACCGATATCCGAATTCTTGTGTTCCGGTTTGTAACGCTTGATGAGAGCCACTGTAATCGGCCCTCCGACCAACCCGCCGGTCATTAAGCCGAAGGTTGACGCCGCGACGCCGAGCGAGATCGCGCCGGAAAACTGGTATGTATCCTCCATCAGTTTCCCAAATGCTGCGCTCGTCCCCAATCCTCCCACCAGTGAGATCGAACCGCCCAACAGTCCTACAAAAGGATGGACGCCAAGCGGTTTGGTCATCAGCACGCCTATCACGTTCTGAAAAACGCAGAGCGCAGTCGCGAGTGCGAGAAATACTACTACCTGTACCCCGCCCACCTTCAACAACTTGAGATTCGCCGCCAGTCCGATAGTCGTGAAAAACGCGATCATCATCGGAGTCTGCAAAGTGGAGTCGAAAGTGAAGAACATCAGATTGCTTGTCCGCAACACCAAGGCTACGATGGCGAAAAGCAATCCACCAACCACCGCCGCCGGAATACTATACTTTTCGAAAAAAGGCGCTTTCTGTTTGATCCCGTGCCCGACAAAGAGCATCACCGCCGCTGCGGCAAGAGTCTGGATCATATCGAGTTTGATCGTGATAGGTTCCATTCTTGGGACAGACCTCTTCGGTTTGGTTTCAGAATAGCCATAAAATAGTTTGAAAGTTCAATATATGAGCGAGACTGGCGTTTTCGAACATTGAAATAGAAACTTTTGGGGCTTCACTGTTTTGCTTGGGTTAGGTAAACTTAGCAAGCTGTTAACGCCAGCGAATGTGTAGCCCGCACAGCTATCAGGTAACCGGTATAAATGAGATCATAAGAACTGTGCAGGCTACCCTTTAAAATATAAGTTTCAAGAGAGTATTAACTTGTATTGACTCTTGGAGGGCGGGCATTCCTGACCGCCCTGATATTATACATGATTTGACGTTAGGGCGGTCAGGAGTGCCCGCCCTCCAAGAGTCTAAATCGCTACCTGTTAATACCCTAAGTTCCAAGTCCGCCATCGGTCGGCAATCGGGGAGTAACAGCTTACAGATTTTCCCTTACCTAAGCTAAATTATGTGGAGTAAGTTTGTACTGCACAATAAGGCGTCACGTCATTGCTCCTCGATTTCCCTATTGTAAAAACCGCATCAGGTGATTATACTGCCTTTTGCATCTTCAGACGCCTATTTTGGCTGAAACGAATTGATAATTCCCTTCCCTTCCGAGGTTTCGATGCGAAGTAGTTTGCGTGGATTGAAAATCGGCTTGACAATATTGACGATGCTATTCCTTGTCGGCGCAGCTACATTCTACAGCCTCCAAGAGCAGCAACTCAAGCGGAAGGTAGAAGCCGATCTGCTTTCCATCGCCACACTAAAAGTAAATCAGATCGTTGACTGGAGGACCGAGCGTCTCGCGGATGCGTCCGTCGTCTCCGAGAGTCCTCATTTCACTGAAGCTGTCGCCGGTTGGCTTGAGAAGCCTCAACCTGTTACACGCGAGATGTTGCTCGATGCTTTTCGCTCACGGGCAAGGAACTATCATTATGACGACGTCACTCTTGTTGATTCAGCGGGCGTTTCTCTTTTAAGCCTGAGTGGTCAACAATCCAAATTCGGTTCCTCAACCTTGCTCGCACTCAGCGCTACCTTCCAGACTAAACGTCCATCAATAGCAGAATTAGAGATCGAATGCACGGGAAATGAACCTCATATAGATATTATTACTCCGATTTTCTCAGTGAAAGATACGCTTCACCGCCCCATCGGAGCCATCATCTTCACGACAAACGCCCGCCAATTCCTCTACCCCCTGATACAATCATGGCCCGTTCCAAGCCGTTCTGCGGAAACCATTCTCGTTCGCCGCGACGGTGACTCAGTTGTTTTCTTAAATGATATGCGCTTTAGAAAAGACGCTGCACTCAAAACTCGTATTTCCCTCACTCAATCTAATGTTCCGGCAGTTATGGCGGTCACTGGTAAACATGGCGTATTCAGAGGAGTTGATTATCGTGGCGTACCGGTCTATTCTGCGGTTATGCAGGTGCCAAATTCCCCTTGGGCGATAGTTGCAAAAGTTGACGAACGCGAAGCGATGGCGAGCTGGCAAATACAGTCTTTGCTCATACTGGTAGTTTTCCTTTTTGCGATTGGCGGTATTGTCACGATCGGTCTGTTGTTCTGGCAGAGAGACGAAAAAGCGCACTATAGAACCCTCTACACTTCTGCTGCCGCCCTACAGGAGAGCGAGATGCGTTACTCGACCACTCTGATGAGTATCGGCGATGGCGTCATCGCCGCCGACTCGACCGGAGTAATCGAGCTGCTCAATCCTGTTGCTGAACAGTTGACCGGCTGGACACAAACCGAAGCGCGGGGGAAAAGAGTCGAGGAAGTATTTTGCATCGTTAATGAAGAAACGCGACGGGTAGTTGATAATCCGCTTGAGCGTGTGATGCGCGAAGGGATCATTGTAGGATTGGCTAATCATACCGTGCTGATCTCCCGTGATGGTGTGGAGCGACCGATCGCCGATAGCGGCGCTCCCATCCGCAACGCCAAAGGGGAAATCGTCGGCGCAGTACTCATTTTTCGCGACGTTACACAATCCCACCGCCACCAGCAGGAACGTGAGACCACGATACGTCTGCTACAATTGATCAATGATCCTGCTCAAACCCACGATTTGATAAGAAATATCCTCGTGCTGATTCAGGAGTGGTTCAAGTTTGACGCCGTCGGTTTACGTATGCGATCCGGTGAGGATTATCCCTACTACGAGTATCAGGGATTCAGTCAGGAATTTATTCGATCAGAGGATAAACTCTGCGCAATTGATGAATCAGGACATATCGAGCGGGATAATTCTGGCAACCCTGTATTCGAGTGCACTTGCGGACAGGTGATATCCGGTCGTATCGATCCGTCCAATCCCAATTTCACTCCCAAAGGGAGCTTTTGGATCAATCATGCGTCTGATATAAGTTCATCAGACTCCATTAAGACTGCTCCTTATCACAACCGTAATCGCTGTGTTGGCGAAGGCTTCGAATCAATCGGCCTATTCCCTTTGAGAGTCGGCGAATACACTATCGGGTTGCTTCAGTTGAATGATCGAACTCCCGGTCGCTTTTCAGCCGAATCGCTTGCCTTTATGGAGAGTATTGCCGATCAAATTGCTATCGCTTTAAGAATGCGAGAGACTCAGGAAGCGTTGTATGACAGTGAGGAAAAGTTCCGTCATCTTGTCGAATCACTGCGAAACGAATACTTCTTCTATCGCCACGACCTGAAGCGGGTTTTTACCTACCTTAGCCCCTCCGTCACCGATGTACTCGGCTACTCCGTCGAAGAGTTTATGACCGATTCCAGTAAGTATGTTACAGACAATCCTCTAAATAAGAAAGTAGATGAGTTCACAACTCAGAGCTTGTTGGGCAATCCTCAACCGACCTACGAACTCGAATTGTATCACAAAAACGGCGAAATCCGATTAATCGCCGTAACCGAAACTCCTGTTTTCGCCCATTCCGGTAAGGTGATCGGTGTAGAGGGAATTGCGCACGATATCACCGAACTGAAGCGATCAGAAAAAGCTCTTCAATTAAGCCACGAACGCTTGAAAGAAGCTCAACAGACCGCAAGACTTGGCAACTGGGAAGCCAACCTGATTACCGGCGAGCTATTCTGGTCGGATGTAATATTCGATATCTTCGGCTTTGATTTAAAGTCTTTCGTACCTAGCGTAAGTGCATTTCGCAACGCCGTCCACCCTGAAGATAGAGAATTAGTGGTCGAAAGTGAAAGACGCTCGGAACAGAGTGGATTGCATGACGTAGTGCATCGAATCATTCGTCCAGACAACGAAGTACGATTCGTTCACGAGTTGGCGAGACGATTCAACGATGACAAGGGCAATCCTGTTATGTTACGCGGAACGGTACAGGACGTCACCGAACTCAAACGAGCAGAAGATGAGATTCGAGCCTCTGAAGAGCGGTTCCGGGGACTCTTCGAGAACGCCACCGTTGGCCTCTATCACACAACAATTGATGGACAGATCATTTTAGCCAATCGGGCTTTCCTGAATCTCGTCGAATGCTCTTCAATGGAGGAGCTTTTCAACCGTAAGGTTGAAAACAGGGGCTATCTGAATCCCGCCGATGCTGAGGAGTTCTTACGAAGGATGGGGGAAGATGGAGTTGTCAGCGGCTTTGAAACAGCTTGGAAGCGCAGCGATGGTTCGCCGGTTTATGTTCGAGAAAGCGCCCGACTGGTTCGCGACGAAGAAGGCGGTATGCTGTTCTTTGAAGGAATCGTCGAAGATATTAGCAAGCATAAGAAGGCTGAGGAGGAAAACCAGAAGCTCCAGCATCAATTGCTGCACGCTCAGAAAATGGAAGCGGTGGGGCGCCTTGCTGGAGGCGTGGCGCACGACTTTAACAATATGTTGCTAGCCATCTTGGGCAATGCGGAACTTGCGTTATCCGAGCTTATTCCGGAACATCCCGTTCGTGAATACTTAACCGAGATCGAGAAAGCAGGCCAACGCTCAACAGATCTGACCCGTCAACTCCTCGCCTTCGCTCGCAGACAAACAATCAGTCCGGTAGCGGTAGATCTAAACGACGCCGTTTCAGGCATGCTCAAAATGCTGCGCCGCTTAATCGGTGAAGACCTTTCACTGTTCTGGAAACCGGGGATCGACTTATGGAATGTGAAGATTGATCCATCGCAGATTGACCAGATTCTGGCCAATCTTACGGTGAACGCCCGCGATGCGATCAGCGGCGTCGGTAAGATCACTATTGAGACCATGAATGTGGTATTCAATCGGTCCGATAAGGCGGCTCATCCCGACGCTGAATCAGGCGAGTATGTTTTGTTAGCTGTAAGCGATGATGGATGCGGCATAGACGCCAAAACGAAAGAGCATCTGTTTGAACCATTCTACACAACAAAAGCTTTAGGGAAGGGAACCGGGATGGGTTTGGCGACCGTCTTTGGCATCGTCAAGCAGAATCGCGGATTTATTTACGTTTACAGCGAAGTCAATCAGGGTACCACGTTCAAGATTTATCTTCCGAGATGCGATTCTCACCCAACAGAGTCGGTTGAAGATGAAGAGAGCGTTGAACTCATGAACGGTTATGAAACGATTCTCCTCGTCGAAGATGAACCGTCGATTCTCGCTCTTGGGCAGAAAATGCTCGACAAACAGGGGTATAAAGTGCTCGCCGCAACTGGTCCCGAAGAGGCTATCGCCATTGCATGCGAACACTCCGGGAAAATCGACCTGCTTCTCACTGATGTAATCATGCCGGGGATGAACGGAGAGGTTCTGGCAAGTAGACTGACCGCTCTCCGTCCCGAGTTGAAATGTCTCTATATGTCTGGTTACACTGCCAATGCGATTGCGCATCACGATATACTGGATGAAGGGATCAACTTCCTACAGAAACCTTTTACCGCCAAGAGTTTAGGCGACAAAGTGAAAGCAACTCTCCTCGGTTAGATATTGACTTTCGAATTCTTTGACCCCATATTATAATTATCGGATGCCAAATTTGAGTCAGTTAATAACAGGGCGGTTATAGTCTTAGTGGGTAGCACCGACCTCTGTGTCGGTACTTTTCACTGAACTTCAACTCTGGACGACCGACACGGAAGTCGGTGTTACTTGGATACCTATTTTCTTGGGAAATGGCAACCCGAATGCAACTGTAATCACCCCCAGTAATACGGCTCAACAGTCAGCGCTTTACGGTTTACGGTTTTAGCCTCCAGTCAATCAGCTACAACCTGCTCTGCTCCCGATTGGAATCCGGTTTGAATGAAAACGCACAGATCGATCCAACTTCATACAATGGGAGATGTTATGAAACTTCGAACCAACCACGCGGTATTCGCCGCACTCCTCGGCATTCTTCTTACAATCGATTCAACGAATGCCCAAGTCGCTGTCACGCCCTACGGAATGACGGTCGCTATGGAAGCGGAGGAAACCTCCGACCAGAGCCTCACGCTCACTAACTCGCTCGATCAAGACGTCCCCTTTCAAGTAAAACTCAACAAAGTAGATCGCGAGGGACGCCTGATAGGCCCGCGTCGTGATGAAGTCAACCTTCTTGATTACCGCTTCGCCGCCTTCCAGGATCAGCAATCTTATGGATTCATCGGCGATTTGGCCTTCAGACAGATCGAGGATCTGCCAAACGATATCTACCGAAACTGCGATCTTGCAGAAGCCGATCTGGAACAATACGCAGCGATTATTATCACGCTCGCCAATCAGAGCCAGAATTTCTACGACCAGTACGCGGATAATCTGGCGCTTCTCGAAGAGTGGGTTGACGGTGGAGGGGCGCTCTACATCGAAAACGGTCCTGACGACCGCCCGCAAGTACTGCCACCAGGCGAAATCCCTTATGAGTACGAATGGGAACAGAATGGGAATGTAGTCGTCAGCGCCAACCCGGAAGCCGAAAACTACAGCCGTTTGGCTGAATTGATGGAGTGGGATGACGATGAGGTGATTCACGGAAATGCCATGTTCCACTGCCATTACTCCGAAGAGGACTTTCAAGACATCGAGGAGAGTGACTGGTATCAGATAATCGCCATCGGCGTCAACAGCAATCAACCGGGTCTCGTTGCCTATAATTTTGGCAGCGGCTTTATTGTGCTTTGCGGCGCTCCGGTTGGATTCGTCTGGGCCAACTACGCCAATCCTCCCGATTGGGGTTCAGCAGGCGAAGAACTGCTCACCTATATGCTCGAATCTGTCGGCCCCAAGTGGATATCTGTCGAGCCAAAAGAGGGAACTCTTGACAATAACGGTGAAGCAGAGCTTACATTTACCTTCTTATCCGAAGGTCTGGAAGACGGAATCTACGAACAGTGGGTGACTTTCGTGTTTCCCTCTATCACCACAGAGTTACAGATCTCCGCGGTTCTAACCGTCGGCGATCCGACGGCGTCGATCACGGGGGTAGTGACTGACGCGGCGACTGACGCGCCGGTCTCGGGCGCGACCGCAGCGCTCGACTACTACATCATCGAACGCCCGTCGGGCGATGACGGCGCTTACGAGTTCGCCAACCTGCCTCCCGCCGAGTACAACGTCACCTTCACCTGCCCGGACTACCTCCCGATGACCGAAGCCGTCCAATTAGGCGAAGACGGAGCTGAACTGAATGTTGCGCTGCTCCATTCCGAGTGCAATCTCAGCACGGACGCGGTCGAGATGTCACTCGCTCCCGACACCGAAACCGACGTCGATTTCTCGATCACCAACGACGGCAACGGCCCATTGACCTTCACCTCGGAACGACGGCTCCTTGGCGACGCGAACGCCGCTCCCTGGGAAGTGCGGCGCGACATCGATGTCGGCGCAACGCTTGAAGACGACCGCATCGAAGGCGTCGCGTTCGACGGCGAAAACTTCTATCTCGCAGGCGCCAACGGCGCCGATTCGAGCACAATCTACGTCGTCAATCGCGACGGCGAACAGGTGCGCAGCTTTGAGCAGTTGACCCACACTCGCTACGGCATGAAAGACCTCGAATGGGACGGCGAACTGCTTTGGGGATCGGGCGAAACCCGCGTGTACGGCTTCAATACCGACGGCGAAAGCGCGGTCGAGTTCAACGGCCCGTTCAATCCGACCAACAACATCGGCTACGATCCAGAAAACGAGATCCTTTGGCTCTCCGGCACAACCACCAACATCGCCGGTTACGATCGTGAGGGCAACGCTCTGAATATGGTGTTGAACCGTAAAGGACTTAGAATCTACGGTTTATGCTACTGGCCGGACGATCCCGACGGCTACAACCTTTACATCCTGAACCAGCCTGCGGGCGGCGGGATTTTCGTCCACAAGATGAACACGGCCAACGGCGACACGCTGCTCGCCTGTCAACTTCCTGAAGATCCGATTGTTGGCCCGGCAGGAACCTTCATCTGCAACACCTACGACGTCTATTCGTGGGTGATGATGACGATGAAGAACATCGCCGCGGCGAACGGCGGCGACCGTCTGTCGATCTATCAGTTGGACGCTCGCAAGGACTGGATGTCGATTACTCCGACCGAAGGTGTGATCGAAGCGGGCGTCGAGCAGGATTTCGTCCTCAATCTGAACGCCGCGGGGCTTCCGGCGGTGTTGTTTGAGGGCGAGATTGTCTTCACGCACGACGGCGTCGGAGGCGAGACGCATCTGCCGGTATCACTGGACGTAGTCGAAGGGCCGGTGCAAGCGGTTCGCAACGTTCAGCTTGAAATGGGCTGGAACATGGTTTCAACCAACCTTCAGCCCGACGAGGCTGACTTC
>Ga0247841_10000208_pt1 | contig 159113 bp, 149 predicted proteins | sample LaCruzMarch2015__2_FD_192410 | JGI IMG/M metagenome (GOLD analysis project Ga0247841, IMG submission 192410) | Freshwater microbial communities from meromictic Lake La Cruz, Castile-La Mancha, Spain - LaCruzMarch2015_18m | ecosystem: Environmental > Aquatic > Freshwater > Lake | place: Spain... | reverse complement strand
TGGCCCACATCCCGACCAAGGGCAGATTGAGGACGAGCAGCATCACGTTGCCGATATACATGCTGGCGATCACCGCCCAGACGAAATCCGGATTCGTCTGGAAAAGCATCGGCCCGGGCTGGAGGCCGTACATCATCAACCCCCCGAGCAGCACCGCCATCGACGGCGCCGTCGGAAGTCCGAAGGAGAAAAGCGGTACGAACCCGGCGGTCGAGGTGGCGTTGTTCGCCGCTTCCGGTGCGCAGACCCCCTGGATCGCCCCGTGGCCGAACTCCTCCGGATGCTTGGAGAACCTTTTTTCGACATCGTAGGCGACAAAGGTCGTCACCGACGGGGCGCATCCGGGAAGGAGTCCCAGGAAGAAACCGATCCCGGTGCCCCGGATCATTGTCCACCCGCACTTTTTGATATCCGCCCAGGTCGGCATCCAGTTTTTGATCTCCATCTCGCTGATGGCGACGAGCCGCTGTTCGACGTTGATCATCACCTCGCTGATCGCGAAGAGGCCGACGATCACGCTGATGAAATCCACCCCCGCATTCAGGGTCGAAGTCCCGAAGGTGAGCCGGGCCGCCCCGGTGAGCGGGTCCTGACCGATCAGGGCGGCCGTGAGCCCAATGGCCATCGAGATGATCCCCTTGAGCAGCGCGCGGCCGGAGAGGCTGATCACGAGGCTCAGTCCCATGAACATCAGCGCGAAATACTCCGGCGGGCCGAAGACCACGGCAAATTCGGCCAGCAGCGGGGCAAACAGGGTCAGCAAGATCACGCTGACCGTTCCCGCGACAAACGAGCCGATGGCCGAGATCGCCAGCGCCGGGCCGGCCTTCCCCTGCTTGGCCATTTCGTAGCCGTCAATCGCCGTGGGTACGGAAGAGGCCTCCCCGGGAATATTGACCACGATCGCCGTGGTCGATCCTCCGTACATGGCCCCGTAGTAGATCGACGCCATCATGATGATTGCCGAGGTCGCGGGCAGCACCGTCGTCAGGGGAAGCAAAATGGCGATCCCGGAGACGGGACCGATGCCGGGGAGCACCCCGACCAGGGTCCCGATGAAACAGCCCACCAGCGCCCAGAAGATATTCTGCCACGTCAAGGCGATCGCAAACCCATTCAAGAGATACTCGAACGAAAACCCCATGACCTCCTCCTATTCAAACAGGATGCCGATGGGGAAAGAGAGCCCCAGCAGGCGGATAAACAGATAGTATGAGAGGCCCGCGGTGATCAGGCTGATCACCAGCGCCAGCAGCCATTTCGACTTTTTCAGGTACCAGATCGAAAAAAAGAGGTACAGAAATGTGGCAAGGGGGAAACCGAGCGGATTCAGCAGGACAATATAACACCCCAGGCTGATGAGAGTGACCAGGATTGTCCGGAATCCCTTCCCGTCCGGCCAGGGGATTGCAAAATCCACCCCCTTGATCGTCCAGGATTTCAGCGCCAGTCCGGTTCCGCATAACAGCAGCAGAATACCGACGACCTTGGGAAAGGTATCGGGGGGCAGTTGATGCGCGGCCCCCCCGGTGATAAAGGACGACGCGTAAATGATGAAAATGCCGAACAGGGCGACCAGACACCCAACGACGATATCGGCGACTCTTTGTGTCTTCACAATCACCTCCTGAGGGTTAATTCCTGATAAAGAGGGTATACCACATCCTGCGTAATCTTTATCAGTTTGAAACCGACCTGTAAAGAATGAGTGCGTAATATTCTTTTTGTTCATTAAATTTTCTTGGAGAAACGCGTTATCCTCCCTTTTGGGTCCTGGAGTAGAGGACCGTCGGTCTGCCGACCTTCCGGTAGGCGAGGGATTTCTCCAGAACGCCTGCATCGGTGAGAAACTCCAGATAGCGGCGGTTCGTGGCCCGGGACAGCGGAAGCACCACGAGGAGATCATCGATGCTGAAGCACGGACCGAATGTTCCGATGGCCTCTTCGACGCGCCGGAGGGTTTGCTCCTGAATGCCTTTGGGAAATCCGCCCCGGGAGGGAGAAGTATCCCGAAAACCCGTAAACTCATTCACCCTTTCCTGGCTAAAGGTTTTCTGGTGGGAGATCGCATCTCTCTGCTTCCGGTAGTTGACCAGGCAGGCCTTGTATCGATCAAAGGAAAAGGGCTTGATGATATAATCGAATATCCCGTAGCGCATGGATTCCTCCACTGTCGGCGCATCGTGGGCGGCGGTGATCATCACCACGTCCACGGGGAGGCTTTCGCCCCGAATGGACTTGAGAAGTTCGACCCCCGTTCGGTCGGGCAGGTAGACGTCCAGAACGATCAGCTCCACCGGTTCGAGCTTCATGGCGTCGAGCGCCTCCTGGGCCGTGCCGACGACCTTGACGACTTTAAACCCGCTTATCTGGTGGGTGAGGTCACGATTGATCCTCGCCACCATGAAATCATCCTCGACGATCATCACCCGGATAGGGTCCATGCACTGTTTCTCCTTTCTTGAGGGCTGAAAGCGGCAGCGTCACCCGGAAGTTCACCCCCCCATCGAGGGCGACCTCGCAGATACCATGGAACTGCTCCATGGCGGACCGCACCAGATAGAGGCCCATGCCCATGTTCTTGGGGGTCGTTTTGGTGGTAAACCCCTTCTCGAAGATCCTCTCCCGGAGTTCCGCCGGAAATCCTCCGCCGTTGTCCCGGACGCACAACTGCACCGTTTCGCCTTCCGCCCGCAGCAGTACCTCGATACAACCCTCCGGCGCGGATGTGGCCGTAAGGGACTCGACGGCATTTTCGATCAAGTTCCCCAGGATCGTGATGATCGCCCCCGTTGCGGGAGGCCCCAGTTCCGGCAGGGCGCTGTCGGGGGAGATGACCATCCGGATCCCCGCCTTTTGGGCCTGATCCAGCTTGGAGAGAAGCAACCCGGAAACGGCGGGCGTCCGGACGCGCCGGCGCAGGAAATCGGCCATGGCCTGTTTTGTGGAGACGGTACTGACGATATAGCGGACGGCTTCCCGGTAGCGTTTGAGCTGGAGCAGGCCGGCGATGACCTGGAGCCGGTTGAGGTGCTCGTGGTGTTCCCGACGCAGGGCATCCGTGTATTTCCGGACCTCCATGAGTTCCTCCGCCAGTTTCCGGATCTCGCTCATGTCCCGGAACGTGGCGACGGCGCCGATCACCTCCCCGTCCGTCCGCAGCGGGATGCGGTTGACCAGGAAGATCGTGCCGTTGCTGATCCACTCCTCGTCGTAGACGGCCTGTCCGGTCCGGACGACCTCCGGCAGGCGGGTCTGGGGGATGACGTCCGATACCAAAGAGCCTTCGGGCAAATCCGCCGGGCGGAGGGAGAGAAGGAGCCGGGCGCTCTCGTTGATGAAAATGATCCGCTCCCGGCGGTCGATGGCGATCACCCCCTCCTTGATGGAGGAGAAGATGACGTTGCGTTCCTCCAGAAGGGCGCCGATTTGGTAGGGTTCCAGGCCGAAGATCGCCTTCTTGATGCTTCGGGAGAGGATCACGGCCCCTGCCACCCCCATCAGGATGCCGATGAAGGCCATGACATAGAGCGTGAAGACGGCCTGCTGTTGCCGTTCGCGGACCTCCGTCAACAGCAGGCCCACGGACACGACGCCCAACTGGCGCCCCCGGGAATCGTAAATGGGGGCGAAGGCCCGCTGCGAAATTCCCAGGGTTCCCTTGGCCTGGGAGAGGTAGGTCTCTCCCGCCAACGCCCTTTTCTCGTCCCCCCCCACGAAGGGCTTGCCCAGACGGTCGACAAAGGGGTGGGAATAACGGATCGTATCCATGTTGAAGACCACCACGAAGCTCGTCTGCGTAATGCCCCGGATCTCCTCCGCCAGCGGCTGGATCGCCAGGGCGGGCTCGGGAAGGGCAAAGGCCGCCGCGATCCTGGGATCCGCTGCCATCATCCGGGCGATGGAGAGCAGTTTTTTGCCGCTCTCCTCCACCAGGGTTCCCTGGATGTGATCGCGGATAAAAAACGTCTCCACACCGACGGAGATGAGGAAAATAGCGGCCACCAGGAGGAAGATCCGCGGCCCGAGACCTATACGTTCAAGGCGCATGGTAAATCCCCTACAGGCTGTTGAAAAACGCTCATCTGCTGCGTTGCGCTGCAAACCTCATCGCTCAACGTATTTCAATATACGCCTCGCTCTTCGGTTTTCGCGCGCCTTGCATCTGAGCATTTTTGAACAGCCTGCCCCATCCGGGTGTTTTCAACACCCTGCTGGAATTACTAATCTTCGGACCGTTGCCGGGGCATGACACCGCACCCTCTGCGTCTTGACGCTCCCCCGGCCGTTGTGATATGGCACAAAGGAATGGACGTTTTGATATCATAGAAACCGGAATGGTTCAAAGAAAACCGTCCCCAAGAACTTCAAGAGAAGGAGATTCCCCATGCGCATCGTAGACATTCAGGAAAAAACAGCATCCATCGCCTCGGACATCCGCAACGCCTACATCGACTTCAGCAAGATGACCGTTTCCATTCTGGCTCTGACCACGGACGTCATCCGGGACGGGAAACCGGTGGTCGGCTACGGGTTCAATTCGAACGGCCGCTATGCCCAGGGCGCCCTGCTCCGCGAGCGGTTTATCCCCAGGATCATGGCGGCCGACCCCAAAGGGCTGATCTGCACGGAGGGGGACAATCTGGACCCGTTCCGGATCTGGGATGTGATGATGGCCAACGAAAAGCCGGGGGGACACGGCGAACGCTCGGTGGCCGTCGGGGTGATCGACATGGCCGTCTGGGATGCGGTGGCGAAGATCGAGGGCAAGCCCCTCTACCGCCTGCTTGCGGACCGGTATCGCGGGGGGCAGGCGGATGAGAAGGTGTTCGTCTACGCGGCGGGAGGTTATTATTACCCCGGGAAGGATCTCGGCGCACTCAGGGCGGAGATGCAGGGGTATCTCGACATGGGCTACCGGGTCGTGAAGATGAAGATCGGCGGGGCCGATCTTCCGGAGGATCTGCGCCGTATCGAGTATGTGCTCGATCTGGTCGGCGAGGGTGAGCGGCTGGCGGTGGATGCCAACGGCCGCTTCGATCTCCCGACCGCCGTGGCCTACGGGGATGCCATGGAGTTTCTCGGCCTGCGCTGGTATGAAGAGCCGCTCGATCCCCTCGACTACGCCTCCCATGCGGAGCTTGCCCGGGGCTACGAGGGACCGCTCGCGACGGGCGAGAACCTCTTCTCCTTCCAGGACGCGCGGAACCTTCTTCGCCATGCCGGGCTCAGGCCCGATCGGGACGTTCTGCAGATGGACCCCGTCCTCTCCTACGGGCTGGTCGAATACCTCCGGATGCAGGAGGCGTTGAAGGTCCAGGGCTGGTCCCCGCGCCGGTGCATCCCCCACGGCGGCCATCAGTTTGCCCTCAACCTCGCGGCCGGACTGGGGTTGGGGGGGAATGAATCCTATCCGCGGGTCTTCGCCCCCTTTGGCGGATTCGCCGACAGTACGCCGATCGTGGACGGCTATATCGGGCTTCCGCAGACCCCGGGAATCGGTTTTGAGGAGAAATCGAGGCTCATCGATCTCTTTCGTTCGGAGTTCCCGTAGGCCGTCACGGCAAACCGCCGCTTGCGGTTTACCGCGACGGCGGGGGATCAACCCGTCCGGATGATCAGGGCTTGAAGGGTCCCAGGACCTTCACCGCATGGGCTGCAAAAGAGGTATCGGCCATCTTCTCCTCCGCGATCTCGGTCGTATAATTCGTCCATCCGGCCCAGCGGAAGATCTCCTCCATATTCTTGATGCTGTCGATATCCACCTTGAGATCGGGATCGTACACCTGGGGTTTGCCCGCCCGGATGGCCGCCTCCGTGGAGGTGACATACCGGAGATAGCCCTTCATGTTGGCCGGGTCGAGGTATTTGTTTCCCTGCATCGCCCGGGACCCCTGGACCAGCGCCACCATGAACCGCTTGGCCGTATCCGGGTGTTCCTTGATGAATTTTCCTGAATACATGAAAACGGTCGTCATCGCGCCGGGTGCCGTATCCTTGGCCAGCAGAACGCCCTTGCCCCCGCCGAGGATCTGGTCGGAGTAGGGAGGGCCGACGAAAGCGGCATCAACGGAGCCCTTCTCGATCGCGAGCGGCATGTCGGGATTGGCCAGATTCACGATATCGATATCCTTCACCGTGAGCCCCGCATCCTTCAGCGCCCGGGCGACGAAATAGGCGCCCGTCGTTCCCGGCCCTCCGGCCAGGGCGACCTTCTTCCCCTTCAGATCGGCCACCGACTTCACCTTTCCGGAATCCTTGAGTTCCTTCCGGACGATGATGATGGAGGGGCCGTCCTTCCGGGGCTGAACCGCAGCCGATCCGATGATGCGCAGGTCGAAGCCCTTGCTGAAGGCGTTGAAGGTTGACGCCCCGATGCCGATCCCCCCTGCATCGAGGGAGCCCTGCGCGAGAAACGCCATCGCCTCGGTTCCGGAGGCGACCTTCTGCATCTCCACTTCGATGTTCTGCTCCTTCATGAACCCGCGCTCGATCGCCAGATAGAGGGGCGCAAAATTCATGATGGCGACATACGCGGCCTTGACCTTGTCGGCGGCGGCGGCCGGAGCGGAAAAGGAGAGCAGAAGTGCGAGGACGACGACCATGCCGAGAAACGTTTTTTTGCGGTTCATATTTTTCCTCCTCTTTTATAAGGTATCGGGTTTCTACACCGCCTCGATCCGGATCTTTCCCGCGCCTTTGGCCTTGCGGAGAAGGCTCGCATCGTCGGTAATCCGGCCGATGAGGCAGACGGCGCTCGCCGGCACGGGATCCGCACCCGAACTCATCGGCGTCGGGCCGAAAAAGATGGCCATCGCATTTCCCGGCGGCCAGAAGCCGATGTCGCCGACCTTGATCTTGGATGTCGCCGTCTCGTCGAGCCCCGAGCGGACGGGGATGGCGAAGTAGAATTCGTCGCCCCAAACGTTGGGCGATGTTTCGATGGGGAGTTTTCCGGCGATCGTTTTGGCCAGATCCGTATCGGCCAGCTCCGCCGCAACAGTGATCTTGCCCGCGGTAATCTTGATGGGCGTGGACATGGCGTCACCTCCTGTTTTGACCGGGCGCTTGAACCCGCAAGCCCCGCCTTGCAGGCTGGGGCTTCATTTCCTGCCGCTTCATCCGGACGACGGCTGTTGCGGATCATAGGCCTGATGCGGATAAATATCAACCGTTTTCTCCCCGGGAAATTATTTGATCCGATCCCGTAGAAAGGGCTTGCAATGGAGGTCAAGTTCCATTATAGAAGGCGGCAAAATAGGACGGCTGAATGGCGCTCAGCACATGCGCTGACAGTTCTTTGTGAATGAATACATGTAGTTAATGTGATTTCTGCTGAGGCGAAGGTCTTGGGACCGACGCGAAAACCGGTGTGCCTCGAAGCTGCAGGCGGCACGGTTTTATGATCTTTTTAAGCACCATCATCGACCACTCCCCTGCCCAGGCGGCAGGGAAAAAGCGGAAGGGGTTCATCATGGCGAAGACGTTGGGAGACATTACGAGCGAACTGACGGAAAAGGTCCTTGCGCCCGCAAAGACCGAGGCGGAGAATCTCCTGAGTGCGGCCCGTGCCGAAGCCGGTAGAATCGTGACGACAGCGGAAACGGAAGCGGAACGGATCCGGGAGGCGGCAAGGCGGGAAGCCGACAACCTCCGAAAGCAGATGAATGTCGATCTCGATACGGCAGCCCGCAACTTCCTCATCATGGTCGAGGAACGGCTGGAGAAGGCCGTCGTCGATCCCGTGATCGAGGAGAACCTGAAGCCCCTCCTTGGCGACCGCGAATTCCTGGCGAAGATGATCGAGGAGCTCCTCGTGGGCTTCAACCGGCAGGGCGGTCACGAGCATCGCATCGAGATCCTCCTCCCCGAAGCGAAACGGGACGAACTCGAAACCTGGTTCCTGCAGAAATTTCAGAACAAAGCCTCCCAGCCGCTGGACATCCGTTTTACAGACAAGATCTCCTTCGGTTTCAAGATCGGCGTTGCCGGTGCGGGAAATCACATCAACTTCAGCGACGGCCTGGTACAGGTCTTTTCCGAATTCTGTTCCCCCCGTTTCCGGAAGCATTTCTTCGCCCGGAAGGAGTCGTAACGGACGATGGGGTCTTACTACTTCCTCATATGTCTGCTGCCGCCGCTGCCGTCCGTGCCGGGCGAAAAGCTGCAGCTCCCTTTTTCCGAACTTTCCCGCATGATCCGGCAACACATCCAACCCGCCGACGATGCAATCCTCAGGGGACACCTGTCCGTGATCGACGCGGCCAACTTCGAAAGCCGTGAACAGGGGAGGGAGCTTTTCCTGGAAGGCGGGAGCTTAAGCCGGGAAGACCTGGAGGCCGGCCGGAACCTTCCCGAGTTCATCCGGGCGTTCCTGGAGGAAAAAGAGCGGGGGATCCGGCGCGTTCATGTTCACGACCGGCTCTGGGAGCTCTGTTACGAGACGCTCCTGGAACTGGCCGGAAAGACGGGCTGCCGTTATCTGCTGGATTATATCCCCTGGGAGATCGAGCTCCGCAACCGTCTGACGGCCCTGCGTCTCCGGGAAAGCGGCGGAAATGCCGAAGAGCATTCCGTTCTGCCCGAACTCCGGGGTTTCGATTTCACAGTCCTGCTCTCCCAGATCGAGGCGCAGAAGAACCCCCTCGCCGCGGAACGCTATCTCGACGGCGAGCGTCTGAAACAGATCTATCATTGTCAGGGGAACGATCCCTTCTCCCTGGACGCCCTGCTGGCCTATGTTTCCCGCGCCATGATCTATGACCGTTGGGAGAGGTTGCAGGAACCCTATGACATGAAAAACTTTTTATACGGCGGAGGTTGAACGTGGGTGGTCATTCCAAGGGTCGCATTATCGCGGTGAACGGTCCCCTGGCGACCTGTGAGGTGGAGCAGGGTCAGGAGGTTCTCCAGAACGAGGTGGCATACGTCAACTGCCAGGGGGCGCCCCTCAAGGCCGAGGTGATCCGGGTCCGGGGCCGGCAGATCGACATGCAGGTCTTCGAGAGCACCACCGGCATGGTGGTGGGCGACGAGGTGAATTTCTCCGGCGAACTGCTCTCGGTCACACTGGGGCCGGGCATCCTGGGGATGATCTACGACGGTCTCCAGAACCCGCTGACCCAGTTGGAGAACGCCCAGGATTTCTTTCTCAAGCGCGGCCAGTATCTCAAGGCCCTCGATGAAGAGCGGCAATGGCAGTTCACCCCCTCCGCGGTCCCGGGCGCCGTCGTCAAGGCGGGTCACTATCTGGGCACCGTCCGCGAGGGTCTTTTCCCGCATCACATCATGGTTCCCCTGATGCTCCGGGGAACCTGGGAGGTTGGGGAGATCAAGCCCGAAGGGGCCTACCGGGTCAGCGATACGATCGCGATCCTGAAGAACACGGCGGAGCAGGGGCGGGTCGTGACGGTCACCATGAAGCAGGAGTGGCCGGTCAAGATGCCCGTGCGGATCTACGAGGAAAGGCTGCTTCCGAACCGGCAGCTCCTCACCCAGTGCCGGCTCATCGACATCTTCTTCCCCCTGGCCGAGGGCGGGACAGCCTGCATTCCAGGCCCCTTCGGCGCCGGCAAGACGGTTCTTCAGCAGATCATTTCCCGTTACGCCGAGGCGGACGTGGTGATTATCGTGGCCTGCGGCGAGCGGGCCGGTGAGGTCGTGGAAACCATCCGGGAATTCCCGGAGCTGGAAGACCCGAAGACGGGCGAATCGCTCATGAACCGGACGGTCATCATCTGCAACACCTCCTCCATGCCCGTGGCGGCCCGCGAGGCGTCCATCTATACGGGAATCACGCTCGGCGAGTATTACCGCCAACAGGGACTCAAGGTTCTCCTGCTGGCCGACAGCACCTCCCGCTGGGCTCAGGCGCTCCGGGAGTCTTCGGCGCGCCTCGAGGAGATCCCGGGCGAAGAGGCCTTTCCCGCCTACCTGGAGAGCCGCATCGCCGCGGTCTACGAACGGGCCGGCCTGGTCCGGCTCCATGACGGGAACACCGGATCCCTCACCGTGATCGGCAACGTCTCCCCCGCCGGCGGAAATTTCGAAGAACCGGTGACGCAGAACACGCTGAAGGTCGTAGGCGCCTTCTACGGCCTCTCCCGTTCCCGTTCCGACCAGCGGCGCTACCCGGCGATCGATCCGCTCATCTCCTGGAGCCTCTACCTCCGGCAGATGAAGGATTCCCTGGAGGAGCGCCGCGAGGGATGGGTGGAACTGGTCGAGGAGGTCCACAGGCTCATCTATGCGGGCAGCGAGGTGCACCAGATGATGCTCGTCGTCGGCGAGGAGGGGATCAGCGTAAACGACCTTACGACCTATCTCAAGTCGGAGATCGTCGATGCCGTCTGCCTGCAGCAGGATTCCTTCGACGTCGTCGATCGCGCCACGTCGAGGGAACGCCAGATTTCGGACTTCCTGCTCCTGATGGACGTGGTCCGCCATCCCTTTGCCTTCAATACCAAGGAAGAGGCCCGCCGGAACATGACGGCGCTCCACAACAGCTTTTTCCAGATGAAATACTGTCCCTATCAGGGCGAGAACTATCAGAAGTACCGGGGCGAAATCGAGGCCGTCCTGGCGGGGAAAGGAGTGATTTGCCAATGATCGTAGAACACTCGCACATCATCAGAATCCAGGGCGACATCATCACCGTGCCGGCGGCCGGGATCACCTACGGGGAGCTGGCGGAGGTGAAGAGCCGTCACGGGGTATCGCTTGCCCAGGTCATCCGCCTCAAGGGTCACGACGTCTTTCTCCAGGTCTTCGCCGGTTCACGCGGGGTTTCGACGGGCGACCAGGTGCGGTTCCTGGGACACCCGATGCGGGTGGCCTTCGGAGACGCCCTGCTGGGCCGGATCTTCAACGGTTCCGGAGAGCCGATCGACAACGGCCCCGAGCTGACGGCCCTGCCCCGGATCGACATCGGGGGGCCTTCGGTCAACCCGGTCCGCCGGGTCATTCCCCGCGGTTTCATCGAGACCCGCGTCCCGATGGTCGATGTCTTCAATCCGCTGGTCGAGAGCCAGAAACTGCCCGTCTTCGCCGCCGCCGGCGAACCCTACAACGAACTGCTGGCCCGCATCGGCATGCACGCGGACGCGGACGTGGTCATCCTGGGGGGCATCGGCCTCAAATACGACGAGTACTTGAAGTTCCGGCACTCCTTCGAGGAGGCGGGGGTCATCTCCCGTTCGATCATGTTCGTCCACACGGCCTCCGATCCCGTGGTGGAGCGGCTTCTCGTTCCCGACATGGCGCTCGCGGTGGCCGAGCAGTTCGGCGTCCAGGGCAAAAGGGTGCTGGTGCTATTGACGGACATGACGGCCTTCGCCGACGCGCTGAAGGAAATCGCCATTTCCATGGATCAGGTCCCCTCCAACCTGGGCTATCCGGGCTCCCTCTACAGCGACCTGGCGTCACGCTACGAAAAGGCCGTCGATTTCGAGGGGGCGGGAAGCATCACCATCCTCGCCGTCACCAGCATGCCGGGCGACGACGTCACGCATCCGGTGCCCGACAACACGGGCTACATCACCGAAGGGCAGTTCTACCTCCGCAAGGGGGTCATCGAACCCTTCGGCTCCCTCTCCCGTCTCAAACAGTTGGTCATCGGCAAGGTGACCCGTGACGACCACGGCCACATCATGAACAGCATGATCCGCCTCTTCGCCAAGAGCCGCGAGGTGGAGCAGAAACTGGCGATGGGTTTCGACAAGACGGAGGACGACGACCGGTTCCTCCGCTACGGGAAGCTCTTCTATGACCGGTTTATGGACCTCAAGGTGGACATGGGACTCAACGACGCCCTCGATCTCGGCTGGGCGACCCTTGCGGAGTGCTTCCGGCCGGATGAGGTGGGGATCAAACAGGAATTCATCGACAAGTATTGGCCAAAAGACAAGATGGGAGTGAGCTGCGCTGTGTTTCCCGCCGGATGAGGTGGGGATCAAGCAGGAAATCGTTGATGGTCGGCGGCCCAAGGATTAATATGCGAGTGATCTGAGTTTATGGCGGAACGAATCAAGCTCAATAAGGTCTCCCTCCGGGAACAGAAGCAGAAACTGGCGCTCTATCAGCGCTTCCTTCCCGCCCTGGAGGCGCGCAAGCAGCAGTTTCTGATGCAACTCGGCCTTGTCCGGAGGGACATCCGGCGGCAGGAGGAGGCCCTTGCGGCGCTGCTTCAAGGCATCGCCCAGTGGTCCGCGCTGTTCCGGGACATCGAGCCGCTGATGCGCTATTTCCTCAAGATCGAAGAGGTCCGGTTCTCCCAGCGCAACGTGGCGGGGCTCAAGATCCCCCGTTTCGAGTCCGTGGTCTTCGCGGATCCGTCCTACAGCGTTTTTGCCACGCCGTTCAGTTTCGAGACGGTCCTCACCCGGATGCGCGAGGCGATCGCGCTCCGCGAGGAAATCCGGATCCTGAAAGAACAGGAGAAGATTCTCTCCGACGGCTTCCGCAAAACGAGCCAACGGATCAACCTCTACGAGCAGCGGCTGATCCCCGACTGCCGGGAGTCGCTGCGGAAGATCGCCGTCTATCTCCAGGATCAGCAGGCCGCCGCCGTCGGCGTGGCCAAGGCGGCCAAACGTCTGTCGGAGGGGAACTGAGCATGAAACAGGGCGGAAAATATTTGTTCCGAACGGAACGGGGTCGAAGGAGGTCTTGCCCTTGGCGATAGCGAAAATGATGCGGGTCTTCATGGTCGGCGCTTCCGCCCACAGGGACGAGACGATGCGGTTTCTGCAGCGCGCCGGCGTGGTGCATCTGGAGCCCGCCGTCCCGCTTGCCGGCGACCATGAGAAGCAGGCCTCGGCCGCCCTGATGCGCCTCCGGCGGATCGGACAGATCGAGCAGGCGGTTGACCATTACCGCGACTGCAAAGAGCGGATCCCGGCTGATTGTCCCGATGAGGGGCTGGCCGCCTGCGCGGAGGAGGCCCTGAGCTCTCTTCAGGAGATCCGGAACCGCAGGCAGGCCCTGGAGCGTCTGGGCAGCGACCTCGCCCCCTGGGGGGATTTCGCTCTCGATCAGATCCGTATTCTCGAAGACCGCGGGGTATCTGTCCGTCGCTGGCGTATGGAACGGAAGAAGCGTGCCGACCTGAACGCCCCCGAGGGGATTTTTGTCGAGATCGTCTCAGAAAAGCAGGGACTCCTGTTCTATACGATCTCCCTCAGTGGGCATGTCGATATCCCCGGCGCCTCGCCCCTGCCCTGGCCGGAGATCAGTCTGTCCGGTTGTGTAAAGGAGATCGAGCGCCTGAAGGGGGAGGAGAAATCCCTGGTCGGCCGCCTCGCCGGCGTCGCCCTTCGGGCCAATGTCCTCAAGGCGCAGGTGACCGAAGCCTTGAACCACGCCCGCTACCTCGAAAACAGGGGGACCCTCCATGCCGAGGAGTACCTCTTCGGCCTCCAGGGCTGGATTCCTGCCAAGATCGCGGCGGATCTTCTCAAGCAGGTCGAGGCGCAGCGCCTCCCGCTCCAGGTGGAGGTCCGCGAACCGCTGCCCGAGGAGGAGCCGCCGATCCTCTACGAGAACAACTGGTTCGTCCGGTGTATCGAACCCCTGCAGAAGCTCTACGGCAATCCCAAATACCGGGACCTCGATCCCTCCTATTTCTTCGCCCCCTTCATGATCCTCTTCTTCGGGATCTGTTACGGTGATGCGGGATACGGCGTCATCATGTATATTGCCGCCCACGCCATGGGGAAAAAATGGGGAGACCGGGTGGAGGGGCTTCCCCTGGTCGTCAAGCTCTGCAAGGCTTTTGCCATCTCCACCATCTTCGTCGGGATCGTGACCGGTTCCATCTTCGGCCTGAATTTCGAGAGTCGCGAATGGATCCTGATCGATGTGGCCGTGGGCGTCGGAGATCCGATGCTTTTCTTCTACATCGCCCTGGGGCTGGGGGTGCTTCACCTGAGTTTCTCGTACCTGCTGGGGATGATGCAGGCCGGAACCTGGGGCCAGCGGATGCCGAAACTGGGGCTGATCTGCGTTCTCTGGGGCGGCATCATGCTGGTCGTGCGGAACATCTGGTTTGCCGCTCCGGCCGTGCCGCTCAATCAGGTCCTGACCTGGGGCGGATTCGGCGGGGTGGGGCTGGGTCTGCTGCTGACCCTTTTGTTCTCCAGCGACCACAAGCACTGGGGGGTCCGGCTGGGGCTGGGGCTTTGGAGCATCTATGGTCTGACGGGGCTCGTCGGCGATCTGCTCTCCTACGCCCGTCTCTTCGGTCTGGGAATTGCCACCTCGGCCATCGCTTCGGTCATGAACCAGTTGGCGGGCATGGTCTACGGGGTTGCCGGTCCGGTGTTCGGTATCCCTCTGGCGTTGATGGTTCTGATCCTGGGACACACCTTCAACCTGGCCCTGGGCATCCTGGGGAGCACGGTCCATTCCGCCCGACTCCACTTCGTCGAGGCCTTCAAGAGCTTCTTCGAGGGGGGCGGGGTCGAATACAAACCATTCAAAATCGAAAGGGGTTCGTTATGAGCAAGAAGGGGACGGTGGTTGTCGGAACTTTTGCTACACTGATTCTGGCGGGGTATTTTTCTCCGGCCTTTGCCCAGGCAGCAGCGGCCGTGCAGAGCGAGTGGGCGCCGCTCATCGCCAAGACGATCATGGGCTTCAGCCTTTCCATGGCCCTGACCGGTTCAGCCATCGGCCTGGTCATCTCCTTCCAGGCACTTCTGGCCGGCGGCGAGGAAAACTTCTACAAGAACATCGCCGTGGCGCTGATGCCCTCCACACAGGGGATCTACGGGATGGTGGTCTTCTTCACCAATGTGGACGCCCTGGCCACCGATCCGTACACCACGGCCGGCAAGGCGATGATTGCGGGTCTGGTCTTCTGCGTGAGCGCCTGGTACCAGGGGATCGTCTGCGCGGCCGGCATCAAGAGCATCCTGGAGGGGAAGAATACCTTGGCCAACGCGCTCGTCTCCGGCGCCATGCCCGAGACCTACGCGGTCTTCGGTCTGGTCATGACCTTCATCATGAAGTAGGAGTTACATCGCATTTTTGAGGGATCGGGGAAAATCATGCACCGGATTTAAGACGGCCGGCCGCGCGTTTACGGCTGTTTTGTCGGAGTTCCCCCTCCGGGGCGCGCGCGGCATCATCCCCGGATCGGCTTTCAAGCGGGCCGTCGGCAAAGCGAGCGATAGAGTCGTGGAGAAGGGATCGTCCTTCTCTTCAGTGAAAGGCCTGTTTCCCGAGTTCCTTCTCGATGAGGTCCGCATCACCGGTATTGTATTGCACCAGCCGCTTCAAGTGAGCATAGCTCTCCTCGTCCATGGCGGTAAAACTGATGGCCGTTTCCTGCTCGCCGACTCTCAGGATCTTGGAATCGACGGCGATTTTAAGATCGTCGCTCAGAGAAATGACGACCTTGCAGTCGGCATCCTTCCGGAAAAGCGGGCTGGAGGTGCAGAGGATGCCGGTCATGCTGATGTTGATGATCATGATCCGGATCGCCTTCCCCTGAAGTGAGACGGTGACATCAAAATGCACAGGGACACGCGTTCGTTTTCTCTTCTCCTGATCCATGATGATTGTTCCTCCTTGCCCGGCTATCTATCACATTTTGCGTTCGTATACCGCTGATTTTTTATGTCGCCGGCTTTGGAACCGACAACGAGGCACACATCCCATGAACCTATCGGATATCCGGTTCCCCAGGCAGTTGGAGGCCGATGGAACGGCTGAAACCATCCGGAAGGCGTTGATGGCGCGTACCGTAAAACTCTGGCCGGGTGGTACACTCGATATCGCAAGGATCAAGATGAATGACCCGCTGGAAAAAGTGCTCCGGACGGCCAGGCTCAAGGGGCAGATGCGCTGCGGATTCGAGGCAATCTTTGACCGGCTGGAAAGCGAAAGAAAAGGGATTATGAATGTTCGGGAACGCGGAGGCGCCCCATATGGAGATCGGGTCTCAAGGCTGCTTTTATTTTCCAACGACGGCGCCGACCGTTTATACAGGCATATCGAATCCCTGTTGCAGGCGAACGCGCCGAGGCTGCTCGGTTGTCTTCTGGACATCGACGGCTGCGCCCTGGGGAATTTGCTCACCGGCCAGGACAGGCGGATCAAACTTGTGATGGCGGAACACAAGGATGTCGTTTCCGAAACATTGCGTACGATGGTTGCCGATCAGGTTATGAAATCATGTTGATCACCGGATTCTTGGGCAACCATTTTCGGTCATCATGCCGGCAAACCTGTCCCGGAAAGGACCTTCCCTATTCTTTTATAATCCGGTCCGTTTTCAACCACCTTGGTTCGATAATCCCTATTTCTTGAACACGGTCGTTTAAACCTGCTGGGTTCCGGCTTTGCCGGGTTGGCAGAATGCCGGGTATCGTCAACATCAGCGAAAAAATATTGACATCCGGAAATAGTTTTGTTATTAGGAACAAGGTTCCGTATTATGGAACTACTTCCGTCTCCCGGCGGAGCGTTTCGTCCACACGAGCGGGAGAGTGTGGATCATCCCTGATAGAACAGGACAAAAAGCTTATGGAACGGAAAACAGCCCAGTCCAAGCCGAACAATCTCGTCCAGACGATCGAACGGGTCTCCCTGATTCTCGACATGGTGGGACAAACCTCCAAGGGGATGAGCATCAGGGACTTGTCTGCCGGCCTGAATCTCCCCAAAGGGACGATCCATCGCATTCTTTCCTCACTGTCCTATTTTGGTTATATCCGCCAGGATCCGGAGACAAAGATCTACTTTCTGGGTTTGAAATTGATGGATTTGAATGCCCAGTTGAGCAACCAACTCGATTTTCGGAAGGTCGCGGAGCCGATCCTCCGGGATCTCGCGGATCGGACACAACTGACGGCCCATCTGGTCGTCATCGACCGCAATGAGATCGTCTACGTCGACAAGGTTGAGGCGCAGCAGCCGGCGGGCGGTCTCAAGATGGCCTCCCGGGTGGGTTCGCGAAATCCGATCCACAGCAGCGCGGTGGGGAAGGTCCTGCTCTCCTATTTTCCGGAAGAGGCCTTGGAGGATTTTCTTCAGAAGAAGGGGCTGCCCCGGCGGACGGCGAATACCATTACGGATCCGGACTGTTTCCGGGATCATTTGAAAATCGTCAGAAGCCAGGGATATGCGATTGACGATGAGGAGAATGAAAAGGGAATCCGCTGTTTGGGGGCTCCGATCTTTGACGGAAAGGGGAGACCCGTGGCCGCAATCAGTGTTTCGGGCTCTGTTTTCCAGGTGACCAAGAAGAATGTTCATGATGTTATGAAGGGAGAGGTTATGGCAGCGGCCGCCGAAATCTCCCGGCGATTGGGTTTTCAGGGCGAGGATCCGGCAAGAGGAGGGGATTAGCCCGTTCATAAAAAAGGGTTCTCGCGGCAACCGGATTCCGATCGACTGTCCGTAAGGCGGATAAGGGTCGATCGGGGGTATTCCTTGAACGCTACATGATCGGAGGGGAAAAATGAAAAAAGTATTTTTAACTGTTTTGATGTTGTCGATCGTTTTCATTTCGTTTGCCCATGCGGGGGATTCCAAACCGATTGAGATGAAACTGGGCCACTTCGCGGCGGACGCCCATCCGGGCAATCTGGCCAGCAAGATGTTCGCCGAGGCCGTCGAGAAGAGGACGAACGGGGGGATCAAGGTCACGATTTATCCCAACAACGCGCTCGGCGCCCCGCCGGAGGTCCTGGAACAGAACATCCTGGGCGCGGTCGACATGAGTCTGCCCACGCAGGGCCAACTGGGGAAATATTCCAAGAAATTCAACTGTGTCATGCTCCCGTTCGTGTTCAACGATTATGCGCAGGCCGACAAGGTCCTCGACGGCGTGTTCCTCAAATGGGCGGCGCCGGATCTGGACAAGGCGGGGCTCGTGTTCCTGTCCAACTGGGAATGGGGATTCCGGAACCTGACCAACAGCAAGCGTCCGGTCAATGTCCCTGCGGATGTCAAGGGGCTGAAGGTGCGCACCCCGCCGGAACTGCCCACGCAGGCGGCCATGGAGGCCCTGGGGGCGGTGGTCGCGACGATCAATTTCAACGAACTGCAGATGGCCCTGAAGCAGGGGGTGGTGGACGGCCAGGAGAACCCGATCGCCGTGATCCATTCCAACAAGATCTACGAAACGCAGAAATACCTCGCCATCACCGGGCATAACTACAATTCCATGGTCCATGTGATCAGCAAGAAGGTCTGGGACAAACTGACCGCGGCGCAGCAGAAGATCGTCCAGGAAGAGAGCAAAAAGGCCGGAGACTGGATGAGAAAGACCTGCCGGGATGCGGAATCGAAACAGATCAGCGAGTTGAAGGGATTCGGGATGGAAGTCACCTATCCCGACAAGCGGGAGTTCAAGAAGCTCATGAAGCCCGCCTACGACCGGATGAAGGCCATTGCGGGCGAGGAGAACATCGCGGCGTTTGTCAAGATGGTGGATGAGGCGAAGTAGGCCTGCCGAAGACGGGGGAGGAGTAGAGATCGGCGGGAACCCGCCGATCTCTACTCTCTTCACCGGTTATGTTGCTGCGTTTGGAGGAGACGGATGATCCGGACGCATTCAAGGGGTCGCAAATGCTGACATTGTCCATCTTTACCGTCCTGCTGGTGTTTATCATCCTCAACATTCCCATCGCCGTCGCCATGGGACTGACCGCGATCCTGTTCTTCATCGGTCTGGGGAACGAATCGCTGCTGACGATGCTGCCGCAGCGGATGTATGCCTCTACGACCGGTTTCACGCTGCTGGCGATCCCCTTCTTCATCCTGGCGGGCAACCTGATGAACACAGGCGGTGTGACCACCCGGATCTTCCGCTTCGCCAAGGCCGTCATCGGCCACGTCCCCGGTGGCCTCGGCCAGGTGTGCGTCATCGCCAACGTGATCTTCTCCGGGATGTCGGGATCGGCGATCGCCGATGCGGCGGGCTTGGGGCAGGTGCTGCACAAGGCGATGGTCGACAACGGCTTCAAGCCGAAATTTTCCGCTGCCCTTGTGGCCGCCGCGGCGACGATCGGTCCGGTGATCCCCCCCAGCATCCCCTTCGTCCTCTATGGGGCGCTGACCGGGGTTTCGGTGGGCAAGCTCTTCATGGCCGGTTTTATTCCGGGTATTCTGATGGCCGTGGCCATCATGACGGCCATCGCGCTTTTGGCCAAGCCTTACGGCCTGCCGAAAGAGGAGAGGGCCCCCTTCCGGGAGGTCGCCGCCAGCACGAGATCGGCGTTCCTGCCCCTGCTCACGCCGGTCATCATCATCGGCGGGATCCTCTTGGGAATTTTCACCCCCACCGAGGCGGCGGTGGTTGCCTCCCTGTACGCACTGTTCCTGGGCTTTTTATACCGGGATCTGGCGTGGAAGGACCTGCCGAATATCTTCTGGGCCTCGATCCGGCAGACGGTCAGCCTGCTTTTCATCATCTCGGCGGCCGGCTTCTTCGGCTGGCTCACCATTCACCAGAAGATCCCCGACCAGATTATCCTCTCCCTGACAAGCATGAGCCTGTCGCCGGCGGGTGTCATGGCGATGATCATCGTGGTCCTGCTGATTCTCGGCTGTTTCCTCGAGGGGAACGCGATCTTCATCATCACGATCCCGATCTTCATGCCGATCGCGCAGCAGTTCGGGATCGACCTGATCAATCTCGGCGTGGTGATGACGCTGCTGATCATGATCGGGAATTTGACGCCGCCGGTGGGGATGTGCCTCTTCGCGGTCTCCAGTTTCAGCAACGTGGGCATCGGAGCCCTCTCCCGGGAGGTCCTGCCGTTTCTGCTCGGGATATTCCTTGTAACGGTGCTGATTGCCTACGTTCCGCAGATCTCCACGTTTCTGCCGAATCTCATCATGGGGCGATAGGGAGGTATTGAAATCATCATGAATGCGCTGGCATATATCGACAGAATCATTCTCAAAGCGCTGAAGATCGTTACGATTGTCACGTTCGTCCTGCTGACCGTCCTGGTAACGGCCAATGTGATCATCCGTTTCTTCCCGGTTGTTTCGCTGCACTGGTTCGATGAGATCATCGAGCTGCTCTACGCCTACCTGGTTTTTTACGGGGCCGCCGCCCTGTGGATCCTGCGGGGTCACATCAGCGTGGGGGACTGGATCGAAAAGAGCATCGCGAATCCGCGCCTGCGTAGTCTCTACCGGATGTTCATAGAGCTTCTGGTTTTGGGTTTTGCTGCGGTCTTTTTCTATTACTCCCTGCGATTGACCATCCTGGCCCTGGATGTAACGAATGTTTTTGCGATCCCGAAGAGAATCCTCTACTCCTGCATGCCGGTCTCGGGTGCGATCATGGTGATCTATTCGCTCCGGAATATCGCGGTCGAATTCATCGGGATCGGAAAGCCCCGGGAAGGAGAAGTATGATGGATAAAATCATGAATAAAATTGAGGATTACGGCATTGTTCCGGTGGTCAGGATCGAAAAGGCGGAGGATGCCCTTCCCCTCGGGAATGCCCTCTGCGAAGGAGGTCTACCGCTTGCGGAGATCACCTTCCGGACCGCGGCGGCGGTGGAGGTGATCCAAACCCTGACGGAACAGGTGCCGGAGCTGATCGTCGGCGCCGGGACCGTGCTGACGACCGAGCAGGCGGGAGCGGCGATCCGGGCGGGTGCAAGCTTCATCGTTTCGCCCGGATTCAATCCGAAGATCGTCTCCTTCTGCCATGAGCAGGGCGTCCCCGTGATTCCGGGGGTGAATTCGCCGACCCAGATCGAAGCGGCGATGGAATGCGGCCTCCGGGTCATGAAATTCTTTCCCGCGGAGGAGTCGGGGGGCGCCGCCTTTCTGAAGGCCGTCGCGGCGCCCTACGAGGGGATTCGCTTCATCCCGACCGGCGGGGTCAACGCGGCAAACCTCATCGCCTATCTCTCCTTGAAAAACGTGATCGCCTGCGGCGGGAGCTGGATGGTGAAGACGGAACTCATCTCCGCGGGAAAATTCGAGGAGATCACGAGGCTGACGCGGGAGGCGGTCCGCGTCCTACTCGGCTTTGAGCTTGCCCACGTGGGCCTCAACGGGGAAAACAGCGAGACTGCACGCAAGAATGCGGAACTCTTTTCCCAACTGTTCCATTTTCCCGTCGCGGAAGCACAGGATTCCTTTTTTCTCGGGGAGAGGGAAATCGAGATCGTGAAGGGTTCCGGCCGCGGCGAAAAAGGACACCTTGCCTTTGCGACGAACGACATCCGGCGCGCGCTCTTCTACCTCGACCGGCAGGGCATCCAACCCGTTGCGGGAACGGAGAAGGACGGAAAGACGATCCAAGTTTACCTGGACCGGGAGATCGCGGGATTCGCGATTCATCTTCGGCAGAAGGGGTAGCGGATTCCTATGAAAAAAATCATTACCTTCGGCGAAATCATGCTGAGACTGAAGGCGCCGGGCAGCGAGAGGCTTCTGCAGAGCCCGTCCCTGGAGGCGACCTTCGGGGGAGGAGAGGCGAATGTGGCCGTGGGGCTGGCCCGTTTCGGAATGGACGTCGCGTTCGTGAGCCTCATCCCCCCGAACCGGATCGGGGATGCCTGCATTGCGGAGTTGCGCAAACAGGGGGTGGACGTCTCCCGCATTGTCCGGAAAGGGAAACGGCTCGGCATCTATTTTCTGGAGGCAGGCGCCAATCAGCGTCCTTCCGTCGTGATCTATGACCGGGCGCATTCCGCAATCGCGGAGGCAATCCGCGGGGAGGTCTCCTGGGATGGGGTCTTTGCCGGGGCCGGATGGTTTCACATCACCGGGATCACACCGGCGATCTCCGAATCCGCCGCCCTCCTCTCCCTGGAGGCGGTCCTGAATGCGAAGGAGAAAGGGCTGAGCGTCTCCTGTGATCTGAACTACCGGAAGAACCTCTGGAAATACGGCCGGACGGCGCAAGAGGTGATGACGGAAATCGTGAAACACACGGATGTCGTCACGGCCAACGAAGAGGACTGCCAGAAGGCCCTGGGCGTCTCGGCGGATTTGGACGTCGAATCCGGGAAGGTGGAAGCGGATCACTACCGGAGGCTCACGGACAGGGTTCTCGAACAGTTTCCGGATCTCAAGAAGATCGCGGTGACCTTGCGGGAGAGCCATTCGGCGGACCACAACGGCTGGTCGGCGGTGCTGAACAACCGGGATGAATTCCTGGTATCGCGGAAATACGAAATCCGGAACATCGTGGATCGCGTGGGAGCCGGGGATTCTTTCGCCGCGGGGCTGATCTACGGCTTCCATGCGCTGAAATCGGACCGGGAGGCGCTGGATTTCGCCGTGGCCGCCTCCTGTCTGAAGCATTCCATCCCGGGGGATCTACCGTTGCTTTCCCTGGAGGAGGTTAAGAACCTGGTCGGGGGGGCCGGTTCGGGAAGGGTGCAGAGATAGGGAGCTTGGGGAATCACGATCCCTCCGCGCGCTGGATATTGTTTCGACCCTGCACCTCCTCGCTTCGCTGCGGGGGCAGGGTGCCCCGAAAAATCTCCAATGCGCGCTTCCGGGATGATGATTCCCAACGCAGAATGTTTTAGGGAAAAGGAATAATGAGGAGGATAATCATGGATATTCGTTATGCCGTACATCCGGACCATATGAAAATGCTGGACACAAAAGGGGTCCGGGAACAGTTTCTGGTGGAGAATCTCTTTGAGAAGGACCGGCTGAACATGGTCTACAGCCATATCGACCGGATCATCACCGGGGGGGTCTCTCCGGTGAACGGAACCGTTGAGCTCAAGGGGACCAAGGAACTGGGCGTTGATTTTTTTCTGCAGCGGCGGGAGATGGGGATCATTAACATCGGCGCCGTCGGCGTCGTTTCCGTCGATGGAAAGGGGTATGAACTGGGGAACAAGGAGTGCCTCTACATCGGCATGGGGCCGAAGGAGGTCTCCTTCGCGAGCGCCGACCGGAACGATCCGGCCATGTTTTATTTTAACAGCACGCCGGCCCATGCCGCATACCCCATCGTGAAACTGTCCATGAACGACGCCCAGCGCCTTGATCTGGGCGATCCGCTGAAGGCGAACGTCAGGACGATCTACCAGTTCATCCACCCCAAGGTGCTCAAGAGCTGCCAGCTCGTCATGGGACTCACCATTCTGAAGCCGGGTAGCAACTGGAATACGATGCCCTGCCATACCCACGACCGGCGGATGGAGGTCTACCTCTATTTCGACATGCCGGAAGATACCGTGGTGTTCCACCTCATGGGGGAGCCGCAGGAGACGCGGCATATCGTTGTCCGGAACGGGCAGGCCGTCATCTCGCCAAGCTGGTCCCTCCATTCGGGGGTGGGGACCGGAAGCTACACCTTCATCTGGGGGATGGCCGGGGAAAACCAGACCTTTACCGACATGGATGATGTTCCCATGTCCATACTGAAATAGAACACCCGGGTCATAAAAGGAGAAAATCATGGTACTGGATCGTTTCAGCCTTGAAGGTAAAGTGGCTTTTATTACGGGTGCCTCCTACGGCATCGGGTTCGCGATTGCAAAGGCGTACGTTGCCGCCGGCGCAAAAATCGTTTTCAACGATATCAAGCAGGATCTGGTCGATAAGGGACTGGCTGCGTATGAAGAAGCAGGGATCAAGACCCACGGCTACGTCTGCGATGTGACCGATGAAAATGCCGTCAATGAAACCGTGCGGAAGATCGAGAGGGAAGTCGGCGTCATCGACATTCTCGTGAACAATGCCGGCATTATCAAACGCATTCCGATGTGCGAAATGACTGCTGCCGAGTTCAGGCAGGTGATTGACGTGGATCTCAATGCGCCTTTCATCGTGTCCAAGGCAGTCATCCCCTCCATGATCAGGAAGGGTCACGGAAAGATCATCAACCTTTGCTCGATGATGAGCGAACTCGGACGTGAGACCGTTTCTGCCTATGCCGCTGCGAAGGGCGGACTCAAGATGCTCACCAGAAACATCTGCTCTGAATACGGTGGCCAGAACATCCAGTGCAACGGTATCGGACCCGGGTATATCGAAACACCCCAGACCGCTCCGTTGCGTGTGGACGGTCATCCTTTCAACAGTTTCATTATCTCCAAGACGCCCGCAGGTCGCTGGGGAACGACGGAGGATCTCATGGGACCCGCAGTCTTTCTTGCTTCCGATGCGTCAAATTTCGTCAACGGACATATCCTCTATGTTGACGGCGGTATCCTTGCCTATATCGGCAAGCAGCCGTAGCAATGATGTCAAGCGCCCACTGTTTCGCCGTTGAAGACACCGCCGCAACGATGCTTATCCCGGGGAGTATGCCCGGGAAGGCCTCTCTTGCAGCAGGCGAGTAAGATGCCCATCCGCCTTGCCTGCCGCCGACAGGCGTATTTGCGAGGCGGCTACGCCGTCACATGCTCGTCGAACAGCCGCAGGGCCTCGTCCCGGCTGAAGCCGGTCACGCGACCCTCCGCAAAGATCAGCACGCCCCGCCGGCCCAGTTCCGCCAGCACCTCGCGGATCTCCTCTATCTCCCTGCCTGTGATCTTCGCCAGCTCCGCTTCCGGATCACGCTTCTCCGGGAGCGGCCATGATCTGAGGAAATAGATGGTCGCGATCAGCCGGACCCAGGACTGGGTGAGCCCCTCCAGCGCCTCGTCGGTATGTCTGATCCGGTTGGAGAACTCCTGGAGCATGAACAGGGAAGCCTCGTCGCTCTCCCGGAGGAGGCTCCGCAGGGTGTCCCCGTCGATGACGGCGATGTGGCTCTCCTCCATACTCCGGGCGGAGGTGGTGCGCGGGGCATGGATCAGCGCCGCCAGCTCGCCGAAGTACTCGCCCGGTCCGATCTCGGCAAGGACTTTCTTCGTCTGTCCGGCGCTCTTTTCCATCCGGACCCGGCCGCTCAAAATGTAGAAGATGCTCCGGTCTGAATCCCCTTCGCGGAAGATGTATTCATCGCGGGCGTAGAGGCGGCCGAATTTCCGGAATAGCCGCTTATCGATATGGATGCGGCCGCCCTGTGGCTTCAGGAGGGCCTTTTCAAGGAGGATCATGTCTCTCCTCTGGTAGGAGGAGATGAGCTCCGCGCAGAACAGGAGGATCAGCCCGACGTAAAAGGCCCAGATGACAAGGATGACCACCGCCTCCAGCGAACCGAAGATGACATTATAGCGGGTGTAGCTGGCGACGTACCAGGTGAAGAACTGCTTTGCGATCTCCATCAGCGCGGAGAAGATTGCGCTTCCGATGATGGCGCTCTTCAGGCCGACCTTTTCCGTGGGGATCACCCTGTAGACAACCGTGAAGAAGAGTACGGTGAGGAAGTAGGGGATAAGGTAACGGAAAATGATCCCGTAGGCCTCCGGCAGGAAGAAGACATCGCCCTGGACGAGAAGGGGCTGCCGGGCGAGGATGGCCGCCACGTAGGTGATTCCAACGCTGACGACGCCGACCGCCCACCCCAGCGGGATCATCGCGATGGCCAGGAGCTTTGAAACGAAGTAATTCCGGTAGATCTTCGATCTGAAGATGATGTTCAGGGCCGTTTCGATGGCTTCGAAGATCGTCGCCGAAAACCAGATCAGACTGATGATCCCCGCCCAGCCGAGGAGCTCCTTCTTCTCCTCGATCTGGCCGAACTGGGTGAGAAGGTCGCCCGAGAAGGAGGGGATGAACTGGCGGATCCCCTCGATCAGTTTTTTCTGGATCCCCGGATCGGCGCTGAAGAGGCTGCCGACCAGGAGCAGCGTCAGGATGAACAGGGGGATGATCGACAGGATGGCGTACAGCGCGATGGCCGCGGCCTGGTTGGTGTCGCCGTTCGTCCGGTAGTTGCGGATGGTGTCTTGGAGGATCTCCCAGGCGGATGCAAGGCGGAGGAGGATGCCGTCCGGCGGCGTCTCTTTCCGCTGTTTGTTCCGGCTTGGGTTCATCATTTTCATCCACTCATGAAACCGCTTTATGAACCTGTTGAAAAAGGCTCTTTTGCAGGCTGTTCAAAAATGGCCGGATGCAAGGCCCCCGAGATCCTGAGCCGTGAGGCGTACTTTATGGTACGTTGAACGGCGAAGGATGAGGGAAACGCAGCAGATGGGCGTTTTGTAAAACCTGCGGTTTTTTCCGGTGATGTACCAAAACAAATTAAACATTATTGCGCCTCCTTGGCGGGAGTGCACTCCCGGTCAACATCCTGCTACGGCATCAGCCCTGCATCACCTCTCGGAGCGCCGCAAGCGCCTTGTCGATCTCGGCCGTACTGATCCCGTAGTGGGTGAGCATCCGGAAACGGGCCGGTCCCGGATGGGAGATCATTACCCCTTTCTTCTCCAGAAGCGCCATGAATTGATCATCCGTGAACCGCCTGTCAACAAGATCGACGTAGAGCATGTTTGTCTGAACCCGGCCGGGTTCAGTCTTCAATCCCGGGATCCCGGCAATGCCCTCCGCAAGGCGGCGCGCATGGATATGGTCTTCCGCAAGACGATCGACCATTTCCTCCATGGCGACAATCCCCGCGGCCGCGATGATCCCGGCCTGGCGCATCCCGCCGCCGAGCATTTTCCGGATGCGCCGCGCCCGTCCGATGAATTCCTTGCTTCCGCAGATCACGGAACCGACCGGCGCGGCAAGCCCCTTGGAGAGACAGACGTTTACGGAATCGACGCCCCGGGTCAGCTCCCGGACGTCCACACCGAGGGCGGCAGCGGCATTGAAGATCCGGGCGCCGTCAAGGTGCACGGAGAGCCCCCGGCTCTTTGCGAGTGAAACGACGGCTGCGGTGTAATCGGGTGTCAGCGCGGCGCCGTAGCAGCGGTTGTGCGTATTCTCCAGGCAGACGAGCCGGGTTCGGGGGAAATGGATGTTCTCACCGCGGATGGCGGCCTCGATCTCACTCAGGAGCAGCGTCCCGTCAGGCCGGTTCGGGATCGTGTGGGGGAAGATGCCGCCCAGCGCGGACATGCCGCCCGCCTCGTTGAGGAAGATATGAGAGCCGTCGCCGAGGATCACCTCCTCGCCGCGGGTACAGTGCGTAAGCACGCAGGTGACGTTTCCCATCGTGCCGCTGACCACGAGGAGCGCCGCTTCCTTTCCCATCCGCTCGGCGGTCATTGCTTCAAGGCGGTTGATTGTGGGATCCTCGCCGAAGACGTCGTCTCCCACCTCGGCGCAGGAGATGGCCTCCCGCATCGCGGGCGTCGGAAGGGTTACGGTATCGCTGCGCAAATCGATGATGGCCATCGCCAACCTCCAATGATCCATGGTATTTTTCAGGGAGGTGCGAAACCGCCCTGCGAAGGGAATCTTTCACAGTCGCGGTCTTTAGTCAAGCATTTCGGATTTGTATCAACGGAATCACTTGCAAAACCCGCGTCCATACGGTAGTTTGACGACCATGAAACCCCTTGGCCCTCTTATCCGGATTCTGATTGTGTCTCTCACCCTGACCGTCACGGCGTGCGGCCCGCAGGCCCCGGGACGAGCCCCCGCCGGGAGCGCCGCCACCACCCCCGCCTACGGGGACATCATGGTCGAGGGCTCCATCGGCGACGCCTCGAACCTGATCCCGCTCTTGGCCTCCGATTCCACCTCCCACGAAATCGCGGGGCTTATCTTCAACGGGCTCATCAAGTACGACAAGGACGTGAAGGTCGTGGGCGATCTGGCCGAGTCCTGGGAGATCTCCCGGGACGGCCTCGTGATCACCTTTCACCTGCGCAAGGGGGTGCGCTGGCATGACGGCCGCCCCTTCACCGCGGCGGACGTTCTCTACACCTACCGGGTCACGGTGGATCCGAAGACGCCCACGGCCTATGCGGGTGATTTCCTGAAAGTCAAGAAAGCCGAGGTCCTCGACGACCACACCTTCCGGGTGACCTACGACAAGCCATTCGCCCCCGGCCTGATGAGCTGGTCGGTCGGCATCCTGCCGAGCCACCTGCTGGCCGGAAAGGAGATCACGACCTCCCCCCTCGGTCGGCGCCCGATCGGGACAGGGCCTTACAAATTCAAGGAGTGGGTGACGGGTCAGAAGATCGTCCTGGTCTCCAACCCGGACTATTTCGAGGGACGGCCGTACATCGACGGCTTCATCCTGCGGATCATCCCCGATACGGCGACGATGTTCCTGGAGCTCCGCGCGAACGGCATCGACCGGATGGGGCTGACCCCGTTGCAGTTTACACGGCAGACGGAGAACAACCTTTTCCGGGAGAATTTCAACAAATACCGCTACCTCTCCTTCGCCTACACCTATATGGGCTATAATTTGAAAAACCCCCTTTTCGTCGACAAGCGCATCCGCCAGGCGCTTGCCCATGCGGTGAACCGGGAGGAGATCATCGACGGTGTGCTGCTCGGTCTCGGGAAGCCCGCCAACGGACCCTACAAGCCGGGGACCTGGGCCCACAACCCGAAGGTCCGGGCCTATCCCTATGACCCGGCGAAGGCAAAGGCGCTCCTCGCCGATGCGGGCTGGAAGGATATGAACGGCGACGGCATCCTCGAAATGGATGGACGGCCCTTTGAATTCGAGATCATCACGAACCAGGGGAACGAGATCCGGGCGAAATGCGCCGAGATCATCCAGCGGCGTTTGGCCGAGGTCGGGATCCGGGTGAAGATCCGGGTGGTCGAGTGGGCGGCCTTCGTGAACGACTTCATCAACAAGCGGAAGTTCGACGCGACGATCCTGGGCTGGACGATTCCGATGGAGCCGGACCTCTATGACGTCTGGCATTCGAGCAAGACAGGGCCGCAGGAGCTGAACTTCATCTCCTTCAAAAACGCGGAGGTGGACGCACTGATTGTGAAGGCGCGCGAGACCTTCGACCAGCCTCTGCGGAAGCGCTGCTACGACCGGATCCAGGAGATCCTTGCCGAGGAGCAGCCCTATCTATTCCTGTATGTTCCGGACGCACTGCCGATGATCCACGCCCGGTTCCGGGGGGTGGAGGTCGCGCCGCTCGGGATCGGCCACAACTTCATCAAGTGGTATGTCCCGCAGGCGGAGCAGAAGCTCGTCATGAAGCCATAGCGGTTTTGCAGACGGAACCACAAGTCATGTCATTCAGGGTATGAGGCGACAGCCATGAATCAGAAGGGTTTGCGGAATTTTTCTTGGATCGGTTTGGGTATCTTTCTCCTCATGCTGGCCGTTTTCCCCGTGGGCGATGTTGTCGCTGCGCCATCCGGGAACGGCTCATTCCCGTCACCAACCTTGGAATGGTCCCTTGAGGCCGACATCCTCGTCCCGGATGGTGAAATTGCCGAGCGTGGCTTACACGCGGCACAGACCGATGCCGTCGGTGCGCTGGCTGTAAAACTCAGGGATCATGGTGCAGCGGTCGAGACTTCTGTTGTGCGTACCGGCGACAAAGGTGTGGTTCACTCCCTGAAGGCCTCCGGCACAGGCGACGTGGAAACCTTCCGCAATCTCGTATATCGAATTGCAAAGCCCCAGTTCAACATCCTGGGCGGGGTGACTCAACTGGAGGTTGAAAGTCCTGTCCGCGAAGCCGGGGATATGGTGCTTGTTCTGGAGGCAAACCCCTCCACGGGCAGCAGTTGGAAGGTTAGTGGTATGACTGAGAGCACACCCCCGACGTATGAGAAGCACACCCTCGGTTACGGCGCCCCCCAGCGCCAAGTCATCCGGTTGGCCCCGGGCCCAACCGGGAGCGGACCCATCAGGCTCGTTTACAAACGCCCGTGGGAAGAGGCATCGGTGACAAGACGCTTGAAACTGAAGCTGTCATCCATGCCCGCAAAACTCGATCTGAGCAACCCGGATGCCCCTACCGTCCCATTGACCCTGCCCAAGGGGGTCATACATGACAAGGTCTTTCCGTCCGTGGCGAAAGAGGCGCTTCCGGAACACCTGGACTGGAGAGACTCCGGAATCGTCACCCCTGTCCGTGATCAGCGTTCATGCGGCAGTTGCTGGGCCTTCGGCACCGTGGGCATTATGGAGTCCGCCCTCTGGAAAAATGGGATAGCCAACAAGGATCTATCGGAGCAATACCTCGTATCGTGCAATAAAGAGGGCTGGAACTGCGAGGACGGGGGCTACACCGCCCATATGTACCATTACGACACTCCCGGCAAGAACCAAATGGCCGCCGGCGCGGTCCTGGAATCCGTCAAACCTTACATTGGCAGAAACGGCAACTGTACCGTGAACTACGACAAACCCCATATATTGACCGACTGGCGATTTATCACCGGTTCCGAGGATACCGTACCGACCGTTGACCAGATCAAGAGCGCCATCTATACATACGGTCCCATAACCGCGGGAGTTTGCGCGGGGAGTGGTATGGATGACTACTCCGGGGGTATCTTCACCCAGGACGAGGCCAGCGAGTGCGACGGCTCTACCAACCACCAGATCATCCTAGTCGGGTGGGATAATCCCGGTCAGTACTGGATTATGCGCAATAGCTGGGGCACAGGCTGGGGCCTGGACGGGTACATGCACATCAAATGGAACGTCTCCCGCGTCGGTGAGGGCACATCATGGGTCACCACCGCGGGCGGCACAACGCCGACCCCCGCTACCCTTCTCTACTTCCCCCACGTGGACACAAGCCTTCCCTGGCAAACGGAGATCGCCGTCATCAATACGAGCCCCAATCAAGGTGTCACGGGCACGCTGAAGGCCTTCAGCAATGAAGGGCAGCTCGTCGAGACCAAGGCGGTCACACTTTTTGCCCGCGGCCGGAGACAGATCATCATTGCAGAGGAGTTTACAAATCACACGAACATCGGCTACATCATCTTTGAAACATATTCTGCTGCGGTCCAGGGATACACGAAATTTTACATGGCCGGGAACTATCGGGCAGCCGTCCCGGCGGTCAAAGAGGTGAACACCTCCGAAATCTATATCCCCCACATCGCCTTAAACGCTCAATGGTCGACCGGGGTAAGCCTGGTGAACACGACCCCGGCAGCGAAACAAATGACCATTGCCTTTAACGATGGACAGAGCGTACCCTACACACTCAATGCCAACGAACACAGAACCTTCACGATCGGGAGCCTGGTTGGCAACCAACCCCAGGCGGACATTCAATCCGCGGTGATCACCAATGCGGGCGGCATCATCGGACTGGAGCTGTTCGGCAGTACCGGCGGCAGCCGTTGGTTGGACGGAATCCTGCTGACCGACAAAACCGCCTCGACCCTGTACTATCCCCACGTGGCCAGTGATAATGTCTGGTGGACCGGCATTGTGGCCTATAACCCGGCGGAGTCGGCAGCCACGATCACGATCACCCCCTACAGCGCCCAGGGGGCTCTCCTTACCCCCTCAACCCTTTCCATCGCGGGGAAGGGAAAATATGTGGGCCTGGTTGCGGGGCTGGGCCTGCCTGCCCAGACGGCGTGGTTCAGGATAGATTCCCCAAAGCCCCTCAGCGGCTTTGAGCTTTTCGGCACCCTCGACGGCAACCAGCTTGCGGCCTATGCGGGAAACGGCGGGACCGGTGAGAGGGAGGGTGTGTTTGCCAAGATCGAGAAAAACGGCTGGACCGGCATTGCCTTCGTCAACACGGAAGACGGCGCGGCGTCTGTTACCCTGACTGCCTATAACGACAGTGGAACGGTGGTGGCCACCCGGGTGCTCCCTGTCGGCGCCCATGCCAAGGTGGTCAATCTTGCGGAGGATATTTTCTCGCAGGATATCCTCATGAACGCCACCTACATTGCCTACTCAGCGGACAGGAATGTTGTGGGGTTTCAGCTCAACGGCACCGCGGACGGCATGATGCTCGACGGGCTGCCCGGGCTTGCCGGCGCCAATTGATCCACCCCAAAACAGGCTGAAGAAACCCCGCATCGTGCGCCGCCCCTCAACCGGTCATATGCAGGTGTGATTGCAGATACTCGCGGAATTCTCCGTAATCGGCGGAGAGGAGGACCGGTTCGCCCGACCGCTCGTCAATGTCTTTCATTCCCGATGGGAGGTCGGGATTGATCCCGAGCAGTTCACGGATCTCATCGGGGAATTTGGCCGGATGGGCCGTTTCCAGGCTGATGCAGAGCGGTTGTTTGTCGCCGTACAGCTCGATATAGACCTCAAGCCCCCGCCAGCCCACGGCGCCGTGCGGTTCAAGGAGGACCCGGTACTGGTCGAAGATCCGCTTGATCGTTTTTTTCGTCTCCCGGTCGGAGATGCTGACGGAATAGATGTTTTTTCTCATCTCCTCCAGGTTCGGGATGCGGCGGACAATGCCGGTCCGGTCCACGGTGCCGTCGTAGAGGTCGAAGAAGCGGGCCAGGTTGCTGGGGTGGCCCACATTCATCGCGTTTGAGAGGCAGGCGCGCGAGGGCGAAACCTTCTCATAGACGCCGGTCTCCAGGAAGCGGGGAAATTCGTCGTTTTCGTTCGTCGGCATGATGAGCTTCTCCACGGGGAGGCCCATCCGCCGGGCGTACTCGCAGCCGAGGGCATCGCCGAAGTTACCCGACGGGACGGAGAAGATGGCCGGCTCGCCGTCGCGCGAAAGTTGCGACCATGCCCAGACGTAGTAGACGATCTGGGGAAGAATTCGGCCGAAGTTGATCGAATTGGCCGAGGTCAGATTAAATCCGGCGAAGGCCGGGTCGGAGAAGGCCTGCTTGACGAGGTCCTGGCAGTCGTCGAACTTCCCGTCCACGGAGACGGCCCGGACGTTCTGCCCGATGGTGTCCAACTGCTTCCTCTGCCGGCCGCTCACCTCGCCCCGCGGGTAGAGGATGGTCACGTCGATCCCCTCCACCCCTTTGAAGGCCTCGCCCACGGCGCTCCCCGTATCCCCGGATGTTGCGACCAGCACGTTGAGCCTTGTCCCTGAATCGCGCAAGGCGCTCATCAGGCGGGCCATCATCCTGGCGGCGAAATCCTTGAAGGAGGCCGTCGGTCCCTGATCGAGGCGCATGATGTATTTGCGTGCAAAAACATTTTCCAGCGGCACTGCGTAGTTGTAGGCGTCGTCGATGATCCTCCGGAGCGTTTGTTCGTCGATCTCTCCGGAGAGGAAGGCCCGCGCCACAACCATTGCGGCCTCCGTGTAGGGCATCCCCTTGAGGGCCTTGAAGGTCTCCATGGGAAGGACTGGAATCGTCTCCGGCATGAAGAGCCCCTCATCGGGGGCCTGTCCCATCAGGAGGGCCTCCCGGAAGGAGACCGTTTCCCGGAAGGGGGTGATGCCGGGAACCTGGTCGAGATGGCGGTTGGTGCTGTAGTACTTGATTTTCTCCTGCATATGGACAACCTCTGTAAACGATAAACCTTAGCAACCTGTCGCAGCGTGCATACCATATTTGATCCGGTTTCGCAAAAGGTCTCTTGGGGATTTCTCTTTTTTATGCCCTCGCAATCTCGGCCGAGATCTGGTAGATTTGAAGGGAGGATGTGAAGATCCCCGCCACAGGGCGGGGCCTGCGGGTTTAAGCTCCCGGTCATGAACCAGGAAGGAGATCGACCATGAGGGAAGAACCGAAGGTGCGCCTGACCGAGACGGTCCACGGGGCCGGGTGAGCCTGTAAAATAGGTCCGGGGGACCTGCAGGAGGCGCTGAAGGATATGCCGCTCATTACCGATCCAAATCTGATCGTCGGCATGGAGCACGCCGAAGACGCCGGGGTTTACCGTCTCCGCGACGACCTGGCGATCATCCAGACCGTCGATTTCTTTACCCCGATCGTGGATGACCCCTATACCTTCGGCCGGATCGCTGTGACGAATGCGCTCAGCGATGTCTACGCCATGGGCGGCCGGCCGCTCACCGCGATGAACATCGTCTGTTTTCCGACAAAAAAGATGGACATCGGCATCCTCCGCGAGATCCTCCGCGGCGGCCTCGACCAGATGCGGGAGGCAGGTGTTCTGCTGATCGGCGGCCACAGCGTCGAGGACGATGAACCGAAGTACGGCCTCTCCGTGACCGGAGTCATTCATCCCGACAAGGTCCTCTTCAACCGGGGGGCGCTGCCCGGGGATCGTCTGATCCTGACGAAGGCCCTCGGCACGGGTATCGTCAGCACGGCGGTGAAGGGAGGGGTGGCCGATCCGGCGCTCGCGGCCCGCTCCATCGCCTGCATGACGACGCTCAACCGCAGGGCCGCGGAATTGATGGCGGAGCGCTCCGACATTCACGCCTGCACGGACGTTACCGGCTTCGGTTTCCTGGGCCATGCGCTGGAGATGATCGATGGGAGTGAAACCGGCATGCAGATCCGGGCCGCAGCGGTGCCTTGCTTCCCGGGGCTCCGGCCGCTGGTCGAGGAAGGGATCATTCCCGGCGGTCTCATCCGGAACCGGAAATTTCGCGAGGAACGAATCGAGATCGGACCGGATTGCCCCGACTGGCTCGTGGACGTCCTCTTCGATCCGCAGACCGCGGGGGGGCTCCTCATCGCCCTGCCGGAAGCGGCGGCGGCAGACCTGCTCGCCCGCATGCGCGATGCAGGAATCGCCGAGGCGGCAATCGTCGGCGAGGTCACAACGGCGCCGAGGGGCAAGATCCGCGTTGTGTAACGGCCCGGTTCAATACTGGAAGTCGATGACCTGGAGGCTTTCGCAGAGGCTCCGGATGTACTTGCCGACGACGACATGATCGGGCTGCACCAGGTAGCGTTTTACCGCCGTCATATCCTCGAAGGTCGACACCAGCGCGAAATCCAGGGTCTTCTCCGGGCGTACGTCCTGCCCGAAATCATACCCCTTGATTTCCGGAATGATCGCCGGCAGTGCGGCGAGCTTCTTGCGGAGTTCGGCAATATCGGCTTCCGTCACTCCCGGTTTGAATTTGGCCAGGACCACATGCTTGATCATTGAATCCTCCTTGTTGCTTTCATTGTTCCAGTCGGTTCCGTTTTTCCCGCAGCCAGAATGAGCAGAGCAGTGTGATCGTAAACAGCGCGCCGCCGGCGATCGCGAAGGCGGCAGTGAAGCCGAAATGGTCGATCAGGTAACCGATGACGGGCGTGAGAACCCCGCCTCCCTCCATTCCGGTGAAGTAATAGATCCCGAGGATGGACGAACGGCTTCGGATCGGCGTCTGTCTGATGATGAAGCATTCCGAAGCGGACATCCGGCTGAAGATGATCATCCCCAGCAGAACGAGCATTCCCCCGAGCGCCCATCCGTAGGGGAGCATCGTGAGCAGAAAAATGGCCGGTCCGGCACTGAAGCAGACCGTAAGGACCACCCGGACGCTCCCCAGGCGGTCGGCGAGATAGCCGCCGAGCGGGCTTGCCCAGAAGACCGCCAGATAGATGAGCGAAAGGGAGCCGGCGGCCATCTCCTTGCTCACGCCGAAGTGATCGACCATCAGGAACGGGATAAAGGAGATGATGGAGTTGATGATCGCCGCCGTGAACGTCGAGAGGATCAGAAAGACCACGAGGCGGCGTGTGATTTCCGGCGGGGCCGGCGTCCGTTCATCCGCTTTCGACGGGCCGGGGTTGGCCTGCTGCTTCGCTTTCATACGGCCGAGGAGGATATAGAACAGGATGCCGAAGGCGACCGTGGGGATTCCGAGTGCGATATAGGCGTTCCTCCACCCCCAGACGTTGGCGATGGCCACGGCCAGGAGCGGTGTCACGAAATGGCTCGCACCGCCGCCGATGTTGTGAAAACCGAGCGCCCTGCCCATGTTTTCGAAGCGCACCGAGGCGGAGATCAGCGGCGGTGCGGACGGGTGGTAGCCGCCGGCCAGGAGCCCCATCAGAACGAGAAACAGGATCATCAGAACGAAGGTCTGGGAAAGGCCGACCAGGATGCCGGCGAGCGCGACGCCGGAGATGCCGACGGTCATCAGCTTGCGGGGGTCGATCCGGTCGGCGAGCCAGCCCGCCGGAAGCTGACCGAAACCGTAGGCCAGTGTGAAGGCCGAGACGACGAGGCCCGACTGCGTGTAGTCCAGGTTGAAGGCGCTGCGGATGAAGGGGATGAGCGGCACGGTGATCGTTGTCAGGACATGGTGGCTGAAGTGCCCCATAACGAACAGGGGCAGCATTCCTCCGAAGATTGCACGCAGATTCAAATGTTAATTCTCCTTCCGTCGCCGGCCGTCCCCCGCGAGGGGATCCATATGATCTCTCCGCATAGCGGAAAACAGAGTCTTGCGTCAATGTTAAAATGACACCTAAATCCACCACCAACATTTTATGATGATTGGGCTTACTGTAGAAATTACTATTTCTTACTTACAACAAGGTGAATGCAAATCGGCGGTAAGCTCCCGTCTTTGCACGGTTTGATTAAATTAGGTGGTGGATTTGGGGAAACCCGCGCAAGGTCGCTTCTGCAAAAGCACAGGGCCGGCTCAGGCGATCCGGAGGACCTTCGCGCCGCGGATCTTTCCCGCCTTCATTTCGGCGAGGGCCCGGTTGGCCTCCGCAAGCGGGTACTCCTCCACCCCGGGCCGGATGGGAATCTTCGCGGCGAGTTCCAGAAATTCGGCGATGTCCCGCCGGGCGACGTTCGCCACGCTTTTGATCTCCTTCTCCAGCCACAGGTGTGCGGGGTAGTCGAGACGGAGCAGTTCGGTCTTGTCCTTCTCCTCCTTCCTGATGGCGTTGATCACGAGCCTTCCGCCGGGGGCGAGGTGCTTCAGGGCCTCAACGACGGGCTTCCAGGCGGGTGTCGTGTCGATGATCGCGTGAAGTTTTTCCGGAGGTTCGTCCTTCGTCACCCCCGCCCACGCGGTCTCCCGGACGGAAACGCCCGATGTCCGGTCCCAGGGCGGCTGCGCGCCCGACTACCTGGTGTCCTGGGATAACGGGAAAGGCGGGCGGCGGCGTCCTCCCTTCGATCTCGTCGATCTCCGTGTGGCAGACGCCGCAGGCGGCCACACGGATCAGGATCTCGCCTTGACCGGGCGCAGGTTCCGGCGCCTCCGTTGAAACGAGCGGCGCCGGATTTTGCGCGAAACCGGAAACGCCGTTCAGAATCATCGCTTTCATGGGACCTCCCTGAACCTTTTGAAAAGAAGGGTAATCCGGACTTCGCCGGATCGGTGGGGAGTATGATCCGGGATTGATTTTTACCGTTTGTTCATCTCATGGAATGGTGATACTTCCGGATCACCGCAGTGACGATCCCCCCGAGTTTGAGTTCCGTCCTGGGCCGGATCCGGGGATATTTCGGATTGGCCGCTTCCAGGACTACCGCCTTCCCCTCCCTCCGGAAGTACTTCATCGTCCACTCCCCGTCAACCTCGGCGATCACGATGTCGCCGCCTTTGGGTTCCCGCCCCTTCTCCACGATGACGAGGTCGCCCTCCATGATGCCCGCCCCGCTCATGGAATCCCCGCTCACCTGGAGCAGGTAGGACGCCTCCGGCCTCGTGATCAGGTATTCGTCCATGGACAGGATGTCGCAGAGGGCCTCCTCCTCCGGGGAGGGGAAACCCGCCCGGATGGAACCGAGAACGGGAACGGCGAAGGGGCGTTTCGTCAGGCTCAGATGGCCCTTGTCGTCCTTGTCGAGCAGGCCGGCGGCGATGAGCTTCCCGATCCAAAAATGGACGACGCTCTTCGACCGGACTCCGAGCAGGGCGATCATCTCGGCATAGGAGGGCATCCGCCGGTTTTTCCGGAAGAAGGCGGCGAGGATTTTCCGGACCGATTGCGGGGTGCGTTTTTCTTTCATGGCCACCTCATATAGAACACGCGTTCTATTGTCAAGCGGAAAGTGAAAAGGGGAGACAGCCCCCTTTTCAGCGCGGGCGGTGGCGGATGCTGAGGACGACGGGCAGGGTAACGGCGATCATCAGGACGCCGACGAAGACGAACGGCCAGCGGTATCCCCAGGAAGAGGCCATGATCCCTCCGAACAAGGGACCGGCGGCCATACCCAAGGCGGTCATAGACGAGGTCAGTCCGTAGGCCTTGCCGTAGCTGGCGGGCGGAATCAGACGCCCGACCAGCGCGTTCATCGTGGGAAGAATGCCTCCCGCCGCAAGGCCGTAGAGAACCCGCAGCAGGACCAGGTGGAGGATGCCCTGCGCCGCGCCGTGCAGGAGCATGCTCACGGCCGTCAGGAGGAGATGGAACAGGAGAATCCGCTTGTAGCCGATCTGGTCGCTGAGGTAGCCGATCCCGCCGGCGGACAGGGCTGCCGCCCCGCCGCTGATGGCGAAGAGCATGCCCGTCGTCGAGGCCACGCCGCCCCGCACCGCATCGCACATCGTTTCGATGAAGAGCGGCAGGATGGGCGCGACGAAATGGACCGTGAAGTGGAAGAAAAAGAAGAGGACGAGCATCGCGGGAAAGCCACCGTAGGCCAGGAGGGAGAAAAGCCGGTCGCCTTTGGCGAGCGTCTCCTTCGAAGGCCGGCTGAACCGCTCCCGGGTTCCGAAGAGGACAAGCGCCCCGCCCAGCAGGAGAATTGCGCCGCCCGCCATGAAGGTGAACCGATAGCCGATGACATCGGCCATGATCCCCCCGATCCATGGACCCAGGGTCATGCCGAGGAAAACCGCCACCTGCATGAGCCCCAGCGCGTATCCCAGCCGCTGCCGCGGGACAACCGTGGAGACCAGGGCGATGGAGGCCGCAATAGTCCCCGTCGTAGCCCCCGAGAGGAGACGGAGGAAGAGGAGTTGCCAAACGTTGGAGACGAGGCCCAGCGCGAAGGTGATGACGGCGCCGCCGAACATGGCCCGCTCCACCATGATCTTCCGTCCGTGCCGGTCCGCGAGCCATCCCCAGAGCGGGGAGAAGAAGGCCATGACCAGGCTGCCGGAGGCCGCCATGACGCCGGCCCAGACGGGAACGAGTCGCTCGTCGGTGACCCCCAACTCCCGGATGTAGAAGGGGAGGAACGGCAGAACGAAGGCGAAGCCGATGATCGACAGGAGCTGGGCGGCGAACATGATGTAGAGGGTTTTCTGCCAGGGCTGTCTTCTTTCCGGTGCGGAAGGATCGGGAGATGGGTTCATGTTCATGGGTTATTCCAGGGACGGACTGCGAAACGCAGCCTCCTCCCGTATGCGATAGCCGCCGGGATCCGGTCGGGATGGTCGTTTTTCATTCATCTTCGATTGATAATACAAAATAAAACGTGTATCAATACAAATATGAGTATCCGATTCAATTTATATCGTAACGGCGATGTACTGCCGCATCCGCGTATGAATGCGATCATCTTGATATCATGAAAGATCAGCGACTGGTCCGCGATCGGGAAAATGATTATCTCGAAGACACAAAGGAGCAGATGATGCCCGGCAATTCCATTGTGAAGGGAATGGTCGCCCGGTTGGCCGCGACCCGTTTCGTCCGTGAGGCCCTCGCGGAGAAAGCGGATCTCAAGGCGATGAGGGCGAAGCCAACGCCCCGGATGTGGATCGGCCTGGGGCTCATGGTCTTCAGTTACATCATCGGCTGGCCGGCTGTCGGGCTTCTGGCCTGGATCTCCTATCGTCTGCGGGAACCCCTGATCGTCGTCGTCGGCGGTCCCGCCACCTATGGCCTCTCCCATCTTGTCTTTCTGGCCGGATTCTATCTTGCGGGCGTGCATTATGCGCAGATCCTCCTGCGCTGGGCAACGCGGCGTCTGGTGGAGCGGCTGACGGGGGCGGCGCCGCCGGAATGTGTCCCGCAATGCCTTCCGCCGCCCGGCTTTCCGGTGGTGGGGGCTGCCGGGATGAAGAACGGCGTAGTCAGCCGCAGGGAATGGGAAGTTCTGTCGCCTGCCTTTCTCGCCGGGATGATGGCCTTTCTCGCTTCCAGCCTCATGCTGGTCATCCGACCGGCGCTGGTTGTCGCCCCCTTAGGGGTTTTCGTTCTTCTTTGCCTGGTCGCCCCCTTCCTTCCCGGGGTGGGGTTCTTCCTGCCCGTGATCAGTCGGCGAAAAGCGGGCCGCAGGGCCGTGGCCCTGACCTTCGATGACGGCCCGGATCCAGATGTCACCCCCCGGCTGCTGGACCTTCTGCGGCGGCATGGCGTGCAGGCGACGTTTTTTGTTGCCGGCGCAAGGGCGGAACGACACCCGGAGCTGATCCGGGGGATCCTCTCTCGGGGCCACACCCTCGGAAACCACTCCTATCACCATGACCCCTTACTGATGCTGCGTTCCCGGGCAAAGCTCCAGGAGGAGGTCGCCCGAACGCAGGATCTGCTGGCAGCCTTTGCCGTCCGTCCGCTGACTTTCCGCCCCCCCGTCGGCATCACGAATCCCCGACTGCCGGGGGTCTTGAGGTCGCTCGGTATGTACTGCGTGACGTTCAGTTGCCGCGCCTTTGACCGGGGAAACCGGCGGATTGCCGGGTTGGCCGCGATCATCCTGAAGAAGGTCCGCCCCGGCGACATCCTTCTGCTGCATGACGTTGCGCCGAGGGGCGGAGAGGGGATCGAGGAGTGGCTCGCGGAAATGGAGCAGATCGTTTCCGGCCTGAAGAGGCAGGGGTATGAGATCCTCCCCCTGCCGGAGCTGATCGATCGACCGGTGATGGAACGTCTTTCAACCGGTAAATCGCCGTCGTGATTTTTCGCAACACCGATGCCGTTCCGACTGTAAGGAGAGGATTGTCCGGTTGCAGACGGTGATCATGTTATCCCCTTCTTGCCGGCGCCATTGCCATGCCGGGAAGGCATCCGGGCCGCGTGTACCCTGAAGATGGACCTAAAAATCAAACTTACATTCGGTTAGAAAAGGACGAACCACAAGAGAACTAAAAGTATCAGGACATGGGCAGTGATGATCCCGAATTTGTGGCGATGATAAAATTCGTTCATCTTCTGAATCCGCTCAAGCCCGCCGCAACAACGTCTGAACAGTTCAAGATATCGATATTTATCATTGTCTGACGGTAAGTTGTTTTGAAAGGCAAACATGGGATAAGCGGCATAAATGTGGTCGGTCAGAGGCCGAAACAAGGTGTCGATAATAATACCCTGCCAGGGCGTATAAGCCAGGGTTTCCGCGTAGGGGCGGTTTACGGCATAGGCATGGGCCAGGCTTTGATACTGGACTTTTTGTACACAAGGATCGGTTGTTTTTTGACTGGAGCGGATGAGACCGCCCAAAAGCAGGATCTGCCAATTCGGATGGGCGGATAAAAAGCGTGTGCAGTGGTTGAAGCGCCCGGCATCAAAACGATCAAAGAGGACGTCATCTTCAAATACGACGATGCGCCCTGCACCGGCCTCCAAACCTTTACGCAGACAGGTCATGTGGGATTCATACATGCCTTGTTCGACATTCTGGGGATGACGTTTGACGATGACAAATTCAACCCTGCCGGCCAGACCGACTTTATTGAACTGACTCGTCGCCGCCTGCCGCCGGTCTTTACGTTCTTCGACCGAAATGCAGTAAATGCGATCGAAAAAATCCCAACCACTGGCTTGTTTCATCACTTCATAACCCGATACGTATTATATTCTGAGGGTTCAGGACGGACCTCCTCCCATGTTTGATGTGCGGTGATTGATAAGGCATTGCTTTTTCACGGCGGGAGTATCCCCTTGTTTCGATCCGTATTCAACAAAATACTCCGGAGAACCAGTATCAACACTTGTATTTGCTATTGAAACGGCGTGATAAGCATAAATATAATTCGCCGGAGCTTGACTTCACTAAAACTGTGGGGACCGGACAGCGCAAAAAGGTTGATGATTTCCAATTGAAAGAGAGCGTACGTTGCGGCTCACTGGGAGCCGGATTTTTCGGCGATCCGGTGAGCCGTTTGTCAGGCCACATGGTTGTTTCTTGAGCCGCTGCCAATAGAAAACTACTTCTTTGGTTACATCCTTTTATTGTGATATGGCCTAACCTAATAAGAGAAACTACGCTTGATGAATGCTCTTATGAGAATGGAAAGTCAAGGGCGAATTGCCTCGGTTTTCAGTCCAAATCGAAGATTTACACTTGAAATGATGCATGGACTATCGCGAATAGAAAAACAACATAAGAAGTAAAAAGGACGGTATTCACGGAGATCGAGAAACCGAAAGACTGTTCGCTCCCGGACTTCCGGACACACTCGCCGTTGCCTTTTTCGCAGGCATCTGTTATGTACGCCTGTCAGCGCGGATCATCGAACCAGCAGCAGGGACAGTTCAGGAGAAGACCATGGCCCATCGCATCGAAATCGGTTTCAAAAAAGGAATCAGGGACGCCCTCGGCGAAAAAATCCGAAAGCGGATCACCGAGCACCTCCGGATTCCCGTGGATACGGTGCAGACAGTCGAGGTCTACACGATCGACGGGCCCCTTGTCCCGGAGGAGCTGGAACGGGCGGCCTGCGGTCCCCTTTCAGACCCGGTGATCCAGGAGACCGGGATCGACCGGGGAATCGCAAACAGATTCGACTGGCTCATCGAGGTGGGATTCCGTCCCGGCGTCACGGATAACGTCGGGAAGACTGCCGGGGAGGCCATTGCCCTTCTCACCGGAAGGACGGTCCGGGTCTACACGTCGCGGCAGTACGTCATTTGCGGCATCCGCGACCGATGCGCCCTCGACACCCTCACCCGGACGGATGCGGAACGGATCGCCTCCGAGCTTCTCGCCAACGACCTGATCCAGCGTTATGACATCCATGACGGGAAAACCTGGGATCCGGAGGCGGGAATCAAGCCTTACGTGCCGCGCGTCATCGGAGAAAACCGTCCGCGGACGGAAGAGATCGACCTCGATGTTCCCGACGCGGAGCTCGTCCGGATCAGCCAGGAACGGGTTTTGGCCCTGAACCTCGAAGAGATGCGGGTCCTCCGGGACTACCTGAAAAACGACGCCGTCCTCGCCCGCCGGAAAGAGGTTGGTTTGGGAACTGAAATGACCGACGCGGAACTGGAATGCCTCGCCCAGACCTGGTCCGAACACTGCAAGCACAAGATCTTCAACGCCCGAATCGCCTATGACGACGGCGAAGGGGACTCCCGGGAGATCGACTCCCTTTTCGACACCTGCATCAAGCGCTCGACCCGCGAGATCCGGAAGCGTATGGGGGCCCATGACTGGTGCCTCTCCGTTTTTTCGGACAACGCGGGGATCATACGCTTCAACGACGACTGGAACCTCGTTTTCAAGGTGGAAACCCACAACTCCCCTTCCGCGCTCGACCCCTACGGCGGGGCGCTGACCGGCATCGTCGGCGTGAACCGGGACCCCTTCGGCTGCGGAAAGGGGGCGAAACTCATCTTCAACACGGACGTCTTCTGTTTTGCGCCGCCCGACTACGGCAGATCCCTGCCGAAGCGGATCCTCCACCCGCGGCGGATCTACGAGAGGGTCCGGGAGGGGGTGGAACACGGCGGCAACAAAAGCGGCATCCCGACCGTGAACGGCTGCCTCGTTTTCGATGAACGCTATCTCGGCAAACCCCTCGTCTATTGCGGGACGGGAGGAATCATGCCCGCCCGGATCGCCGGGACGCCGACCCACACGAAGGAGATCCGGCCGGGGGACCTGATCGTCATGACCGGCGGTCGGATCGGTAAAGACGGCATCCACGGGGCGACCTTCTCCTCCGAGGAGCTTCACGAGGGCTCCCCGGTGACGGCGGTCCAGATCGGCGACCCGATCACCCAGAAGAAGATGACCGACTTCCTCCTCGCCGCCCGGGACCGGGACCTCTACCGCGCGATCACCGACAACGGCGCGGGCGGCCTCTCATCTTCCGTGGGCGAAACGGCGCGCCTCTCCGGCGGCTGCGAACTCGATCTGAAAAAGGCGCCGCTGAAGTACCCGGGGCTGAACCCCTGGGAGATCCTCATCTCCGAGTCGCAAGAGCGGATGACCCTCGCCGTCGATCCGGCGAAGAGCGATGAATTCCTCAAACTGGCCCGGATAATGGATGTGGAAGCGACGGTGCTCGGCCGCTACACGGATTCGGGCTGGTTCCACATCCGCTACGGCGAAGAGACCGTCGCGCTGATCGAAATGTCCTTCCTCCACGACGGCCTTCCGCAGATGACCCTCCGGGCGGTTTGGACTCCCCCGCGCCATCCGGAACCCGATTTCCCGGAACCGCAGGACCTGGGAGGCGCCCTGAAGGCAGTGCTCTCCCGCCTCAACGTCTGCAGCAAGGAGTCCGTCGTCCGCCAGTACGACCATGAGGTCCAGGGGGGAAGCGTCGTCAAACCCCTGACCGGCGTCGTCAACGACGGCCCGAGCGATGCCGCCGTCATCCGGCCGCTCCTCGACTCCTTTGAAGGAATCGTCGTCGCGAACGGGATCTGTCCCCGCTACAGCGACATCGACACCTACGCGATGGCCGCATGCGCGATCGATGAGGCCGTCCGGAACGCTATCGCCGTCGGAGCCCCCCTCGAACGGCTGGCAGGGCTCGACAACTTCTGCTGGTGCGACCCGGTGCGTTCCGAAAAAACCCCCGACGGGGAGTACAAGCTCGCCCAGCTTGTCCGAGCGAACGAGGCCCTTTACGACCTCACGACGGCCTACGGGGTTCCCTGCATCTCGGGAAAGGACAGCATGAAGAACGATTATCAGATCGGCGACGTACGCATCTCGATCCCGCCGACGCTCCTCTTCTCGACGCTGGGCAAGATGGAAGACGTCCGGAAGGTGGTGACGATGGATGTCAAGAAGCCGGGAGACCTCGTTTACGTCCTGGGGAAAACCTTCCGGGAGTTGGGCGGCTCCGAATGGTACGCCCTCCACGGCGCGATCGGGAACGGCGTTCCGAAGGTGAATGCGGCCGGGGCCAAGGCGCTTTACGAGGCCCTCCATCGGGCAATATCCGCGGGCCTCGTGGCCTCCTGTCACGACTGCTCGGATGGAGGTCTGGGCGTGGCGCTGGCGGAGACGGCCTTCGCGGGGGGATTCGGCCTTGCGGTCAATCTGAAAGCCGTCCCGGCGGAGGGGATGGGTCGAAACGACGAACTCCTCTTTTCGGAATCGCAGAGCCGCTTTGTCGCAACCATACGTCCAGGGGCGCGGGAGGCCTTCGAGGCCGCCTTCGCGGGCTGCGCAATCGCCCGGATCGGAGAGGTGATCCCGGACGGCGTTCTCCGGATCGAAGGCATCGGAGGAACCCGAATCATCGAAGAGGACCTCGTTACGCTCAAGGCGGCCTGGCAGAAGCCGCTCGCCTTCTAAGTTCTCTCCCATCATTCCGCGTTTGACCCGGAATCCGTTTGCTTTCTCCGGATTCCCGCTTTCGGGGGAATGAGATGGGTACGGCAAGTCAAAAAGAATAAGTTTTAAGCGATACAAGGAACTCAGCAAAAAGGTTGGAGAAGCCATGCTGCAGAAAATCAGCGCAATCGTCATCACGGGTAACGGCACAAACTGCGAGATGGAAATGGCCCACGCCTGCCGCCTTGCCGGTTTCGACCTGGTCGATATCGTCCACATCAGCGAGTTGCTCTGCGGCACAAAGAGACTCGACGACTATGACTTCCTGAATCTGCCCGGCGGATTTCTCGACGGCGACGACCTCGGGTCGGCCAAAGCCGGCGCGAACCGGATCCTCCATGCGGCCGTCGCGGGGGGCAGGGAGAAGCTCTTCGACCAGTTCATCCGGTTCATCGCCGCGGGAAAGCTGATCCTCGGTGTCTGTAACGGCTTCCAGCTTCTCGTCAAACTGGGGATGCTTCCCGGCTTCGACGGGCATTACGACCGGCAGACGGTGACGCTCACTTACAACGACTCGGGTCGGTTCGAGGACCGCTGGGTCCATCTCCGTGTCGATCCCGCCTCTCCCTGCATCTTCACCAGCGGGCTCCGGGGAATCTATCTTCCCGTCCGCCACGGTGAAGGGAAGTTCATACCGCAGGACGAAGAGATTTTAGAGCGCCTCCACCGGCAGAACATGATCGCCCTTACGTACAGTGACGGGCCGTGCGGGAATGCAACGCAGGACTACCCCGCGAACCCCAACGGCTCGATCGACGGGATTGCAGGGATCTGCAACGAAACAGGCCGCATCTTCGGCCTGATGCCCCACCCCGAGGCCTACCTCCACCGGACGAACCACCCCCGCTGGACGCGGGAGGAACTGCCCGAAGAGGGGATGGGGCTCGCCCTCTTCCGAAACGCAGCCGCCTTTCTCCGGACCGCCGCCCTATAGAGACGGCGAAACGGAGGCATAGTTGCTTTAAGCATATTTCCATCTCAAATCTTGATCAATAGTTCTATCTTGCGCCCCCCTAAACCGAGGGCGGCTGATTTCAGCGCACTTTGGGGATTCCTCAGAAACGTAGGCTAGCGCGGCGCATCGCCCATGCGAAACTCATGGGTCAATTCATCAAGCTTGGCCTTCAGCGCGGGATCAAGCTTCAGCTCCGCGGCGGCGAGACTCGCGTCCAGTTGTTCCGGTTTGCTGGCGCCGATGATGGGGGCGGTTATGACCGGATTGGCGATCACCCAGGCCACCGCCAAAGTCGCGGGTTCCACATCCGCTTCCCTGGCCATTTTTACGAAGGCGTCCACCGTATCCAACTCCCTATCATGCCAGTAGCGATCGGTGTACATCTTGGCCGTTGTCCCAAAGGTAAAGCGGCCTTCGGCGGGCGCCGCGGAACGCTTGTGCTTGCCTGTCAGCATCCCTCCCGCGAGCGGGTTGTAGGGAATGACGGCGATGCCTTCCTCCTCGCACAGCGGGAACAGTTCCCGCTCGTTTTGCCTGAAGAGAAGATTGTAGCGTGGCTGTACGGACACGAATTTGTGCAGCCCCATCGTTTCGCTACGACCCATTGCGCGGGCGAGGCGCCAGGCTTGATAGTTGGAACATCCGATGTAACGCGCCTTTCCGCTGCGAAGCACGACGTCGAAGGCGTTAAGGGTTTCGTCCATCGGCGTATTGGTATCCAGATGGTGTACCTGATAGAGATCCACGTAGTCCGTACCCAGGCGCTTGAGCGATGCATCGATGGCATTCATCACATGCTTTCTCGAAGTGCCTTGCTGCCAAGCAAGCGGCCCCATCTTGCCGTTGCACTTGGTGGCGAGGATAAACTGTTCGCGCTTTCCGCGAAGCCACTTGCCAACGATTTCCTCTGTGCGTCCGACCAGTTCCAGCGTGCTCCCCAAAGGATACACATCTGCGGTGTCAATGAAGGTCATGCCACCTTGCGCTGCTTTGTCGAGAATGGCAAAGGAGGTCGCCTCATTGCACTGTAGTCCAAAGGTCATGGTGCCCAAGCACAGTTTGGAAACCTGCAGTCCGGTGCGGCCGAATCGAATATATTGCATGATTGTTTGCCTCTAATACAGTATCAATGCAGGAAATTCTATCTGAGATGAACTCTCCAACCATTAAGAAGTTTGCACTCGCCGCCTTTTTGGATATTTGGAGTCGTTTAGACAGGTTTTCCTGTATACAGGTTAATTTTCGTTTTCTCCGTTTAACGCCCAGTTTCCCGGTGGTGTCGCAATATCTCAACCATATATCCGCTGGCCCCAGCCTCTTACAGGGTAGTGCATCCATACCATAATTGCTGAGAAAACAACATCAATGATTCCGGAGTGAAATGCTGTATCCACCGGACAAAGATCTTCCGAAAAATCGTTGACACGGTATCGATTTCCTCATATTACTCCCCCTGAAGAGCGGTTAGGACATTTCCTGCAGCGGGAGCATTTACCTTGTCCAGTCATAGCCCGGGGAGGATCGATCTCTCCAATAAAAATATTGCGGTGCGGCTCTTTTGTCTGGCACTGATAAGTTTTCTGGTGTTTCACATGCACGGAGCCGATCCGGGTATGTGCGCCGAAGACAAAGATCGGATTTCGGACCACTTCGACGGCAACCTGTTTTTCAATCCGAGGATCCACGTGCCTCCGCCGTTGCCTTCGGGCGAGGAGCCGAAACGAGGCAGCTCCGGGTGGATTTGGCGGTGGATCCTTGGGAACGATTGGCCAAAATGGCCGCAAATAACGGATGGCATGTCGGGAGAACCTCCCGCCGCCCATGTTCCGAAAGGTTCACTCTTTATAACCCCCGTCGGGCATGCAACGTTTCTCATTCAACTGGACGGGCTCAATATCCTGACCGATCCCATTTGGTCGGACCGCTGCAGTCCGTTGTCGTGGGCGGGTCCGAAGCGTCACCGGGAACCCGGCATCCGTTTTGAAGACCTGCCCCCCATCGATGCGGTCCTCGTGTCCCACAATCACTATGACCATCTGGATCTTCCCACGCTGAAGCGTCTCGCAAAGAAGGGGGTTCAGCGCTCCATAACAACACTCGGCAACCGTGATCTTATCCACGGCACAGGCATTCCCGCCGTGGATGAGCTCGACTGGTGGCAGTCGATCCGCCTCTCGGAGGAGGTCACGGTAACGCTGGTCCCTGCGCAGCATTTTTCGTCCCGGACCCCATGGGACCGGAACAAAACCCTCTGGGGAGGGTTTGTCATATCCGGGCCGTCGGGAAACGTTTTTTATTCCGGAGATACGGGATATGGTCCCCATTTCCGGGAGATCTTGCAGCGATTCCCGCCGATCAGGGCGGCCCTCCTTCCGATCTCGCCTTTCAGGCCGCGACAATCCAATGAGCCACCTCACAGGCATTACCCCGAAATCCACATGTCACCGGCGGAGGCCGTCCAGGCGCACTTGGATCTGCGTGCCAGACTCAGCATTGCCGCACACTTTCAGGTGTTTCAATTGGGGGCTGACGGATTTGACGATGCGCTGAACGAACTGAAATCGGCATTGGCGGAGCGCGATCTAAAACCGGGTGCATTCATCACGCCATCGCCGGGGCAATCCGTCGAGCTGACTGCGCGTTTCGACAATATGGACGGCTTGGTAAGCCTTCAGAAGGCAGGCGCGAGTCGATAAGGGGACTATGAAAAAAAATCCACTATGGCTTATGGTGCTCTTGTTCCTCTTGGGCGGGTATGCATATGCTCAGGATTCCGGCGAGGCAGCCAAAATCCGGTATCTGATAGGATCGGTAGAAGCCTTGCAGGGAGTGAGGTTTCTCAGAAACGGGGGCGAATATGATGCCCCGAAGGCGGCGGACCACTTGCGTCTCAAGCTCAAGACGGCAGGGGACCGGGTAAAGACGGCGGAAGACTTCATCAGGTTGTGCGGTTCGAAATCATCCGTATCAGGCGAGGCATACCGGATGCGGTTTCCTGATGGGACTACCACGGATGCAGAAGCGTTCTTCCGCGAACGGCTCAAAGCGCTTGTTGCCGACACGTCGTCTCGACCATGACGTCGACCATTACAGGAATATTTAAGGTCCCGATAAAGGTGATCGTCATTCATTTCCGGCATCAACTTCAGCTCCCAAGGAGTGCGGCAACAGAAGACAAGAGCGAATGCCGGGCTGCCCCGTTTCCCTTGCCGATCTTTTTGGGGAGGCCTTCGCGGCCTCCCCCATTCTATCCTATTTGGTTTTCCCTTTCGCTTCCTTCGCCCGGAGTTTGAGGCTTTTCTCCCGCCTTCGGCGCTTGCGGTCCAATTCCTTCTTCCGTTCGACCTTCTTGTGCTGGCTCATGATACCTCCCTATTATTAATATGCAAAACGTGAATAGAGGCTCCGTCCCTCTGTTTCCAATTATCCGGGGGAAAGGGCGCTTTCCTTATATCTCCCGGATGATGTCCACCGGGTGAATCTGCGTCGCCTTGAACGAGGGGTAGATCCCCGCCACGATGCCGGAGAGGGCCGAGGCGGCGAAGGCGACCAGGAGCCCCGAACCCGAAACGGTGACAGGATAGCGCAAAACCCGCGCGATGACAAGGCTCATGAGGAATCCCGCCGCGATCCTTCCCAGGACCTTGATCAGGTCCATCGCCCGGCTCTTCAGCGCGGTGAACTCCTTCAGATCGATGACGCTGAAGTCGTCCCGGTCAGGGCGGGCGCAAGGCCCAGGATGAAACCTATGAGGACCGCTTTTCTGAACATGACCTTATCCCCGTGCTGATAGAATCCGTTCACCAATCTCTGATCAGCTATTCAGATATTGGAATATGAATTCATTTTATGAATTGCGGTTCACAATGCGTGCAAAATGAACTTTTGTCAAGAAAAATTCCCCGTCGGCATTCTATCATGAGTCCGTGGGGAGGTGGAAGGGAATGATCATGCCGGAGTTGAAAAGCAAGGGCGTGGACCTACACATACCCTGTTGAACCAATACCCTTGTCTAACGGGAAGTCTTGATGTAAAGTGTCCAATATCGAACTTAGGTGCTAAGGAGGCGCAACATGAGCGACCGTCTGTCTTTGGAAGAGAAATGCATCAACACGATCCGGTTTCTGGCGGCGGACGCCATCGAAAAGGCGAAATCCGGCCACCCCGGGATGCCGATGGGGGCGGCTGCCTCGGCCTTCACCCTCTGGACGCGGCGTCTGAAGCACAACCCGGCCGATCCGCTCTGGCCCGACCGGGACCGCTTCGTCCTGTCCGCCGGGCACGCCTCGATGCTCCTCTATACCCTTCTGTACCTCTCCGGCTACGACCTCTCCCTGGATGACCTGAAGGCCTTTCGCCAGTGGGGGAGCAAAACGCCCGGCCATCCGGAACGCCGGCATCCGGCCGGGGCGGAGATGACGACGGGTCCCCTCGGCCAGGGTCTGGCCGCGGCGGTCGGGATGGCGATCGCGGAGGCCCATCTCGCGGCCCGGTTCAACCGGCCCGGACATACGGTCGTGGATCACCGGACCTACGTTTTTGCCAGCGACGGCGATCTGATGGAGGGGCTCTCCGCCGAGGCCTGCGCGCTGGCCGGCCACCTCGGTCTGGGAAAGCTGACCATTCTGTACGATGATAACCGGATCTCCCTTTCGGGGACCACTTTGCTTTGTTTTACCGAAGATATCGACAAGCGGTTTGCCGCCTCCGGCTGGCAGGTGATCGCCGTCGAGGACGGGAACAACACGGCGGCGTTCGACAGGGCGCTTGCCTTGGCGGAGGCGGAGACCGCGAAACCATCGCTCATCCGCCTCCAGACGACGATCGGCTTCGGCGCGCCCGGGAAGCAGAATTCCAGCGCGGCGCACGGCTCTCCGCTCGGGGCGGAGGAGCTTAAGGCGGCCAAGGAGAACCTCGGCTGGCCGGTCGATCCCCCGTTCTTCGTTCCGGAGGAGGCGCTTGGTTTCTTCCGGCAGACCGCAGCCGCAAGCGCGAAAAGAGAGGAATCCTGGAAGGAGGCCTTCCGGAACTATGCCGCCGCATATCCGGAGGAGGCCGTCGAATTCGAACGGGTCATGAGGGGCGAGCTCCCTGCCGGCTGGGAGAAGGCGCTTCCCGTCTACGACCAGGGGACGAAGGATGTGGCGACGCGCAAGACGTCCGAGGCCGTCCTCCAGGCCCTCGGGAATGCGATCCCGGAACTGATGGGGGGCGCGGCCGACCTGAACCCTTCCACCTTATCCTGGCTCAAAGGGATGGGCGATTTCCAGAAGCCGGGCGAGGGGCCCGCCTGCCGGGAAGGGGCATGCGGCGGGGAGTGGGGCTACGGCGGCCGGAATATCCATTTCGGCGTCCGGGAGCACGCGATGGCGGCGATTGCCGGCGGGATGGCGATGCACGGGGGGATCATCCCCTTCACCGGGACCTTTTTCACCTTCGCCGACTACATGCGGCCGTCGATCCGCCTGGCCGCCCTGATGGGTCTTCATGTGATCTACATCTTCACCCACGACAGCATCGGCGTCGGCGAGGACGGTCCGACCCACCAGCCCGTCGAGCAGTTGATGAGCCTGCGGGTGATTCCCAACCTGACGGTCATACGCCCGGCCGACGCCAACGAGACGGTCGAGGCCTGGCGCATGGCGATCGAAAACGGGCAGGGCCCCACCGCCCTCATCTTCACCCGCCAGAACCTGCCCGTTGCGGACCGTTCGACGGTCGGTCCGGCGGACGGTCTCCGGAAGGGGGGATACGTCTTCTGGGAGTCGGCCGCGGGGGGACCGGGAGGGGAGCGTGGCGATGGCGAACCCCGCCCCATGCAGGAGACCGTCGCGACGCCGGAAGCCGGGTTGCCGGAGGCGATTCTGATCGGGACCGGTTCGGAGCTCCACCTCGCCCTCGCGGCGGGAAAAACGCTTGCCGCGGATGGGGTCCGCGTCCGCGTCGTCTCGCTTCCGAGCTGGGAGCTCTTCGACCGTCAGCCGCAGGCGTACCGGGATCAGGTCCTCCCGCCCGCCGTGCGCGCGAAGGTCGCCGTCGAGGCGGGGGTCCGTCTGGGGTGGGAGCACTACATCGGTCTCACGGGGGCCGTCGTGGGGATCGACCGTTTCGGCGCGAGCGCCCCGTACCAGACCCTCTATGAAAAATTCGGGATCACCGCCGAAGCGGTCGCGGCGGAGGCGAGGCGGCTCCTGAAGAGATAACGGAAAAGGGGGGACAGCTCCCTATTTTCCCGAGATTTATGATTTTCTACAGACGCATCAAGGTTGAACTCGCAAAAGGGAGGGAACGGCCATGACGACATCCCTGACGTTTCGTCCGGAATCCTGCCGGGCGGCGGCGGAGGAGGCCCGCAAGGCCTTGGCGGCCGGGCGGGTCGTGGAACGGATCCGGCGGAAGGACCATACCATCTGGAAGCCCCAGCCTGCGGAGATCGCAAACCGCCTCGGCTGGCTCGACAGCCCGCAGGCGATGCAGGGTCGGCTCGCCGAGATTGCAGGTGTCGTCGAGGGGATTCACGTCGACGGTTTCAACTTCGCCCTCCTCCTCGGGATGGGGGGCTCCAGCCTCGCGCCCGAGGTTTTTCGGAAGGTCTTCGGCGCGGCCGAAGGTTTCCTCGACCTCGCCGTTCTGGACAGCACGGATCCGGGGGCAGTCCTTGCCTTCGCCGAACGCCTCGACCTCGGCCGGACGCTCTTTGTCGTCTCCACGAAATCGGGCGGGACGGTCGAGACCTTCTCTTTTATGAAGTTTTTTTATAACCTTGTCGCGGAGAACCTCGGGGCGGAGGAGGCAGGGAAACACTTCCTCGCGATCACCGATCCCGGGAGCGCGCTCGCGGATCTGGCCCGGAAGCACCATTTCCGCCACGCCTTCCTCAACGACCCGGAGATCGGCGGACGCTATTCGGCCCTCTCCTGCTTCGGCCTTGTCCCGGCGGCGCTGATCGGAATGGACGTGAAGCTCTTCCTGGAGCGGGCCGCGGCGGCCGCGACAGGTGAATTTGCAATCAATAACGAAGAGATGAATGGGGCCGTCCTCGGGGCGCTTCTCGGGGAATTCGCGGCTCAAGGCCGCGACAAGCTCACCCTTGTCTTTTCGCCGCAGCTCGCCGCCTTCGGCGACTGGGTGGAGCAGCTCCTTGCGGAGAGCACGGGGAAGGAGGGGGAGGGGATCCTGCCGGTCGTGGGTGAGGAGATCGGGCCGCCTTCGGTTTACGGAGACGACCGCCTCTTCTGCTCGATCCGAATCGCCGGGGACGCCGCGGGGGAGGAGCAACTGAAGGCGCTCGCGATGGCCGGCCATCCCGTCGTCGATCTTGTGCTCGATGATTCCTGCGACCTGGGCGGCCAGTGCTTCTTCTGGGAGATGGCCACGGCGGTCGCGGGCTGGCGGCTGGCGATCAACCCCTTCGACCAGCCGGACGTGGAGGCGGCGAAGGTCCTTGCCCGGAAGATGATCGCGGAGTACCGTGAAAAGGGGGCGATGCCGCCGGAGACGCCGTCTCTGAAGGCGTCCGGGCTCTCCGTGTATGGCATCGTTGCGGCGGGGAAGCCGGAGGACGCGCTGACGGCGTTTCTGATGCAGGCGAAGCCGGGCGCGTATGCCGCGCTCCAGGCCTATCTGACGCCGTCGCACGGGATGGACGAAGCCCTGCAGCGCCTCCAGATGCGGATCCGGAACCGTTTCCATCTCGTCACGACCGTGGGCTACGGGCCGCGCTTCCTCCACTCGACGGGGCAGCTTCACAAGGGGGATGCCGGGTACGGCCTGTTCATCCAGTTCACGGCGGACGATCCCCGGAATGCGCCGATCCCCGATGAACTCGGGCGGCCGGAATCCGCGCTGACGTTCGGCATCCTGAAACAGGCCCAGGTTTTCGGCGACCGGCAGGCCCTGCTCAACGCGGGACGCCGCGCCATCCGGATCCACCTCAACGGGGATGCGGCAGGCGGGCTTGCCCGTTTGACGGCGGCACTGTGATGCCGCGGGAGGGGAAGATGAAGAGCAGCAGCGTCGGTGAGATGAGGGCAATGGACCGTCAGGCCATCGAGAAGTTCGGGATCCCCGAAGAGATCCTCATGGAAAACGCCGGGCGGGCGGCATTCGAGATCCTCTCCGAGGAGTGGGGGGTTGCTGGGAGGCGGTATGTTATCTTCTGCGGGGACGGGAACAACGGCGGCGACGGCCTCGTCGTGGCGCGCCACATCCTTGCAGGCGGCGGGACCCCCCGGATCTTCCTTGTCGGGGACCCTGAGCGTTTCCGCGGGGCGGCAAAGACCAACTGGGAGATCATCGCACGGCTTCCCATCGAGGTGAAGCGCGTCCAGAAGATCGCGGCGGTCCGGTCGGCGGCCCTTCACGCGGACGGGATCGTCGACGCCCTGTTCGGGACGGGCCTCGACCGCGAGGTAGAAGGCGTCTGCCGCAAGGTGATCGATCTGATCAATGCGGCCGGCCGGCCGGTTCTCAGCCTGGATATCCCCTCCGGCATCTGCGGCGATACGGGGGAGATCCTGGGTACGGCGGTCCGGGCGGACCATACCGTGACCTTCGGCCTTCCCAAGATCGGAAACCTGCTCTACCCGGGCTTTGGCCTTTGCGGCCGGCTCCATGTCGCGCACATCTCCTTTCCCCCATCCCTGTATGACGATGACGCAATCCCGGTTGAGACGAACGGCTTCATTCCGCTTCCGCCGCGCGAGCCGACGGCCCACAAGGGATCCGTGGGGGACGTCCTGTTCATCGCCGGCGCCGCCGGTTATTTCGGCGCCCCCTACTTTTCCGCCATGTCATTTCTGAAGGCGGGCGGGGGGTACGCGCGCCTCGCCGCCCCCTGGTCGATGACCCCCTTCCTCGCGACGCGCGGGAGCGAGATCGTCTTCGTCCCCCAGGCGGAAACCACGGAGGGGAGCCTCTCCCTGAAGAATAAGGATGCCCTCCTGGCGCTCGCCGGTCGCGCGGACATGGTCGTCATCGGCCCCGGCCTCTCTCTCGCGGATGAGACGCAGGAACTCGTCCGGAAACTGGCCGCCGGGATCAAAGAGCCGCTTCTGATCGACGGCGACGGGATCACCGCACTGGCGGGCCATCCGGATATCCTCCGGAAACGCCGGGCGCCGACGATCCTGACCTCCCATCCGGGGGAGATGTCGCGCCTCACCGGAAAGAGGGTCGCCGAAATCGAGAAGAAGAGAATCCCAATCCTGCAAGAGGCCTGCGCGGATCTGAAGGCGTGGATCGTTCTCAAGGGTCCCCACTCCCTGATCGGGACGCCGGAGGGGCGGGTCTTCATCAATTTGAGCGGGAATCCGGGGATGGCGACGGCGGGGTCGGGGGATGTCCTCACGGGGACGATCGCCGCCATGCATGGCCTGGGGTTGCCGCTGGAGGAGGCGGTCCGGAAGGGGGTCTTCCTGCACGGCCTTGCCGGCGACCTGGCCGCCGCGGACAAGGGGGAGGACGGAATCACGGCCCAGGATATTCTCAATTACCTTCCCTACGCGCTGAAACAGGACCGGGAAGGCCTCAACGAGACCCTGGCGGAGCGCTACGAAGGGCCGGCGATGGTCTGACCCCGGGTCGGGCGGAAGACAAGCGACAACAGGGAGATTCACCGCGCCGTTCCCGTCGATGTCGCCCAGCAGGGGCGCGAGGGCCACGATTCCCGCATTGACATTGCCCAGGCTGCCGGTGAAGTAGACTGTTCGAGACCTTTGAAAAATACCCCCACTTTGTCATTCCCGCCCCGTATCAGGTACAGGGTAAACTCCGGCGGGAATCCAGAAGATCTTGAAAAGACTGGATTCCTGCTTTCGCAGGAATGACGATTTGCCGAATTTCAGGAGTAATTCAAGGCTCTCAGGAAGTATTTGATTGTTTTCCCGGACGTAAAAATTTCTTGACACGCAAGCTGAGAATAGCATAGGAGGGCGGATCGAAAATGGGGAAAATATAGTCGTGAGACCATACTTTGTTTGGATGACAAATCTAAAAACAACAGGGGAGATGACAGATGTTCAACGACCTTCGTGAGTTTATTGCCAAGTCCGAGGAAGCTGGTGAGGTTAAGCGGGTCGATGGTGCTGATTGGAACTTTGAGATCGGTCTGATCACTGAAATTGAGGCCGGATTATCCAACCCGAGGCTGCTGCTCTTCGACAATATTAAGGAGAGCCCGGCGGGCTATCGTGTTGCTTCAAACATATTCAGTACGGACCACCGGGTAGCTATGGCCTTTGGACTCCCTGAGGAGTTTACCGGCATGAGGCTGGTGCGTGCCATAAAGGAGCGGCTGGGCAAGGGGGTGCCCCAAATCCCGCCGGTTGAGGTCAAAACCGGCCCAGTTATGGAGAATGTATTCACTGGCGGCGAAGTGGACATCATGAAGTTCCCGACACCATGGTGGCGCAAGGGGGATGGTGGGCGCTACATCGGCACCATGGCTGTGACCATCACCCGTGACCCTGACGAGGGCTGGGTCAATATGGCATCGCAACGAGTCCAGGTGCATGACCGCAACACGGCTACTATCTTCATGGCCAGGGGCCACCACGGTGATATGATGAGGCGAAAATATTGGGCTAAGGGCAAGAGCTGCCCGGCAGCAGTTTCCTTCGGTCAGGAGCCGCTGGTTTTTGGTGCTGCCGATTGGACGTTACCCTGGGGAGTTTCGGAACTTGGATTTGCTGGTGGTCTCAAGGGGGCGCCAATTGAGGTCGTCAGGGGTGTCACCACTGACCTTCCTATCCCGGCCACTGCCGAGATTGTTTTCGAAGGCGAACTTCTGCCACCGGAGGCAGGGACGGTGATAGAGGGGCCCTTCGGTGAGTGGGCCGGGTATTATGCCGGCGGCCGGCGGCCGGAGCCAATCTTCCGCGTGAACGCCGTGATGCACCGCAACCAACCCATTATCCAGGGGACGCTGGCCCTGGTACACCCCAGGATTTGGACTCTGGGCCGTCATATCTGGCGCTCAGCACTTGTGTGGGCGGAACTGGAAAGGCAGATTCCTGGTGTGCAGGGCGTATGGGTTGTCGGGGAGGGCGGCGCCAACTCTATTATTGCCGCCTCCATCAAGCAGGAGTATGCCGGTCACGCCAGGCAGACGTTACAACTGCTCAATTCGCTTCAAGCCACGGCGCTGCACATGCGCTACTGCATTGTCGTTGACGAGGATATTGACCCGTCCAACCTCGCCGAGCTCATATGGGCCGTCGGCACCAGAACCAATCCGATCGAGTCCATTGACATCGCTACCCAAACCCGCTGCTCGGAGACCAACCCCATGATGTCACCGGAGAAACGTGAGAAGGGAGACATGACCCATTCCACGGCGCACATAAATGCTTGCCGTCCCTGGCACTGGAGGGACAAGTTCGCCAAGACCACCAAGAGTGATCCTGAGGATTTGAAGGCAATCCAAAAGAAATGGGCTCAACTCTGGGACTGAAAGCAAGGCTATCCGGGTGATCATCACCAAGAGACGCAGCGCAGGAGGGTTCCCGTTCCTTTTCGTCTTTAGATGTGAGATAAAGTAACGTTTTTTGCATTTTCGGGATTTCCTGCCAAAAGGTTGGAGAAAGGAGGGAATCCCCATTAAAGAAGGGGGCCAAGCGTTATAACGCGGCAGTTGAGCAGTGCCCGAAGGGCATCTGTCTCGAACTCCTGGTTCTCCCCGCAGCGGAGCGGAGGGGAAATCAGGAGTTCGCTGCTCAACTGCCGCGTTCCCCCCGGAGCGAAGCGGAGGGGGGAACAAGGATTATCCCGGCCAGATGCTGCACGGGGACACAAAGCGGCTGTATAAACTTCAAAGGAGGATAAGATATGAAAAAAGCAAAAAGAATCAATGCGTTGGCGCTGATCATTGCGATGGTCTGCGGTTGTCTACTCGGGGCTCAGGTATCCATGGCAGCAACCTATCCAGACCATCCGGTTAAGCTGATAGTAGGTTTTCCCCCGGGGGGGCCGGCGAGTACCGTCGCCACGCTGATTGCAAAAAGAGTCTCAGAGTTTATGGAACAACCACTGACCGTTGAACATAAGCCTGGCGGGGGCGCCACCCTGGCGGCAACCACGGTGTCTAAAGCCAAACCGGACGGGTACAATGTTTTCATGGGGTCGGACAGTCCTCTTTTGATCGCCCCTTTGATTACCAAAGACTTGAGCTATACGTTGGAAGACTTCATCCCCATTGTCGGATATGGCTACGCCCCTACGTTCATAAGCTGCAAGAAGGGTCGCTGGAATTCTTTGAAGGAATTTATCGCGGATGCGAAGAAGAATCCGGGAAAATACACCTACGCAACTCAGAGCGTCAACAGTTTTAACCATTTCGCCGTGAAGCTTCTCGAAGAGCAGGCGGGCATTGAGCTCAAGATGGTCCCATTCCCCGGGAACGCGGAGGCACTGACCGCACTTTTGGGAGGGCATATAGATTTGGTGTGCGTCGCGGGGACGTCCGGGCTTTATGAGGCGGGACGTATAGAGGCCTTGGCGATTGCCGAAAAGAAAAGACTAAAGAATTATAGCAAGATACCAACTCTGGATGAATTAGGTTACCCGATATTTTTGAACTCCTATTATTTTTTATGCGCCCCCAAGGGAACGCCTCAGGAGATTATAAACAAACTTAATGACGTCAACCAGAAGGTTTTTGCAAAATATGGCGATGAAATAGAGGCATTGCTTAACAAATTCGAAATGTTATCAAACTTTTTAAGCGCCGAGGATGTCGTTAAACAGAATAATTACCGAAGGGATCAATTCCGCAAAATTACCAAGAGTATGGGCATTTATATTCCGAATCGGTAAATTCTCATGGTAATCCCCCGGCGCTGCCGGGGGATCCACCGGGTTTTATGATTCCGAGAATATGAGAAAGCTTTCCGACTATGATGTGGAAACCGTTAGAGAATATATCAGGTGACAGGAGAAAGAAGACCGTCGCCTCAACTGAGTTTGTCTGAAGAAGACCCGCCTTTAAGTGGTCAATAAACGGAACGCATCGAACGGTTCATAATTCATACTCCCTGCTTTGCCGGAGGTCATGCGATTAATGTTATACCAGGCGGTCCGGAGATAGGAGTGAAAGCCATGCGAAGATACGACATGATCAGTAGCCTCGTGTTTCTGGCATGCGGGGTTTTTATCACGGTAAGCTCCCTGCGGATCCATATAGGGACATTCGAAGACCCCGGTCCCGGCTTATTTCCCCTGATCACCGGAATCCTGATGGGCATTATCTCGGGCGGAATGTTTATCAAATCTTGCCTGCAGTCCACCTCCGCGGGACAAGAACCGCTTGGTGCGGACAAGAGGTTATGGCATAACAAGTCCGTTGCGACCGTGGTGATCATGTTTCTTTATGCGCTGACCGTTGACTGGTTGGGGTTTCTGACGGTCACCCTCTTGATTTTATTTATTTTATACAAGGCAATTGGTGGTCTGAGTTTAAAAGTATCCTTGGGAGGGGCGATCCTGACTGCTGCCATCGCATATATTTTGTTTAAGGTATGGCTGAATGTCCAACTTCCGGTGGGACCCTTAGGAGTGTAAAATGGATATATTGCAAAACATTGCATATGGGTTTTCAATTGTCCTGGAGCCCGCGCGGTTACTCGTGTGTTTCCTTGGGGTCCTTATTGGAACCTTGATAGGTGTTCTTCCAGGTATCGGGCCGTCGGCAACCGTCGCCATACTTCTGCCGGTGAGCATCAGTATGGGTGCGGCCGATGCGATGATTCTGCTGGCGGGCATCTATTACGGATCGATGTATGGCGGATCGACGACCTCTATTCTTGTTAACATACCAGGTGAGTCGGCCTCGGTGGTCACCTGCATAGATGGGTACCAGATGGCCCGGCAGGGAAGGGCGGGGGTGGCATTGGGCATGTCTGCCTTCGGGTCATTCATCGGAGGCACCGTTGGCATCGTGGGTCTGATGCTGCTTGCGCCGCCGCTGTCCGAGTTTGCGCTTCAATTCGGTCCGCCGGAGTATTTTGGCATGATCCTTTGCGGGTTTTCCATCCTGATTTATTTAGCATCGGGATCCAAAATCAAGGCGTTGCTGATCGCTTTTTTGGGGATATTTCTCGCGGAAATCGGCAACGATTTGGTGACGGGGGAACAACGGTTTACCTTTGGGAACCTGACCCTTATGGATGGTATACCATTGGTGCCGATGGTCATGGGTTTATTCGGGATCGCCGAAGTTCTCGTGAACCTCCAAGAGACATTTGAACGGGTTGTTCTTAGCTCTACCATAAAGAATCTTCTTCCTAATCTTGCGGACTGGAAGGCGTCGCTGGGTCCTATCGGAAGGGGGACGATACTCGGTTTTTTCTTGGGTCTTTTGCCGGGAGGAAGTGCGACGCTTGCCTCATTTGCCTCCTATGCCGTGGAGAAGCGGATTTCGAAGCATCCTGAGCGATTTGGGAAAGGGGCCATCGAAGGGGTCGCTGGGCCGGAAACGGCAAACAACGCCGCAACGAGTTCAGCGTTTATCCCCATGTTAACCCTTGGAATCCCCGCCAACCCTGTCATGGCTCTCGTCATGGCTGCCCTGTTATGTCATGGGCTTCAGCCAGGCCCTCTTCTCTTGGTGAAATCGCCCGATGTATTTTGGGCTATTATCACCAGCATGTATGTAGGCAATGTTATGTTGGTAATCCTGAACCTTCCCCTGATTGGCCTTTGGGTAAAATTGCTGAAGGTTCCTTACGCCGTCTTATTTCCGCTAATTCTCCTCTTCTGTTTAATCGGGTCTTATAGTACGTCGTCTAACTATCAAGAAGTTATCATCATGATCATCTTCGGCATCATTGGATACCTGATGAGAAAATTTGAGTATGAACCGGTCCCGTTAGTGTTTGCGTTTATCTTAACGCCACTTTTAGAGAGGGCTTTCCGCCAGTCCCTTGCAATGTCTCATGAGGGGTTCATGATCTTTCTCAGGCCCCCCATTGCACTTGTTTTTATGATAACAGCGTTCGTTCTTATTGCTCTTTTGATATTCCCGCTCATGAAAAAAGGAGCGTCCAAAACGGGCGGATTACATGGATAATGTGTGCGCAGGGTGGGCGGTTGGAAAATCATCTACTTGCCTTTGAATTTCGGCTTGCGCTTTTCACGCCAGGCATTCATGGCTTCGTTACGATCTTCGGTGAGGTGAGCGACAGTCTGGACCGCTCCTGCCAGCTCTACACCGGTACGGAATTCCATATTAAGACCGCGATATACCATCATCTTGGCCAGCTTTAGTGCGATCGGCGGGTTTGCAGTATAGCTTTGCGCCATCTTTATGGCTTCACTTCTCAGGCTGTGTGCGGGGACAACTCTGTTAAATAAGCCAATCCTTTCCCCCTCTTCAGCCTCGATAAAGCGGCCGCTTAAAATAATGTCAAGTGCACGTCCCAGACCCACTATCCTGGGCCAGAGCCAGAATCCGCCCGCAGCAGGAATAACGCCACGCTTTATCCATATAGAAGCGACTCTGGTGTTCTCGCAGGCTATCCGGAGATCGCAGGAGAGGGTCAAATCACAGCCCATACCAACGGCTATGCCGTTGATGGCGGCTATGGTCGGGATTTTAAGACCCTGCAGTCCGCACATCAGGGGGACAACGGTATCACGGTATCCTTGCAGGAAAGCCTCAGGAGGGGCGGTTTCTTTATCCCATTCGAGCGCTTTATCGTCTTTTTTGACATCGGCTCCGGCACAAAATGCTTTGTCGCCAGCGCCAGTAATGATTAAGGCCCTGACGCTATCGTCTCTGTTGAGGCCATCAATGACAGAATAAACCTCCTGGACCAACGTGTCATTGACGGCGTTGAACCGGTCAGGGCGGTTCAGAGTAAGGATACCGATGTCCTCCACCTTTTCCCAGATAATTGTTTTAAAATTCTGCAATCGCAATCTCCTTTCTATGTTCCCGTATCTCTGTCATCCAAACAAAGTATGGTCTCGCGACTATATTTTCCCCTCTGCCTTGAGCTTTTTGGCGACGTCCTCGCGAAGCGCCTTCTTGAGGATCTTGAAGTTCTGCATCGGTATTTCGTCAATATAATCAAGTCTCTCTGGTATTTTATAGGGAGCAATCTTTTTGCCCTGCAGGAAGGACTTCATTTCGTCAAAGGTCAATTTCTCCTGCCCCTTAAGAACGACATAGGCGCATGTTTTTTCCCCCATGATGGGATCCGGCATGGCAACCACCGCAGCCTTGTCCACCTTAGGATGAGTGACAAGCAACTCCTCAATCTCTATCGGGTAGATGTTTTGCCCGCCCCGGATGATAACGTCCTTCTTGCGCCCGGACATCACGATGTTTCCATCTTTGTCCAGTTTGACAATATCGCCGCTGTGGAACCAGCCTTCATTGCCCAGAGTCCCCCATGCCTCGAGGGTTCTCTCCATGTCACGGTAATAGCCTGCCGTGGTTAATGGTCCACGATAAACCAGTTCCCCTTCCTGTCCGGCCGGCACCGCGTTGCCATTATCATCTACTACTTTTAGCTCCACCCCGGCGTAGGGCTTGCCCATGGTAGTATGGCGTGTTTTGACGTCATCATCTACCGTGGTTCCGGAAACACCACCGCCATCGAACGAGCCGTACCCATTGAGGATAGACACCCCTAATTTTTTCTCCGCCTCGATGATCAGAGCTTGATCCAGCGGTGAGGTGGAACAAACAACGCATCGCAGAGAACTGGTGTCGTAATTGCTGAAATTGGGGAGGTTTACCATCATTGCCAGTTGGGCCGGAGCTGTAAAAAGGATAGTGGCTTTCTCACGCTGTAACAGCTTGAGAGCCTCTTCAGCATTCCAAATCTCGACGCAAATCGTTTTGGCGCCTATCTCAGGCTGGGAATAGCAGAAGGCCCCGCCCCGTCCGGCGACCGCATTAATACCATTCAGGACGATGTCATCACCCGTTAATTTGACCGCGCGCTGATAGGCGGTTCCCGTTGCTATTCGATTAGCCGGCATATGCTCCGCTGTCTTCTGGCGGCCAGTCGTGCCACTGGTCAGCCCAACGGTTACGACTTCGGTTGACGTGTATCTGGTTTTCGCCAGCAGCGCCACGGGAAATTCCTTGGTCTCAGGCTCGCGTTTCATCTCTTCAATAGAATGCGTTCCAGGCGGCACTTTGTCTCCGCTCACAAAGATATCTTTTAAACTGGGTAATTTCGAACGCATGTCGGTTACGGCTTGATAGTAATCAAAACGCCGGAACTGCCACGGGAGGACAATCCCCTTCACTTCAAAGGTCGTGATGACATACTCAAGCTCGGCTTCCCTTAAGGTCATTAACGATGTCAAGGCCAGAATCCCTGCCTTTTCACAGGCAAGACGAACGACAAAGGAGTCATTGCAATTGGGCAAGATGACATGAATGACGTCATCTTTCTTATAGCCCCTTTTCAGGAAGCCCAGAGCGATTCTATCTGAAAATTCTTTCACCTGTAGCCATGTCAACCGACTTTTCGAATCAACAAGGGCTTCTTTTTGGGGAATTAATCTGGCATTTTGGTCCCATAAATCGGCAATGGACTCTTTAAGCCATAACCCCTTGTTTAAATACTCATCAATCATTTCTTTCGTGTACCGTGTTGGTTTAGCCATACCATCCTCCAAATTTTCGATGCGCCCTCCTATGCTATTCTTGGCTTGCGTGTCAAGAAATTTTTACGTCCGGGAAAACGATCAAATACTTCCTGTGGGTATGCTCAACAGGGATTACCCGATGGCGGGAAAAGTATACGGGAAGATCCGTTGCATATTCGTCGAGGTCGGCGATTTGTGGTAGATTGAGTCGTCTCTTCAGGCATATCCCGCCGTCGGCCTTGTGGGGTCGCGTCAGGTTGGTTTTGAGGGTTCAAAACAGGGGAGCGGCCCCTTCCTGTTTTCCTATTTCCGGAGGCCGCGGAGACCCTTCGCGATCTCCTCCTTCCCGATAAGGGTCTGTTTCCCCTTCGGGCCTATGATGACACAGGCGGGCGTCGAGTTGATCCGGTCCTCCTGCAGGTAGTTGCCGAAGATCTTGAAAACCGGCGCCGTGTCGAACGGCCGGATATCGAGACCCTTCGTCTTCAGAAAGGCCTCCAGCGCCTCCTTCCCTTTAATCTTCTTCCCCGCCGCCTCAAAGAGCGCTTCCCGGGCGGCAACCGCCTGCCCGAAATCCCCCTTTGCATTGAGCGCCGCGAGGAAATAACCGGCATACAGAACCGTCTCGGGGTGAATCGGCGTGTCGATGAAGACGACGCGGACGATGTTTTTCCCGGTGAGTTCCGTAATCAGGGAGATGACCTCCCCCTCTTCGGCCCGGCAGGGGTCACAGAAATAATCCGTGTAGAGACGGACCTCAATGGCGCCCCTGCCGAAGGCGGGCAGGACGGGCTCGGCGGCATAGACGGGTGTTGCCGATCCGGAAAAGAAAAGAAGGAAGAAGAGAAGCCCGGCGGCGGCGGCCAGCGCGGCAATGGTCTTCCGGTTCCGCTCGAAGTTGACTGTGAAGGCCAGCAGGATCGTCGCCCCGAAGGCGAGGCAGTAGGGACAATAGACGCCGCTGCGGACCTGGTAGCCGATCAGGAAGATCTCCCCACCCGCCCCGAAAGCGAGGAGCAGGAGACAGAAAAGGGGTTTCCTGAACCACGCGAGGAGCAGAACGATGACCATGTAAAAGATCCCGAGGTATTTGAGATCGATTCCCAGGATATCGCCTTTCAGATAACTGCATGCGCCCAGGCAGAAGGCGTAGGCGACGGCGATGGCGATGCCGGTCAGGGCGAGCAGGATGGTCAGGAAGCGCCTCTTCCGGGACAGAAACTTCTTCATGAAATTCAGGAATCCTCCTTCACCATTGAGAACGTTGGTTTCTTACCCTTTTCCACCCGGCGTCGTCAAGGATTTTCGTCTCGATCCCGCGGCCGGCCTTCAGCAGCATGTGAAAAAGTCTCTTTTGCAGACTGTTCAAAAGCTTGTCCCGTACAGGATACGGGATGCCCAGATGCAATGCCCCCGAAATCCTGAGCCGTGAGGCGTACTTGCTTGTATGTTGAACGGCGAAGGGAAACGGGGGGACAGATTTGAAATCTGTCCCCAGATAATCCAGATGTGCGTTTTTCAACAGCCTGTCAGTAACGGAAACGGCCGTTTTCGTAAATCACAACCCTTTTGCCCGTCGACCCGTGCGCCGTAACCGTTTTGGCCTCCGTGTTCACCAGGTCCCAGTGGAGGGCCGAGTCGTTGAAGCCTAACTTCCGTTTCAGAGCGCCGTTCATTGTGGCGGGATTGCCGGCGTAGGTGTCGGTGTAGGAGGCCCCGACGGCAATGTGGCAGTTCCCGTGTTCCCCGCCGAAGTTTTCGTCGAAGAGGGTGTCGGCCATGAACCGGTCGATCCGCGAGAAGCGCCGGTCGGTCAGGGAAAACTCGCCGATCCGTTTGGCGCCCCGGTCCATCGCAAGCTGCCGGACGGTGAACTCCTCACCGGTCTCGGCGCGGATCTCAACGGCGTTCCCCCGGTCAAAGGTCAGTTTCACCCCCTCGACATAGTTGCCGCTCCGGTAGGAGGGAAGATTCGCGTAGTAGGTCCCCTCGGCACCGCGCCAGTCCGGGGAGATAAACAGCTCGAAACTCGGGATGTTGTGGCCGGAAACCCCCACCCATCGCCGCTGCTCCCCCGGCCTGATCCGGAGGTCGCAATGGGCGGACTCGACATGGAAGAAGGCAGCCTTCAGGCCGTCCAGCCATTTCTTGATGGCGGTGGCATCGCGTCTGATCTCCTCCCATTTACCGGCCGGGTCTTTCCGATCCAGGTAACAGGCCCGGATGATCTGCTCTGCGTAGATTTCCGGCGTCGTCCGGGCCTGCGCGGCGAGCTCCGCCGTCGGCAGCGTGCAGAGGGTCCAGCCGTAGGATCCCTCCTGCTCGCGCTTATCGAGGATGTCGCGGAGCGGTTTGCGGGCGACCAGGACCTTGCCGATCCGGGTCGGGTCGACGTCTTTGAGATGGGTCAGGGAATCGGGCGCATGGAGGCAGATCCGCCCGTGGAGGTTCCCGCAGAGCTCCTTCTCGCCCGGGGGCTGGAAAACGAGCTGGCGTCCGCCGGACTTTCCGAAGAAGGAACGTTCCATGCAGACCGTGAGCACCATTCGCTGAATGGGGTTCATCCCCGCGGCGAGGATCTTTCCGTAGAGGATTTCCGCGAGCCTCAGGGCGGCCGGGTCGTACTGGATGAGGATCACGTTTCCCTTCAGGAATCGCCCCCGCCGGGCCGTCTTGAGGCCCCAGAGCAGCACGTCGGCGTACCGCTCCAGGTATCGTTCATTCAGCATATCGACAGCCTTCGTCATTTTTTACTGCCCAGGATCCTTTCCATCCGCGGGATGTCCGCCCCAAAGATGACCTGTCCGTCGATCAGGAAAAGGGGCGTTCCCGTGACCCCGACGCGGTCGCCGATCTCCCGGTGGGCTTTGAAGAGATCCTCCACCGCGGCGGTCTTACAGGGCGTAAATTTCATGTCGTCCAACTTACCGGTCATCGCCTCTTCATAGGCCTTGCCGCGGTCTTCGGCGCAGAAGATCTGACGGACCTTCGCCTCGGCGTTCGGGTGCATCGCCAGCGGGAAGAAGAAGACATGCCGGGTCACGTCGTTTCTTTTCGACAGGAAGACAGATGCCGTTCGGCAGTATGGGCAGTCCGGATCCGTGATCTCGATGACCTGATGGGGTCCGGCGCCGACCCGGATGGCCTTTTCGAGGGAAACCTTTTTCAATCCTTGCTCCATGATTTCCAGGGCGCGCTCTTCCGTCAGGTTCCTTCCCTCCCGGGTGACCATCGGTCCGTAGATGAGGTATTCGGGGCCCGGGGCGTAATAGAGGACCCGATTTCCGGAGACCACCTCGTAGAGACCGTTGACGCCGGCGGGGCGGATGCCGTCCGCCCGGAGGTTGGGAAAGCTCTTCCGTAAGGACTCTTCCGGCGAGGCCGCCCGGATGGGGGCGGCGGTCAGGGCAATACACAATATGCCGCACAGAATGGAGATGGGTTTTTTCATGATTCATCCTTTCCAGATCAACGTTATGCAATTTTCAGCCGCGCCCGACGTGGCGGGATATCGAATCCAATCTGCCCGAGCTGCAGATCCCATGACGGTATTGCCGCCGTTGGTTACAGCCGCCTTTCGATGATGTAATCCGCGATGGTCAGCAGCGCGGTCTTGGCCTCCGATTCGGGAAAGGAGGTCAGGAACCCCTTCGCCTCGTCGATGCAAGTCCTGGCCTTCCCCAGGGCGTAAGGGATGCCGTCATAGCGCTGAATCAAGGCCATGATGCCGGCGGTCGCCTCCCCGTCCTTGTTTTCGATCCCCGTCCGGATGAAGGCCCTTTCCTCCGGGGTGCACTTCCGCATCGTCCGGATGAGCGGGAGCGTCAGTTTTCCCTCGCGGAGGTCCTGTCCGATCGCCTTGCCGAACTCCTCCTCCTTGGCCACATAATCTAGGGTGTCGTCCGTGATCTGGAAGGCGGTGCCGAGTCTGATCCCGAAGCGGGTCAGGGCCTCGATCTGGCCGTCCGTGGCGCTTCCGAGGATGCCGCCGATCGCGCAGGCCGCCGAAATCAGAATCGACGTCTTCTTCTCGACGATCAGGAGGTATTCCTTTTCGGTGATGTTCACGTCGCCCGCCTTCATCAGTTGAAAGACCTCGCCCTCGGACATAGTGTTCGTCGTGGTGGAGATGAGCTTGAGGATGGCGAGGTTGCCGTCGTCGGTCATCAGATGGAAGGATTTGGAGTAGAGGAAATCCCCGACGAGAACACTCGCCGCATTGCCCCAGACCTGGTTCGCGGAAACCTTTCCCCGCCTTGTCTCCGCATGGTCGATCACGTCGTCGTGCAGAAGGGTGGCGGTATGGATGAACTCGATGATTGCCGACAGGGGATAGCGGCGCTCCCCCCGGTAGCCGCAGAGTTCCGCGGCGGCCAGGAGCAGGAGGGGGCGGAAACGTTTGCCGCCGCTGCCGATCAGGTGGTGGATGATCTCCGGGATGAGCCGAACCTCCGAACGGAGGTACATCTCCATATGTTCCTCGACCCGTTTGAGGTCGCTTCCGAAATAGTGAAATACATCCTGTATCTGCATGGTACCCCCGTTTTCTTAAATTCGGGTCCTGAAAAATCACGGCTGTTCGGGACTTTTCATGGGTCCACCTATAATGGATCACCGGGAAAATGTCAAATAACCGATGCTCATCCGGAGGAACTTTGTGGGGTTCAAGGCGCCGGATCATGTATCCGCCCCGAGAGGAGGCGAATTTGCAGGAGGCGGATTTGCATTTGACGAAGGCGCCGATCCGTATTATGAGTAACTCGTAACATCAAGGTTCCCTTGCCTTCTTCCTGTGGCGGCCAGGGATTATTTTTTTAGGTTTTTCCGGAAGGAGCGGCCGGATTGCACCGAACGGAAAACGGATGGGAGGGGTGTCATGAGCGAAAAGGCTGAGGCGGCGGTGGCCTGTTTCCGGGAGGGGTTCAACTGTTCGCAGTCGGTCCTCTCCACCTGGGGTGCGGAGTTCGGCCTGGAAAGGGAAACGGCCCTTCGGGCGGCGGCCGCGTTCGGGGCTGGGATGGGACGCCTCGGAGAGGTCTGCGGGGCCGTGACGGGCGCCCTGATCGTAATCGGCCTGAAACACGGCCAAACGGAGGCGAAGGACAAGGAGACGAAGGAGAGAAATTATTCCCTGGTCCGCGATTTTGCCGGCCGTTTCCGGTTGCACAACGGTTCCCTGCTCTGCCGGGAGTTGCTCGGGTGCGATCTGACGACGGCGGAGGGGATGGAGACGGCGAAACAGAAGGGGCTCTTTACCGAACGCTGTCCCCGCTTCGTCCGGGACGCCGCGGAGATCCTCGAAGATGTCCTCTAAGGAACGCAAGGATCAGAAGGAATACGGGGCGGTGCGATGAACGGTACGGCCCTGGTCATTGTCCTCGCCTCCGCCTTTCTGCATGCGGGCTGGAACTACCTGCTCAAGAAGAGCGACCGGAAGATCGTTTTCATCTGGTGGTTTCTGCTGATGTCCGTGATCATCTATTTTCCGGTGTTCCCGTACTACTTCCCGAAGGTCTCCATCCCGCCGGGAGGATGGTTCTGCATCGTTGCGACCGGCCTCATCCACGCGGTCTATTTCTGGTTCATGGGGGGCGCCTATCAGCGGGGGGACCTCTCGCTGGTCTATCCGCTGGCCCGGGGATCGGGCCCCCTGTTCGTCCCGATTCTCGCCATGATCCTGTTGGGGGAGGAGATCGCCCTGCTCGGCGGAATCGGGATCCTGTTCATCATCGGCGGCATCTATTGCGTTCACCTCCGTTCCTTCACCGGCGCCGCTTTCCTGGAGCCTTTTCGCGCCCTCCGGGGCGGCGCCTCCCTCTGGGCGCTCTGCACGGGGCTCACCATCGCCTTCTATTCGATCGTGGACAAGGTCGGCGTGGGGCTGGTCTACCCGCCCGTATACATCTATCTTCTGCTCCTGATCACCTGGCTCCTGATCACCCCCTGGGTCCTGATCCTGGAGCGCGATCGGTTGAAGTCGGAATGGCAGCGTCACAAAGGCGCCATTGTGGTCGTTGGGCTCCTCAGCGGATTCACCTACCTGATGATCCTCTTTGCCCTCACGATGAGCAAGGTCAGCTATGTGGCCGCGGTCCGCGAGGTCAGCATCGTGCTGTCGGCCTACTTCGGCATCGTCTATCTGGGAGAGAAACACGGGCGGCAGAAACTGCTCGGCGCCGTGCTGATCACCCTGGGGGTGATCGCCATCGGCCTGAGCCGGTAGCGTTTCCCCGGCCGGGGAAGGGGTTCTAAAATAATAAATTGTTATCAAAAATATAATTATTATTAGTTTGACTAATATTAAGTACATTTTCTATACTCTTGTGACAAAAACTTATTGGAAGGAGATTCAATGGACAGACAACCGTTAATTAAGAGAAAGACTGCCATTTCGTACAAGACGGAAGAGCAGACCGTCGTGCGGGGTTACAACGTCAGTGATCTGGCGGAGGCGGGCTACACGTTTTACGACATGCTCTTCATCCTCTTCCAGAATCGGATCGCGGCGGAGAATGAGGTGGACATGCTTCGGTATGAGACAGGCGAGTTTCTGGAACATTCCATGTCGCCGTCCGCGGCGTCGGCCATCGCCGTGATCGGCGGCCGGCCCAACCTTCCCGCGGCCATAGCCGCGGCCGTCATGACCTTCGGGTCAGCCCACGGCCCGGGCGCGGCGCACGGCTATATGATGCACAAGTACATCGAGCGCGCGCGTGTGGAGGGGAAGACCCTCGAAGAGATGGGCAAGATCCTGGTGGACGAGTACATGGATGCGGGGCTAGCCGTCATGGGAATGGGGCAGCCGCAGCACCTCGACGGGGATCCGCGGGCCGAACCGACGCACATCAAGCATGAGCAGCTCTGCAGCGGGGTTTATCTGGCCCTGCAGCGCTCGATCGAGAAGCATTTCAACGCGCGCCGGAAGAAGGAAGGCAAGACGTTTGTGGCGGTGAACATGATCGGCGCCGGCAACACGGCGCTTGCCGAGCTGGGGTTTTCCCCCAATGCGGCCTGGTGCATCGGCTGCGTCTGCCGCGGTTTCAGTTGTGCGGCGCATGCCACCTATTCCATGAAGAAGGGGCACGCCTGGGCGGCCTCGAAGCGCGAGCCCATGGTCCAGATGCTCGATCTGTCCATGATCAAATACAATGGTCCCGCCGACCGGGAAGTCCCCAGCCAGGCCGTGAGACAGCAGTACGCGAGAAAACAGAAAGAAGAAGGAGAATACAAGAAATGGACAATTTAGACGATCCGAGACTCAATTTTAATTACCGAACAAGGGAGCGCGGTACGGTCCCGATGGATGAGAAGCGTGACCGCTTCCAGTGGGTGTCAGAGGTTGCATACAAGAACGTCCACCGCATCGTAACCCGGGGATACGACACAACGGAGCTTGTGGAGCAGGGGTACGGTCTGACGGACGTCCTGTTCATCGATTTCCAGTCGCGGATTCCTCTGATCGAGGAAGACAAGATGCTCAACTACGTCATGGTGTGCATGCTGGAGGACGGCCTCTCCTCGCCGGCCAACATCTCGCGGATTGTCGCGGGCGGCAAGACCATACTGACCCAGGCCGCCGGTTCCTCCATCCTCGCCTTCGGCCACGCCTATGGCGCCTACCAGGAAATCGGGAAACTGATGGACGGCATCCTGGCCAGGCAGGCGAAGGAGGGCAAACCGCCGGCCGAGGTGGTCGAAGCGGTGGTCAAAACGAGACTGAACGACCCCGCGCTGGGCGTCTCCGGACTGATGCTGAAAGACCCGATGGCGAAGCGGATGATCGCCCGGGCCGAAAAGTCAGGTGTGGCGGGCAAGTACGTTTCATTGATGAAAGAGATCGTGAAGGCGGCGCAGAAACTGAGCCAGGAGCCGGTTGACATCGATCTTCTGGGCGCCACGGGCGCCGTGATGTTTGACCTCGGCTTTACCCCCGAGGCGACATGGGGGATTCTTGCGGTCACCCGCGCCTTCGCAACCGGCGCCCATTACTGCGAAGAAATCGAGCGGGAGGCGCCGGTCCGCCTCGGCCAGACCCTGACGCCAAAGGAGTGGTACGACGGGCCGGAAGACCGGCCGGTTCCGACGCTGGAAGAGAGAAAGAAGGTCGCCAAGGCGATGGAGGCTCAGACACCCGAGGAGTGGAAGCAAACCTTTCTCGATCGGCAGAAGATCAAGGGTTCCGGTTGGGCCATCGTCGAGGAGATCGACGATCCCCGGCGGAAGATCTGAGGGGAGAAAGGTCCTGAACCGTTCCCATTCCACGAGGAAAGAGAAGGACTGTCTCGAATTTTCCGGACGCGTATAGGGTTTTAGTCAGCGTATCATGGATAAAACGGACCATCAGCAATGGATTTGAAGGGAGAGATTTTGAATATGGAAGACAACATTAAGGAGATGTACGAGCAGGCGCGGGCGGCGTTCAAGACCGTCGAATACTGGCCGCAGGAGAAGGTCGATGAGATGGTGCTGGCGGTAGGCTGGGAACTTCAGAAAAAGGATACGGCGGAGGAGCTGGCGCGTCTGGCCGTCGAGAAATCGGGGATCGGTGTCTATGAAGACAAGGTTCACAAGATCGGGACGAAGGTCCGCGGCACGCTCTTCGATCAGATCGGCGTGAAGACCTGCGGTCTGGTGGAGGAGGATAAGGCGAAGGGGATCCGGACGTATGCGAAGCCGATCGGCGTCATCGCAAACGTGGTTCCGTGTACAAACCCTGAATCGACGGTCTGCTGCATCGCCCTGAGCACATTGAAGACGCGCAATGCGATCATCTGTTCGCCGCACCCCCGTACGGAGCTTGCCACTTATACGACGGTCGAGCACATCCGGAAGGGGCTGGCGAAGGTAGGCGCGCCCGTGGATCTGGTTCAGTGTATCCGTCACACGAGCAATGAAAAGACCCAGGAACTGATGGCGAACTGCGACTATGCGGTGGCCACGGGCGGCGCGGCGCTGGTGAAGGTTGTCTATGCCGCGGGCGTTCCGGCGCAGACCGTGGGCGCCGGGAACGTCATCTCCATCGTGGATTCGACGGTCGATATTCCGACGGTGGCGGCCAAGCTCAAGAAATCCAAGATTGCCAACAATGCGGCCTCCTGTTCCTCGGAGAATGCGATTGCGATCGAGGAGTGCATCTTCGACAGCATGATCGCGGCCCTCAAGGCCGAGGGCGGGTATATGTGCAGCACCGAGGAGCGCGAGATCCTGAGAAAGACAATGTGGCCGGACGGTCATACGTTGAACCGGGACGTCGTTGCGAAGTCTGCCCTCTATATCGCGGAATTGGCCGGTCTGAAGGTTCCCCGGAATACGAAGATCCTGATGGTCATGGGCGAGAAAATAGGCCGCGAGGACCGTTTTTCCGGCGAGAAGCTTTCGCCGGTTCTGACGGTTTGGAAGTGGACGGACTTTGACGAGATGCTGGACCGCATGGAGAAAATTCTGAAGTTTTCCGGCGAGGGACACTCCGTGAATATCCAGACGAAGATCGACGAGCGGATTCACAAGATCGGCCTCCGGGCGAACGTCAGCCGTATTGTCTGCAACATGGGCCATACGGAAGCGAACAGCGGGGGCTGGACGAGCTGCCTGGGGTTCACGGACACGCTGGGATGCGGGACCTGGGCCGGGAACATCAGTTGCGAGAACATCAACTGGCGGCAGTTCCTCATGTACACGCGCGTTGCGACACCGATTGCGGATTACCAGCCGTCGGACGAGGAGCTCTTCGGCGTTTACCTGAAAAAGTATGGGAAGAATTGATTTTCTGATCCCCTTTTGCAGAACGCCAGGGAACGGATGTTGTGGACGGCCGCCGGCGAAAGGGCGGCCGTCCTTTGTTTTATGGATGGAAATCACATGATCCGGGCGATTGTTTTTGATTTCGGTCAGACGCTGGTCGATTCGGCGGACGGTTTCCGGATGGCGGAAAAGGAGGCGCAACGGAAGGCCTGTGCGGCCCTCGGACTGACGGCCGGGGAGGAGTTTCTAACAGTCTACCGGGAGATCCGCTCCCGCTTCCACGCCCGCTCCGATTTTTCCCGGGAGAGGATCCTGGCGGCGGTGTTCCGGCATTACGGCCGGGAGCCCGATCCCGCGCTTCTCGAACGGTGGGAAACCGAGTACTGGGAGAGGATCAAGGCGATGACCCGTGTTTTCCCCGAGGCGGAGGCGGTCCTGACGGTCCTGCGGGACCGGTACCGTCTGGCCCTGATCACCAATGCCCAGGGGCAGACGGAGGAGGGGAAGCATCGTCTGGGCAACTATCCTGAGTTGGAGAGGTTCTTCGAGGTGATCGTTGTGTCCGGTGAGGGTGGGATTCCGGCGAAACCCGATCCGCTCCCCTTTCGCCTCTGCCTCGAGAAATTGGAGATCGCGCCGGGCGAGTCGGTCTATGTGGGCGACGACTGGCGGATCGACATCTGCGGTTCGGAGGCCGCGGGAATGCATCCTGTCTGGCTCCGGCACCGCTCCCTGCGGCGGAACTGGCCGCAGGTGGAGACCGCGGCGCCCGTCATCGACTCTCTGGAGTGCCTGCTCGACGTCGAAAGACTGATTCCGGGAGGGGAAAAATGACGGCAAAGGTGATCATCTGCCTGGATGGCTGCGCTCCGGATTACCTAAGCGGAGCGGCCTATATCTATCTCCGGGATCTTTCCGCCGCCCGGGATGCCGCGGCGACACTCCGGGCGGAAAAGGAGGTCGAGGCCGTTCTCACGGCCGCTGAGGCCGCGGGCCTCTACCACCTCCATCCCGAACGGATCGGCCACCTGTTCCTCCTCGCCGATCGGGAGACGGTTTTCGGCGATCTGCCCCGGGCGCGCGAAGAGCTCCATGTCCGCTCGCACGGCTCGCTCCATGAACGGGAGATCCCCATCTACGCCCTGGGAACGGGCCCGCTGGCGGTCCGGCCCCGGACCAACGCCCAGGTTGCTTCCTGGATTTTTGATTCATCCGGTTGATGCGTACTTCTCTCTCTCTACAAGTCAAGGGTTTTAAGCTTAAAATTGAAGTGAAGATTACCAATTGAATTGTGGGCTCTGCTAATGGTGTATAATCTTGAATGTCGAACCATCTGTTCGCCCCTGTTAGGAATGTAGAGGCATAAGTTGGCCGGCCATTCCAGGGCGGCCGCGCCGTGTATTCAGACGAGGATGCCGGTTTGCCTACTTATCGTTTTATTTTCCCCGGCAGGATGTAAACATAGGGCTTTCCGAGTATTTTCAGACGCAGGAAACGGTCAATCTTTCTGAATGCCAGATAGACCCTCCATATGGTGGCGTCTTCCCTGTAATATGAAACAATCTCCTTTTCAGTGACCGGGGCAATGCCGGATTGCGCTTCCTCGCCGGCAAAGAAACGGTTTGCCGTTTCAATTAGCATGGGGATGAATTCCGGGCGCTGCTCCTTGTAAAAATTGGCGATAAGATCAATCGTCACCTTGCGGAAGTCATAGTAGCGTGTCATGACCTCTTCGAGGAAAAGCAGCCTGATCAACCATACCAGGAAAGACGGCGTGCTCCGCAGAAAAAGCTCCGGGTTTAACTGCTCAATGCCATCTTTGCGGATCAGCGGTGTACCCGTATCGATATAGAAGAGTTCTGTTTTTTCCGTTACTGGTTTTCCTTCCCGGTAATCTTTCATCGCCCAGTTAGATATCTGGCCGTCAATCCCGAAAGTAAGTGACGGTCGCGCTCGATTGCATGTAAACGCTTTCTTGAGTTCACGAAGCACGCACAAAAAAAGCAGGCGCACATAATTTTCATCAAGCCGTTGAATCAGCGCATTGCCAATGGATGCCGAGGGAAGCCGCTCCTGCGCATTGTAGATGACCATGTTGCCTTTGTCGGGAATCACCCTTGCCGATGCGGATTCCGGGACGTTGATGCCGATATTCCTCAGCCCGGTATTATATTCTTCGAACAGGCGTTCATAGATTTCCATTTCATCAGGCGACCGGAAGATCGGCATGCGCTTGTAAGCAATACTCTCCTGTCCGGGATGGCTGATGACGAATATTGTGCTCATCTCGCCGTAACCGATTATCTTTGCGGATATTTTGCTCAGATGGGGGTTTAGCGGGTCAAGCCCTGCTTCAAATCTTTCCAGAAGACCGGCATCAATTCTGTCTCTTAGCATAATTCAAGAACCTTCTTGGTGTCTGTTATGGCAAGGTCAAGTCTTTCGATAATCTCCTGGGCAACGGGTCGGTCGATGTTAAGCGGCGGCAGGAGTTGGTTTACCGTTTTGTTGTTGTTCGCATAAATACTCAAGATGCCGTGGTCGTATGCAACTTTTGTAAGAACAGGCCCGCAGAGGTCATTGACCATCTCGATGCCCATCATAAGCCCGAGCTGTCTTAAGCCGACAATGATTTCAGGGTGTTTTGTCCGGAGTTCTTCAAACCCCTTCTTGAAGAAGGCGGCAAGTTCTTTTACATGTTCAAGAAAGGCGGGGTTTGATGTAATCTCAAGCACTTTCATGGCCACGGCACAGCCGACTTCCGCGCCTCCGAAGGTTGAAATGTGTATAAACGGATTTTTGTGGAAAAATGTCTGTAACGTGTCATTAAAGCACGTTGCGCTCATCGGGTAAATGCCGCCGGAAAGCCCCTTTCCGATAACCATGATGTCGGGCGTCGTATCAAAATGTTCGATTCCCCATAGTTTGCCTGTACGGCCGAGCCCTGTCTGTACTTCGTCAATAATCAGGAGCGCCCCCTTCTTGCTGCACAACTCTTTGGCAAAAGGGTAAAAGCTCTTTTCAGGTACGGGCATGCCATAGGTTGCCGGGATTGTTTCGAAGATGACTGCGGCTGTTGTTTCATCAAGCGCATTTGCGAGAGCTTCCCTGTCGCCGAAGGGAACCTGTACAAAGCCGGGCATATTGGGTCCGAACGGTGCACGGTACTGTTCATCGCCAGTCGCCAGCGCAAGACCCGTATGGCCGTGATATCCGCCTGACGCGGAGATGATTTTAGTCCGGCCGGTATACCCTTTTGCGAGTTTTATGGCCAGATCGATGGCCTCACCGCCGCCCACCCCGAAAACGGTATAACTTAACGCTCCGGGTGCGAGCGCCGCCAACCTCTCCGCCAGCTTTGCCCGTTGCTCGCTTACAAGATGATGGTTACCGATGTCGAGTTCGCCGAGCGATTCGATCAGGGCCTGAATGATTTGAGGATTTCTGTGCCCGAGATTGAAAACGCCGCCGTTGCAATGGCAGTTGATCAGCCTTTTTTCGCCCGCAGCATCCCAGACATAAGGGCCCTCTCTCTTTCCGAAGATAAAGTCGATGCCGACACTTTTGAAAAATTCGGCTTTCCCCGATGAAACATGTTTTGAAAACTTTGAGATAATTCGCTCTTTAGGATCTCCTCCGATATATTTCATAAAAAATCCTTTCGAATAAAAAAGACGAATCGCTTTGAGTCGAGTAGAACTGTTTCTTCCGATACTATAGATAGATTAAAAGGAGTTTAAAGAACGGTCTTTTATGTCAATTAATTATGAAAAAATTTATTTATCAAAGCGTGCAAGCCCCAAGGCGGCATCAAATTTTTGCCAGAACTTTTGCCTTTTCTTCGCATTCTTATCAAGCGGTTGTGCTTTGAGCCTGGCATAGTATTTGTCCATTAAGCAATTTGCATCGGTGAATGACTCCTCAATATCCGCTTGGGTCAATGGTTGGGACAACACCTTGCGGATAAGTGATTGTTCGAATTGGTTCCGTTCGGGAAAATATGTTTTAGAAAGTTCCGAATAGTGATTCATGGCAACGCGATTAAATTGCTCGGACTTCCACCAATAAGCGTCTAATTGCGCCCTTTTTACGCCAGGTTTGTATTCTTTCGGTAGGTTTAAGCCTTGGGCAAATAATAATTTATAAACGGAAGTACACACCGTGCTGGAAGCGGTACTAAAGACGGCATATGGCCCCGTTGCAGGAATCCAGATTATCATTGAATTGGTTGTATGCGATGGACTGGTCAGGCCGGAAGCATGCGCACACACCGATATTAATTTCGAATTCAAGGGATTCCACTCCTCTTTTTTGTCGTTATCTCCGTGGCTGCGTAACGCAGTCATGACATCTGTAAGACCAATTTCAGCTTGAAATTTCACCAAGCAATCAAAATTACAAGCCCGACGTGAGTGGGCTTTTGCCATTGTAGTCATAAACCACGCGGAATAATTTTTTTGAAAGTTAAATTGATCAGCCGATTTACACCACTTTTTATGCACCGCGAAGGGAATTAAATCCTTGGATACGGCGTCGTAATCCTTAGTAAGGCTGATTCCGTTTGAAATGGCCCAATAGGTCGTTATTCGTTTCCACGCCCACATTCTATCCACTGTTTCTAAAACGTAGGCTTCGTTTTTATCGGCAATCAAATAGGAATTATTATAGTAAAGCGAATGATTGAATCCGCAGTTCCCCCCCTGACCGAATTGTTCCAATAAGGAAATGATCACATCCAATGCTTCCTTGGCGCTTTTCCCCCGTTCCAAACCCAGACGCAATAAATCCATCCCTATCAAATATTTATTTTCTTTCCGCGGAGGAACTTTGGTAAAGAGGGCTTCATTCCCAATCGCGACACCGAACTCATTGACTCCGATTTCGGCGCCCCACATCCAACACGGTTGGGAAAGCAAAACACCATTGGTATGGGAAACTTGCGGGATTTCAATGTAGGTACATTTTACCGTCTCTCCCTCGAGGTGGTCTTGGGGCGGCATTTTAACTAAATTTTGGACTTCATTCGGATCTCGATCGGAATTTTTTCCGAAGATCATCCCTTTGGGAGTATATGTAACCAATGTATCGCACATGTCTAGTCAGTTCCTCGTGGCAAATTAAAATAGAAAAAGTTATCCCTTCACAGGTAATCTATTACTTATAGATTGCTTCGCTGTGCTATCTTCTCCTTAACCCGTTCGAATTCTTCCTCGGTGAGTCGGTACTTGCTGAAAGGCAGGAAACTGAGCAGTACCATGAGCGCAGGGAAGAGGCAGAAGATGACGCGCACACCAATAACCACGCTCTCCGGCTGAACTCCCTCCCTGACGAAGCCGGATAACGCCAATGCGAAACCAACGATGGGCGGTCCGACCGAGTAGCCTATCTTCTGTCCTGCAGACCACATGCCTGAAAAGATGCCCTCGCGCCGCAATCCGTACTGCATCTGGTCATATTCCACCGTGTCGGGCAGCATGGCGAAGGGGAAAAGCTGGAAGCTGGAAAAACCGACTCCCGCCAGGAAGATTTGGGCATAGAAGAGCCACAACATCGCAGCGCTGGTGAAAAAGAGCGACCCCATCATCACGGTGAAAATGGCCAGGCCGATGTAGTACGACTTTATCTTGCCCAGGCTCTTGCCCACGGCTAACCAGACCGGGATGAAGAGCAAGCCGGTGATCATGAAGATGGGGAAGGCTATATTCATGGCCGTCTCGGGCAGGACCATGACATATTTCACGTAATAGATGAAGCCGGCCATCATAACGCCGATGGCCACCGCCTGCAGGAAGAAGCTCGACATCAGCATCATGAAAGGATAGTTCCTGGCAGCTATCCTGATTTGTTCTTTCATAGGCGGCATCTCTTTCTTCGGCGGCAGTGACGGAGCCCTGCGTGTGCCAAAAAAGCACCACAGGCAGGAGATGACGATGGCCACGGCGAAGACGCTGCCCATGGCGCGGAAGCCCACGGCGCCGCCCCCACCGGCATTAACCAGCACCATGGTCAAACCACCGGCCAGCAAAGCGCCTATAGAGGCGAATGACATGCGGAAGGATGTTATGGACAGGCGTTCGTTATAATCGTTGGACATCTCCGGCACCATGCTGGCATAGGGCACGTTGACGATGGTAAAGGCGGTGCAGGCCAGCGCAAATAGCAGAGAAATCTGCAGCGCGTTGGCGAATTCGGTTTGAAAACCGGGCGCTATGAAAAGGACAAAAAAGCAAAGTCCGAAGGGCACCGCGCCGTATAGCAGGTACACCCTCCTGCGTCCGAAGCGGGAGCGTGTCACGTCTGAGATGGCGCCCATGATGGGGTCGGAGATAACGTCCCACAACTTGGGAAAAAGCAGCATGGTGCCTGCCAGCGCGGGATTGACACCGAGCACATTGGTGAGAAAAAACAGCAGGTACATGCCGGTAGTAACGATGAACAGGTTGTTAGATATATCGCCGATGCCGTAGCTCAGCTTGATGCCGAGGGGCAGCTTTTTACCCCTCTCCACTTCCGCATCACCCGCCTTACTGCTAACATTCCCCATGTTCTCCTCCTTTAATACTAAGATTTGATGTTTGAGTCGAGTAGACCTGTTTTTCCCGATACATCAGGTTGGTCGGGTAGAAATACGGTGCGCGCAGTTTTAGGTGGAGAGTTCCCAGTTCATGCACCCTTTCGGTATGTGCAGTGGGTTCCTAATTCCACCATGCATCACGTTTCCGCAAGCCCCCCTTTTCATCCAGCCGTCAACATTTACATCGTCCAGATCACACCCATGGAGGGAAAGAACATCATTGCCGGATAAAATAAAGCATTTTTATCAAGGGCGACGTTTTACTGATTTCTGAAGCAAATACATTTCAACATGCTCATGCCTGATGAACCTTGCTTCTTGTTTTCGGCGACCGGGCGGCAGCGCGGACAAGGGGTTCGGTGTATTTGCGGTAGAGGTCAAAGAGGAATTTCAACCGTTCCAGTTCCGTCTTGAAGGCCGCCTGGCGGTAGCAGAGATCGACGGCGGCGTCCAGTGCGCGGTGGGCGTCGAGGAGTTGCTTCGGCATGGCGTCGGGATCGTAGAGATCGGCGAGCGACGAATCGGCAAAGTCGGCGCGGATATCGAAGAATTCATTCCAGAAGGTCTGCGCTTCCGACTTTTCACGGACGGCGGAACCCCAGCGGAAGGCGAATTCCACGGCGCGATCGCGGATCTCTTTCTGGCTCAGGGGCATAAACCAACCTTGTTTAATTTGTATCGTTCCTGTTTTTACAGACGGGGAAGGGGATTTTCAAAATCCCTGTCAATCCCAAACCCTACGAGTACGTTAAATCGAGCTGCCTTTCGCTCATATCATAATTATAAAGGCAATCGCATCATTCAGCCCTTGACGGTCGCGGCCGTTGGGGCCGCTTGATTCTGCAAGGCGATCTTTCTCAGGGCTTCCAGGTATTCCCGGTAACGGTCCAGATAGAAGGCCAGCCCCTTGGAAAAATCCCTGCCGATGATCCAGTCCAGGAAAAGCTGGCTGATCTCCCGCTCGCGCTGCAGGATGCACTGTGAGCGGACGAAGATCTGCCGCTCCTCCTCCGACATGGTCCGGATGCGGGCCTTGAGGACGCTCCGGGAGCGGGGCTGGTACATCCAGAAGTAGAGGAGATCGAGGGCGTTGATGATGATGACCCTCTCCAAATCCTGGGCCTCGGCGTTGATCGTCTGCATGAATTTCTTCGGGTATTCGAGCATCTCCAGGACGTCTGTTTCCGGGAAAAGGAGCTCGAGGCGGGCGTAGGTGTCGAAGAGCTGGCGGAGCTTCGCGCTGTAGTCCCGCGCCCGCACACGGATATTCTCATACCGGTCGGCGAGGCCTTCGATGACGCCAGCGACGCAGTCGGAAGCCGCCTTGGAGATCACCGCCGCCCACTTCTGGAGGACGTCGTTGATTCCCGGGATCCCCGCTTCGAAGAGGATGCCGCCGATCGTCGCATTGAAGGCAATGGCGAGCGGGATCGACAGGACGCTCCGGAAAAGGTTCGCGAAAACCGCCCCTTTCGGAAGCCCCCGGAAGGCGTTATGGCTGGAGAGGTAGAGGCCGTTGGTCAGGGCCATGACGGTGTAGAGGAGCGACGGGTTCGTGGTTGTCGTGACGCCGAACATCCGGTCGAGAAGGACCGTCTTGACGATATAATCAAGCAGGGGCACGGAAAACCCGGTGAACAGCAGCGAATCGGTCAGCCGTCCCCAGCTCACGTAGTCGTTCCAGCGCAACAGGGGGGAACGGCGGATGCCCCCCCCGCCGAGGACCGACTGGAGGATGTTCCGGAGCCCCGTGATCCCGAACCAGATGAAGGCCCCGCCGTAGGCCAGCAGCCACCAGTCCTTCGTCAGGACGAAGGTCAAAAACGCCGGGATAAAACCGATCAAAACCTTGATTGCGTTCTTGACGCCGCTGTTGAGGTATCTCCATGAGATTCCGTGTTCGGCCTGGGATTTTTTCTCCTCGAGCCGGAGATCGTTTCCCCCCTCCTCGTGAAGCCCCCCGAGGGGGATGATATTTCCCGGCGTCGCCATGCGTGTCGCGTCGTCCAGGATTTCCCAGTCGTGCCGGCGCTGCTCCCCCAGGCGCCGCAGACCCGGCAGAAGACGAAAGAGACGGCGGAGCCACTTTTCCCCCAAAGCGGGACCGGGGATGAGGGTTGTCCGCAGGCGGGCCGTCATCCGGACGGGGAGGACGAAAATCGTCGGCCCCAGGGTGTCCGGGATGGACTTCTGCGCCCTGCGGGTCAGGGTGTACCGGAGGATCAATCCCATCCCGTACCGATGGAGGGAACGCCCCGTTGAATCGCTGCCGATGTTCGCCTTGAGGGGGACGATCCGGTAATGGGACTGGAGAACCGGGATGTTGCGGAGAATCTCGGTCATCTTTTCGATCCGGTCCCCGCGATCCGGGGAAGAGGAATGTTCGAGCCGCTGGAGTATCCCGCGGATGAGACGCTTCAGTGTGATGACGTTTCCCTTGTTGAGCGCGATCTGCAGCTCGCTGATCTCCGGATAGTGGGCCGCCTTTCCGTCCACGTGGTCCTTGAGGTTGAAGATCTCCAGGTAGGTGATCATCCCCTTGCAGTCATAGAGCATCTCCAGGACGTCCTCGACGGAAAGGTCGCTGAGGTTGAGGCAGGTCCGGTATCCCGCATGGAGCTGATCCAGACGCTCCATGAGTTCCCGCGGGGTGAGCCTGAGAAGCTGCGGCACATCCTCCCCATCACGATAAACGTTCGGATCGGGGAGGGAGGGGTTCCGTTCCGGTCTCAGGTAATGGTCGACGATCGCCTCCGAGTCGAGTTCGCGCATTCTATCCACGAGGCTCTCCATCCGGAGGCGCTCCTCGGGCGCCGCTTTGACGTAGCGGCTGCGAAGCCCGTTCACCCGGATCTCCAGGAACGGCAGGAGACTGGCATGGATAAATTCCCCCAGGTGGAGGATCGACGCCTGGCCGCCGGCAACGAAGGCGAGGAAGTCGGCCGGGTTGAGCTCTGCTATGTCGATGCCGAGGGCGTCGTTGATCGCGGGACGATGCTTTTCGTTGAATTCCCGGAGAACTGCAAGCACGTGGCTCTTCTGGTATTCGGAAATCCGGCGGCCCTCGTCGAGGAAGGCCCGCACGGGCGGATCGGAGAGGAAGGAGAGAAAATCCCGGGCGTCTGCGAAACCGCGGGGCACCCAGATGAAACGGACGTTCCGGCCCCGGAACTGCGCCCCGATGGAGACCCCGATGCGGATGGTGATCCCCATGATCTCGCCGGCCTCTAAGAGTTCGGCGGCGGCTTCCGGCGGCACATAATTGTAATAAATCACGGTCAGGCGGCGGATCCCCTTGATCCACGCGTCCATGATGAGATGGGTCGGGGTCTTGCGCCCTTTTGTGTTGGCGTCGTGGACATGGTCGTCGAATGCGATCTGGTTCCACTCCTCCGGCATCTCCAGGAGGTGATGCCGCCGCAGTTCCTGACGGACGGTGCGTGGTTTCCCCGATGCGGCCATACGGAAGTCGTGCGCCAGCTCCAACTGCCGTGCGTGATCCCCCTGCATCCGGACCAGTTCCTTCATGATCTGGAGGAGGACCCTCGCCGTATTCCGGCGGAGTGAACTGTGGGTGATGTTCATCACCTCGTCGCGGAGGGCGCACAGGGCGCTCAGGCGGTCATCGGCCTTGCCGATCTCCAGGGACCGGAGCAGGTTGATCATCGCGTAGGCGATGCGGAATCCCTGGGATGCGGCCATCTCCTTGATGCCGTGGGGATGCAGATAGGGGTTGAGCAGCTCCTTGAATTTCAGCCGGGAGGCCTCCCGGCTGAGGACGTCTTCGACCATCCGGAGGAGGTCATGATCTTGCCGATCGAAACGAAATTGCGAAAAAAAATGCGGCATGGTGAAGACCTCGAAGTGGAATAAGATCTATCAATGGCGCCCAAGGCGGTATTCCTCGACCCACTGATCGACCATGTCGATCAGGCTCTGGAGGGACCGGGAGATGTATTTGTCCTTATGGTGGATCAGGTAGAATTTCCGCGTCATGGCCGGATCGGAGAGGGGAATCGCCTTGAGGCTTCCCATTCCGATCTCCTTGCTGACGACCCGCCGCGTGATGACGGCAATGCCCAGCCCCTCCTCCACGGCGGTCTTGACGGCCTCGTTGTTGGACAATTCCAGCGGGATGGAGACGCTGATGTTGTGTCTCCGGATGTACTCTTCGGTGCTTCGGCGGGGCGCCGATCCCTTTTCATGGACGATGAGGGAGTGTCCGGCAAGATCCTCCGGTTCGATGAACGCTTTCGCCGCGAAGGGGTGTCCCGGGGGGACGATGACCTGGTAGCTGTCCTCCAGGACCTCCCGCGCGACGAGTTTCTTGTGGGGGACGGGATAGGAGATGAAGCCGATGTCGTTGGCGAGCGTCGCGGTCTTTTCCACGATCAGTTCCGTCGGCAGGATTTCCATCGACACCCGGACCTTGGGGTTCACCCGGCTGAAACGGTCGAGGATAAAGGGGAGGTAGTAGGCGCCGAAACTCTCGCTCGAGAGGATCCGGATGAAACCCCGCTTGCGCTGCTGGAAATCCCGGAGGCTCTCCTCCGCCTGGTTCTCCATTTCGAAGATCGATTCGGCGATGCCGTAGAGAACCTCCCCCGCGTCCGTCAGGGCCATCTTCTTCCCGAAGCGGTTGAAGAGCTTGATCTCGTAGTGTTCCTGGAGACGCTGGATGCCTTTTGTGACGGCGGGCTGGGTGATGTAGAGGGACTCCGCGGCGGCGCTCAGGCTGCCGTGCTTTGCCGCGAGGTAGAAAACCTTCAGTTGGTTTAGATTCATAACCTTTGATTATCCATGAGGTGAAATTAATTAGCTTGACTTAACCTAAGCCGATCTTTAAACGTTTGTCAAGACTTGTGTTGATGTGTATAAAGGAACCACCAGATCTGGGTCGGAAGGGGAACGGAAAATGGCAGAGAGCATCCTGAAGAAAAAAATCGGAATCGAAAAAGAGATCGACGAATTTCTGGATCAGGTCAGCGAGGCGGGGCTGCTGTGCAAGAACGGGATGGACGCCTATCTGAAGGGGAACCTGGAGGCCTTCGCCCAAACCCTGACAAGCATCCGCAATACGGAACATAGGGGGGATAACCTGCGTCGTTCCATCGAACAGGACCTCTACAAGAAGACCCTGATCCCGGAATCCCGGGGGGACGTCATGGAGCTCCTCGAGGACATGGACGCCCTGCTCGACCGCTTCACGGGACTGATCTGGCAGTTTGAGATCGAACGCCCCGACATCTGTTCCGAGTTTCATGAGGATTTCAAGGAACTGCTCCAGTATTCGATCGAAGCCGTGGAGGCGGATGTTCGATCCTGCCGCGCTTTTTTCAAGGATATCACCGCGGTGGCCGATCATATCCACAAGGTGAGCTTCTGGGAGAAGGAGTCGGACAAGGTCTCGACCCGTCTCCAGCAGGCGATTTTCGGACGGCAGGACCTCCGCCTGAGCCACAAGATGCATCTCCGTTTCTTCACGAAACAGGTGGACCGGATCGCCGACGAGGCCGAGGACGTCGCCGACCGCCTCAACATCTACGTCATCAAGCGCACGTTATAGGAGACCGCCATGTTTGCCGTTTTTCTGACCAGCGGTTTGTTCCTCGGATGGTCGCTCGGGGCCAACGACGCAGCGAACGTGTTCGGAACCGCCGTCGGCACCCGGATGATCAGCTTCAAAAAGGCCGCGACCTTCTGCGGGATTTTCGTCATTCTCGGGGCCGTCATCAGCGGGGCGGGCGCCGCGAAGACCCTGGGAGAACTGGGCGCCGTGAACGCGATCGCCGGCGCCTTCGTCGTGGCGCTGGCCGCGGCCGTCACCGTTTACTGGCTGACGGTTCTCGGTTATCCCGTCTCCACGACGCAGGCCATCGTCGGGGCGATCATCGGCTGGGACCTCTTTTCCGGGGCGCTCATCGATTACGGCGACCTCGAGAAGATCGTTATGAGCTGGGTCATCAGCCCGGTTCTGGCCGCTATCTTCTCCGCGCTGCTCTATAAAGCGATCGCTTATCTGATTAAGCATGTGAAGGTACACATGTTCCTTCTGGATTCCCTCACCCGGGCGGGCCTGCTGATCGCGGGCATCGCCGGATCCTATTCGCTGGGGGCCAACAACATCTCCAACGTGGTCGGCATCTTCATCCCCATCTCCCCCTTTGCGGATATCTCATTTCTCGGGTGGTTAAAACTCAACGCGGCGCAGCAGCTCTTCCTGCTCGGCGGTCTGGCGATCGCCGTAGGGACCTTCACTTACGGAAAGAAGGTCATGCTGACTGTGGGGCAGGGGATCACGGAGATGTCGCCGGTCGCGGCCCTGGTGGCCGTTCTCGCCAACGCGGTGGTTCTGTTTCTCTTTGCGTCGCAGGACCTGCAGACATTTCTCCTCGGCCACGGCCTGCCGGCCTTTCCCCTTGTCCCCGTCTCCAGTTCCCAGGCGATCGTCGGTTCGGTCATCGGGATCGGCCTGATCAAGGGGGGAAGGGGGATCCGCTGGCGGATGCTCGGCGAGATCAGCGTGGCGTGGATGGCGACGCCGATCGTGGCCGTCCTGATCAGCTTCATCTCTCTGTTCATCCTCCAGAACGTTTTTCAGCAGAAGACTTACATCCCCGTCGAGTACCAGGTGACGGCGGAGGCGGAGCAGCGGATCCGGGCGGCGGGGATCCGGACGGACCATCTGGCAGATCTCCAGAAGAAGACCTTTCCCACGGCATATCAGTTTCAGAAGGCCCTGTCCCAGCGGGTGATCCTGAACACTCGCGAGATGAGCTTCGTAATGGCGGCGACGGAGATCGATCCGATCGCGCTGACGATTCAGGCGGTGAACCGGATCAACAACCCTTCGATCACGGCAGATCAGAAGATAGCTGTCCTGGGACTTGTCGGCAAGGCCTTTACCCACCGCTGGCAGTTGGAAATGGCGTTGGCCGAGAAGTCTCCGGAGTGGAAACTGAAGCCGGGAGACAAAGAGCAAAACAATGAAGTCATGGCCGATCTGGACTATGTCTACCGCTTGATCCGGGCGACCGATTAGCGCAGGCGAAACGGGTACGGATGGTCCTGGGGTGTGAAAAAGTCAAGATCTATGGAGAGTCGATGGCCAAGATGAAGAGCCACAGCGGTGCCGCCTGCCAGATATGAGACCTTTGAAAAAATCCCCACTTTGTCATTCCCGCGAAAGCGGGAACTCGGGGACAGATTTGAAATCTCTCCCCGAAAAAGGACTGGATTCCTGCCTCCGCAGGAATGACGATTTGCCGAATTTCAGGAGTAATTCAAAGCTCTCATTATGTCCCGTCGTTTCGTTCTGATCAGGGGTATTGGGACAGGGTTTGGTATGAGACTTATCTTTCGGCAAACCGGTATCCCTTTTCCCGGAATACTCTCAGGCACGCATCCGAGACAGCTTCGTCGTAAAGACTTCCCCGGCAACATTTTTTATGAGGCAACTTGGTCTTATAATCTTTATCCTTGACAAAGCAACATAAAACCATACACTCCGAATCATGGCACGACCACTTCGGATCCAGTATCAAACAAACAAAAAAACAGTTTCGCGATGGGAGATGTGAGAATTCCACATACGGGGCGGAGCGCCGACGAGTTGCTCGCCGAGATCGGAGAGCTGCGCGAGGGCGACATCGACTGGCGCCACGGTCGTGCGTTCAGCCTTGTGTACAACACCGACGACCCCGAACTCGACGAGCTGCTCCACACGGTCGGCGCGATGTTCCTTCACGAGAACGCGCTCAACCCCTTCCGCTACCGGACGCTGCTCAAGATGGAGACCGAGGTCATCGACATGGCCGTCGGCCTGTTCGGCGCCGGATGCGGGTCGATGTCGTCGGGGGGCACCGAATCGATTTTCCTCGCCGTGCAGACGGCGCGCGACCACGCCCGGTTGCGGGGCATCGAGCGCCCCCAGCTGGTGTGCGCCGACACCGCCCACCCGGCGTTCGCGAAGGCGTGCCACTACCTCGACGTGGAGATGGTTCGGCTCGATCACGGGCCCGACGGGCGAGCCGTGCCCGAGCGCTACGCCGAGGCGATCAGCGACCGGACGGCCGTGCTGGTGGCATCGAGCCCGTGTTACCCGTTCGGGGTCATCGACCCGATCCCCGACATCGCGGGGCTTGCTGCGGAGCACGACGTGCTCTGTCACGTCGATGCGTGCCTTGGCGGATGGATCCTCCCGTGGTGGGAGCGACTGGGCCAGCCGGCGCCCCCGTGGGACTTCCGCGTGCCGGGGGTCACGTCGCTGTCGGCCGACATCCACAAGTACGGCTACACATTCAAAGGTGCCTCGGTGGTGCTCTACCGCGACCGCGACCTCCTGCAGCACCAGGTCTTCATGTACGACTCGTGGCCCGGGGGCCTCTACGCATCATCGTCATTGGCCGGGACGCGATCGGGTGCGCCGATCGCCGGAGCCTGGTCGGCCATCAACCACCTCGGCGAGGAGGGATACCTGCGGCTCAAGTCGCGGGTGCTCGACGCCACCACGCGTCTCCGCTCCGGGATCACGGCGATCGACGGTCTGCGGATCACCTTCGACCCCGACCTGTCGCTGTTCGAGTTCGGCTCCGACACCATCGACATGAACGCCGTCTGCGACGTCATGGACGACCGGGGGTGGAACCTCGACCGACAGCAGGGTGGACTCCACCTGATGGTGTCGCCCGGCCACGACCGTGTGGTCGACGAGTTCCTCGGCGACCTCGCCGCTGCGGCGGCCGACCACAGCGAGGCACGTGGGGGCGACCACATCTACGGAGGTGTGGTCATCTGATCGACCGATATCCTTCGGCCGGTGAACCGACAAATATGGCTATTTCAGTGCTTCAGCTATTCGGTCCAGCCCTTTGTCTATGTTTGCCATGGATGTTGCGTAAGACAGCCGGAAATGGCTGTCTGAGCCAAATGCGATCCCCGGCACCACAGCCACTTTTGCCTCATTCAGCAGCATTTCAGCAAGGTCAAGAGACCCTTTAATCTGCCTGCCCTTGATGGTCTTTCCCGTAAAGGAGGAAAAATTCGGGAAAATATAAAACGCGCCTTCCGGTTCGACATAAGTCAGCCCCGGTATCCCGTCCAAGCGCTTCATGATACGCTGCCTTCTTTGATCAAACTCGGACACCATCGCCTGCACGATGCTGTCCGGTGTTTTCAGAGCTTCTACGGCGGCCGCCTGCGTCATGGTAGCAGGGTTCGATGTAGAATGCGACTGCAGGTTATCGATGGCGGAAACGATTTCCCTGTTGTCCGACGCGAGATAGCCGATACGCCAGCCTGTCATGGCGTACGTTTTTGACACGCCGTTTACGACGATGGTCTGCGCCTTTACTTCCTTCGAGAAAGAAGCGATAGAGATATGCTTTTTCCCGTTGTAAATCAATTTCTCGTAAATCTCGTCGGAAACAATGAGCAGTTTGTGTTTCAAGGCGATGTCCGCCAGTTTCTTCAGCGAATCTGCCGAAGGCACTGTGCCTGTCGGGTTTGAGGGCGAGTTCACGATCATGGCCTTTGTCTTTTTTGTGATCTTTTTCTCAAGCAGATTAAAATCGATCTCGAAGTTCCTTGACTCGTTAAGCCGCACAAAAACCGGGATCCCGTCGGCGATCTTCACCTGTTCCTCGTAAGAAACCCAGTAAGGCGAGAAAATGATAACCTCGTCGCCGGGGTTCAAGATGGCCATGAAAATATTGTACAGCGAGTGCTTGGCGCCGCAGGAAATGATAATATCCGACGGTTTGTACTCCAGCCCGTTTTCTTTCTTGAATTTCTCGGCTACGGCAGCCTTGAGCTCAGGTATTCCTGACGCCGGCGTGTACCGGGTCTTGTTTGCCTTTATGGCGTTTATCCCGGCTTCCTTGATGTTTTCCGGCGTGTTAAAATCAGGCTCGCCTACGCCGAAACCAACGAGATCCACCCCGTCTTTGATCATCTGTTTTGCCTTTGAGTCTATGGCCAGGGTCAGCGAAGGCGCCACTTTCTTCAGTCGGTCCGCGATCATTTTAAAACCTCCGGTATTTTATATGACATTCTACATTCAATATTCGGCCGCGCGTGATTCGGTTGCTTCTTATTGAACTCATGAAAAGATACGGCCTTTATCGCAGAGAAAGAGGCTCTTTTCCGGCCAGGCGGATGGCCGCACGGGCAAGAAGAAGAAGGACGTCAAAATAGGGCACAGAAAGGTCGCGTTGACTCAAAGCAAGAGGAATCTCTGTGCAGCCGGCCACAATCCCCAGGGCTCCCCGGAAGATGAGGCTTTGGGCGGCAGCAACAAGATCATCCGTAATTGCCTTTCGCGGTCGATCAACCTGACTGCTCTTAACATCGTAGATGGCGGCCATGACCCGATCCTGGATCTTATCCTCGCAAACAATGGTCTCGATTCCATCCTCTCCAAGTCTTTTTTGAAAAAGACCGCTGCGAACCGTACCGGTGGTACCCAGCAACCCCACCACTTTGATTTCCGGATGGTCATGGGAAAGGGTCTCGGCCACAACGTCAAAAATAGAGACAAAGGGAAGGCTTATCTGTTGTCGCATCTCCTCTTGGTAAAAATGAGCCGACACACAGGGCATGATGATGAAATCGGCGCCCGCCTGTTGAAGCGTCCTGCATCCTTGAACCAACAGCGGCAGTGGAGAAGTCCCTTTTCCGAGAATGGCGGCTGTTCGGTCAGGCACCTTGGGGTTTGAATCAATAATGACCCGCAGATGGTCTTGATCCTTTACGGCCGGGGTATTCCTTATGATTTTTTCAAAGCAGATCAAGGTTGCCTCCGGCCCCATGCCGCCGAGTATGCCGATGATCTTCTCTGCCAACTTCCCCTCCCTTTTCAGCCGGGCCTCAGATCAGGATCTGACTGAGGAATGCCTTTGTGCGTTCGCTCTTGGGGTTTGCAAAAAAACTCTCGTCCGTTCCTCTTTCGACGATTTTGCCTTCATCAATAAAGATGATCTCATTGGCCACTTCGCGGGCAAAGCCCATCTCGTGGGTGACCACGATCATGGTCATCCCTTCTTTGGCCAGGTCGATCATGACATCGAGCACCTCCTTGATCATTTCAGGGTCCAAAGCAGAGGTGGGTTCATCAAAGAGCATGTAGCCAGGATCCATAGCCAGGCTGCGGGCAATAGCCACCCGCTGCTGCTGCCCGCCGGAGAGGTTCGCCGGGTATTCCATCGCTTTTTCAGGAATGCCTACGCGTTCAAGAAGTGCAATAGCCCTCTTTTCAGCTTCTTTCTTCGACTTTTTCAGTACCTTCATGGGAGCCAGGGTAATGTTGTGCAGGACCGTCATATGGGGGTAAAGCTCGAACTTCTGAAAGACCATGCCGATCTTCCGGCGCAGCTTGTAAAGGTTCGTCTTGGGGTCGCTTAATGATATGCCCTCCACGGTGATCTCACCCTTCTGGTAAGGCTCCAGGCCGTTGATGCACCGAAGGAGCGTACTCTTTCCGGAACCGCTGGGGCCACAGATGACTACGGTTTGGCCCCGGTCGATGGTTTCGTTGATGCCGCTCAGGACTTGGAAGTCACCGTACCACTTGCTCACGTTCTTGATTTCTATCATAGGATATTGGCCTCTCGACTCTTCATCTCATAGTAACGGCTGATACGAGATCCGACAAAACAGATGACAAAGAAAAGCGCGGCAACGAAGCTGTAAAGCTGGATGGAGCGCACCTCCATACCGTCGACGATGGTGGTTCTACGAACTAACTCCTGAAGTCCGATGACATAAGCCAGGCTGGTATCCTGAAAGGTGATGATGCTTTGAGTGATCATGCTGGGGAGCATCCGCCGGATGGCGATGGGCACGAGGATGTAACGAGCTGTCTGAGTGGACGTAAGACCTGTTGAGTAAGCAGCGCTTACCAGATCACGGCTGATGGACTGAAAGCCCGCCCTGAAAATCTCTCCGAAATAGGTGGCTTCAAAGACCACAAAGGAAATGGCCGCAGAGATGAAAGGGTTCAGTGGCTTACCGACCAGGATGGGCATGATAAAGTAGAACCAGAAGATGACCAGGATGAGGGGGATATTTCGGATAAAGTTCACGTAAAGGGTTACACTGTGATACACCCAAACGTTCTTGGAGATCCGCCCCAGACCCACCAAGATCCCCAAGAAGATTCCTCCTGCAAGTGCGCAGATCGCCAATTCAAGGTTTATCAGGAATCCCTTCAAAAGGTAGGGAAGGTTGTTTATGATCGCATCAAACATATCATCTGCCTACCAGTCCATGAATCCGGAACTTTTTCTCAAAGTAACTCATGGTCTTTACCACCGCCATTCCCAGGACAAGGTAGACAAACATGGCTCCCGTCGTAGCCTCCAACCCGTGGAATGTATCCGAATCGATCTTGTAGCTCATGAAAGTGGTCTCGGCCACACCGATGGTCATGGCCACCGAAGAGTTCTTGAAGATTGTGAGGAATTCCGTTGTCATGGGCGGAATGACAAGGCGCAGCGCGTGGGGAATCATGACGTGCCAGTACATCTGCCACTGAGTCATGCCCGTGGACAGAACTGCCTGGTATTGACCTTGGCCGATGGAGGCAAATCCGGCCCTCACGTGCTCAGCCACGCGGCTTGCCGTGTAAAGCCCCAGGCCGACAACCGCAGCGTAATAATTCAACCCGGAGATGGCGTTGATCTTGAACTGAAGGGTCTTGCCGAAGATCATGGGACCGGCATAGAACCAGAAGAAGAGCTGGACAAGGAAGGGAACATTCCGAAAGACTTCTACGTAGATCGTGCTCACCCAGCGCAACAGCTTCCATGGCGCAGCACGCATCGTGCCGAGAAAGACTCCCAGAGAAAGAGCAATGATCCAAGCGAGAAACCCCAACTGCAAGGTCAGCCATATCCCCTGCAGCATCCATTCTCCGTAAGGCTCGCGCCACAGCACGCTCCAGTCAAATTTATATGCCAGTCCCATTCCTTATTATTCCTCTTACGATTGACAATCAAACCTGTTTCAATACCCGGAAAGCGGAAAAGGCCGGATTCCGGCCTTTTCCAAAGAGCGGGGAACACCCACAGCACAAGAGTCTGCCGAGGCCGGCGTCTCCTCATAGGACTGAGGCAAACATCCTGAACGCTCCGGCCTCTTGTCTTGGGATGACTGTTCTTACTGCTTCTTCCACCAATCGTCCTTCATGGGGTAGACAATGAGCTTCAGGTAGTCTTTGTAAGCCTGAGACATGGGAATCGGGGTCTGTCCTTTGGGTCCCATCCACTTGTCATAAAGCTCATAGAATTTACCACTCTTGATCGTCGAAAGGATGGTATTGTTGATGAAATCCCTGAAATCCGAATTGCCCTCCCGCATCAGATACCCATAAGGCTCATAGGCGATGGCGAAATCCGTTGTCCGCCAGGCGCCCGGTTTTTCGTCTTTGGAAGCAAGACCCATCAGTAGGCTTCGATCTGTGGCGTAGGCATCGATTTTACCGGTTTTGAGGCTGAGGAATCCCTGGGCGTGTCCCTCAACGGTGACGATCTCTTTGGGTTTGTACTCTCCGGCCTTGGCTTGATCCTCCATGGCTTTGAGGTTCGTCGTTCCCTGAGCGCCCCCCAGCCGTTTACCGTTCAGATCTTTTTTGGTCTTGATGGGACTATTCTTGGGTACAAGAAAGGCCGTCTCGGAGAAGAAGAAAGTCAGGCTGAAGTCCACCACATCTTCCCGTTCCTGCGTGTATGTCGTGGATCCCATCTCCACATCAGTAGTTCCGTTGGTGATCATGGGGATACGGGTCTTTGTGGTAATGGTAACCGGCTCAATCTCGATCTTCTTGCCAAAGTGTTTGGAGAGATTTTCTGCAAGGATCTGGGCCATGTCCACGGAGAAACCTATCTGCTTTCCCACCTTCGGGTCTATGAAAGCAAAGGGGATAGAATCCTCCCTGAAACCTATTTTGATCTTTCCGGTCTTCTCGATCTGATCCATGGTCTGGTCAGCCAGGGTTGGTTCGGCAATGAAAGAAAGCATCCAAATAACCGCTAAAACTGTTAAAAAAAACTTTTTCATCGTCTTTCTCCTTTCTTATCTAATGACAGTAACTTGATTTGGGGTGAATTGTGAATTGGATCTATCAAAACGGAAGTTGAATGTCAAGAGCAAAAGACCCTTGAGGATTACCGTTTCAAATCAAGCATGCTTCCCTAAAATGGCCGGTTGTGAATTTCAGTAAGTCACTTTTGACGCTCTCGTAAAAAAAACGTATAGTCCTTTATTCGCGCTTCTTTAACACGACTTTTCGTGCCCTGTCAACACCTTTTACCCGCCCCTCAGGGGACCGAATTTTTCAACCGAATTTTTCATCGGATGGTCGGTTTTTTTCGCCGATTTCCGATTTTCACTGCAGTCTCCACAGCCAGAAAGAAAGGGTCGCCATCGAAAGCAGGGTGGAAACCATGATGTCCGATGACATCACGCTCTTGTCGGCCCCGAGCTTGCTGGAAAGCAGGTAAGAGGAGAAGGCGGTCGGGCAGGACAGGATGATGATCCCCACCTTGAAATCAAGACCTTTGACCCCGGCCTCCGTAAAAAGAAACCAGCCCAGCAGGACCACCATGAAAAGCTTGATTACGCAGGCGAAGGCGGTCGCCTTGTAATCCTTCTTGATCTTTTCGAAAGAGAGGCTGCCTCCCATCGCGATCAGGGCCAGGGGCAACGCCAGGTCGGAGAGGAAGTGGAGGACGTTGACGGTGAAGGTCGGGAACGGGATCCGGAAGTAGGAAAGCAGCAGGCCGACCATGCAGGAGAGGATCACCGGGTTGGTCACCAAAGCATTCTTTAGGTCGACGATCGACTTCCAATCCATGGCCCCCTTCAGCGGCCAGGTCAGGGCCAGCACAGCCAGGATGTTGATCATCGGGCTCATGAAGCCGATCAGCACGCTACCCCGCTGCAACCCCTCCTCGCCGTAGGCCGCCAGCAGGATCGGCAGGCCGATATAGGTCATATTGCCCCAAAAGGAGCCCTGGGTGAAGGAGCCCACCTCCCGAGGGGGCAAGCGCAGAAGCCGGGCCACCCCGTAGGCGCAGACCATACAGACGATGACCGTCAGGTAGCAAGTCAGAATCAGTCGGGGGTTGAAGTTCAAGTCGAAGGAGGAGGTGCCGATTTTCCAGATGAGCAGCGAAGGAACCGCCACGAAATAAGCCAGGTGGCTGATCTTGTCGAGGAAGATCTTGTCGACGAAATCGATCCGCCGGATTCCGTAGCCGAGGGCGATGATCAAAAAGACGGGCAGAACGACGTTCAGAAAGACCATGGCCGAGACGACCGCAGATTGCTGAGAAAAGAAATTTCATCCCCTTGCCTACCCATATTCTTCTCCATCCTTTCCTCCTTGCCATCCAATTTTCGGCCCGCAAAGGCAGCCGTTATACACCGGAAATCATACCCGGCGCGCTTCCCTGTTTCCATGTCTTTGGTTTGTCTGTTTTCATGAATTTCTCTGTCTCTATGGGATGGACTCAGGCCCCGAATTTTTCCAGTCTGCGGGCGTGGGCAAGGGCAAGTCCCATGAGGTACACCGTGGGCATTCTCCCCAGACCGCCCGCGATGCAGTCTCTTTCGCCGAATCGATCCACCCGGTCCGGTCGGCAGGTGGCCGATGACAGCAGAACCGGCAGGGGATGCCAGCTGTGAGAGGCGAGAGCGGCCGGTGTGGAATGATCTCCCGTAACGACGAGAACGTCGGGCTTGAGTTCCATAATGAGGGGAATCAGCTTATCCACCTCTTCAATCACCGCGACCTTCGCGTCAAAATTCCCATCTTCACCTCTGGAATCCGTGGGCTTAATATGAAGGAAGAAGAAATCGTATTTATCGTAATGGTCGCGAAGAGCGATAAACTCTTCCTTTATGGATGAGGGCTGCGGGCCAACCACCATTCCCAGAAGACGAGCAATACCACGATACATGGGATAACTGGCAATGGCCAGGGCATTCAGTCCATACCGTTCCGTCAGGGTGGGGTAGCGCCGGTACCGGGAATATCCCCTGAGAAGCATCATATTTGCCTTTTCTTCATCGGAAAGGATTTCCCTGGCTTTATGGATAAGTTCCTGAAGAAGGGCTGCCGTTTCTTCCGCCTCCGGAACCAGGGCTTTCGGCGGAAACGGAGGAAGCCCTGTTTTCTGGGGATCGGTTTCAAGGATTTCCTCACGGAGACCGTCCCCCCTCAGAGTTAGAAGGGCGCGATGCTCCCGAACCGGTTCAAAGATGATCTCTATGTCTGAAAGCTTTTGGATGTTTTCCTGGAGCTTCCGGCAGATTCGCTTGTTGGTCTCGTTGTCGATTCGGCCTGCTCGCCGATCCATAACGATCCCATTTGCGTCGATCGTGGCAAAGTTAATCCGGATCAGGAGATCCCGATCCGTCATCGGGAAATCGATCCCCGCCGCTTCCAGGATTCCCCTGCCGATGTTATTTTTAATGGGGTCATAACCGAAAAGGGCGAAGTGGGCCGGACCGCTTCCCGGTGTGATACCGTATCCGACCGGATCCAGAAGCCCGCAGACGGATTTCCTGGCCAGGGCATCGAGGTTGGGTTTTCTTGCCGATTCCAGTTCCGTTTGATCCCTTCCTCCCATAGGAAGGCCGCCAAGACCGTCCATGATGAGAAAGATAATCTTCGTATCATTTTTTAACACCAGCGTATCAATAAATTCCGGGTCCATACCATCACCTCAAAATTAACCGGGAGCGCATCCCGTATGCCCCGCCTTATAGGCGAAAATCTATCCTCAACAAAGTTAGGGGATTATGGCACAAGGAGTTCTATCATTCAAGTACGAATAGGAGAAAAAGATACGGGAATGACGGCGCCGGCAGGATTACCTCAAGTTCAGGGTCAGGAAAATATTTCCTCTATCAGCATGTTGAAGAAGTCTCTTTTGCAGGCTGTTCAAAAGCTTGTCCCGCTGGATACGGGATGCCCGGATGCAAGGCCCCCGAAATCCTGAGCCGTGAGGCGTACTGTCTGGTACGTTGAACGGCGAAGGATGAGGGAAACGCAGCAGATGGGCGTTTTTCAACAGCCTGCTATGCGTCAGCGATCCGCCACCCACCACCTTCCGCCCGGGTAACACTTTATCTGAAACAAGGTACCTTTAAAAATATTCCGGGCCGTTTTTGATTGACATCAACAATCTCTTGCCACTATACATATGCAGTTTTCTTGTGCGTACTTTCTGGTTTGAAAAGGGATTATACTGACAGAATATGACACTCGCTTTTTACAAATCCTCAGAATGGAAGCGAGAAAAGCATTGAATATTGCCAGTTGAAAGCAGCGACACTTGCAGAAGAAGGCCAGTAGGTATTCATGGCCGCAATCTTTGCATTTCACACGGGCAAACCCGTTGTGGATGTCGCCGCAATACAGATATCGGTAAATCACCTGCTGGCCGTAAGGTCGCCAGAATCCGTACTGTCTTGAGAAATGTTAATCATTGATTTGGACAAAGGTTTCCTTCTTCCTCTGCCGGACGACGGCGAGGATGGTCATCTTCTTCGTATAATCGATGATGACGAATTCATGGAGCCGCTCGTGGGGCATGTCCTTCCGGAAGGAGATGAAGCGGCGGTGGAGGCTCCTGTCGGACAGCGAATAGATGAACTCCTTGAAGAGGGGCTCGTCGCTGATCTTGACCGGCCGGAAGAAGATGTCCAACCCCGTCTTTGTATTTTTGCAGGTCTCCAACTCCTCCGGATACTCCCCGCCCTTCCCCGGGATGAAGGCCTGGTCATGGAAGTTGAATCCGGCCTTCTTCGCCTCCGTGATTAGCCAGGGACGGAAATCGGGGTGTGCGAGCCGGTAGTAGTAGGACGGGCGACGCCCTTATACTGTCCGGCCAGTTCGTCCTCGGCGTACCTGGAGAGATTGAGGAAGCCGCCCAGGGCGTAGCTGTTCTGGAGGGGAGGCATCGCTGCTCAGGACGCTTTGGACGGAGATCCCTGTCAGAAACGTGTGCCGATCGACGGTCTTGGCCGAGAGCCATTCCAGCGTCAGACCGTTTCCCGAGAAATTGGATCCCAGCTCCGTCCGGGGAATCGTCCAGACGACGTCCACTTTCTGCCACGATGGGGGAAATTGAAATTGTCGAGGCGGTTGTAGGAAAAAGAGGTGAAGACGGCGCCTCTGTTGAATCGGCGGGTAATCCAATGCGTGGGGACCATCACCCGGATGGAAAGAGATGATCGCCATGAAAATGGACGATGACTTGTGTCATATCTCGACCGAGGTTTGTATTTCAAGTGGGCCGGTAAATATGTTATAAAGGTCATATGGAAAAGGACATCATCCTGGATTCGATTGCCGACGGCGTTTTTACCGTCGATGAAAACTGGCGCATCACCTCTTTCAACCGGGCAGCGGAGCAGATTACCGGCGTCCGCCGCGAAGATGCGGTCGGCCAGCGCTGCAAGGACGTGCTCAAGGCGGATGTCTGCGAAAAAGGTTGCATCCTCCGCAAAACCCTTCAATCGGGAAAATCCATCGTCAACCGGATCGTCCATATTGTGGATGCCGCGGGACGTCGGGTTCCGATCAGCATTTCCACGGCCCTTCTCAAGGATGAACAGGGCAGGATCATCGGGGCCGTGGAGACGTTCAGGGACATCAGCGTCGAGGAGAAACTTCGGAAGGCGATTGCCGAACGGTACTCCTTCGAAGACATCATCTCGAAGAACCACCGAATGCATCAGTTGTTCGACATCCTGCCCGATGTGGCCGGCAGCACCAGTGCGGTCCTTCTGGAGGGGGAAAGCGGCACCGGCAAGGAGCTGTTCGCCCGGGCCATCCATCATCTGAGTCCGCGAAAGAAACAGCCGTTCATCGCGGTGAACTGCGGCGCCCTTCCGGATACGCTGCTGGAATCCGAGCTTTTCGGTTACAAGGCCGGGGCCTTTACGGACGCCAAAAAGGACAAACCGGGACGCTTCCGGTTGGCCGAAAGGGGAACCCTCTTCCTGGATGAAATCGGGGATATTTCGCCGGCCCTTCAGGTCCGGCTGCTCCGGGTGCTCCAGGAAAAGACGTACGAACCGCTGGGTTCGGTGGAGACCGTCCCGTCCGATGTCCGGATCATCACCGCGACCAACAGGCGTCTGCAGGAGCTCGTCAAGGAGGGGAAATTCCGCGAAGACCTCTATTATCGGATCCATGTGATCCGAATGGAATTGCCGCCGCTGAGGGACCGGATGGAGGACATCCCGCTGCTGGCGGATCATTTCATCCACCACTTCAATTTGCTGCAGAAAAAGGAAATTCCCGGATTGTCCGGCGAGGCGCTGGCCTGTCTCGTCTCCTATGACTACCCGGGCAATGTTCGGGAACTTCAGAACATCATCGAGCACGCCTTCATCCTCTGCAAATCGGGGTTGATCGAGCCGCATCACCTGCCGGAAAACATCTGCCTGCCCCGCAGCATGGAGTCCTCCGGCAGCAACGAGACCATGAACATGAAAGACCTGGAAGCGGTCTTTATCACGAACATGCTGCGTCGGCAGCAATGGAACCGCATCAAAACGGCAAAGGCCCTCGGCATTCACAAGAGCACCCTCTTCCGCAAGATCAAGGCATTGCACATCCAAATTCCGGCTTCGCCGGAGTAATGACCGGCTTTCCCCCCGAATGAAGATGAGCGGAATTTTTTGAAGCGGGTTGATCCATTTGTTCCGGGTTCCCTGCACGGCTCCGTCCGACAAGTCGCATAATTGCATTTATACCCATATATATGGGTCGTTTTATGCGACCATTCCTTGGGTCATTTATTCTTCTCTGAGAAGATAACTAATCATTATTACTTCATATATATTCCTTTTGTCTTGTTTCCCCAACTGTGGCACAATTATTGATCTATATGACACCAATAGGGGACGGATGCGATCCGTCAATATCTCCCCGAGAAAAATATTGATGGGGGAAACGCGTTTTGGTATAAGTAACGACGTTCCGTAATGCGAAACAACAGACGGCATGGGGAGGGTTTACAATCCCCGAATTTCTCTCGCGTTGACTGTATTGACTTCGGAGGGTTGAAGCATGACTTTGAAAGAAAGAATGAAGAAGGGTCCGGTTTTCGGTTTTGCCATCTTCACAGGGGCTCTCTGCGTCATCGAGGCGATCGGCAACTGGGGTTATGACTTTGTTTACCTGGATGTCGAGCACACCTCGCTGGGGGTGGGGCCGGACATCGAGCGCCAGATTATGGCAGCGAGGCTGGCCGGAATTCCGGCCGTAATTCGCCTGACCGGCGCCAATGAAGTTGATATTCGCAAGGTTCTGGAAATGGGTGTGGAGGGTGTCGTGATTCCGCATATCTGTACCCGGGACGATATTGCCGGCGTGGTCAGGGCCGCCAAGTTTCCTCCCTTGGGCCGGCGCGGCGCCGAATCCAATGTGCGCGCCGCGGGCTTCGGCGGTCCGGGATTCAGTTGGCCGGAATACATCCGGAAAAGCAACGAAGAAAGTCTGATCATCCCGATGGCCGAGGATTACGAGTTTGCGGAGAACGTGGACGATATTCTGTCCGTGGAGGGAATTGACGCGATCAATTTCGGACCGATCGATTACTCCCTCTCCGCCAACCTGCCCATCGGCTACAAAATCGACCATCCCTCGCTTTACAAGGACTACCAGAAGATCGAATCCAAGGCCCGGGCCAAGGGCATCGGCATCATGTGCCCGGTGGTGCCGGCCACGCAGGAAAACGCGCGGGACATGATCGCCAAGGGCGTGAACATGCTGATTCTGGGAAATGACATGCATCACTTCCAGAATGCCTGCAAGAACATCATGGCCGAATGTGTGGCGCCGATCCGGAATTCCTGATCCGGTCGGCCTGTCATTCAGAGGAAATCTTTTTATCCGGAGGTGGTCCGGCAGAGGTTCTAGGCTGGACAGGGTCTGCATCAAGGCACTGTTGCCAATATCGTAAGAAGAGGAGGAGGAAAAACATGCATAGAATCTTTTGGAAAACCGCCTGCGCGGTGGCCGTGGGTATGGCCTTTGCCCTGCCTGCTTTCGGAGCTGATTTCAATTTCAAGTTTGCCCATTCGCAGCCCGCCACCAGCGTGCGCCACAAGTCGATGGAGATATTCCAGGACAAGCTGGAGAAGGCAAGCAACGGCCGGATCAAGGTGGAAATTTTTGCCGGCAGCACCCTTGGCAATGAAGGCGAAGTCATGGACATGGTGAAGATGGGCACCGTGCAGGGCACGCGCGGCGGCGCCTTTGCCAAGGCCAACAAGAAGTTCCTGATCTATACCCTGCCGTTCCTTTTCGAGAACACCGATTCCGTGCTGAAGGCCATGCGCAGCGGTATCGGCGCGGAAATCGCCAAGGGATCCGAGGGCGCCGGCTACTACATCCCGGCTACCGGTGTGGCGGGCGGTTTCCGTCAGTTCACCAACAGCAAGAGGCCGATCAATACCCCGGAAGACGCCGCCGGCCTGAAGATGCGCACCCCGCCGATCGAGACCATCGTCAAGACGATGCAGGCGCTGGGCGCCAGTCCCCAGTCCATGCCCTATGGAGAAACCTATATGGGGCTGAAGATGGGTGTGGTGGATGGCCAGGAAAACCCGCCGTCCAACATTGTGGAAATGAAGTTCTATGAAACCCAGAAGTACCTTTCGATTGTGAATTACCAGATTCATCCCGATGCCTTCTTTGTGAACCTCAAGTGGTACCAGGCATTGCCGGCCGACCTGAAGACCGTGTTCGACAAGGCGGCAAAAGAGGCAATGGAATGGAGCGACGTCAACTGGCTTGCCTCCGAATCCGGCTATCTGGATACGTTGAAGAAGAACATGACGGTGAACACCATTTCCACGGAAAATCGGTCCAAGTTCGTGGCCAAGGTCAAACCCGTGTGGGACTTCTACGTAAAGGACGGCACTTTCACGGATGCTGAAATTCAGGCTGTGATCAAGGCCGGAAAGTAGGCTTTGCCTGCATGCCCTTTCGCGGCGGCGGTTCCGGAACCGCCGCCGTTTTCTGGCTATCCTGCGAGGGGACTCCATGGGCCATTCACCTCCATCATCCACTCGATCCTCCGTCGTAAAGCGTCTGGAATCGCTGCTCTGCCGGGCGTTGGAACACCTGCTGACCGTCACCTTCATGATCATTTTTGCCATGGTGATCCTGCTCGTGATCCTGCGCTACATCTTCAGCACCACTATAGTGGGAGGCAACGAAGTGACCGTGCAGCTCTTTATCTACACGACGGCGTTGGGTGCTGCGGTGGAAGTGGCCCGGGGCAGGCACATCATCGTCGACAGCCTCGTGAATTGCCTGCCTGCCCCGCTGCGGAACAGGCTTGACATCTTCAACCTGGCGCTGGTCGGCGTGTTGCACGGCTTTTTGCTGAAATACAGCATCGATTGGGTCAGCGTCGTGGGCGGCAACGAAGACGCCGTGACCCATCTGCCGGAGGGACTGGTTCAGGTCGCTGTGCCGATCGGCTGCGCATTGACGGTGCTGTTCTGTGTCACCCGCATCGTCATCAAACTGGCGGACAAGTCCGCTGCAACCCCATGAGGTAAGCCGTGCTCTTGCTCGTTTGCAGCCTGATTGTTTTCATGGTGATGGGCGTCCCGATCGGCTTTGCGATGGGGGCCTCCGCACTGTTATACTTCCTGGTACACCAGCCCGCGTTGATCTCAGTGCTGCCCGCCCGTGTCTTTGCCGGCATGGATTCGGCGCTGATGCTTGCCCTGCCGCTGTTTATCATCATGGGTCACCTGATGAACCATGGCGGGTTGACCAGTCGCTTGATCGACTTCTGCATGATCTTCGTCGGGCGGCTGCGGGGCGGTCTGGGCATGGTCAGCGTGATGTCCAGCATGATCTTCGGCGGCATTTCCGGGTCTTCTGTTTCCGATGCGGCCTCCATCGGCCAAGTGATGATCCCGGCCATGGAAAAGAAGGGTTACCCGATCCGCACCGCCGCCGGTCTGATTGCGGCGGCTTCGACGATGGGGATGATCGTTCCGCCCAGCATTCCCATGGTGATCTATGCCTTTTCCGCCTCCGAATCGGTGGGAAAGCTCTTCCTCGGCAGCCTGATCGCCGGGGTGCTGATCGGCCTGTTCATGATGGGGATCGTCCTGATCCTGGCCCACAGGAACAATTACCCGCGGGAGGAGGTGGATCTGTCCTGGAAGGAAATCAGGCGCTCCAGCGCCGAGGCCGTCCCCGCACTGATCATGCCGCTGATTGTGGTGGGGTCGGTGGTGGCCGGCGTCGCCACGGCCACCGAATCCGCAGCCGTGGGAGCCCTCTATGCGCTCGCGGTGGGCATGTTCGTCTATAAGGGGCTGAAGATGCGGGACCTGCCGGGGCTTTTCAAGGAGGCCATCCTCAGCAGCGCCAACGTGATGATCATCATCGCCTTCTCGGGGGTATTCACCTGGATTCTGGCGCTGGAACACCTGCCGGAGGTGGTGGGTGGGCTGTTTGCCCAGATGCATTTTTCGCCAATCATGGCGCTGCTGGCCGTGGACGTGATCATCCTCGCCATCGGTTTTTTCGTGGACGTAAGCCCCGCCATTCTGCTGCTCACCCCCGTGTTTCTGCCGGCGCTCAAACTCTTGGGGATTTCGCCCATCCAGTTCGGCGCCGTGTTGATCACCGGGCTGGCGATCGGTCTGGTCACCCCGCCGGTGGGCATGTGCCTCAATGTCTGCTCGGCCATCTCGAAGCAGAGCATCGTCAGCATCTTCCGCGGCGCACTGCCGTTCCTGCTGGCCGATCTGCTGGTGCTGCTGCTGATTACGATCTTTCCGGCGCTCAGCATCTGGTTGCCGGAACTGTTGATGGGGCGGTAAGCAGGTCAACATCTAAAAGCGTAGGGAGAATTTTCAGGAAAACCGGGGCCTATTGCAATAGATTGGCGGCAATAAGGAAGGGTCATTCAACTCAGAAACCATGTGCGACAGGAGGGTTTATGACAACAAAGCAGATTGATATCCCCGTAGCGCCGCGAGGCGCGGCAGTGCTCATGATGATTGGTCCCGGTATCGTGTGGGCGGGATTGGCCATCGGAGGAGGCGAACTTGTTCTGATTCCCCGCGTCGGCAGCGTGTACGGAATGATGTTTCTGTGGATGCCGCTGCTGGCGATCGCCCTGAAATACTTCATGGTCAACGAAATCGGCCGCTGGTCCATGGCGACCGGCTCATCGATTATCGACGGATTCGCGCTTCTACCCGGTCCGGCCAAATGGCTGCCCTGGATCCTCCTGTTTGTTTCACTCTACCTGGGAGCGGTCCACATCGGCGGGCTCGTGGCCATGGTGGGCATTATCTTCTATAACATCGTCCAGGTATTCACGCCGTTTGTATGGTCCGTTGTGATCATGGTCTCTTTCGTTGTCCTTTCATGGACCAACAAGTACAGCATTCTGGAAAAGGCGCTTATGATTGCGGTCGGGGTGCTTACAATTAGCGTTACAATCGTTGGGATTGCCTTTTTCCCGCCCCTGAAGGAATTAGCTGAAGGATTCATGTTCATCATTCCCTCCGTGACTCCCGATTGGGCAGTGACGAACTTCAAGATTTCGACGACTCCCATGGTGGAAATCCTCCCGGCCATGGCCTTCGCCGGTTGCGGCGCCGTCAACAGCCTGTGGTATTCCGACTGGGTGCTCTCGAAGGGCATGGGGCTCGGCAAGTATTACGATGGCCTGGAAAACACAACGGTGACCTACGACACTCTCAAAACCCTCGACAGGCCGGCTGTGGAGAAAATCAAGGGCTGGCTCAATGTGATGTTCCATGATTGCCTCTGGGGCGCCAACGTCCTAACAATCGTGGTCACCTTTTTCTATCTGATTCTTGCGGTCATGGTCCTTCATCCGATGCAGCAGGCGCCCGGCGGGATGAAATTTATCATGACTCTGTCGCAGACCTTCACAAAAACGCTCGGTCCCTGGGCGAAATGGTTGTACCTGCTCGGCGCCTTCGCCGTTATTTACAGCACCATGGCAACGATTTACGACGGATATGCGCGAATGATCAACAAGCTTATTGTCGTCTGTCTGCCGAGGTGGGAAGGATACAAGAATATTTCCCCATTATGGCGGTACAGGATCTGGTTCCTCTATGGGACGTGCGCAAATTTCTTCCTTGTCTATACTTTCAACGCGGTGCCTGTGAATTTTCTGCAAGCGGCAGCCTGGGTGGAGGGAACATTTCTCCTGCCCATCGTGGCCTTTGCAATTGCCTATCTGACGGCAAAGATGCTGCCGAAGATGTACGGCGACTCCACCCGTTCCCTGATTGCGCCCCATTGGATTTTTACCCTGGGGACAATCGCAGCGGGAATATTTTACATTATTCTCATTGGAGTGCTCGTTTTTCAATAGAAGTGTAACCCATTGCCACCACGGGTCCTTTGGATCTGTGGCGGCAGTTGAAAAGAGGACACAGCAATGTTCCCGAAGAAGTGGCGTATTACAATCCTTGTCAACAATACTGTTCCCGAGGGTCCGTTTATTGCCGAGCACGGTCTATCGATGGTAATTGCGGACCTCAGTCGCTCCGATGGAAAGTTCATTCTTTTCGATGCCGGTCAGCGTCCGGATACGATTCTTCGCAATTCCCAACAAGCACGGGTGGACTGGTCGAAGCTTGACAGCATTGTTCTCAGTCATGCTCATTATGACCATACCGGGGGGCTTCCGGCCATTTTATCCATGGTCCATCATCCTGTTTCGATCATCGGGCATCCGGAGACCTTCCTGCGGAGGGTGAACGATATCCCATTTCGGCGGGATATCGGCGCATCCTTTTCAAAAACCGTTCTGTTAAAATCGAACATAAACTACGTGGAATCAAAAGAGGCGTACCACCTTTCGGATAATCTCATCCTTACGGGTGAAATTCCGCGCCGCTATGCATTTGAATCAGAATCTCTTCATGGTCTGCTCAAAGAGGAAGCGGGTGTGTTCGTCCAGGACATTGTGGCGGACGATAAATCGCTTATCATCAGGAGTCCCGGCAGGGGGTTCTATCTTATCTGCGGCTGCTGCCATGCGGGTATGCTGAATACAATCCGGCACGCATCGGATATCAGCGGTGAAGACAAGCTGCTGGGGATCATGGGTGGTTTCCACCTCAACGCTTTTCATGATGAAACGCTCACCACCGCGGTGCAAGAACTAAAAAAGTGGAATCCTCGTCTGATCATTCCCTTGCACTGTTCGGGAATGACGGCGACAGCCATGCTGTGGAATGTTTTTGGAAAGAAAGTTAAATTTCTGGGAGCAGGAGATCATATTGATCTCGATTGACAGGTGTGGAATATTTTCGAAAGCATCGGCAGTGAAACACTCAAATGCTGGAAAGGAGGTTTTTATGCCGGAAGAAATCAAGGTGGGATGCGCCCGGCCTACCGGCGGTCCCGTAGGGGAGCCGGTTCCAGTTCCCGAAGAAAAATCATCTCAGCAACATATCAAGGAGGATCGAGTCATGGTAACCGTAGGAAAGAAGGCGCCGGATTTCACGTCGCCGGCCTATCACCAGGGAAAGTTTGTTTCCATCAAACTATCGGAATACATTGGGAAGTGGGTGATCCTCTGTTTCTATCCCGGGGATTTCACCTTTGTCTGAGCGACCGAAATCTCGGCGGTCGCCGAGAAATATCCGGAATTTCAGAAGCTTGGTGTGGAGGTTCTCTCCATGAGCGTCGACAGCGTCTTTGTCCATAAGATGTGGAACGACCACGAACTCTCCAAAATGGTCCAGGGAGGCGTCCCCTTTGCTATGCTTTCCGACGGCGGGGGGAAGGTGGGCTCCGTTTACGGGGTGTACCTGGAGGATGCGGGGGTTGAGGCGCGGGGGAGATTCATCATCGATCCCGACGGCGTCGTCCAGGGATTTGAGGTTCTGACCCCGCCGGTGGGACGAAACATCGGCGAGAGCTTCCGCCAGATACAGGCCTTCCAGCATGTCCGCAACAGCAAGGGCACGGAAGCCACGCCTTCGGGATGGAAACCCGGCAAACTGACGCTCAAGCCGGGACCGGATCTTGTCGGTAAGGTCTGGGAGGTCTGGAAGACCGACATGGCATTTGACTGAGCCGGGAAGTTTAATAGACACATATCCGATGAAACTCCACGCGGCAACCGCGTGGAGTTTCACTGAGATTTTTTGCGGGGCCGACGGTTTGACTGGGCCTCAAGAATGCCCGGGAATCAAATGCTCCGGCACCTGAATCGCTACAACCTCCCCGCGGGCGCAGATTTTCCCGTCGGCGGAAAGCGTCGATTCAACAATCACTTTTCGTCCCTTGATCTCCTTCACCCTGCCGCGAATTTCAAGCGGCACTCCAAGGGGCGTCGGGAGAAGATAATCGACGTGGAGAGAGGCCGTCAGGAAGCGCAGGGGCGGATCCGTGTCCATCTCCCTGCCCTCGGATCGGTACTTGGCTGCGGCGGCCGTGCCCGTCCCGTGGCAATCCATCAGAGAAGCGATCAAACCTCCATAGACAAAGCCCGGAATGGCCGTATGGCAGGGGCTGGGCTCATGGGTACAGACGGATTCCTCTCCATCCCAGTAACTTTTGATCTTCAGCCCCTCATCGTTCAGGCGGCCGCAACCGTAGCAGTGGCTGAAAAAGTCGGGGTAGTAATCCTGAAAGGCCTTTTTCGACATGTTCCCTCCTCATGTAAGTTAAGCGATTACGCTTCCGCCACCGTTCCCACATTGCAGAAGAAGAAGCGGTCTCCGAACTCTCCGGCTAGCCGGGATGCCGTTTTCAGCCCCGTGCAATGGGATACTCCGAGGCGTTCGATGTCAAACGCCTTGAGGGCATCGATACTTTTCTCCCTCTGCTCATCGCTCACCGGACCGAGATGGGTACCGCCGATCACGGCATGGATGCGGCTCTGCCCCATTTTCTCCACGATATAACTCAGCGTATTGATAATCCCGGAATGGCAGCACCCCAGGACGATAAAAAGCCCCTTTTGCGTCTCAATGACAACCGACTGATCGTCCCGGATGTTATCCCTCACATATCCTTCACCTGATTTTACGACCTGCTTCTTGTCACCAAGTTCATAATCAGTATGGCGAGGCACTTCCCCCGTCAGCCATAATTCCGGTTCGATCGGTCGGAACTCGTCGCTGAATTTGAACGTTGCCCCCTTGGCTTCGAGGAGCGGCCGGGGATACGGCACGCCGATGTAACGCACCGTAGTTCCTGTGACGCTGTAGCTTTCTTTGAAAAAATCGGGATGGGCATAGACATCCACCGCTCCTTTCAGATCGAGAACGGGGCCCAGTCCTCCCGTATGGCCCCAGTGGTGATGGCTCATGATGATGCCTTTAATTGTTCGCAGATCGATCCCCAATACCAGGGCATTGTTTACGATCGCTTTCCCCTGACCTGTGTCCAGCAGGTAGTTTCCGCAGTCGGTTTCCATGAATATGGATAGTTCGTGTTCAGCCACTGCACCGGGAAGGTGAAAAACACAATTTTCGCTGACTATTGTGGCTTTTATCTTCATATGTGGAATCTCCTTTCATGACCATTCTGATTTAAATCATATGCCAATATAAAAAAAATATCAAATTACTTTTTTAAATTAATTGGTTACGAATATTATCGGATGCAACGGCATATCATAGATCCTTCCGTGCCGTGCGGATTCATCCGAGGGAGTCGCACAATTGCATCCTTTCATCTGCCGCCGCTGTTGTCATTTGCAACCCCGTCGCCGGTCATTTCTTCTTTTCGAAGCAGTCAAGATATCATTATAATTATTGATATGTTTTTTTGGCCTGTTCGCAGACTTTTGGCACTTTTTTTGATGGAACAGTGGCAAAGGGGGCGTCATGAAAGTTGCGGTGACAGTCTGGGAAGATACGGTTTCAACGGTTTGCGATTTCTCCAGCCGTCTGCTGGTTTTTGATGTGATGGGGGATGAGGTTAAAAACAGATCGTTCATGCCCTTTGAAACCGGGATTTTGCCGGAGGGGGTGAATCGACTCAAAGAACTTGGGGTCGAGGTGCTGTTGTGCGGCGCCATTTCACGGCCCCTGGAAAGGATGATCCGCGCATCCGATGTGAAGGTGATCCCCTGCCTGCGCGGGTCCATCGAAGAGGTTATCGGGGCTTATCTGGACGGCGGTCTTTCCGATGCCCGCTTCACTCTCCCCGGCTTTGGCCCGGGGGCGAGCCGCGTGCGGGGGAGGAGACGGCGGCGCGGCGGTGGCTTCTGCCGATTGCCCGACAATGTGAGGGGCGACGATGGGGAAGGACAAGGGTAGATTCAACCCTTTTTTGAGACAACAAACCCGAGGGAAAGGACGGTAAATATGAAAGTAGCGATTACAGCCAGTGGAGGGGATCTCAACAGTCCGGTCGACCGCGTCTTTGGCAGGGCGAGGTATTTTGTGATCACGGATCCTGAGGAGACGACTGTGGAAGTGTTGGAAAACACTCAGAATGTAAACGCGGCTCAGGGAGCGGGTATTCAGTCGGCCCGCCAGATAGCCAACAAATCCGTAGATGTCGTGCTGACCGGCAACGTCGGGCCCAACGCCTTCAGGGCATTGGAAGCGGTTTCCATCAAGGTTTACCAGTTCGAAAGCGACGTTCTGACGGTCCGCGATGCAGTAGCCGCGTGGAAGGAGGGGCGCTTGCAGGAAGTGAAGGCGCCTACGGCCAAGGGACATGGGTTTTAAACGGAGAGTTGAAGCCCTGAAACGATCATCCATAAGCAGGTTCAGAATGTTGCTGTTTGTGGGGGACGAGATAGGAGGTAATCGAATGCCAAGAGGAGACGGAACAGGACCTAGGAGAATGGGAGCGGGCGGCGGAATGGGGAAAGGTCAGGGAGGCCGAAAACCCGGCCGCATGGGCGGACCCCGTGCGGCAGGACCGGCAGGTAACTGCGTATGCCCGCAATGCGGGCACAAGGAACCGCATAAACGCGGAGTCCCCTGCATGGAGCGGAAATGTCCTCAGTGCGGGACTACGATGACCCGAGAGTAGAACAATAATCTTCCAAAGTAAAAGGAGGATACGATCATGCCAAGAGGCGATGGAACGGGTCCCCGGGGTATGGGAGCGGGGACCGGACGCGGTTTGGGCGGCTGCACTACGAAAGGGTCTGGTGCGTCAAAGGATCGCGGCACCGGATTTCTGCAGAGGGGCATGGATTCCGGATCAGGTTCAGAAGGTCGGTTGACAGGTCGTGGCAAAGGAATCGGCATGACGGTTCTTGATGTGTTGCTTTCAGTGTTCGAGCGCGTTACCAGGAAGTGAAGGCGCAGGCAACGAAGGATTGCGGCGACCTCTGATGACTTGTAAAACATCGTAAAGGAGGTAAGGATTATGCCTGGTGGAGACAGAACAGGTCCCATGGGTATGGGACCCAGAACAGGACGGGGTGCGGGTTTCTGCGCCGGGTATGGGGTCCCGGGATTTCCGAATCCCAGTTACAATGCGGGCAGTGCTTTTTTCGGGGGGCGCGGTGGCCGGGGGCGGCGCAACCGCTTCTTCGCGACCGGCGTGCCGGGATGGCAGTATTTTGCCGGGAATCCGATTCCTGGCGGGATGTCCTTTCCCGCGCAGCCGGAGGAGACGCCGCAGAATGAGTTGAATGTCTTAAAGGGACAGGCCCAATATCTGGAAAACGGCCTGAAAGAACTGCAGGCGCGCATGGAAACTTTGGCGTCGAAAAACAAAACGGAATAACCGTTTGGAGCGTCGGCAAAGGGTTATGCGCAACCCCCTTTCATCCCCTTGCCGGCGCTTCTTTTTTCAGCAAAAGGAGTATGTTTTGAAGATCGCCATTGCCAGCGGAAAAGGCGGGACGGGGAAGACAACGATTGCAGTCAATTTTGCCCTGACCATCGCATCTTTGGGGCAACCGGTCACCCTGCTTGATTGCGACGTCGAGGAGCCGAACTGCCATCTTTTTCTTAAGCCGGAAATCACCGGATCTCGCCCGGTGACCATTTCCCAGCCGAAGGTGCTGGAGGAGCGGTGCAACGGTTGCGGAGTCTGCGCCGATGTCTGCGAATATCATGCGTTGACCGTGATGGGGGGACAGGTCCTGGTATTTCGGGAACTTTGTCACGGCTGCGGCGCTTGCTTTCTGTTATGTCCGGAAAAGGCGATTGTCGAAGAGGGGCATCCCATCGGAGTGGTTGAAGAGGGTTTCATCCGCGGCGTACGTCTTGTTCAAGGACGGTTGAATATCGGCGAGGTAATGAGCCCCGCCGTCATCCGCCAGGTGCGGGTGCAGGGTGAAACCACGGGCGACTGCATCATCGATTCGCCGCCGGGAACGTCGTGCCCCGTTGTGGAGTCAGTCCGGGGGTCGGACTTTGTCCTGCTGGTGACGGAGCCGACACCCTTTGGCCTCAACGATCTGGCCTTGGCGGTTGAGATGGTGCGGGCGCTGGCGAGGCCCTTCGCCGTGGCCTTGAACCGTTGCGACGCGGGAGACGAGGGGGTCCGCTCCTATTGTGAACGCGAGGGGATCGAGATCCTCTTGTCCATTCCCGATGACCGGCGGATTGCGGAGAGCTATGCCCGGGGGGATATCGACCTTTCGAAGCTGCCGGAATACCGAAAGGTGTTCAATCGATGTTACCGGCGCATCGCGGCCTTGGTGAACGAAAGGCAGGAGGGGGCGGATCAGGGAAAGAGAGGGTGTGCCGTATGAAAGAGGTTGTTGTGATCAGCGGCAAGGGCGGTACGGGAAAGACCTCTCTGGTCGCAGCTTTTGCCGCACTGGCCGAGCGGAAGATCCTGGTAGACTGCGATGTGGATGCGGCGGATCTGCATCTGGTTCTCAATCCGCGGATCGACCGCCGGGAGGATTTCTCAGGAGGGAAAAAGGCTGCCATCCTGGAGGAGCGATGCACCGGTTGCGGCAAATGTCAGGAGGTGTGCCACTTCGCTGCGGTGTCGTCCGTTGCCGGTCCTGATGGGCAAAACCGGTTTACGGTGGATCCGATTTCCTGTGAGGGTTGCGGCCTTTGTGCGCGTTTGTGCCCGGCAGAGGCGATCCGCTTTGAACCGGTCGTCAGCGGACAGTGGTTCGTATCGTCGACGATCTACGGGCCAATGGTCCATGCAAGACTCGGCATCGCCCAGGCCAACAGCGGGAAACTGGTCAGCCTGCTGCGCCGCGAGGCGCGGGGCATCGCAGAAAAAGAGGGATTCAGCCTGCTGATCGCCGACGGTTCACCCGGCATCGGGTGCCCCGTCATCGCTTCCATCACCGGGGCCAATCTCGTGGTCGCGGTGACGGAACCGTCCTGTTCCGGTCTTCACGATGTTCAGCGCGTCGTGGATCTGACCAGCCATTTCCGAATTCCTCTGATGCTCTGTATCAACAAATGGGATATCCACCCCGAGATGGCGGACCGGATTGAGCGGGAAACCGCGCAGCGGGGCGTCCGAATGGCGGGAAGGATCCGTTATGATCCGGCGGTCACGCGGGCGCAGATCATGAAAACCACGGTCGTGGAGTACACCGGCGGCGCGATTTCCGTCGACATCCGGGCCGTGTGGAGAAATGTGGTCTATGCCCTCGGCTGATTTTATTCGGTCGTTAAACACGATGCCGCAGATAAATGCAAAATCACTATTGATAAGGGAGTCGTATGATAAAAAATAAGAACAAAAACCCGGATAAAGTTTCCGATGTCCAATATAGGGGTTATTGTCACATCTGTAACCGTTTCATCCTTCACAAGGGTGAGGTTGATCCGGAGCATATCAAGTATCATCAACATTATGACGGCGTTTGCCTGCGGAATCGGCATAAATGCATGCACGTCAAGTCTTAATAGCCGCGGAAAAGGATCGCCGGGAGAAAAGATGAAATCATATCGGGAACTGATCATGAGGTGCCCGCGCTTGGGCGGGGAGGTGCCGTTTTCCTACTGTGAACGGGAGGCGGGGGATCTCCCCTGCCGTCAGGTCGTCCGCTGCTGGGAGGCCGGCTTTCCGGTGGAGGAATACCTGCGCGAAACCCTGATGCCGGAGGCCTGGGAGCGCTTCTGCGGTCAAACCCCGAAGGACCGAATGACTACGATCCTCGATATCGTCGAGACAACCAAGCAGCAAAAGAAATAGAAAAAGAAAAGGGAGACGACTTCAGATCGAAATGTAGGAGCGATTTATGGTCAGGAAAGAGCAAGACGAAAACATGGAAAACAATGGAGGGGAATCCGAAGAGAAACCCTTTTCGACAAAGGTGCTCCATCATGTCATGGAACCGACCCATCTGGGGGAGATGGAGAAACCGAGCGGTCATGCCGTCATCACCGGACCCTGCGGAGATACGGATGAGTTTTTCGTGCAGATTTTCAGCAGCCGGATCCGGGAGATCCGTTTCCGGACGACCGGTTGTTTTTTTACGATTGCCGCCTGCGATGCCGTGGCGACCATGGCGGAAGGCAGGACCGTCCGTGAGGGGCTGCGGATCAACCAGGAAGCCGTTATCGAATACCTGGGAGGGCTTCCCGACGATCACAAACACTGTGCGCTTCTTGCAGCCAATACCCTTCACAAGGCACTCAAGGCGTACATCATTCGGGGGACCGGCCTTTAATGACGGGTCAAGCCCTCGATGGCGCAGTTTTATTTGGATAAGGTGGATCTGAACGATATTCAGGGAGGGGATGGGATGCCAATTTACGAGTATGAATGTGCAGCATGCGGTAAAACTTCCGAGTTCATCGAAGGGCTTTCCGGTGGCGGCGCGGACAAGGTTTGCAGCCATTGCGGCAACGTCTCGCTGCATCGCGTTCTTTCGAAAGGCGTTACCGCCAGAACGGATGGAATCATCGGCGATCGGGGCGGGAAGACCTGTTGCGGCAGAGAGGATCGTTGCGGAGAGCCGGGAAGCTGCTGCCGATAGAGGCGGCGGAGAAAATCCTTTTTACATTTAAAAGAGAGGAGAGGGAATGGAACAGAAGGATCAAATCAAAATCGGAATCATCATCTGCGACCGCTACCACCGTTGCGCCGGCGGCAAATGTTTTAGGGCGCTGCGGGAGAGGGAAGGTGCCTTCAGCCTTTATCGTGATAGGGATGCGAGCCTGGTGGGATATGCGACCTGCGACGGGTGCCCCGGCGGCAACATCGAGTATGCCCCGGAGGAGATGGTCCGCAATGGGGCCAACGTGATCCATCTGGCGACCGGACTGATCGTTGGCTATCCGCCCTGCCCGAGGATCGGTTTCTTTCGGGATTTCATTCAGTCGCGGTTCGGAATCGATGTCGTCTTCGGCACCCATCCGATTCCCCAGAAATACTATCTGGCGCATCAGGGTCTTCACACCTGGGATGCCCCGTTCTGGCAGGAGGTCACCCGTCATGTCATCGCCGACGAGGGTATCCGCCGTTTGTATGACTGAGCTTGAGCAGAGGCTCCCGGTGTGGATTCCGGCCAGCCATTTCCGGTGAGGGAACAGGCGGAACCCTGAAATGGAAGCTGTTCGGAATTTGTACTAAAAACAGTGTCTGCGGATATGCAGGGTCATCTTGAAGCGGGCGTTATCCGGTTTCAGGAAATTTTTCATTTTATATAAGGAGTGATGACAATGGAGAAAAAAAGAAGGATCGTGGTTGTCGGAGGTTCCGCAGCCGGTCCGAAGGCGGCGGCAAAGGCCAGAAGAATCGATAACGATGCCGAGGTGATTATCCTGCAGAAGGATGCGGATCTCTCGATGGCCTCCTGCGGCTATCCCTATTATGTCGGAGGGTTCTTCGACGACCGGAACATGCTCATCTGCACGCCCACTGGGGTGATACGGAACCCCCAGTTCTACTTCAATGCAAAGGCGATCGATGCCAGGGTGAATACCGAAGTGACCGCCGTCGACCGGACGGGGCGCACCGTATCGTTCCGGAATACGGTGACAGGTGAAACGGGTGAATTGACCTACGACAAGCTGATCATGGCCACCGGTTCCGTACCCAGAATGCCTCTCGTTCCGGGTGTGGAGCTGGAGGGGATCACCACACTCCAGTCCATGAAGGACGCGGATTTTCTCCGCAAAATCGGTGATGAGGGAAAAATCAAAAAGGCTGCGGTCATCGGCGGCGGGCTGATCGGGATCGAGACCTGCGAGGCCCTTCAGCTCGCCGGCATCGAGATCACCGTGATCGAGTTACTCCCCCAGCTATTGACGTTCCTCGACTGGGAACTCGCAAAGTTGGTGGAGAACCATGTGAGGAGCAAAGGGGCGAACGTTATCACGGACAACGGCATCGCAGCGTTTCTCGGCGAGAATGGGAAACTGACAGGGGTCAAGCTTCAGAACGGGACGGAACTCTCCTGCGAGTTGGCGGTCGTTGCCATTGGCGTCCGTCCCAACGTGAAACTGGCTAAAGAAGCAGGCCTCAAGATTGGGGAGACAGGTGGAATAGAGGTCGATGCCTACATGCAAACCACGGATCCCGACATCTACGCTGTTGGGGATTGCGTGGAGACGCAAAACCGTATCACCGGGAGAAAGGTCCTGGCCCCCTACGGCGATCTGGCGAACCTCCAGGGGCGAGTGGCAGGGGAAAACGCCGCCTCCGAAAATTGCGTGACCTTTCCCGGAACGATCCAGACGGGGATCTGCAAGGTCTTCGATTACGCGGCGGGTTCGACCGGCCTCTCCGAATCGAATGCCAAGCGGCTCGGATACGACGATATCGTCACCGTCATCAACGCCAGCCCCGACAAGCCCGGTTTCATGGAGGGGAAGCTGCTGGTGACGAAGCTCGTTGCGGATCGCAAGACGGGGAAGATCCTCGGCGCCCAGTGCATCGGCCCCGGGAACGTGAACCGGCAGATAGCCCAGTGGGCTATGGCCATCCAGGGACACCTGACGGTCGAAGATGTCGTCAACGCCGATCTTCCTTACGCGCCGCCCTTTTCGCTGGCGATCGACCACAGCATCGCCGCCGCACATATTCTGCAGAACAAGGTGAAGGGGAGAATGAAGGGGATCTCCTGTGCGGAAGTTCATCGGAAGGTGACAGGCGGAGAATCCCCTTTCCTGATCGATGTCAGGCAGCCTGAGGAGTTCGAACAGATGCGCCTCGGGATCGGCGAAACACTCATGCCGCTCGGCGCCCTTCGCAAGCGCTTCAACGAGATGCCCCAGGACAAGGAAAAGGAGATTATCTGCTACTGCAAAATCTCCCTCCGGGGCTACGAGGCGGCCCTCGTCCTCGAAGGGAACGGATGGAAGAACGTGAAGGTCATGGAAGGCGGCGTGCTGGCCTGGCCGTATCCCAGGGAAAAGTAAAACGCTTCAAGCCAAATGGGCAACGGTCCGATCGGGACGATTTCCAGATCATGGGGTCGTATGATTGCGTCGTCAAAAAAAATATGATCGAAACGACGACATCAGGGATGAAACGAAACAGATGAAAACGAAGCCGTTCTTATATCGGTATGTTTATGGCCCGGTGCCGTCCAAACGGCTCGGACGCTCTCTCGGCGTCGATCTGGCGCCGTTTAAGCGATGCACCTATGACTGCATCTATTGCCAGTTGGGCAGGACCACCGACAAAACAGCCGAACCGAAAATCTACGCCACGTCGGATGCGATTTGCTCCGAATTGGAGCGGAAGCTCTCTTTAGGCCCGCCGCCCGATTACATCAGTTTGGCAGGATCCGGGGAACCGACGCTGAATGCCGGTATCGGCGAGTTGATTACCAAGATCAAGGGCATGACGAACATTCCCGTAGCCGTTCTGACCAATGGATCCCTTTTGTGGCGGGATGAGGTCCGGGCCGCTCTCATGGCTGCGGATCTCGTTCTTCCCTCCTTGGATGCGGGCGATGAAGAGATGTTCCAATACGTTAATCGTCCCCACAGGGATATTTCGTTTGAAAGGATGATCGCCGGCCTCATCGATTTTGTTCGCGTTTACCCAGGTTCTGTGTGGCTGGAGGTCTTCCTGCTCGCAGGCGTGACGGCAATCCCTTCGGAAATCGAAAAAATGGACGCGCTCCTCTGCAAAATCCGCCCGGAACGGGTCCAGTTGAATACCGTGACCCGTCCGCCCGCCGAGGAATTTGCCTATGCCGTTTCCGAAGAGCAGATGGAAAGCTTAAAAAAGCTGTTTTCACAAACAGTCGAGATTGTCGGCCAACGAGCTCCTGCCGAATCCCCCGATTTACAGACCGGGCAGTCAACGGCCGACATTATTTCCTTGCTGCGAAGGCGGCCGTGCACCCTCGCGGGCGTTTCCTCAGGCCTCGCCATGCAGCATGGAGAAGCATTGAAGCATCTGGACACGCTCTACCGGAAAGGTGCGGTGACCGTCGTGCACACGCCTGATGGCATATTCTACAAGGCAATTTGAAAAGGTGTAGACATAAATTTCGCAGCGAAACCATCCGTACGGTGGTCCAGGGGCGGGAGATGTTCACTCGCTTTCATTGACGGACCTACAGGCGTGGGCAAAACGACCATGGCACACTATCTGCCGAATCGCCAAGGCCGGTTTTTCACATCGAATGGGACCGTTCCCATGCTGATTGCATTTCTGCGACACCATAGGGGGATACTGGTAGCAGATATGCTGCCCGCAACCATTTTGAGCGAAGCTTCCTTTTTCTCATCTCACGATACCCAGTGAAGATTATCCCTATTTCACAGACAATTCGTTCCTGGCATGGATTATGATTATCCCCTTGTCGGTACGAGATTGTTCCGCCGCCGGAGCTGCATATCCAAACGAAGCCGGTGATCGGCGGCGGATCACTCATCATAAGACACTGTGGAGGTTTGAAGAGAGATGAACTGTGGCGAAAAGAAAAGCGGTTGCGAAGCGGTCGGTGGACAGGATGCCGATGAAAAACTCAAGATGTTTACGGAGGACGAGGCGCTTGTCCGTCGCCTCTCCCGGATCAAACACAAGATCCTGGTTCTGTCGGGAAAAGGCGGCGTGGGAAAAAGCACCGTTGCCGTGAATCTCGCTGTGGCCTTGGCCATGGAAGGCTGGAAGACGGGTCTTCTGGACGTCGATTTCCACGGTCCCAGCGTTCCTATGCTCCTGCACCTGAAGGGGGAGCTTTTCAAAGCGGCGGACGGAGACGGGATGCTGCCTGTGGAAAGCAGCTATGGAATCCAAGTGGTTTCTCTCGGGTTTGCCCTCGGTAATTCGGATGAAGCGGTTATCTGGCGAGGCCCGATGAAAATGGGCGTCATCAAACAGCTCCTGACGGATGTACAGTGGGGTGAACTGGACTACATGGTCGTCGATTTTCCACCGGGAACGGGGGATGAACCCCTTTCCATCGCGCAGCTCATTCCCGAGAGCGACGGTGCCGTGATCGTCACGACGCCCCAGGATCTCTCCCTTCAGGACGTGCGGAAGTCCATCAATTTCTGCCGTCAGCTCAAGATTCCCGTTTTGGGGGTGATTGAAAACATGAGCGGGCTCGTCTGCCCGCACTGCCAAAAAATGATTGAGGTCTTCAAAATCGGCGGCGGGGAAGCCATGGCCAAGGAGATGGGCGTGCCCTTCCTCGGCCGAATCCCGATGGACCCGCAGATCGTCGGGGGGTCCGATGAGGGAAAGCCCTTTGTCTATCATCACAGAGAGACCGAGTCCGCCCAGGCCTTTCTCCGGGCGATCCAACCCGTTTTACAGTTGCAGGAGCAAAGCAAACCTGAGACAGGCCGGATTTCCCGGATGTCTCAACCCATCAAGGAGAAAAAAATGAAAACACTGAAGATCGCCGTTCCAATGGCGGCCGGCTCTCTGTGCCAGCACTTCGGCCATTGTGAGCAGTTCGCCCTGTTCGACGTGGATGGGGACAACAAAACCATCCTGAAAACGACTATGGTCATCCCACCGCCCCATGAGCCGGGGCTTTTGCCCACCTGGCTGCAGGAACAGGGAGCCAACCTAATTATCGCCGGCGGCATGGGATCGAGGGCGCAGGAACTGTTTGTCGGCAAAGGCATTCACGTGGTCACCGGCGCATCGTCGGAGGCCCCGGAAAAGGTGGTGACCGAGTACCTGAGCGGCGAGCTGACGACCGGAGCCAATGTCTGCGATCACTGAGGCGGAAGGAGGCCGGCGTTCAATGAGTTTGGTTCCCCGGGGGATGTTTTTGACCAAAGGGGTGGGCAGGCACCGGGAAGAGCTGCACTCTTTCGAAGTAGCGCTCCGGGATGCCGGCATTGAAAAGTGCAACCTGGTTCAGGTGTCGAGCATCCTGCCGCCGGGCTGTCGGCTCATTGCGAAGATCGCGGGAATCAAAGAGATCCGTCCCGGCGCCATCACCTTCTGCGTCATGAGCCGCTGCAGCAGCGATGAGCCGGGGCGGCTTCTGGCCGCAGCCGTCGGGTGCGCCGTTCCGGCGGACAAGGCCGCCTATGGCTATATCAGCGAGTATCATGCCTTCGGACAGACGGGTAGGCAGGCGGGCGATCACGCTGAAGATTTGGCGGCGGCCATGTTGGCCTCGACGCTCGGTATCGATTTCAACGTGGATGAGAGCTGGGACGAGAAAAGGGAAATCTTCCGGATCAGCGGCAAGATCATCGGCACGCGGAACATCACCCAATCCAGCATTGTGAAAAACAACGGATACACAACGGTCATGGCTGCAGTCGTTTTTGTGTTCTGATGCAATGAATCTCCCCGCAGCAAACTGCGGGGTATCTATCTAAGGCAGCAAGGAACGAAACAAGCCTCGGGGAATATAACCCGAAAAGATTCAATTTTTTTAGTCGATTAGACCGGTTTCTCCCCGATGCTTCAGGCTGATATTTGTTTTCTCCGTTTACCGCCTGGTTTCCCGGCGGTGCCACAGCAGTTCAACCATACATCCGTTGGCCCCAGCCCCTCACAGAATTGGCGATTCATATCAAACTTATCGAGGGGGATAACATCATTTATTACGGTTGAAATCCGGCATCTTTATCGCGCTTGACGTTTTACTGAAGAAAGACATATTAGACACGTACACTTAAACCGGATGAACCCTTTTTTCTGTTTGAAATATTCTTGACAACCCTTTCCAAATTGTATACAAGGCATAACCAGCAACACGGTGGCACAGTCATATTGCCCGCCCCCCTGGATGAACGGTAAGAAGGGGGATCAACCCGTTTTTGTCAGGGGCAGGCGTGGGCAACGCAGATGATTTCTTTAACCTGCATGGATCTTTCCGAGAAAGAGAAGTCCGGACGCTGGAAGCACGGGGGCATCGCCGGCATCAAAATCTGGGGGGATATGGCGAAAAACGGATCCTTCCCGATGAAGCCGTTCGGGGCCTTCACCCACCATCGGCGTCCTGAAAAATGTTCCCGCGGGCATTTTCCTCTCCACGGTTGTCTTTGTGGATTACCGGATGAAGGTTTGACGGATATCTTGTAACCTTATTGTTAGAGTTATGGCGACGCTTCACGCCGAGCCGTCAAATGGCTGAAGCTGATGTTCGGGGAAGTACGCACGCATGTACTTCCTCCGCAGCTTCTTAGCAGACTCGATTGTATAGATGGACGGATCAAAGGGCTGCATTTTTTGGGGTGAGAATATTTCAAACAGGAGGTATGTGTATGGCAGATTATTATATCAATCTTTTTCTCGATGATGAAAAGATCAAAAAGGTTGAAGATGCCGGACTGGCGGGAGAGATTAGGAAAATCGACGGCAAAAAGGCGATTCAGGTAGGTGTTACCGCCAAGGAACAAAAGAAGCTGCTCAAGAGTTTCCCGGACCTGACCTTCGATTCTTCCAATGCCTACGTGCTCCCGGAACAGGCGGAGAATCTTTTGATGAATATGATCGTGTCGATGAAGAGCCTGGATGTGATGAAAGGCGCCATCTTGAAACTGTACAACCCTTTTGCCGGCAAGGAGCTTCTGCAAAAGACCTTTTGACGACGGGAGGCGGACATCTCGTGGCTGGGCTTACCCCCGAGGAACAGAAAAAAAAGGCCATTTTCGATGCCATGTCGTCGAGGAGCCGTAAGAGGGTCCTCGATAAGGGATACGAACAGTGGGACCCTTTTCTTCCGCCGAAGGATCCGATGGACCTCCGGATGGCCCGGCGCCGGGAAACGGCATTGTCCCTGATGAGAAGATTTTTACGGGAGTGCCCGCAAGAAGGGTACGGCAACGCTTATGGCCAAGGGGCTTGGGAGACCTGTATGGGGATCACCGGCGGCGACGACCGATGGAGAGGGATTTACGATTTTTCCTGCTGGTACCGTGATTTTTTGAAAAAAGGCGACTGATGACGGAAACGATTTCCACGGAACAGGTTGTGACGGAGTTCCGGAAAAGATTGGCGGAGAACCCCGGTTGCGCGATGACCCATTACAATTTGGGGATCACGCTGATCAAGCTGCACCAATGGGACGATGCCGCTGCGGAGTTTTTGGCGGCGATCGCGGAGAGTCCCGAACTGGCGGAGGCGTATATCAACCTAAGCGGGATCTGTTTCCATAATGGAGAAATGGAAAAGGGGATTGAACTCTGCAGAAAGGTAATCGCCTTCCGGGCAGATTACGCGGTACCTTACGGGAATATCGGCTTTGCCTATCTGCAGATGGGCGAGATCAACCAGGCGGTCGAGATGCTTGAAAAGGCCGTTCAAAAGGATCCGATGTTCGTTCAGGCCTTGAGCGATCTGGGCAGCGCCTACCTACGGCAGGGCAAGATCGAAGACAGCGTCAATCACAGCAAAAAAGCCATTGAAATCTCTCCGCGGTTCGCGGTTGCCCATAATAACTTGGCTGTCGCCTATCTTCAGATGGGAGATCCGGCCAAGGCGATGGAGCATTGCGAAAAGGCATTGGAATATGGGTACGAGGTACTTCCGGAGTTTCTGGAAGAATTAGTGCTATTACGAAAATAGTGTGGTCATGCGTGACGAAAAGCAGATGCAAGAAATGGATCTTATAAGGTTTTTTAACCTGGAGGAAAATGAACCGAATGGGGAAATTCCTACAGAGCACTTAACGGGAGAGGAGGTTTTTTGATGGTAAAGCGTAAGACTCCGATGCTTGATGAATTGGAAAAAGGAAAATGGCCGAGTTTTGTCTCCGATATAAAACAGGAGGCCGAGTCGAGAAAAAAAACCGACGTTGATTTACAGACACCGAAGGAGGTTTGTGATGATCTGCTCGATCTTCTCGAGCTTTCCTTCAAGGACCGGGAAGGACACTGGAAACACGGCGGCGTCGCGGGTGTTTTCGGGTATGGCGGAGGCGTGATCGGCCGATACTGCGACCGGCCTGAAGAATTTCCTGCGGTAAAGGATTTTCATACCCTCCGCGTGAATCAGCCCTCCAGTTACTTCTACAAGACTGAATTTCTGAGGAAAATTTGTGAGTTGTGGGAGAGAAGGGGAAGCGGACTCACCAACATGCATGGTTCGACCGGCGATATCATCCTGCTGGGAACGACCACCCCGCAGTTGGAAGAGATCTTCTGGGAACTCACCCATAACCTCAAACAGGATCTTGGCGGTTCAGGATCCAACCTCAGGTCGCCGAACTGCTGTATCGGAAAGTCTCGCTGTGAGTTCGCCTGCTACGATACCCAGGAGGCTTGCCGCAACCTCACGATGGAATTCCAGGACGAATTGCACAGACCCTCGTTTGGGTATAAATTCAAAATGAAGTTCGATGGCTGCCCCAACGGATGTGTTGCCTCGATCGCCAGGTCGGACATGTCGGTGATCGGGACCTGGAAGGATGACATCCGTATCGATCAGGAGGCGGTGCGGGCTTACGTGGCAGGAGAATTCAAGCCGGATGGAGGAGGCTTCGCCGGCCGCGACTGGGGACCCTTCGATGTCCAGCAAGAGGTGATCGATCTCTGTCCCACCCATTGCATGGCCTGGAATGGAAAGAAACTCGGGATCAACAACAGGGAGTGCAACCGTTGCATGCATTGCATCAATACGATGCCCCGGGCCCTGAGGATCGGGAAAGAGACGGGGGCATCGATTCTGTTCGGCGCCAAAGCCCCGATTCTGGAAGGCGCGCAGCTTTCGACATTGACCATACCGTTCATGAGGATGGAAGAGCCGTTCAATGAGATTAAGGAACTGGTTGGTAAGATTTGGGATTGGTGGTCCGAAGAGGGCCGGAGCCGTGAACGGCTCGGTGAACTGATGCAGCGCAAGGGATTTGCGAAATTTCTCGAGGTTTGCGAAGTAAAAGCGGATCCTCGCATGATTAAAGAACCCAGGTCGAACCCCTACATCTTCTGGAAAGAAGCGGACATCCCAGGAGGATGGGAGCGGGACATCAAAGATTTCAGAAAAAGACACCAGAAATAGGAGGTTTAAAAAATGGGTTACGATGCAAAAAATCCGATGAAGGACAGGATCACCGATATCGGTCCTCGAGATTACAAAGAGTTTCTGCCTCCCGTCATCAAGAAGAATTTTGGAAAGTGGTTGTACCACGAAATCCTTGAACCGGGCGTGCTGGTGCATGTCTCCGAGTCGGGTGAGAAGGTGTTCACCGTACGGGTGGGCGGCGCGCGTTTGATGAGCGTCACCCATATTCGCGAGATATGTGATATTGCCGATAAACACTGTGATGGATATGTAAGATGGACTACCCGCAACAACATCGAGTTTATGGTCGATGATGAAGCAAAGTTAAAGCCCCTGATGGAGGATCTGGAAAAAAGGAAATTCGCCGGCGGATCGCTCAAGTTTCCCCGCGGCGGCACCGGGGCAGGTCTGACGAATATCGTACATACCCAGGGGTGGCTCCATTGCCATACCGCGGCGATCGATGCGTCGGGCGTGGTCAAGGCGGTCATGGATGAATTATACGAGGATTTCGGAAAGATGAGACTGCCGGCCCATGTCAGGATATCCCTGGCTTGCTGCCTGAACATGTGCGGCGCCGTTCACTGCTCCGACATCGCCATTCTGGGCGTTCACCGCAAACCGCCCATGGTGGATAGTGACAACTTGTCGAATATGTGCGAGATTCCTCTCGCCGTCGCGTCTTGCCCCACGGGAGGCATCAAGGCAACCACCGTGGACGGCAAAAAGAGCGTGGAGGTCAACAACGATAAGTGCATGTACTGCGGCAATTGTTTCACCATGTGTCCCGCCATGCCGCTGGCGGATGCGGAGGGAAGCGGCGTGGCCATCCTGGTTGGGGGAAAGCTTTCGAACCGGATTACCGCCCCGATGTTTTCCAAGGTTGTGGTTCCTTTCCTGCCCAATGAGGCGCCTCGCTGGCCGCAGACGGTGGAAGTGGTCAAGAAAATTCTCAATGCCTATGCGAAAGACGCGAAGAAATATGAACGCCTCGGCGACTGGGCCGCGAGAATTGGCTGGGAGAGGTTTTTCGAGAAGACGGATCTGCCCTTTACGGAACACCTGATTGACGATTACCGTTTTGCATACACAACCTGGCGTACCAGCACGCAGTTTAAATTTTAAGAAAAGAGGTGTTTGATGGGTGCCGAAGAGGACAAGAAGCTGATCATCGATGCATTGAAGGGCAAGACAACGAAGACGAAGTTCTATCTGAAAGACTTCAATAAGATGTTCCCGGAGAGAAGGCCAAGGGAAGTCAGCAAGCTTGTAAATGAGATGGTTACGGAGGGTCTCCTGGAGTATTGGTCCAGCGGCAGCACGACAATGATCGGGCTCAAGGGTGCTGGGATCCAGCACGAAGCGGAAGATAAGGATCAATAGGAGATAGGGCGGAGAGATGATTGTTGACCGTCCACGGATAGTTTTCTCCGCTTTGCGAGGGAATTCGGGAAAGACCTTCTTGACCGTGGGTGTGGGGGCTTGCCTTCGCCATAGAGGAAAGGTAGTAGCTCCTTTTAAAAAGGGTCCCGATTATATAGATGCTGCCTGGCTTGAAATGGCAACGGGTCATCCCTGTTATAATCTTGATCTGTTCCTGATGGAAAGGGAGGGGCTCATCTCTTCCTTTTCCACCCGTGTGCGGCAAACCGATGGCGCCTTGGTGGAGGGTAACAGAGGTCTTTTCGATGGCATGGACCGAGAGGGAAGTTACAGCACGGCGGAGCTTGCCAAGTTGCTACAGGCGCCGGTCATATTGGTAGTGGACTGCAGCATGGCAACACGTACTGTAGCCGCCATGATTCTCGGCTGTCAACATTTCGATCCTCAGGTTGCGATAAAGGGTGTTATCCTAAATCGGATCGGAGGGACGCGTCACGAATCCATTGTACGTTCTGCCATAGAAGATCGTTGTGGAGTGGCTGTGTTAGGGGCTATTCCTAAGATAAAAGGGGGGGTCTTTCCGGAGAGGCATATGGGTCTCGTCCCCCCGCGGGAACACCCGGGGGCCGCCCGGGCAGTAGACGAGGCTGCCCGCATAGTGGATCGATACGTGGATGTGGATCGATTGTGGGAGATTGCCCAGGAGGCTCCTGCCGTTTACTTCAACGACCTGGACAGGAGGGAAGGAGAGCCGTTTGTCTGCCCGTCAAGACAACCGAGAATCGGTTTTATCAGGGATTCTGCATTCTGGTTCTACTATCGGGATAATCTGGAAGCCCTCGAAAAAATAGGGGCATCTCTTGTAGAGTGCAGTTCCCTTCACGACGGGGAAATTCCTCCGGTAGATGCCCTTTACATTGGAGGCGGTTTTCCCGAGACCCATGCCGCGTCTTTGGCTGCTAACGCCGGTTTTCGAAAATCTCTCCGTGAAGCTGTGGAGACGGGGCTTCCCGTGTATGCAGAGTGCGGCGGCCTGATGTATCTGGGGAAAGAGCTGATTGTGGAAGAGAAGACGTTTCCCATGGCGGGGGTATTTCCTTTGCGCTTTGTTTTAGACGGAAGTCCTCAGGGTCACGGGTACACAATCCTTGAGGTTGATACGCCCAATCCTTATTTCCCCACAGGGGAGATCCTTCACGGTCATGAGTTTCATTACTCCCACATCCCGGATTGGGAGGAGGGGAGGTTTACCTTCGCCTTTAATGTGAGGCGGGGATTTGGTATTCATGGGCGAAGGGATGGTCTGTGCTACAAGAATGTCCTGGCCACCTATTCCCACCTGCATGCCGTGGGAGCAAAAGGCTGGGCCAAGGCCTTATTGGAACAGGCCATTTATTATAAGCGAAACATGTTATCAGAGCAGTCGAATGAGGCGCCGGTTGTCACGGACATTTCGGGGACGCCAAGACCCGCGTTCTCGCCGGAGCCCATAAGTTTGCCTTCGTAGAATCAACAAAAAATAAAAAGAGGGAGGGAGTAAAGATATGCCGCAGTTAGAGGTTGGAGGAAAGACTTACGAGGTTGATGAGGATGGTTTCCTGCAGGAACTTGATAAGTGGAATAGAGATTTTGCACAGGCTTACGCTTCCATAGAGGGCATCGAGGGAACGCTGACCGAGGATCATTGGAAGCTTATCGATTACATCAGGAACTACTATGCCCAGTTCGGCATCGCTCCTATGATCAGAAAGATGTGTAAAGATACGAATTTGAGTCTCAAACAGATTTATGAACTCTTTCCGTCGGGTCCGGCCAAGGGGGCGTGCAAGCTCGCCGGCCTTTCTAAACCGACGGGATGCGTCTGATGGCGGCTCCATCTGAACCGTCAAGATAAGGGGATCGCGTCTTTTTGGGAATGGCGGTTGCAGGACCGAAAATATCAGGAAACAACTGCACGCCGATTCACCATTGATTGATGATGTACCCCATATTGGCGCGGCAACATGGCTTTAAGGCTTTCCGACGAGGGAAGATCAAATTGTGCACGGGCCATAGATGCCTCAATTGCATGTTGCCCCACCATTCCCTTTTCGAAATCCCCGATATTGATTTTTCGTTGGGGCAAATCGATTCATTGAAGTGCAAGGGAGTTTGGTTACGGTGAATGAGTTAAGGGTGAATGAGAAAATAATTCGCTTGATGGTTGGATTCATCACCGATATCGGGGGGATGGATGGAATCGTTTTTTACGCCCGGTCGGATCTTACGTTGGGAGCCGGATTCGGCACGGCGATTGCCACCCAAGGGGGACCCAAAGTGCAGGAGGAGTTGAAGAAGATTGGCGGCGCCAACCTCACCGATGTCGTCGTCACAGGAGGGGGAAATCTTCAGGCCAAGTATGTTCTTCACGCTGTCGGGCCCCGATTCCAGGAAGATGAGAGCGAAGAAAAATTGAAGGCAACGACGTTGAATGTTCTACGAAAGGCGGAAGAACATAAACTTCAGAAAATCATCTTTCCGGCGATGGGCGCGGGATTTTACGGGATTCCGTTGGAGGTTTCAGCCCGCGTGACCCTGGGAGCGGCCAGGGAGTTTCTGGAAAAAGCGGTCGAACCCAAGGAGGTTGTTTTCTGTCTTCGGGACTCCCGAGAGTTGAAGGTTTTCCAGGAACATCTGCAAAGGATGAAATGAAAAAATCTTGAATGCAGGGGAATCGTTTTCCCTTTGATAAGGCATTCCCTTTCTCGCTTTTTTTCACAAGAACAGAAAAGTAGGTTCGGGAGGTTAGGATGAGCGACACCCTTCGTTTCGTTTCCAACGAATTGCAGTTGATGGCCCTGAGTTTCATGGCCATTGTCTATATTATCCGTATCCGTTGGCTTTTGAAATACAAAGCCTCCCGGGATCGGCAGGCGCCTTCCGAGCGCAGGGATACCTCTTCGCTCAAAGGGATTATCTATTCCTGGGCGAATATCGCGATGCCCTGGTCCATGGAGAGCACCCGGCGGATGTTTTTCTTCTATCTTCAATTCGTGGTCTTCCATCTGGCCGTGGCCGCCAACATCACACTATCTTTTGTCATTCCGTACGCACCGGGCCTTATGAAACCCATAATCGTTGTCCGCATGCTTCAAATCCTTTTTGCGGCGGCCTGCGCCATCGGTTGCTACCGGATGTACCGCCGTCTCAACAATCCGGCGATGCGCTTGATCAGTACGCCGGATGACCTGTTTTCCCTGGGACTGCTGACGGTCTGGTCGTTCGCTTCCATTTTTGCGGCGCCGAACCGCCCCGATCTGGGAGAAGGGCCGCTGATGGTCTATTTCATCATGACCGCCTTCTTCCTGGTCTATGTGCCCTTCAGCAAGATCTCCCACTATCTCTATTATCCATTTACCCGCTTCTACTTTGGGAGAACCTTGGGCTATCGCGGCGTCTATCCGGTCAAGCATGTGGTGCAGCCGAAACCGACCCGTACTTAAAAATCAAATCGATTCAGGAGTAACGAATGATCCCAAACGCGAGATCGCATAAAGCCGGTAAGGTCGTTGAGAGAATGGGCAAGAAACTGAGCCGCCAATTGGTGGGTTCTCTGGTCGGTTGCGTTCACTGTGGTATGTGCACGGAATCCTGCCACTATGTCCTGGCCAACCCGGACGATCCCACCTATGCGCCGGCTTATAAGGCGGATCAGATTCGCAAGATTTTCAAACGCAACTATGACTGGACGGGAAAGATTTTCCCCTGGTGGGTTCACGCCGAGGACCTTCGCACCGATGAGGATCTGGAAAAACTCAAGGACATCGTATTCGGAAAATGCACCAATTGTCGAAGATGCTCGCTGAATTGCCCAATGGGTGTGGATTTTGCGCTGCTCAATCGAATGGCCCGGGGGCTGCTTGTTTCCGTAGGAGTCATGCCGGAAGGCGTCGCCGTCGTCAGCAAAGATCAGTGGGAAGTGGGAAACCAGATGGGGGTTCTGCCGCAGGAATACATAGAAACCCTCGAATGGCTGTCCGATGAACTGGAAGACGAGTTTAAGGATCCCGCAGCCCGGATTCCGATCGACAAGATGGATGCCAATATCGTTTATGCCATCAATCCCCGGGAGGTGAAATACGATCCACGGACGATTTCCGATGCGGCCCGCATCTTCTATCTTGCGGGAGAGAACTGGACCATGCCCAGCGAGGGATGGGATATGACCAATTTTGGTCTCTTCTCCGGGGACGATGAGCTGGGCGGGGCAGTCGCTCTGAGGGTCTACGATAAAGTCCGTGAACTGCGGGGGCAAACGCTGGTGCTATCCGAGTGCGGGCATGGATACCGCTCGACCCGGTGTGAAGGGCCGAACTGGTCGGGGAAAGAAGTGCCCTTTGTAATCGAAAGCTCAGTTCTGACCATGCTTCGTTACATCAGGGAAGGCCGGATTCGGGTCGATAGGGCTAAAAACAAGGAATCTTATACTTTCCACGACTCCTGCAACAATGCCCGCAGCTGCGGCTTTTTCGAGGAACCCAGGGAGCTTTTGGACCTTGTGGTCACCGATTTTCGGGAGATGTATCCGAACCGTGCGGAGAATTATTGCTGTACGGGCGGTGGAGGGGCAATGTCGATGTCGGAATATACGCCCCAACGCCTGAAATCGGCCATCATCAAGGCCGACCAGCTGAAGGCTACGGGCACGAAGTCTGTGGTCACCTCCTGCCACAATTGCGTGGACGGCTTAACCGACGTGATCAGGCATTATAAACTGGGCATGAAGGTGACGCAACTGGTCAACCTGACGGCCAACGCTCTGGTGATTCCGGAGAGGGTTTTTGTTCCGGTGGAAGTGCTGATCCCGGCTGTGTCCCTACCGCTGCAGGGCTTCAAGATTCTGGTTGTGGACGATGAGCCGGATATCCTGATCTTCCTCGCTGCGGTTTTGGAGGATCAGGGAGCTACGGTGATTCAGGCGGCCGACGGCGAGCAGGCATTGGCATTGACAATCCAGGAGAAACCTGATCTGGTCACACTTGACCTATCCATGCCGGGGAAAAATGGAGGATATGTGTTTGAAGAGATCCGGAACAATCCGGAGATTGCCTCCACAAAGGTCTGTATCATTACCGGAAAACCGGAGCTGCGGCGGCTCATTTATGAGCGTCCCGTCGCCCCTCCCGACGGGTATCTGGATAAACCGGTCAACGAAGAAACCCTGTTGACCAATATTCGGATGATCCTGGAGCTGAGACAACCTGTTGGACACGCATAAAGACGAGGGGAAAAACGATCCGATGACCAAAAATCACTATAAGGACTATTTCGAATTGATGCCGGCTTACCTGACGATCCTGGATCGGGATCTTAAGATCGTCGAGGCAAACAGGCGCTTTTGCCGGGACTTCGGAGATTTCGAGGGGCGGTACTGCTATCAGATCAATCAGCACCGGTCGGAGCGCTGTGAACAGTGTCCGGCGGAGCACACGTTCCGCGACGGGTTGCGTCACGGGATCGAAGAGACAGTGGTCGACAAACAGGGAAATGAAATTTCCCTGCTCATCAATACCATGGCCATCACCAATGAAGCCGGAGAGACAGACCATGTCATGAGAATGGCAACGGACATCACTGAACTCAAACTCCTGCAGAATCAAATCCAGGACAGTCGGGAACGCTATCGCAAACTGTTTGATGAAGTGCCCTGCTATATTTCGATTCAGGATTCTGATCTGCGGATCGTTGATGCTAATCGTCGGCTTCGCGAGGATTTCGGGGCCTCGCCGGGGGATAAATGCCACCAGGTTTATATGCACCGGACGGAGGCTTGCGTTCCATGCATCGTGAAACAGACGTTTGAAGACGGCCGGGTCCACCAGTCGGAGGAAGTTATGACGTCTCCCAGAGGGGACCAGGTCAATGTTGTGGTGTATACGGCCCCTGTGCGCAATGCGGTGGGACAGATCAACAACGTGATTGAGATCAGCACCAACATCACCCAGATTCGCCAGCTCCAGTCCCAATTGACTTCTCTAGGCCTCATCATTAGTTCGATTTCCCATGGAATTAAGGGACTCCTGACAAGTCTCGACGGGGGCGTGTATCTGGTTAACACCGGGTTGGCAAAAAACGACCGGAAGCGTTTCGAGCAAGGCTGGAAAATGGTTGAGCGCAATATAACCAGGATCCGAAGAATGGTGCTGGACCTCCTTTATTATGCCAAGGACCGGGAACCGGAATTGGAAACCTTCCCCGCACGTGCCGTGGCGGACGAAGTATGTGAGGTCGTGCGGTTAAAAGCAGCGGAATTGGGTATCGGTTTCGGTTGCGACGTGGACAGCAATATCGGGGATATTAACGCGGATCTGAAGGCGGTCCGATCCTTACTGATCAACCTCGTTGAAAATGCCATGGATGCCTGCCGGGTGGATACGAAGAAAAAGGACCATTTGGTGCGCTTAAAATTAAGGGGCTACCCGGAGTACATCGAATATGAAGTGGAAGACAATGGCATCGGCATGGACCAGGAAATCCGGGAACGGGCCTTCAGCCTTTTCTTCTCTTCGAAAAGGGGAAGCGGAACGGGGTTGGGGCTGTTTATCTCCAACAAAATCGCGCAAGCCCATGGCGGGGAAATAAAAATAGAGTCTGAATTGAACAAGGGAACCCGCATGATCGTTAAACTTCCGCGTAAGAGTCCGTCCTCAGGGACCGAAGCGTCCAAAGCGTGATCAAGGAGGGATTTATGGCTGGCCCGAAAAGGATTTTGATTGTGGATGACGAGGAGGATATTCGCACCTACCTTTCGACGCTGCTCGAGGATCAGGGATTCCAAACCGTCCTGGCGAAGGACGGGGAGGAGGCAATGAAGATAATCCAGGCTGAGCCTCCGGATCTGATTACACTCGATATCTCGATGCCGGAGAAATCGGGGGTCAAATTTTTCCGTGAAATCAAAACGGATAGTCGATGGAAACAGATCCCGATCGTCATTGTTACCGGGGTCTCCGGGGACTTCAAGAGTTTCATCTCTTCCCGTCATCAGATACCGGCCCCGGAAGGGTTCGTTTCAAAACCCGTTTCCCCGGAAGAAATTCTAGGCCTTGTCCGTACACTTACTAAAGTATAAGAAAAAGCCTATGGGATTTTATATATTATCTTATCTGTGTATTTTTGTGTTTATCCTTGCAACCGGCTACCGGGTTTACAGGCAAATAACCCTTCCCGTCCATCTCCGCTGGGAGGTCTATCCCGTCCAGCATGAGACGACCGACAAGCTGGCCCATAGCGGCTCCTACATGGAGGATTTGAACTGGTGGGAAAAGAAACACGGGAGTTCCCTGTTTAACGAAATTAAATACATGGTGCCGGAGATTTTATTCATCCGGGGGCTGTGGAAAGAAAACAGGAATCTGTGGCGGGTCTCCTTCCCGTTTCATTTCGGGTTGTATCTGATGATCGCCGCATTCGGCCTGCTGGTCCTCCAAGCCCTCCTCGTCCTGTGGGGGGGAGACGCCGGGCAGGCAGGCGGCGCCGCAAGAAGCCTATTGGACGGAGCCACCGTTCTGGCGGGCTGGACGGGTCTGATCCTGGGGGTTATTGGCAGCGTGGGGACATTCTGCCGGAGGCTGGCCGATCCTGAACTGAGGGAGTACTCCTCTTTCGTGGATTATTTCAACATCCTGTTCATCTTTCTTTTCTTTCTGTTCGCTTTTCTCACGTGCCTGTTTGTCGATCCGCTGCTGGAAGGTGCGAAGGCCTACGTCTTCGGTCTGCTGACCGGTGGAGGTTCTTTGAATTCCTATGTTCCGGGTCAAAGCTTCTGCGGGGGGGCGGCCATCGTTCTGGCCTCGCTTCTGGTCGCCTACGTTCCGCTGACGCACATGTCCCATATGTTCATGAAGTATTTCCTCTATCACGATGTCAAATGGGACGACGCGCCGAACCGGCGGGGCGGAGCAATTGAGGCCGCCATTCTGAAGAACCTGGCGCTTAAGCCGACTTGGAATGCAAAACATATTGAAGCGGACGGACAGAAGTCCTGGCTCGACATTGCGTCTTCGGCGCCCAAGGAGATGAAATGAAAAAGACCCTGAAACCCTCGGATATGGCCAGGCCGTCCGACTGCCTGTGTCACATTGAACCGGGCGAGTTATCGCCGTTGCCCCCTCCTTATGAGGATTTCAATCAGGTGACGGTCCCCCCACTGAAATTGGAAAAGGTCAAGAACATCGAGACCTCTCTGGATGACACGGTCGCCATCGGCATCCCCAAGCCCGCGAGCAAGGAAGAAGAGGAGAAACTGGTTCGCCGGTTTCTCTCCGGCCTGAAAAAGCTCTTTGAGAAGGAGAACAACTGGACGTTCCTGCAGCCGCTGCTGCTCTCCATGGAACACTGCGCCAAATGCCAGACCTGTTCTAACGCCTGCCCCGTCTATGAGATGAGCGGCGGAAAAGATATTTACCGGCCCATGTTCCGCGCCGAGGTCCTTCGCCGGATTTACAACAAATATCTCAAGCCGGGCGGGAAGATCACCGCCAAGCTGACCGGTGACATCGATCTGAACTGGACGACGATCGCGCGTCTGGCCGAATTGTCCTACCGCTGCACGCTCTGCCGGCGCTGTGCCACGGTCTGCCCGATCGGAGTGGACAACGGGCTGATCAATCACGAGATCCGCAAGCTCTTCTCGCAGGAGATGGGGATCTCCCCCAAGGAGCTCCACGAAAAGGGAACCGTCCAGCATCTCCGGGTCGGTTCTTCCACCGGCATGAACCCGCTGGCCGCGAAGGACAGCGTCGATTTCATCCAGGAAGAGATGGAGGAGATCACGGGTTACAAGGTCGAGATTCCCTGGGATGTGGAAGGCGCGGATATCCTGCTGCTCCATAATGCGGGCGAGATGCTCGCCTGGCCGGAAAATGTCGGGGCCTTCGCCATCATTTTTCAGGCGGCCGGCATTTCGTGGACCTTGTCTTCGGAAGCGGCCGGTTACGATGCGGTAAACTACGGTTTGTGGTATGACGATGTGCAATTTTCACGCGTCGCCGTCAAACATGCCGATATCGCCCGGAAGCTGAAAGTCAAAAAGATCGTCATCGGCGAATGCGGCCATGCGCATAAGGCGCTGACCGTCATCGCCGACCGTCTGTTGACGGGAGACCTCAATATCCCGCGGGAATCGGCCATGGTCACGCTGGAGGACATTGTTCTGAACGGAAAAATACAATTTGATCCCCATAAAAATGATTTCCCCGTTACCCTGCATGATCCCTGCAACGTAGTACGGGCCATGGGAATCGTTGAACCCCAGAGGCGAATCCTCCGCAAGATCGCTCCGCGGTTCCGGGAAATGACGCCCCATGGCGTGGAGAACTACTGCTGCGGCGGCGGTTCGGGTTTCGCCATCATGTCGGGATATAATTTTGCGGAATGGCGAAATCTGGTCAGCAGCCGCAAGAAGTTCCTGCAGATCCTGACCGCTTTCCAGGGCGAGCCCCAGGATGTCCCCAAATATGTCTGCGCCCCCTGTTCGAACTGTAAAGGCGCCATCCGGGACATCTTCAACTACTACCATGCGGAGGAACGCAGCCGCCTCTATTACGGCGGCTTGGTCGAGGTGATCGTCAATGCCATGGCCGACATGAAAAAGCCGATAATTCAATTCGGCGAAGAGCCGTCGTGGAAATCATGATCAGCGAATGAGGCAGGCGGAACAGTCATCATGAACCTTTTTATATCGCTCAGCGCAATCCTGGTCCTGACCCTTGTGGCCCTGGGGGTCGCATTCAGCGCCGGTCTGGCTTATCTCCTGACCGTCATCATCCCTTACGCGGCCTTTGCGGTGTTTCTCGCCGGGTTTGTGTACCGCGTCGTAAAATGGTCCGGCGCCCCCGTCCCCTTCCGCATCACGACCACGTGCGGTCAGCAAACCTCCCTCCCCTGGATCAAGAATAGTCCTCTGGAGAGCCCATCCAACGTTTGGGGCGTGATCGGGAGGATGACCCTGGAGATCTTCCTGTTCCGTTCGCTCTTCCGGAACACGAAGGTGGACATCCTGCAAAAGCGGCCCGTGTACGGCAGCGCCAAATGGCTCTGGTTTTTCGGTCTTCTCTTCCACTGGTCGCTGTTGATCATTGTCCTTAGGCACCTGCGTTTCTTCATCGAGCCGATCGCCCCCTGGATCAACGGCCTCTCCGCGGTCGACGGATTCTTCGAGATCGGCATCCCGACCCTCTATCTGAGCGATGCCGCCATACTCGCGGGACTGTCGTTTCTCTTCCTCCGCCGGGTGGTCGTCCCGCAGTTGCGTTACCTCTCGCTCTTTACCGATTACTTTTCCCTGCTTCTGATCCTGGGCGTGGTGAGCACGGGCCTCCTCATGAGGCACTTCTTCCCCGCCGACATCCTCCAGGTGAAGAACCTGGCCCTGGGATGGGTCACCTTCTCGCCCGTTGTCCCCAAGGGGATCGGCACGGTTTTTTACATCCATCTGTGCTTCGTCTTCGTCCTGATGGCCTGGTTTCCCATGAGCAAGCTGATGCACATGGCGGGGGTCTTTCTGAGCCCGACGCGAAACCTTGCCAATGACAACCGCATGAGGAGGCATCTCAACCCCTGGAACGCCCCGGTGAAGGTCCACACCTATGAGGAATACGAAGACGAGTTCCGGGAGAAGATGAAGCTGGCGGGACTGCCGGTGGAGAAGGAGTAACGATGTCCTTTGCCAAGATACCCAAACCCGACGAGCTGATTGCGATCCGGTACGAACCGCCGGATACGTCCTGGATGGATACCCCCGTCGTTTTCCGGCCGGGGACCTGGAGTTACAGCGGCACCGCAAAGAGCCTGACCGCGCTTGGCCTTCCGAACCCGAGGTCCTGGCAGCCCCCCGATGACGACTGGAAACTGCCGGAGAACTGGAAGGAGATCATCCTGGAGGGCATGAGGGAACGCCTGGAAAAGTACCGATCTTTTAAGCTCTTCATGGATGTCTGCGTCCGGTGCGGCGCCTGTGCGGACAAATGTCACTTCTACATCGGCTCCGGAGATCCGAGAAATATGCCCGTCCTTCGGGCGGAACTCCTGCGTTCCGTCTATCGCCGCTATTTTACCAAATCGGGAAAGCTCTTCGGGAATCTCGCCGGCGCCCGGGACCTGACGGTGGAGGTCCTCAAGGAGTGGTTCTACTACTTCTACCAGTGTACGGAGTGTCGCCGGTGTTCCGTCTTCTGTCCCTACGGCATCGACCAGGCGGAGATCACCATGATGGGCCGGGAGCTCCTCAACCTTGTCGGCTGCAACATCAACTGGGTCACCGAACCGGTGGCGAACTGCTTCCGGACGGGAAACCACCTCGGCATCCAGCCCGGCGGCGTCAAGGATATCCTCGAATTTTTTGCGGACGACATCGAGGACCGTACCGGCGTGCGCGTGGAGGTCCCCCTCAACAAGAAGGGCGCAGAGATCCTTTTCGTCACGCCTTCGGGCGACTACTTCGCCGACCCCGGCACTTACACCTGCATGGGTTACATGATGCTCTTCCACGAAATCGGTCTGAACTACACCTTCAGCACCTACGCCTCCGAGGGGGGAAACTTCGGCTTGTTCACCTCCCACGAGATGATCAAGCGCCTCAACGCCAAGATCTATGCGGAGGCGAAGCGGCTGGGGGTCAAATGGATTCTCGGCGGCGAGTGCGGCCACATGTGGCGGGTTCTCCATCAGTACATGGACACGATGAACGGCCCCGCCGATTTCCTCGAGGAGCCGGTTTCCCCCATAACCGGGACGCGGTTCGAAAACGCCCGCTCCACGAAGATGGTTCATATCGTCGAGTTCACCGCCGATCTGATCCGGAACGGGAAACTGAAGCTCGACCCGTCCCGGAACGACGCGCAGCGGGTCACGTTCCACGATTCCTGCAACCCTGCCCGTGCCATGGGACTGTTCGAAGAGCCCCGTTACATCATCAACCATGCCTGCAACCATTTCTACGAGATGGCCGAGGACACCATCCGGGAAAAGACCCTGTGCTGCGGCGGCGGGGCGGGACTCGGAAACGACGAGAATCTGGAGATGAGGATGCGCGGCGGTATGCCTCGGGCAATGGCCGTCAAACAGGTGAAGGAAAAACACGGGGTGAACCGCCTGGCCTGTATCTGCGCCATCGACCGGGCGACCTTGACCTCCCTGATGGAATACTGGGTGCCCGGTGTGACCGTATCGGGCGTCCACGAACTGCTGGCCAACGCCCTCGTCATGACGGGGGAAAAGGAAAGAACGACGGACCTGCGCGGCGAGCCGTTGACAGGTTGATGAATAAGCTTTTTTACAGGCTGCTCAAAAATGTCCAGATGCAAGGCCCCCGACATCCTGAGCCATGAGGCGTACTCATTAGTACGTTGAATGGCGAAGGATGAGGGAAACGTAGCAGATGGGCATTTTTCAGCAGCCTGTCGGAGGAAAGGCAGTCGATGAAACTCTATGACGGGGGAAAAATCATCGCCGGGATTGTGGTCTTTGTAATAGCGGCCAGCAGCCCGTTCTGGTATGGGAAGGGAAAGGTCGTTCCTCCACCAGATCTGAAGCTCGATACGCCCGCCATCGAACAGCTCAGGGAAAAGCTCTGCGTGGAGACGGCGCCATATATGAGGGCGAATCACATGAAGCTGCTGGCCGCCTGGCGGGAGAGCGTCGTCCGGGAAGGGGACCGTTCCTACGGGGCCACGGACGGGAAGGTTTATGAAATAAGTCTGACAGGGACCTGTCTGGAATGCCACAGCAACAAGGGGCAGTTCTGCGACCGGTGCCACGATTACGCCGGGGCCAAGCCCGCTTGCTGGAGCTGCCACATCATACCCGAGGAGGTCCGCTGATGGCACCCACACGAAGAGAATTCCTAAAGATAGCGGGGATTTCTGCCGCCGGCCTGGTTCTTCCCCCGCTGGCGTCGGTCTTCACCCGTGCTCAGGCAGGAACACCGGCCGCAGGGGGTGTCGCCCCGACGGTTTCGGAACCCCGTTCTGCCCTGACGGCAAAGCGCTGGGGCATGGTCATCGATACCCAAAAATGCCGTTCCGGTTGTACGGATTGTATCGCTGCCTGCCATATCGCGCACAACGTACCCGATTTCGGAAATCCCAAGGACGAGATCCGTTGGATCGGCGCCGAAAAGATGGCGCATGTCTTTCCTGCGGAGACCCATCCCCGGCTACCGGAATCGATTAAGAGTCTTCCCGTTCCGGTTTTTTGCAACCACTGTGAAAATCCACCCTGTGTGCGGGTTTGCCCCACGCAAGCGACTTTCCAGCGGGCGGATGGGGTCGTGATGATGGATTACCACCGTTGCATCGGCTGCCGGTTCTGCATGGCCGCCTGTCCCTACGGTTCGAGAAGCATGAACTACCGGGATCCAAGACCCTTCATCCGCAAGATCAACCCGGAATTTCCAACGCGGACCAAGGGTGTGGTGGAAAAGTGCAACTTCTGCGAGGAGCGGCTCGCCCAGGGAATCCTTCCCGCCTGTGTGACCGCCTGCACTCAAAAGGCCCTGACCTTCGGGGATGTAGAAGACCCCGGATCGGACGTCCGCCGCATTCTGGATGGGAAATTCTCCCTCCGGCGAAGGCAGGAACTGGGGACGGGACCGCAGATTTATTACATATTGTGAGGATGTCGTGCTTGAAAAAGCCCTGAAAGGAAGTCGCGGATACGGAATATGGGTGGCCTTTCTGCTGCTCCTGACCGGAATCGGTTTTTTCTTCTACCTCAAACAGCTCGATTACGGCTTGGGGATTACCGGCATGAGCCGGGATATATCGTGGGGGCTCTACATCGCCCAATTCACCTTCCTCGTCGGAATCGCGGCATCGGCGGTGATGCTGGTTTTGCCCTACTACCTCCACGACCACAAGGCCTTCGGGAAGATCACGATTCTCGGGGAATTTCTGGCCGTCTCCGCCGTGATCATGTGCGTGACCTTCGTCTTCGTCGATCTCGGCCAACCCGTACGCGTGATGAACGTTCTTCTGCATCCTTCACCGACGTCGATTCTCTTCTGGGACATGATTGTTCTGAACGGGTATCTCCTGATCAATATCGTTACCGGCTGGACCGTCCTTGAGAGCGAAAAGAAAGGCGTGCCGCCGCCGGCTTGGGTTAAACCGATCATTTATATCTCCATCCCCTGGGCCATCAGCATCCATACGGTTACGGCGTTTATCTACGCAGGCCTGCCGGGACGGGGCTTCTGGCTGACGGCGATCATGGCGCCCCGCTTTCTCGCTTCGGCTTTTGCCTCCGGCCCGGCCCTGCTGATCCTCTTCTGCATGATCCTGAAGCGGTTCGGGCGGTTTGACGCCGGGGAAAAGGCGGTCCAGACCTTGGCCAAGATCGTGGCCTATGCGCTGGCCGTAAGCATCTTCTTCGTGCTGGTCGAACTCTTCACCGCCTTCTACAGCCAGATCCCCTCGCATATGCACCATCTGGTTTATCTTTTCCGGGGCATGGAGGGGCACAACATGATCGCGAACTGGATGAGCGTATCGGCATTGACCGCTGTTGCCGCATTCATATTGTTGATCATTCCCAAGGCGCGGACGCGGGAACCCATTCTGGCTTTGGCCTGCGGCCTCACGTTCCTGTCGCTCTGGATCGAGAAGGGGCTTGGCCTCGTGATTACAGGTTTTGTGCCTTCACCTCTCGAAGCGATCACGGATTATGTGCCTACCGGACCGGAGATCGCCATTTCGATTGGGATCTGGGCGCTGGGGCTGCTGATGATCACCATGCTTTACAAGATTTTCGTCTCGGTCAGAACGGAAACATGAACGGCCGGCAGGATACCGGCATTCTCGTTCCAAAACGACCGGTGTGAGGAAACGGGCATGGCCGGCACAGAGGGCATCCGGATCGTCGAGGTCGGGCCGCGGGACGGCCTGCAGAATCTTGCGACGTTCGTTGCGACGAACCAGAAGATCGGCCTGATCCGGGAGCTTGCCGCCTGCGGACTGGGGGAGATCCAGATTGGGGGGTTCGTCCATCCGCAGGCGATCCCCCAGTTTCAGGACATCCGCGAGGTGGCTGCCGGAGTGAACGGTCTGGAAGGGGTTAAGCTCACCGCCCTCGTCCCCAATCTCCGGGGGGCGCGCACCGCCGCCGCCTGCGGCCTCCGCAAACTCAACTTCTTCTACTCCGTCAGCCGTTCCCACAACCGCAGCAATGTCCGGCAGACGCCGGAGGAATCCCTCGCCGCCCTCAAGACGATCCGGGAGGAACTTTTCCCCGGCGGAATCGAGATCCGCGTCGATCTCGCCACCGCCTTCGGATGCCCGTTCGAGGGCCGCATCCCGATCGGGGCCGTCCTTCAGGCCGTGGAAGAAACCGCAAATCTCGGCATCCGGGAGATCACCCTCTGTGATACGGTCGGTTTCGGAAACCCGCGCCTCGTGGAAGAGATTGCGCGGGCCTGCCGGGAGCGATTCCCGGATGTCGCCTTCGGGATGCACTTCCACAACACGCGGGGGCTGGGCCTCGCCAATACCTTCGCGGCCTATCAGGCGGGGATCCGGACCTTCGACGCATCCCTGGGCGGTCTCGGCGGCTGCCCGTTCGCCCCCGGGGCCTCGGGGAACACGGCTACGGAGGACACGGCCTTCCTGTTTTCGGAAATGGGGATGGAGACCGGTGTGGACCTTCCGGCCCTGCTGGAGACGGCGCGGCGCCTTCAGGAAATCCTCCCCGACATCACCCTGACGAGCGCGCTCTCCCGCGCCGGTCTCCCCCACCGGGCGGACTTTCCCTGCCCCTGCTGAGGTGCGCCACTCTGCTGCATTGCAAATCCGAAAATGAGTTTTCGGAAGGGGTGCTCCGGAGATTTATCGCTGTGCCCATTCCGCCCCGATTGGAGCACACTCCGGGGACATATCGTGCGGGGCAAAACTCCCCCCCATTTTCGTCTTTGAAAAGGAGTCGGGGCGTGATAAACAGGCATCCTCTGCAGAAAAGGGCCGCCCCGGCAAGACCTGCCCGGGCATACCGGAAAGGCCAGGAGAAGATCATGCGCATCGCCATCATGGGACAGGCCGCCTTCGGCGCCAAGGTCCTGGAAACATTATCGGACAGGGGAGAGGAGATCATCGCCGCCTGGCTCCCCCAGGAGAAACCGGGGGGGAAGCCCGACCCCCTGAAGATCGCAGCCGACAGCCGCGGCATCCCTTCCTGCCAGTCGAAAAGCTATAAGGCACCGGAGACCCTCGAGGCGTTCCGGGCCACGAATCCCGATCTGCTGATCATGGCCTTCGTGACCGACATCATTCCGCTTTCCTTCGTCACGGTCCCGACGCAGGGGACCATCTGCTATCATCCTTCCCTCCTTCCCCGCCATCGCGGCGGGAGCGCGATCAACTGGGCGCTGATCATGGGAGACCGGGAGACGGGGCTTTCGATTTTCTGGACGGATGCGGGGATCGACACGGGACCGGTCCTTCTCCAGAAACGGATTCCCATCGGGCCGGCGGACACGACAGGTTCCCTCTACTTCAACCGGCTCTTCCCCCTCGGCATCGAGGCGATCGCGGAGTCCGTCGATCTGATCCGGGCGGGACGGGCGCCCCGTCTGGTACAGGATGAGAGCCAGGCTACCTGCGAGCCGCTCTGCAACGACAGGGTCGCCCTTATCGACTGGGGAAAATCTGCAGCGGAGGTCTATAACCTCATCCGGGGCTGCGACCCCCAGCCCGGGGCGTACACCTTTTATCAGGGGAGAAAGGTCCGTTTCTTCGATGCCCGGCTTGCGGACATCTCCCGTCCGAAAGCCGGGCCCGGCGAGGTCCTCGCGGTCGATGAAGGTGGATTGACCGTGGCCGCTTGCAGCGGAGCGATCCGCATCGGAAAGGTCCGGACGGACGCGGGCAAACAGGATGCCGCCGCCTTCGCCGCAACGGAGAGGCTCAAGCCCGGCGACCGCTTCACGGCAGCCTGATCTCCAGCAGCTCCCGCAGCCGGTCCGAATCTGCTTATTCGGGAAGCGCCGCGTCCCCTTAGGGATCTTGCTGGCCGAGGATGAGACGATTTTGGATTTCCTGGGTCATCACGGACAGGATGCTGTATTTTAGACCGCGGACACCTCAGCGCCACTGGAGCAGAAAAAAATCCCGCCGGGACCGCGGGTGAATCGGCCGTCAGATGCCGCCGGAGGTTTCGCAGCACCACCTTTCCGCTTCGGTTACCGGGGGTGTGTCGAAGTGGTGCATGGACAGAACGACCCTCCCGCGAACAGAACGAGTTCCAAAGGCACGAAAAACCCGCCTATCCAAAAGTTGGTGGTGGATTACGTTAGCTCATTTCGATTGAGACGAACCCCAAGATATAGTAATAGGACATAAAGCGCTTGGCACTCGGCAATTGTGGCTGAAAATCAAGGACTTATTAATAAATGAGCATCTTGAGCCTAACGGCTTGATCCGCGGATCATCCATTCTCCCTGCACGAGACATTTCATGGTCTTAAATTCTATGGTCTTAAATTCTATTGACACACAAGATCATTCTCCATATACTTCTGACGCAAAAAGACATACCTCAGTGAACGACCGGCAGCGTTGCCTGTTAATACGATCATCCCATCTAAACACCCATTAACGGTAGGAGGAATGTATGGCAAACGACACTGTAAAGTCCAAAGCGGAACCGGATTATGTCGTGATCGACAGCGGCAAGACCTCCCTGAGGGATCTCTACACCAAGGAAGACTGGATGGCCATCTGGATGGGATTTATCATTCTCATCGTCGGTCTTCTGGTTTATCTGCCCAACCCGCCCGAAAAAGCGGCTGAAATTCCCAAATACAACGCCATCATGAAGGAAGAGGCCGCCAAGGCCCCGTTTAAGACCATCGAATGGTACAACGCCTCCTCGTCCAAACGCGACATTCGCGCTCGTGACCAGGAATTCGGCAAAACCATCCAGAATTTTCTGGCCGCCCCCAGCGGATGGTCGGGCAATCCCCTGGATGCGTTGTATCGGAGCAAGGAAGCGGCTGACGCCATGAACGCACCGTTCAAGGAGGCGGCGGACAAGGCCAAGACGGAGGAGGACACCGTACTGGCGGCTGCCAAGGTCGCCCAGGCCGCCGCTGCGGCCGCAGGCTTTAAAGACGCTGCCCTCAACCCGACGGCTGAAAAAGCGATCAAAGGCTGGCAGGACGCCAAAGGAAAGACATCCAAGGCGAAGGGCAAGGCATCCGTCAAACCGTTCAACCGTGTCCCCTATTTGATCGGCCTCTGTGTTATTCTCGCCTTCTATTTCGGCATCGGCAAGGCCATCATGGGCCAATCCCTCGGTAAGTTCGTGGTGGGCTTCCCGGCGGTTTTCTTGCTCGCCGTTCTGGCCTACATGGCCGAGACCCAGACATTGATGACACACTGGGGATTCGGATTCCCGCTGTGGGCCATCGTCTTCGGCCTGCTCATCAGCAACACCGTTGGCACACCCAAGTGGGTGAAGCCCGCTGTTTCCACCGAATACTTCATTAAAACAGGTCTTGTTTTACTCGGAGCGGAAATCCTTTTCAACAAGATTCTCGCCATCGGCAAGCCGGGTATCTTCGTGGCTTGGATCTGCTGCCCCGTCACGTTAATTCTGACGTACTGGTTCGGCCAGAAGATCGTCAAAATGCCTTCCAAGACGCTGAACATCACCATTTCGTCCGATATGTCGGTCTGCGGCGTCTCGGCGGCCATTGCCACGGCCGCCGCCTGCAAGGCCAAGAAGGAGGAACTGACACTCGCCATCGGTCTGTCCATGGTCTTCACGGCCATCTGCATGGTGGCCCAGCCGGCCTTTGCCAAACTGGTGGGCATGCCTGAAATTCTGGCCGGGGCCTGGATGGGCGGCACCATCGACTCTACGGGCGCCGTGGCTGCGGCCGGTGCGTTCCTGGGCGAAAAGGCGCTCTACGTGGCGGCGACCCTCAAGATGATCCAGAACGTGCTGATCGGCGTCGTGGCCTTCTGCGTCGCCGTGTACTGGTGCGCCAAAGTGGAGTCTGCGCCCGGTGCAAGCGTGAGTTGGTGGGAGGTGTGGTACCGTTTCCCGAAGTTCGTCATCGGCTTCATCGTGGCCTCGATTGTCTTCTCCATCATCGACCATAGCGTGGGCAAGGATATGAGCACGGTTCTGATCGACCAGGGGGTGTTGAGGGGTTTCACCCGCATTGCCCGCGAGTGGTTCTTTGCGCTGGCTTTCACCTGTATCGGACTTGAGACCAACTTCAGGGAATTCGCGCCTTACTTCAAGGGCGGCAAGCCCATCACCCTGTATGTGGTCGGCCAGAGCTTCCAGCTGGTCTTTGTGCTTTTGGTCGCATACATCATGTTCTACATCATTTTCCCCGAGATCACCGCGGCCCTATAGTCGCATGATCGGAAAGGACACATACGCCCTTACCCCTGCCTGCGGGGCTTCGGCCCCGCAGGCAGGGGTCAATCCCTGGTTGAAGCTGATCATCGGAATCATTCTGATTCTGGTGTTCATTTTCGGCATCGGGTCCCTGGCCCAATGGATCCCCGGCGCACGCCACATGGCGCGTGTGATCGACGAGCGCAACCTGAGGGCCACCGCCATTTATTACACGGACTTCGAGGAGCCGGCTGAAGGTTCGGAACGCATCCGCGACAGCCTCGATTACGTGCCGGGCGGCAAACCCTGACCGGCAGGGGGCGCGACGCCGATCCCCGGCGCATCTCCTGTGACCGTTTCTCCATTTTGCACTCGGACGACCATGAAGACACTCGCTCAAAAGAGAGACATCATTCTGCAGCGTGAACTGGCCTTCGCCAATGCGATCGGGGCGGCTGTGCTCGAAAAGCCCCGGGTCAGTTTCTGGATGGTGCTCATCCCGATCCTCTTTCTGTATTTCATTTACCGCATGCAGAGGTTCAAAAGCGGTCGCATGAAGTTCGACGAAGAGTTCATGATCACCCGCCGGCGGGCGATGGATGCCGCCCTCAACGCCATGGAAACGAACGGCCAGCCGGACATGGGCGAGGTGATCCGCAACTCCGGCCTACCGGCGCCGCTTCAAGAACCATACGTGTCCTGGGTGAAAGTCCTCGTTGAGTATTATATGGACCTGCTGGCCGCGGGCGGCGATAGCTTCGATATCCTGGTCCGCGCGGCCTACCGCAACCGGACCAACTACCTGCTGGTTCTCAACCAGTTGAACACGGTGGAAAAGGCGTTCTACACGGCGCTCAAACCGCATATGGACACCGCCGAAGGGGCGGCCGATATCATCGCTACGATCGAATCGCAGTCCCAAAAGCTGCGCCGCGATCTGGCCGAACAGATTTTTCTTTGAACGGTCATCCCTGCCGATTTAAAAGCTCCGATGGATTTCACCTCATGAAACGCTTCGGGCAGCCCTGGCAGGGCCGATCAGGTTGACCGAGGGCCAGGCTGTCGCGAAAGCGCTGAAAATCCTCGCTTTCCCAGATGGCCAGGGGCTCCTGCCCGCGGATGTTGCCGAACACGCGCCGCGCGGGATCGGCAACATCCGCGGGCAGGTTCACGTAAACGCAGGGCGAAACCGATCCGTCGGCCGAGATAAAGACAGACCGGCAGATGTTTTCGCGGCACGTCGTTCCGGCGCTGTCGGGCTTCGGGAGATCGTAGTGAAAATCCAGGTCCAGGCGCTTCGCCTCTGCGGCCGTCTCGGCAAGAATGGCGGAGGCCTTTTCAAGGTTGCCTGCCTCCTGGGGCATGATGGCCTCGGCCGCGAGCGCAGGATCGGGAATATAGTCCAGGGTGGAAATGACCGCGGCATGGACGCCAAGGCGCTGCATCAGCGCCGGCAAGCCTCGCAGGGCCTCCATGTTGGAGGCCAGCAGGAGATAGGCGAAGTGGATTTCCAGGTGAACAGCCGTGTGCTTTCGCCGCACCGCCTGCAGCATGGATACCGCCTCGCAGGCACGGTCAAAGTCCACGCCGCGTCTTGATGCATTGCTTTGAGCATCGGCGCCGGCCAGAGAAAAGGCCACGATGTCGATGCCGCTCTTGACGATTTTGAGAGCGACTTCCTCGTCCATGCGCAACCCGCAGGTGGTGGTGGAAACCTGGCAGCCCGCTTTGCGTGCCAGGGCGGCCATATCGAAAAAGGCAGGGTTGAGCAGCGGCTCGCCCCATCCCTGCAGGTGCACCCGGGTGGAATGCCGCATCAAGGGCCAGAGACGGGAGAAGGTGTCCATGTCCATGTCTCTGGATATCCACTTTTCTTGCAGGACCGTATGGGGACAGTACGTGCAGCGGCCCGGGCAGCGTGAGGTGACTTCCGCCTGAACGCAATCAAGAGGCCGCCCCGTGCCGGAAAAGGTCTCTTTGAGGGTTTCCCAGAAACCCGGTTCAGGGAATTTCCCCCCGGCGTCTTTGGCTGCGTCCTTCTTTATGACCCCGCTTCCCCCGGGCCCGACGCCTGGAATCAGCACAGCGATTTCCACCACCTTGCCCAGAGCCGTTTCGGTCCATTCATCGATACCAGCCTCCCATCGCCGAGTTCCCTCCCGGCGACTGTCCTCCCGATGAACCACTCGAGCTATATATACAGGTAGAACGGCATCGTCAAGTTCATTTTCGCCCACCGAATTGCCTCATAATAAATGTTACCCAAGGAGGGGTTAAAAAGGATTCCAGATCGTACTTGAATTCTTGGGCGTCCGGGATTATGTTTTACGATCATTCAAGGAGGAAACCGTATGGCAGCAGACGAGAAGGACGATGTCAAGGAGGTTCTCAAGGGGTACAAGGCGAAAATCATCCCCTCGATGAAAGCGACGGTCACATGGAGCCGGGATCTCATCTTCGTGGGGACGACGCCGCAGGGCTATGAACTTGAATTCGATGCCGACGCCCAATGGGGCTGCAAGCCGACGGAGTCCCTGCTGATGTCGCTGGGCGGCTGCATGGCCATCGACATCGTATCGATTCTGAAGAAGATGAGGATGGATATCGGCCGTTTTCGGATCGACATCACAGGGGAACGGAACCCCGATCCGCCCCAGTACTTCAGGGCTGTAGAGATGGTCCTCCACTTGGCCGGCCGGAACCTGGACCCCCGCCGGATCGAGCGTGCCATTGCCCTTTCCCGGGAGAAGTACTGCTCCGTCTACAACTCCCTGCGTCCGGATCTGAACCTGAAGGTTCTCTATCTCATCGAGGACGCGGCTTCTGCGTCCTCATAGCCCCCGGAGGCGTGGATGACGCTTTCAATAACGGGTGCCGGACCTGCCGTCAGCCTTCGGGCTTGCGACAGGTCCGGCAGCATTCCCACCGCCCCGGCAATGAGGGGTTCGGGGATCAGTTCTGGACAATCCATTGAAAAGCCCTCGGGGCAACCTCCTTCCGGAACCTCCGGAGCCTTGCAAAACCTGCCATAAAATAATTGGTGTCTGATAGGGTTCTCCGCATCCGATCCTTTCTCCTTATCCCGCGTTCCATCTTTTTCCGGAGACCTTTGCGCACCTTGGAAATCTGATCCCGGAAGCGCACATTGGAGATTCGGGGACAGATTTGAAATCTGTCCCCTTGGACCCTGCCCCCGCAGCGAAGCGAGGAGGCGCAGGTTCGAAAAATGTCCAGCGCGCGGAGGGATCACGATTTCCAAAGGTCTCTTCCGGAGAACCCGGACGACGGTGTTTACCGGCAGGCCGGGCAGACGGTCACGCACCGGAAGCAGTGGTACTCGAAGCCGATGAAGGAGGCCTGGTAGAGTTCGAGGAACCGCGAATTCAGGATCTGTTCCTTCTGGGTCTCGGGCGCCGCCCCGATGAACTTCTTCGCATAGGCGATCGCGCCGCCGATGCCGTTCGGCTGAGAGACCCGGAGGCATTTCATCACGTCCGTCTTCCCCTCCTCCTCCAGGGCCTTCGCCGGGCAGGCCTCGACGCAGAGGTTGCACTGGTTGCAGAGTTCGTCCCGGACCGGCGGATCGGACTCGAGCGGCAGATCGGTGAGACAGGCGGTGAAGATGATCCGCGTTCCGTAACGGGGGTGGATGACGAGGTTGTGGCGGCCGAAGACGCCCAGCCCCGCGGCGACGGCCGCGTGCCGGAGCGAAAGATCGGCGACAACGCCCATGACGGGGGCGGCCATGTTCAGGGGATAGGAGGGGGCGATCGGCGCCGCCTTCGCCCGGAACCGGTCTTCGATGAACTTCGCGAGCAGGTAATTGTTCCGGGTTACCAGACTCATCAGGGCCAGACGCGACATCATCCGGATCCGCTCGTTCTCCGATTCGAGCCCCCCCTCGAGCTCGCGGTACCCCAGGACCACCAGCGAACGGACCCCGGGAAGCAACGTCCGGGGTTCCGGCGTCCGCGGAGAGCGGTAATCCTCGATGGCGGCAAATCCCACCACATCCGCCCCGTTTCCCCGACCGAAATTGCGAATGGCCTCCTTCATGAATCCCTCCTTCCGAATGTTCCGATGGTTGCGACCGAACCGCCGCTGAAAAGCCGGCAGGCCGATTATCCCGGAAACGGCTGGAAAAGGGAAGAAAAATCCGCATGAAAAAATAAAGCTTGACATTCAGTCCGAATCCCCCTATAAGTACGCCGCATCCGGATTCCAGGCGGAGTCCGGGATGGAAAGTTGGATATAGACATTTTGAAGTGCAAGGCCGGCCGTCATGTTCTCAAAAAGAGTCTTGGCGGCCATGTTGTTTTTGCCATCGTGTTCATCCGACTTGAAAAGAATTTATGAAAGGAGGATGCACACTATGTCAGAAGGTACAGTGAAGTGGTTCAATGAGCAGAAGGGCTTCGGTTTCATCGAGAAGTCCGAGGGCGGCGACGTTTTCGTTCATTTCAGCGCAATCCAGGCCGGCGGTTTCAAGACGTTAGCCGAGGGCCAGCGTGTGAGTTTCGACATCGCGCAGGGCAAAAAAGGCCCGGCCGCAGAAAATGTAAAGCTCCTGTAGGATTTTTATCCGCAGAAAAACTTTAAAAAGCCTTCCGGCGCCTGCAAATGGCGTCGGGAGGCTTTTTAATACAGCGCCCCGCACGGCCGGCTTCCGGGGTTCCGATCTCCCGTGGATCACCCCGGAGGCGGGACGATTCCTCTTGACGGCCACCCGCCCGCAATGCTATCCAATTCCCGGTTTCTGTAACGGATACTCCCTCTCGAGTTTCATTGCCTTTCAAGGAAGGGCTTTGAGGGAACATTTTTCATACGCAATCGTCGTTCCCGGCCGCCGGTGCGGATGAGAAACGGATGCCGGAAGAGATCGTTTTTCCGCGGTCCGTGTAAACCGGTTGCCCCGGGAAACACGAAAAAACACCATTCAGGAGGCGCCATGAAACTGGAACACCTCTTTTCCCCCGTCACGATCAACAGTATGACCCTGAAGAACCGGGCCGTCATGCCCGCGATGGGAACCGGTTACGGAAACGCCGACGGCACGGTGAGCGACCGTCTGGTCGCCTATCTCGCCCGGCGGGCAAAAGGCGGCACCGGACTCATCATCACAGAGGTCTGCGCCGTCGATCCGCGCGGAAAGGGATTCCCCAACGAGATCGGCGTCTGGAGCGATGCGTTCATTCTTGGCCTCACCGGACTCACCGAGGCAATCCACCGGGAAGGCGGAAAGATCGCCCTCCAGCTCCACCATGCCGGCCGGGAGACCTTCGAACAGGCCGCGGGCGGAATCCCGGAGGCGCCTTCCGCCATCCCCAGCGTCATCCTGGGACAGCCCTGCGAGGCGATGAGCCGGGAGCGGATCGCCGCCATGATCGCCGCCTTCGCCCGGGCGGCCGCGCGGGCCCGCAAGGCGGGGTTCGACGCCGTCGAGATCCACGGCGCCCACGGCTATCTTCTGAACCAGTTCCTCTCACCCTTTTCCAATCAGCGGACGGACGAATACGGCGGTTCCGAAGAAAACCGGTCGAGCTTCGTCCTGGAAACCCTCTCGGCCGTTCGGAAGGCAATCGGTCCTGATTTCCCCGTCATCATCCGGATTTCTGCGGACGAGCTGATCCGCGGCGGTTACGATCTCGCATTTATGCAGCGCCTCGCCCCCCGCCTCGCCGCCTCCGGCGCCGACGCCATCCACTGCTCGGTCGGTGTCTATTCCACGCCGGGGAACCTCAGCATAGCGTCGATGGACACGGCGCCCGGCTTCAATCTCTTCCGGGCGCGGGCGGTCAAGGAAGCCGTCAACGTCCCGGTGATCGGCGTCGGCCGGATCAATGATCCCGAACTGGCTGAGAAGGCGATAGCTGCCGGCGACGCCGACCTGATCAGTTTCGGCCGCCAGCACCTGACCGACCCCGACTTTATTGCGAAGGCTGAGGCCGGGGATTTTGGGGAGATCCGTCGGTGTGTCGCCTGCAACCAGGGCTGCATCGAACGCCTGAGTTTCGAGATGAAGTCGGCCACCTGCACCTTCAACCCCTCCTGCGGGCGGGAATACCAGGGTGCGCCGGCGCCAGTCGCTGGAAAGAAACGGCTCTGGGTGATCGGGGCGGGACCGGCGGGCCTCTCCGCCGCCTTGGCCGCCGCCGGGCGAGGGTATGCAGTCGAGATCTTCGAAAAGGAGACCGTCCCGGGCGGCCAGGTCCGGTCGGCGAGCCGGCCGCCCCACAAGACGAGTTACCTGGACTGGGTGGTCTGGTCCGTCCGCCAACTGGGAAAACGGGGCGTAACGATCCATTATGGCCAGGAAGTGACGGCAGAAATGTTGGGTGAGAGAAAACCTGACGCCGTAATCCTGGCGGCCGGCGCCTATCCGGTGACGCCGGAGCTCCCCGGTCTCGACGCCCCCCACGTCTGCGACGCCCGCGACCTTCTCCTGGAGAAGACAAAACCCGCGGGTCCCGCGGTTGTCCTCGGCGCCGGCTATGTCGGCATGGAGACGGCGGATTTCCTGATCGCCCGGGGAATCGAAGTCAGTCTCGTTGAGATGCTGCCCTCTTCCCCCGTCGGAAAACACACCGCCCACGGCTACTGGCTCCACAAACGAATCAAAGAGGCGGGGGGGCGGATCATCCTGGGGGCGACGGTGACCCGTATCGAACCGGACGCCGTCTTCTACCGTCAGGGAGAGGAGGAAAAACAGATTCCCGCCGCCATGGTGGTAACGGCGATGGGGGCAAAACCGGCAAACGGCCTGGAGGGGATCCTCAAAGAACTCGGCATCCCATGGCGTGTCGCCGGAGACGCCAAGGCCCCCCGACGCCTCCTGGAGGCAATCCACGAGGGCGACCGCGCCGGCCGGGAGATCTGAAGATACCGGGTCATGGAGGTCAGAACAATGGATGAAGCGATCGTCATCACGAAAAGCGGCTCGGGAGCTCGGCCGTCCTCAGGCAGGGATACCCCTCGCGGGGGACTGTGCATCGACGGCGGGGGAACATATTTGGAAGAGTTCTGCAATTACCTCTTCTATTATAATTTCTCACAACAAAGATCACCCGTCTTTCTTTTTTAGCGTCCCAGCCCGCCGATGGCGGGCGTGCATCAGCAAGTAACTCGCGTCTTAGGCTATGTGAACCTTCCCAAAACCGAGATGCCTGTATTTAAAGAATTCAAATAGTTGCACGCGACTTACTTAGAAGCCGACATTGTTTGTCATTACAGGGGGCATCAGATGGAAGATCCATCCAGGACAAATCCAAAACTGATCGAAAAGATATCCGTCTTGGAGCAGAAAATCAAGAAACTGGAACAAGCGGAATCAGAACGTACGAGAGCCCCCGAGGCACTGCGGGAGAGTGAGGAGTATTTCAAGGCGATCATCCAGAACTCATCCGATATCATTCTTATTGTGGACAGGATGGGGACCATTACCTATGCGAGTCCCTCCGTTGAGCGTTTTCTCGGCTACGGGCCGGATGAGTTGATCGGAAAGAGTAGTTTGGATCTGATTCTATCGGACGATAAGCCGAAGGCCATTGCGGAATTTGGCAGGGCATTACTGACAAAAGAAGTCCCCATCCCTAACGTTTTCCGTATAAGGCATAAAAACGGCACCGAGCGCATTCTGGAGGGTATCGGTAAGAATCTCTTGGATAATCCGATCGTTGCAGGATTCGTAATGAATGTCAGCGACATCACCGACCGCAAGCAGGTGGAGGAGGCGTTGCGGGAGAGCGAGGAGAAATTCCGCCTCTTGATTGAGAATGCGCCCGATGCGATTTATGTGCATGCGGACGCCAGATTTATTTATCTGAACCATACGGCCGTAAACCTTTTTGGCGCCGAAACGGCTGATCAGCTGATCGGATCCTCCATAATGGATCGATACGATCCGGACTACCGGGGGATGATTACAAAACGTCTTCATGATCTTTATGAGGAGCGAAAAAAATTACTCATCGTTGAACAGGTTTATCTTCGCTTGGATGGGTCGTCCGTTCCTGTGGAGGCCCATGCGGTCCCAATCATCTATAACAACAAAAATGCTGCTTTAACGTTTGTCCGCGACATCACCGACCGCAAGCAGGTGGAGGAGGCGCTGGCTTCCGAGCGGACACTGATTCGGACCATCATCGATAGCCTGCCGGATCGCATCTACGTCAAGGATCTCGACAGACGATTCATGCTGAACAATACGGCACACATAACGGCGCTGGGCGCGGCCTCCGGAGCCGATGCTCTGGGCCGGACGGATCATGATTTCCGGCCGCCCGAACTGGCTGATATTTCCGCGGCCGATGACCGCGACGTAATGCAGTCAGGCCGTCCTCTTTACAACCGTGAAGAAGTTACCGTGCTGCCTTCCGGCAAAGAGGGCTGGTTGCTCTCAAGCAAGATGCCGTTACGCGATGCGGAAGGGAAGATTGTCGGCCTGGTGGGAATCAGCCGCGACATCACCGAGCGCAAGCAGGCGGAGGAGGCGCTGAAGGACAGTGAAAAAAGATACCGTGAACTCAGTATTGTCGATGATCTCACGCAGCTCTACAATTCCCGGCATTTTTACTTTCAGCTTAAAATCGAATTAGACCGGTCGAACCGCTATGAACAGCCTTTAACCCTCCTCCTGCTCGATCTCGACGATTTCAAGGCATTCAACGACGCTTACGGCCATGTCGAGGGAGACCATGTCTTGATGCGACTTGGCCAGGTGGTCAAAAGATGCCTGCGCGAGACGGATTTCGCTTTTCGTTATGGAGGCGAAGAATTTACCATCATCCTGCCCATGACAACAAGCGCGGATGGCGCCGTTACTGCGGAAAGAATCCGGACGGAGTTCAAGAAGGAGTTTTTCTCTCCGGCGCCGGGTCAGGACGTCCATGTGACGGTGAGCATCGGTCTTGGGCAATATAAGCCGCAGGAAGAGATGAAGGCCTTTGTGCACCGGGTTGACCAGCTCATGTACCAGGGAAAAAAGAACGGGAAAGACAGGATTTGTTGTGAGTCACAGCATCAAGAACAGTTCGAAGTGCAATCTTCACTTCAATTCCATATCGAAAGCTGAGGATAAGTATGTGAACGAGAGAGAAGTACGCATCAACCGGATGAACCGCAAATCGCCGCCGGTCAACTCCATTCCTTCGCCACCAAGAAGCTATTGACCGACGCCTTCGAAACCTCCTTCGAATCTCAGCTCGAGGCAGAGCGACATGAACTCGCCCGCTGTGCGGAACATCCCGATGGACGGGAGGGACTGAAGGCTTTCCTGGAGAAACGGTCGTCCCGTTTCGGCGGATGAAACGGCGGCAGACGCAAAGGGAACGCCAAACCCGCCGCCGCTCTCCGGGTAGGCGCACAAAGGAGTCGGACCATGATCTCCCGACGCGGTTTTCTGAAGACGCTGGCCGGGATCGCCCCGATCCTCGGCGGGGTGGGTCTGTGCCTCTCCTCCCCCCTTTGGGAGCGCCTGCTTACGGACAGCGACGCCGGTTGCCTCTTCGCCCTCGATCCGAAGTCCGACCTGGTGCGTCTGGCCCCCCGGGCGCGCTTCTGGACCTCCGTTCCCTTCGCCGGCGCCGACTGCCGATCGTGCCACGCCTCCCCGGAACTCCTCAAGGGGAAACGCCAGCGTCATGAGGCCGGGATCGTCAAGTGCCTCCTGTGCGCCCAGGGTTGCATCATCAAAGCCGGCGAGCGCGGCCGCTGCCGCGCCCGGATGAACGTCGGCGGCGAACTCCGGAGCCTCGTCTATGGCCGCCCGGTCAGCGTCCACGTGGACCCGATCGAGAAGAAGCCCTTCTACCACTTTCTTCCCGGCGCCGCGGCCTACTCGCTTGCGACCTCCGGCTGCCCGCTGCGCTGCAAGTTCTGCCAGAACTGGGAGATCTCACAGGCCTCCCCGGAGGATTATGAAAGCCCCCCGGTTTCTCCCAACCGGATCGTCCGCGCCGCAGCGGCGAAAAAGGCGCCGGTGATAGCCTTTACGTACAACGAGCCGACGGTCTTTGCGGAGTATATGGTCGACATCGCCCGTGAGGCGAAGAAGCGGGGGCTCCGCCCCGTCCTGATCAGTTGCGGGATCATGAACAAGGCGCCGCTCGCCGAGCTCTGTGAGACACTCGACGCGATCAAGATCGACCTGAAGGGGTACGACGAGGCGTTCTACCGCGATGTCTGCGGCGCGGAGTTGAGGCCCGTCCTCCGGAGCATCAAACAGATCGCGAAAAGCCGCGCCCATCTCGAGATCGTCAACCTCATCGTCCCGACGCTGAACGACTCCGAGAAGATGCTCCGCAGCCTGATTGACTGGGTCCTGGGAGAAGTCGGACCCGACGTCCCCATCCACTTCGCCCGCTTCCACCCGGATTACCAACTCCGGAACCTGCCGCCCACGCCGGTGGCGACGCTGGAGCGGGTACGGGAGATGGCGCTGGGGCGGGGGCTGCACTACGTCTATGTCGGAAACGTCCCGGACCATCCGGGGAACCATACCCACTGCCCTTCCTGCGGGAAGGCGGTCATCCGGCGCACCGGATTCTTCACCGTGGAAATGCATATCGACGGCGGCCGCTGCGGCTTCTGCGGCGGAAGGATCGCCGGCGTCTGGAGTTGAGTGGAAAGGAGAGAGATCATGACCATTCTGCAATTCGGTATTCCCATCGTTGCCCTCAGCCTGGGGGTGGCCACGACCGGTATGGCCGGAAAGGACGGGGGGGGCGAGATGCGTCCCCCCGTCGTGGCCGGGCAGTTCTACCCCGAATCGGCGACCGTCCTGAAACTTGCCATCGAGAAATTCATGGAGGACGCGCTGCCGCCGCAGGTGAAAAAACCGCTTGCCATCGTCGTCCCCCATGCGGGGTACATCTACTCCGGCCAGATTTGCGCCGACGGCTGGAACCAGGTCCGGGGCGGGGCCTATGACGTCGTCGTCCTTCTCGGGACGAACCACACGACGTCGGGCCTCCGGAAGATCGCCCTCTACCCGGGCGGCGGCTTCCGGACGCCGCTCGGAACAGCAATGGTGGACGGGGATCTCACGGCGGTTCTCCTTGCCGCCTCGCCCGATTGCGCCCTCGACAAGGGGCCGCACGTCCGGGAACACTCGGTCGAGGTCCAGGTCCCCTTCGCCCAGATCATCTTCCCCCAGGCGAAGATCGTCGCCGCGATCCTCGGCGAAGCGGACGCCGCCCTCTGCACCCGCTTCGGAAACGCATTAGCATCCGCTCTGAAGGGACGCCGCGCCGTGATCGTCGCCAGCTCCGACCTCTCCCACTACCCGTCGGCGACGGACGCCGAGACTGCGGACATGAAAACGCTGGAGGCGGTCACCACGCTCGATCCGGCGGCGCTCCACACAACCGTCCGGACGCAGATGGCCCGGCGGATTCCGAACCTCTCCACCTGCGCCTGCGGCGAAGCCCCCATCATGGCCGCGATGGCCGCCGCGAAGGCGATGGGGGCCACCGGGGGAAAGGTCGTAAGCTACGCCCACTCCGGAAGCCTTCCCATCGGCGATCGGGAGCGCGTCGTCGGCTACGGGGCGGTCGTCCTGGCTGCCGATCCGAAAAAGGACACCCCCACCGTGCGACCGGTTGCGGCAACGGAAGGGACGATCGGACCAGCCGACCGGAAATACCTGCTTCGCCTCGCGCGGGAGACGATCTCCCGTTTTCTGACGATAAAAATGGTTCCCCTGCCGCGGCTTTCGAGCCCCATCCTGCGCGAACCGCGCGGGGTCTTCGTCACCCTCAATAAGCGGGGAGACCTGCGCGGCTGCATCGGCCGGATGGTCCCGGACCGGCCGCTCGCCGAGCTCGTCGGGGCGATGGCCCTCCAATCCGCCTTCGAGGATCCCCGCTTCAGCCCCGTAACACTCCGGGAGCTGGCCGATCTGGAAATCGAGATCTCCGTGCTGACGCCGATGAAACCGGTTTCCGGCCCGAACGACATCGTCGTCGGCCGGGATGGCGTCCTCCTCCAGAAGGGGGGAAAATCCGCCGTGTTTCTCCCCCAGGTCGCCCCGGAACAGGGATGGGGAAGGGATGAAATGCTGAACCACCTGAGCCAGAAGGCGGGCCTTCCGTCCGGCGCATGGAGAGACGGGGCGAGCTTCCTGACCTTCCAGGCGATCGTTTTTAGCGAAGCGGAACACCGATGATCGCCGACGTCGCCGCGCTGTTCCTGACACACCTCAGCAATACGAGGCAGCAAAGAAGGATTTTAAATACTTTCTCAGGCTGAGGTAATTGCAGAAGTACCAATAAATCCCCTCCCCCCTGGCGGGGGAGGGGGAGGTTGCCATGAAATCAGCATATTGCAATTTCACCCACCTCCTAATCCCCTCCCGTCATACCCTGAAGGGCACTCGAGGGAGGGGGAACATATTTTGAAGAGTTTTACAAGAGCCTCAGGCTGATAGACTTGGCGTTGGCTTATTTTGCCGACGGTATGGAAACATCAGGGCAGATTCAAAATTCTGAACCGTATCAGAGTTCATATGGGAATCTCTATGGACGATCACACCGCTTTGAGTCTTCTTGAGGGATTGGCTGACAAGCTCGGGATACCAATACGGTACGAGATAATCAAAGATGAATTAACGGGTCCGGGTGGGCTGTGCCGCATAGAAGGGAAATACATTCTAATTATCCACTCAAAGGCGACTCTGAAAGAGAAGATGCAGATCATGGCAGAGGCGTTAAGGCGTTTCGATCTCGGTGACATCTATGTAAGGCCAGCTCTCAGAGAATTGCTGGAAGAATATGAAAAATAACGTGCATGAGACTGGGATGTCTCCTATGAGCCGCACTGATCATTTAGTGACGGGGCATAGCGCATAGAAGCGCTAAACATTTGCTCGTGAAGTCAAGCATCTGGTGATTTTGGCAGATATACATCCTTTCAATTACTAATGAATGACCATCACCTCCAACGGTGACTATCCTAAACCGGACAGATTGTATGCTACAAAACCGGACATATCATGTGCTACTGACACGCCTCGATATTTCATTGACATCGTAAGTTCATTCCATGATAATGATCGCTAACATCGATGTTCTCATAAAAAGTCGTCATTCCCGCGTACGCGGGAATCCAGAGAGCATGGAGCTAATTGAAATAACTGGATTCCCGTTTTCACGGGAATGAAAGAATGGGGGGTTTTCAGACTTTTTACGGGGTCGTCAACCTTGGGGGTGGTTTCTTTTACGGAATGCTGTTTGTGACGTCATCAGGGGTGATGGGATGTCGCATGTATGGCCAATCGGAGGGGGGAAAGGCGGCTCCGGAAAGAGCTTCCTGACCGGTTCCCTCGGGATGATCCTGGCGAAGGAGGGCTACCGGACCCTCCTGGTTGACCTCGATCTCGGCGCCGCCAATCTGCACACGATCACCGGCGTCCCTCATCCCCCCATGAGCCTGTCCGACTTTATCAGGAAAAATTGCGAGAGCCTCTCGGAAGTGATTATCGAAACGCCGACCCCCAATCTTTTTCTGATCAGCGGCGCCATGAACACCCTGGATATCGCCAACCTGGCCAACGAACAGAAGCTGAAGATCATCCGTCATATCACCAAACTGCCCTTCGATTACATCCTCCTGGATCTTGGCGCCGGCACGTCCTTCAATACCCTTGACTTCTTCATGACCTCCCCTTCGGGTATTTTTGTGACAACCCCGGAGCCGACCTCCATTGAAAACATCTATCGTTTGATCCGATCGGTCTATTTCCGTAAAATACGACAGACCCTGAATGGTCATGCTTTCCGGAACCTGGCGCGAGAAGCGGAAGAACAGAACCGTCATGCCACGGTGACGAATCCCGATCTTCTTCTGCACGTCATCAGGGAACTGGACCCTGAAAAGGGGATGATCCTGGAAAGGGCGCTGCGGGCCTTCGAATTCAAGCTGATTGTCAACCAGCACCGCAAGCAGGATAATCCTAACATCGGTAAAATGATCTGTCGGATCATTGAAAAGCATCTGAATCTGAAGATGCATTTCCTGGGAAACGTCGGCTTCGATGACCGGGTCCACAATGCAGTGTGTAAAACGACCCCTTTCATCGACTTGTATCCCTATACGCAAACCGCCCTCGATCTCAGGGAATGTTGCAGGCAACTGTTGCTGATCCAGGGTCAGCCCCTGGAATCCGCGCGTCTGGTCTGGAATGAATCGTCTTAGCCAGGAGATTTTCTCCAAACGGATGACACCCTCGCAGAACAAAACATTATACGAGCTTCTCGACGTTGCCGTCGATGCATCGCCTTATGAAATCCGCCGCGCATACGAGGAGGCGCATGAGCTCTATGCCCATGAATCCATGGGCTCTTATTCCTTTTTCACGGAAGCCGAGCGAAAAACGATCCTGTCTGAACTGGAAAGTGCCTATCTGGTGCTCATCAACAGCCGGTCAAGATCCGCCTATGATCAGGAGCTCATTTCCCAGGGGCGGATGGACGAAGGGCAGCAATATCGGGACAAAACGAAGATCTCCATTCCTCTCTACATGTTCAGGCAGGATCATGCCGCCCCGTCGCCCGCGATTCATGCAGATTCAGCCGCCGTAGAGGACCCGTCTCTGCAAGCCATGCTTCACCGGGAAACGCTTACCGGAGCGGATCTCAAGATCATCCGGGGGAAAAAAGGCATCTCCCTGGAGCATATTTCCTTTCAGAGCAAGGTAAAGATGGCGGCGCTTCAAGCCATCGAGGAGGATCGCTTCGATGTCTTGCCGCCGCGTGTTTACGTCAAGGGTTTCCTGAAATCTTACGCCCACGCGCTTGATATTGATCCCGATCATTTGGCTCAGGCTTACCTGAAACACATGGATGAATGCAAAGGAACACCTTTATGACAGATGACCCGAAACGGCAACAGGATGACCAAGTTCCGCAGGAGGACGACCGACTGGTCAAGGAACTGGAATCATTATACCGGCGGGTGGCCTCCCTCGATTCCCCCGAGGTTGCCTCCGATATTGCGGAAGCCCCGGCTCTTTATTACAAAATTCTTCAGATCAATCCCGACGTTTCTTTATCGGACATCCACCTCGCCTTTGGAAAAATGACCAGCGCTTGGGATTCTGAA